>Ga0116222_1000575_pt1 | contig 22748 bp, 22 predicted proteins | sample Sb_taG_12_FD_88963 | JGI IMG/M metagenome (GOLD analysis project Ga0116222, IMG submission 88963) | Peat soil microbial communities from Weissenstadt, Germany - Sb_50d_9_AC metaG | ecosystem: Environmental > Terrestrial > Soil > Wetlands > Peat | place: Germany: Weissenstadt | collected 2010-09-21
ACCGGCGTCTTGAGAGCGACTTCGCCCTCGACTGCGATGTCGGCAGCGGCCGGGGCCGGTGGGGGCTTTTGTCCGGACTCCGGGAGCTTGGGGAGCAGCGCCGGATCGCCTTCGGGCGCGCCGCCCTCCACCCAATCTGCGATCAGTTCGATCTGCTCCTGGGTGAGGCCCTGGTCGTCCTGGAACTGGCCGAATCCTTTCACTGCGCCCCAGGGCGGCATACGGCGTTCCAGTACCTCCTCTTTAATCGCCTTGGCCCACGGGCGCGCTTCCTGATAAGTCAGTAGTGAGAAGGCGCTGCCTCCCTGGCGGTGGCAGGAGGCGCAGCGGTTATAGATGAGGCGGCATATCTCGCGTGAGAAGGTTATGGGAGTGGTAATCACATCGTGGGCGCTGGAAAACAGGGCCATCAGCACGGCGAGAGTCAGTGCGCGTCTGATCACTTCAGCTCCGATACGGGCACGGTAAACACGGCTGTATTGACTACGCCCTTGCGTTGGAACTGCACCCAGATGCGGTAAGTCCGGGCGCGCGGAAAGATCACGTTGAACTGAATCTGAGGGCCGCCATCGGCCAGAAAGGGATGAGTATGAATCAAGTCGATCAGGTCGTCGCTGGCTGCCAGCATGTGACCCCAGGCGCCGAGATACTGTTCGAGGCCCTCGGCGGGCTTGACGCGAAAGAACATCAGCGTTTTGAAGCCGGCGAGCGGCTGCGGCGGCTCAGTGACTAGTTCCACGTCCAGGTTCCCGGCGTGCTTGGCGGATAAGTCGGGATCCAATTTCGGTGTTTGCAGGCTGCCGCCCGGGACAAACAGGGTTCGCTCGGTAAGTTGCGGCGTTCCGCCGGTGGGATAGAAATCCGCGAGCACGCGATACATTCCGCGCTTGGGCAGGCGGCCTTCGTATCGAAAGGTTCCGTCGGGCGACTTGACGGGGTGATCGTGGAGGAAATACTCGAGATCCTGACTCACTACGAACATGTGGAACAGCTTCTCATGCACGAACTCGAAGTGAGTGACCGGAGCGCCGGTCTTCGGATCGCGGATCTTGAAGGCGAATTCCAGGGGCTCACCTGCGTGAGGGGTGCGGGGAGTGAGAGTGAGATCCAGTGGGTACTCGACGGGGTCGGCGATTCCGGGAATGAGGGTCATTCCGCAGATACGACACTTGCCGGGGGTCGCGGAGCGCACGTCGCGGTGCATGGGACAGACGTAGTCCATGGGGGGCGGGGGAACGGTCTGTGCGGCGAGGAAGAAGACAAGGGCGAAGATGCAGGCGAAGGCGGTTGGCAGGCGGAAGCGCCTGCCCCACCTCTGAGCGGGGATGACAGTCAGTTTCACTTGGGCTCGGGTTTGGACGCCTCGATCCGGATCTCTTTCAGGACCTCGGCGGCGTGCGGCAGTTCGGTTTTTCCGGCGGGAAACTGGTTGGCGCTCAGGATGTAGGAAAGGATATCGGCGTTCACCTCGCGGCTCAGGCTTCCCGGCTTGCTCTGCGGCATGGAGGTGCGGGTTCTTTCGAAGAGGTCGCCGACGGTCAAGCCGCTCCAGTTCGAGAGGAATTCCGCGCCGGCGAGAGGAGGCGCGGATTCGCCGCCGCCCAGCGTGTCGCCGTGGCACGCCGCGCACTGCGTGTTGTAAAGCCCCTGTCCGCGGCTGGACTGTTCGGCCGTGTAGACGCCGTCCCACACCGAGCGCGGCGCGGGCGACTGCGCGACAATTGCCGCCAGCCCGAGGGTTCCCATGATCGCGAGCCTGACCTTCATTTCACCTCACTCGACGTAGGTATATCACATTAATGGGCGCACATGGTTCCCGGAAAGATCAAGGCTTTACACATCTGAATAGTCGATACCCATTGACATGGCCGCCGGGCACGGGTAAACTTGCCCCACAGGTCCATCCAAGCTCGGGGAGGTTCACTATGGGTTCGAAGCGCCACGTTTTCGCGCTGCTCGGAACACTTCTCTTCGCTTCCGCGGTGTCTGCGCAGACCACCGAAGCGACTGTCTCAGGCACGGTAACAGATCCGTCCGGCGCGAATGTAGTCGCGGCCGCGGTCACGGCCAGCAGCCTGGCCACGGGAGTTACCACTTCCACCATCACCAACCAGGCGGGAGTTTACGTGTTTGCGTCCTTGCCGCCCGGCACGTACCGCATCACGGCCGAGCATCCCGGCTTCCGGAGGGCCGCCGTCAATAACGTGGACCTGGCGGTGGGATCGCAGATCACGGTCAACGTGTCGCTGGATCTCGGCCAGAGCACGGAAACGGTGGAGGTGCGGGCCACCGCCACGGAGGTGAATGTCAGCAGCGCCTCGGTGGGCAGCGTGGTGGAATCGCGAAGGATCCTGGACCTTCCGCTGGTGGGCTGCAATTCGTACGACCTGGTGGCAACCCAGCCCGGAGTGGTCATCAACGGCGCTGAAGGCGTGAACATCAATGGAAGCCAGACGGGGGCCGTCAACTACACCACCGACGGCATCAACACCCAGGACAACCTCCTGAACGGTGCGTTCAATACCCTGGTGGCGAATACAGTCAGCGTGGATCGCGTGGAAGAGTTCCGGGTGGTGACCTCGCCGGCCGACGCCGAGTACGGCCGCGGCTCCGGGCAGGTTCAGTTGGTCACGCGCGCCGGCACCAACCAATACCGCGGCAGCGCGTGGGAAGAACTGCGCAACACGGATCTCAACGCCAACGACTGGTTCAACAACCAGGCGGGAGTGAATCCCATCACGCACCAGCAGCAGGCGCCGCGGAATGTTCTGGTGCGCAATCAGTTCGGCCTGCGGTTTGGCGGTCCGCTCAAAAAGAACAAAACCTTCTTCAACGGCATTTGGGAAGGAGATCACCAGAACCAGCGAGTGGCCGTGAACCAGACGGTCTACACCCCGACGGCGATGCAGGGCTTGTACCGGTTCTTTCCGGGCGCGGTCAACGCCAACGCCTCGGCCATCGTTCCCACGGTGGACACCTCGGGCAACCCGGTCGCGCCGCCCAACGCCACGGGCCCGCTGCAGACGGTCAGTGTCTTTGGCCGCGACCCCAACCGCCCGGCTCCGGACGCGACCGGCATTATAGCCAAGTACCTCGGGCTGGCGCCGCCGCCGAACAATTATCTGGTGGGGGATGGATTGAACACGGCCGGCTTCCTGTGGGCTCGTCCGGTGATTAACACGTTCCAGCTCTACGAGGGGAGAATCGATCACATCTTCAGCGAGAAGCACCGAATTTCGCTGACCATGAACCACCAGGCCTACTACAGTCTGAACGTTTCCGCCGCGCAGCCGTTTCCACAGTCGCCGGGAGGCCTCGCGCCCACCGAGACTACCCAGTTCAGCCTGGCGCTCACCAGCACGCTCCGTCCCAGCCTGCTCAACGAAGTTCGCATAGGGGTGTTTCGGCCGCGGACCATCATCTGGACCGAGTACGATCCGGACGCAGGGCCCACGGGGGTGGCGGGGCAGGCGCTTCTGCCGAGAGCCACGGGCGTTCCGTACTACCTGGGAGTCACCGGGAACATCACCAATCCGCTGGTGGCGCCCGGCACCACCGGCAGCAGCAACCGCATGACGCAAAACTGGCAACTGGGCGACGACCTCACGTGGATCCGCGGCCGCCACGCGTTCAAGGGCGGCGTGATCGCGCGCTTCATCGCCAACGACGGCTATGACTTGGGGGGCGTGCTGCCCACCAGCACGGCGGGCGCGGGCGCCGTAGCGGTGCAGGGCATCAATACGATTCCGGGGATCGGATCGAACTCCGGCGGAGCACAGAATCTGCTGATCGACCTGGCCGGGTCGATTTCGAGCGTCACCCAAACCTACAACTCGCCGGGCGGCAAGAATCCTACGTATCTGGCCGGTGAGAGCCGTTACAGCGACCTGGTGACGCCCGAATACAGCGGCTACTTCAAGGACGATTTCAAAGTGACTCCCTCGTTCACGCTCAACCTGGGGGTGCGGTACGAGTGGTATGGAGTGCCCTACGACGGCCTGGGCAGGGCGGTGGCGCCGGTGGGCGGCACGGCCGGGATCTTTGGGATTTCGGGCACGAACCTGGGGGCCTTGTTCCAGCCAGGTGTGCTGAACGGCTCGCTGACCCAGTTTCAGCTCATCGGCCCCGGCACCGATCACCCCAATACGAAGCTCTACAACAACGACAACAAGGATTTCGCGCCATTCGTGGGATTCGCGTGGTCGGTGCCGGGAGAGGGGCCGTTTCACTGGCTCACCGGCGGCAAGGACAAGACCGTGATCCGCGCGGGCTACGGCATCTCGTACCAGCGCGACAGCCTTTACCTGGCGCACATGAACTCGGAGTTCGCGCCCAATGGCCTGACCACTTCGCCGGTTCTGCAATCCACGGGGCTGTTGAACGTCGGCAACATCGCGCTTCCCATTCCCACCACGGCGACGCCGCTCTCGGTAACGCCGCTCGACGGTACGCGCAACCAGGTGCTCTACGCGTTCAACAGCGGGTTGCGGAACCCGTATATCCAGAATTTCAGTTTTTCCATCCAGCGCGCGCTTTCGGAGAACCTGTCGCTGCGGGTAGGCTACGTGGGAAGCACCGGCAATAAGCTGGTTCGCGCGTACGACGTGGACGAGATCAACATCCTCAACAACGGCTTCCTGCAGGCGTACCAGACCGTCCAGACCGGCGGCGATTCTCCGCTGATCGATTCGATCCTGGCGCCCATTGGCCTGAACTCGACCACGGTGCGGAGCAACTCGATCTTCCAGACGTACTTCGCCAACAATAATCCGGCGACCCTGGCGGCGCTTCTGCAAAGCTCGTTGTTGACGGCGCCAGTCGGCGGCAGGCTGCTGGCGCTGGCGGGATTGCCGGAGAATTACTTCTCGGTCAATCCGCAGTTTGCCGGTTCGGTAATGACCGACAATACCGGCCACTCCACCTATCACTCGCTGCAAATCGAGCTGAACAAGCGGCTGGCGGACGGCTTGACGGTGCAGGGCAGCTACGTATTCAGCAAGGCCCTGGGCAGCGACAGCGCGGGGGACAGCGCCATCTTTTTCTCGGACTACCGCACGCTGCGCAATGAAAACCTGGACAAGGAGCTGTTGGCCTTCAACCACGAAAACGTTTTCAAGGTCAACAGCCTTTATGAGCTGCCCTTCGGCCCGGGCAAAGCGCTGGGGCGCGGCTCGCACGGCGTGCTGGGGCGGGTGATCGGCGGCTGGCAGACCGGCGCGATCTTCAGTTACTTCACCGGCGCGCCCATCACCTTCACCGGGGCCAACGGACTGAATACGTCGCTTGCCACTTCCACCGCTACCGAGGTTGGGCCGATGCCGGGCGGCTCGGTGCAGAAGGTCGGCAACGGCGTGGTCTATTACCCGGGGATCACCCAGATCACCGACCCATCGGTGGCCAACATCACCACGCTGGGCAACCTGCGGGCGCTCTCGGGCCTGAAGGCGATCGCCAACGCGAACGGCACCCCGATTCTGGTGAACGCTCTTCCCGGACAACTAGGCGGCCTGGCCTTAGGGACGGGAACGGCGCCCAGCACCTGGCGGCTGGACATGAACCTGCTGAAGCGCATCAAAATCAACGAGCGGTTCACGGCGCAGGTGGGGGCGACGGCGGAGAACATCAGCAACACGCCGCAGTTTTCGGCGCCGAATACGGCGATCGGGAACGCGAGCTTCGGGCGGATCACGTCGACGGCCAGCACGTATCGGATTATTGTGCTGCAGGCGCGGCTGAATTTCTGAGGGGCACGCGTACTTCGAAGACGCGATCTCGACGCGGAGCCGCGGAGTAACGGAGACAAGCGCGGAGAGAAAAAGGCGAGCTGAGGAGAGGGAGAGTTCGGGTGGACCGCGGCTCGGTGCGGGCAGCGGGGCGAGGGCGTCAAGTGCGGGCCTCAAGGCCTGCCTCACCACACCGACGAGAGAGCCGTTACCTGGGTTGAAGGATTGGGTGTTCGCGTCGAGAACGCGGAGGCAGCGGAGGAGCACGGTTCCCGGATGCGGCTGACAGCTATCCGCGGCGGCCGTCGCTCCACGTGACCGAATTGCGGCCGATCTCGGCGATCGAGCGTGTGCCGCATTGGCGCATGACCAGGGAGAACTCGGCACGCAGAATATCGATCACCCGCTCCACGCCGGCTTGCCCGAAGGCCCCCAGGCCCCACAGGTACGGGCGGCCGATCCCCACGGCCTTGGCTCCGAGCGCCAGCGCTTTGAAGACGTCGGTGCCCCTGCGGATGCCGCCATCCACCATCACGGGGATGCGGCCGCGCACCGCCTCGACCACTTCCGGCAGGCATTCGATGGTAGCGCGGCCGCTCTCCTCGGCGCGGCCGCCGTGGTTCGAGACAATGATGCCATCGGCGCCGCGATCGCAGCACAATTGCGCGTCCTCGCGGGTTTCGATGCCCTTGATCACGAGCTTCATGCGGGTGAGCTTTTTCAGGCGGTCGACGGCGTCCCAAGTCAGGCCGGGCGCGGCGTTGACCACGCCCGTCACATCCAGTCCCGCGAACATGGGCCTGCGGCGCAGGGAGCCGGGCGACTCCTGGCCGTGGCAGGTGGAACAGTCCCGCGTGTCGGTTCGGCGCAAGCGCGATTGCGTCTCGGTGTTGCGGCCGGCCGGGAGATCGACGGTCCAGAGCAGCACCGGGCAGCCCGCGCTCTCGGCGCGCGCGACCAGCTTCTCGGTGATTTCCCATTTGGAAGTGGCATAGAGCTGGTACCAGACCGGCGCTCCGTAGGCGCGATTCACGTCTTCCACCGACGTGGAGGAAACCGTGGAAAGGGCCATCAGGTTGCGCTTGGCCCGCGCCGCCCGCGCGGTTCCCAACTCGCCATCGGGATGAAAAGCTTTCTGGCTGCCGCACGGGCAGATAAAGATGGGGGTGTCCCATACGGTTCCGAAAAGCTCGGTCCGCATGTCGGCCTGGCGCACGTCCACGAGTCGGCGCGGGCGGAGTTGGATGTGCTGGTAGGCTTCGTGGTTGGCCCGCAGGGTGGCGTCGTCGTCCACGCCGGTGGCCATGTAGCCGAAGTGCGCCGGCGGGACGGCCTTGCGGGCGGCCTCCTCGAAATCCATGACGTTGAGGGCATCGTTGGGGCTCGCCAGATCGGCCGGGCTGGCCAGGTCGGCGGCGGCCCAGGTTGCGGCCCACGCCGCCGGCGCCACGGATGCCAGCAGGGGGCTCCCCGCCAGAAACTGAATAAAGCGGCGACGGTGCATTTGGGCTTACAGTATACATCAGGGAGGGTTCCACAAGATGAGCCGCAGATCCGGGTATTTTCTGCTTCTGCTCGCACTGCCTCTGGCGGCGAGCAGCGTTCGCATCATCCAGACTAATAGCGCGGGGGACAGTGTCGATATCATCGACCCGGCCACCGACAAGGTGGTGGGTGAGATCGCGGGGATCGAGGTGAACCACGGGGCGGCGGCCGCTCCCGACGGAAGCCGTTACTACATCAGCAACGAGGCCGAGAGCACGCTCGACGTGGTGGACGCGAAGAGCTTGAAGGTGACGCGCAACATACCGCTGAGCGGCCACCCCAACAACATCGCCATTAGCAGGGACGGCCGTCGGGTGTACGTGGCGATCATCCAGGCCCCGGGGGCGGTGGATGTGATCGACACGGGCTCGCTGGAAAAGGTCAAGACGCTCCCCATGAAGGGCGGGGTGCACAACACGTACGTGACCGCGGACGACAAATTTGTTGTGGCCGGCTCGGTGGTCGGGAAGATCCTGACGGTGATCGACCGGAAGACCGAGCAGAAGGTGTGGGAATTGCCATTCGATAACGGGGTAAGGCCGATCGCCTTCGAGCAGAATGCGGACGGTTCCACCAGGCGGCTGTTCATCCAGCTTTCGAACGTGCATGGATTCGCGGTGGTGGATTTTGCGGCGCGCAAGGAGGTGGCGCGCGTGAACCTGCCGGCGGGGCCGGAGGGCAAGAAGCCGGACATCGACGCGACGCCCTCGCACGGAATCGGCGTCAGCCCGGACGGCAAGACGCTGTGGGTCGACAGCAGCCTGAACAACAAGGTGTACGTGTACTCGCTTCCCGACCTGAAGTTGATGGGCGGAGTCGACGTGGGCCGGACTCCGGATTGGCTGACGTTCACGCCCGACAGCCGGAAGGTCTACGTGTCGAATGCCGGCGCGAATTCGGTCTCGGCGATCGACATGAAGACCATGAAAGAGGTGGCCCGGATCAAGGTCGGGCAGGTGCCCAAGCGCAACACCACGGCGGTGGCGCCTTAGTCGGGCACCGGGCGCCGGCTAGCGGCCGCGCTCCAGGCCCTGGGTGATCAGGGTGCTCAGGCCCAGGCCGCCCTGTTGTGACATTATCGAAGCCAGGTGCTGCTCGGCGAATTCGGTGAGGCCGTCGCTCGAGGAGCCGCTGCCCAACCATCCTCCGTCGCCGCTCTCCCGTGCGGAACGCAAAATCTGTCCCAAGAGCAGCGCTTCGAACTGCTGCGCGGCATCGCGGATCTTGGCGGGGTCGTTAGCCTGGGCAGGGCCGGCGATCGTGGCGGGGTCGACTTCGGCGGCGGCGGGCGAGATCTTCATTCCTAGCGGGCTCATGTTGGGGTGACCTCCATTTTCAGATGACTTCCAATTCGGCTTCGAGGGCGCCGGCGCTGCGCAGGTTTTGCAGAATGGCGATGACATCGCGGGGCGTGGAACCGATGGCCGCGAGAGCGCGCACCAATTCCTCGACGGTGGCGCCCTGCTTCAGCACCACGTTGCGCGCCTTCTCTTCTTTGGCCGACACGGTGGTCTGCGGGACCACTTCGGTGGCGCCCTGCGGGGATAGCGGCGCGGGCTGCGACACCGCAAAGGTGGTCTGGATTTCGACGTTCAGGTTGCCATGCATGATGGCTACCGGCGAAATGTGGACATCCTTGCCCAGAACGATGGTTCCGGTGCGCTCGTTGATGATGACGCGGGCGGGACGGTCCGATTCCACGGTCAGGTTCTCGATCTCCGCGATGAACTCGGTGGGCCGCGAGGCGTACTCGGGAGGAATGGTCACGCTCACCAGGCCGGCATTCTCGGTGCGGGCCGCGGGGGAAGCGTTGGCAAACTTCCGGTTGACCACCTCGGCGATGCGCGCCGACGTGGTGAAGTCGGATTGGCGCAGTTGCAGGCGCACGACGCCGTGGGGCGTGACGGTGGGCGCGGCGCGCTCGACGATGGCGCCCGACGGCGAGCGGCCCACCGTGGGGTGATTCACGCTCTGGGTGGCCCCGCCGCGGCCGGAGGCGAATCCGCCGGTGACCACGGGGCCCTGCGCCACGGCGTACACCTGGCCATCGGCCCCGCGCAGCGAAGTGAGCACCAGGATTCCGCCCTGCAGGTTGCTCGAATCGCCGACGGCGGCGGACGTGGTGTCGATGCGCATGCCGGGCTGGGCAAAGGGCGGGAGGGTGGCGGTGACCATGACGGCGGCGGTGTTCTTCACCTGGAGCAGCGTCGGGGAGACGGAGATGCCCATGCGCTCCAACATGTTGGTGAGGCTCTGGGCGGAGAACAGGACCTGCTGCTTGTCGCCCGTGCCCTTCAGGCCGACCACCAGGCCGTAACCCAGGAGTTGATTCTCGCGGACGCCTTCGATGGACACCAGGTCCTTGAGGCGGACGCCATTCAGAAGTGCGGCGCCGGCCTTGGGGTCCTCCGCCGCGGACAGCGCCGGTGCGGCCACGGAGGCCACGGCAAGTAATGCGATGAGCAGAGTAGGCATGATCAGAAAGGGAGCAATCCCAGGAGCAGGCGATATAAGATGAAGGGCCGGCGCACGGCGTCGCCTACGACGCCCTTGCCGTTGATGTGCACTTCCAGTTGCCCCAGGCGGTTGGACTGCACGCTGTTGGTGGCATCAATGTCGGCGGGGCGGACCACGCCGCGGACGGTGATGGTCTGCCGCTCGGAATTGACCATCAGGTCCTTGGAAGCTTCGACCACCAGCCCTCCGCCGGGCAGGACGTGGGTGACCCGGGCGGTGAGCGTGGTCGTCAGGGTGGTGGTCCGGCTGGTGGTTCCCTGGCCGTTGAGCTCGGTATCGCCGGAGGTGTTGGCCAGGTTGGCCAAAGCCCCGGTGGCCTTGGTGACGCCGGCCAGAGCGGTGATCGAATTCTTGGTGCTGGAGGTGCGCTGCGTTTTGGTGGTGCCGGTGGCGACCGCCGAAGCCTGCTCGTTGACCACTACCGTGAGCAGATCGTCCACCTGGCTGGCGCGCACGTCGCGGGCCGCGTCGGCGAGGCGCGATCCGGGCAGCCAGATCGAGCCCGGCGTGGTGGTGGACGCCACTGCGGAGCGGGCCTCGGCGTCAGAAACATAGCGATCCAGCGGATTAGCCGCGGGCGCCGGCTTGTCCTTCTTGCCGGCGACGGCCACGCCCGCCAGCAGGAGGATGCACAATAGAGTTTTCATAAACGACCTTCTTGCTTCGAAGCTTGTCCTACCGAAACCCGGCCCTGACCTTCCACGCGTGCCTGGAAACGGCTCTTCGACGTGGGGTTGCGGACCGGTATGATTTCCCCAATGGAACCCGAGGCCTCAGCTTCCGCATCCAGTTCCAGGTGTGCGCCGCCGTTCCACACGTCGACCTTTACGGTTTCGCCGCGGACTACGTCCTTCAGGGGGTCGAGCCACGGCGAAGTCAGGGGCGTGCCGGCGGACACGGGCCGGCGCAGCACGCGGCCGGCGGCCTCTTCGATGGAGGTCACGAACCCGGCGGCCGGGAATTCCTGGCGCATCTCCAGCCGCAGATCGGAAGCGTCCACCCGGCGTGCGGGCTTCAAATCCACCGCGGCGATCACGCGAGGTTCGGTCACCAGCACTGTCACTCTGGCCCAAATGGTGAAGCGGCGGCTGCCGGCGTAGCGCACCGCGCCGGTCCAAAAGCCGCGACGTTGGTCGCCTGACGGGCTCACTGGGCCTGACGGGCCCACCCCGGGAGCCGGGCGCAGACCGCTTACCGGGAATTCCAGCTCCCCTTCGGGCGCGGGCATCCGGCTGTAATCCAGGATCTCGATGGTGGCGGCGGGCAGTTGTTGGCGCATGGCATCCAGCAGGCGCGCGGCATCGAGCGGCGCCACGGGGCGCTCGACACACAGTGAGCCGGCTGCGGGCACGGCCGTCTTCAGGCGTGCGGCCAACTGGCGCAACTCGGGCGCACGAAACACGCGCTCGACGCCCGGAGCTGGCGCCAGGGCCACCGGCGTGTCCGGATCGATGGATTGGAGACCGGGAAACGCCGGCGCCAGGTCGCCAACGGTGATGCGATCCGAGCCGGCGCCCACGGCGAGGCAGCCGGCCAGCGCGAAAGAAGCCAGGGGTATCATTGCTTTGATCACCGCGAGAGGTTATTGATCTGTTGGTACATCTGGTCGGCAGCCTGCACCACTTTGGAATTGGCCTCGTAGCCGCGTTGCGCCTGGATCAGGTTGACGAACTCGTCCACGATCGAGACGTTGGATTGTTCGATGTAGCCCTGGAGCAGGGTTCCCAGGCCCTCCTGCCCGCCGGGCGCGGCGACGATAGCGTCCCCGGAGGCGTCCGTGGGTGTGTAGAGGCTGTGCCCGATGCTGTTCATCCCCGCGGGGTTCTGGAAGTTGGCGAGTTGAATCTGTCCCAACTGCTGGGCGGCCGTCTGGTTGGGCAGGGTGTAGCTGACGGTGCCATCGGACGCAATGGTCACCTGCTGGGCGGCTGAGGGAATGGTAATCGCCGGCTCGAGGGGGTTGCCGTCGGAGGTCACGATATTTCCGGTCTTGTCCGCGTGGAACTGTCCGGCGCGGGTATAGGCCAGCTCGCCCGAAGGCATGCGCACCTGGAAGAACCCGGCGCCCTGAATGACCAGGTCCAGGGGATTGTCGGTTTCGGTGAACGCCCCTTGCGTGAAGACGATCTCGTTGGAGGAGGCGCGAGTGCCCAGGCCGAGCTGTAAACCGGTGGGCACTATGGTTTGCTGTCCCGACGCGGTCCCCGGCTGCAGAACGCTCTGGTACATCAGGTCCTGGAACTGCGCGCGGCGCATCTTGTACCCGACGCTGTTGGCATTCGCCAGGTTGTTGGCGATGTTGTCCACATTGGTTTCCTCCGCCTTCATTCCGCTGGCGGCGCTGTACAGTGCTCGAATCATGCGATCTCCTCGTTACTTACGAACCAAACTTCATGCGCCGGCTTTTTCATGAACCGACCTTGGCCACCTGCTCGATGGACTCCTTGTCCATCTCCGCGCCCATGGACACGGCCTTCTGCAGCATTTCGAACTGGCGCATGACGCTCACCAGCCGCACCGCGGCTTCCGCGCTGCCCGTGTTCGAAGATTCCAGCTTGCCTTGTTCCACCGAGGTTCCCGGCGAAGCGGCGGGACGAAGGGTGGGGTCGGTAACGCGCAGGTAGTTGCCGCCCTGTTTGGCCAGGCCGGCGGTGCTGGTGAAATCGGCGATCTCCAGTTGCCCGATGACGTTCCCGTCCTGCTGGACGGTCCCGTCCTGGGAGATGTCGACGGGGCGCGACGGTTGCAAGGTCAGGCTGGCGCCCCCCACGCCGCGCACGGGGTAGCCATCGGCGGAGACCAGCCTGCCATCGGCCGCCAGCCGCAGGTTGCCGTTGCGCGTGTAGAGAGTTCCTCCCGGCGCCTGGACCGCGAGGAAACCATTGCCGGAGAGCGCCACATCCAAAGGGTTGCCGGTGGCGTGTATCACTCCCTGGGACAGGTCGATCCATGGCCGTTCAATTACCGGCATGGTCGAGACAGGGTCCGCATCGAGGGCTTCCGGCGCTCGATACAGGCTGTAGAATTCGCGGTCCGCCTTGTATCCGCCGGTGGATGCGTTGGCGATGTTGTTGGCCAGCAGGTCAAGCGATTCCATCCGGGCGCGAAGGCCGCTCGCCGCGATGGCGGTCATGGAGTCCATTGCCTGGAGGATGAGCAAACGGGGGGCCAAGATTAGTAACAGGTCTAAATATCTCAAACTACGCGAGGACCGGCCGATAAGCAGGGTGGGGGAACTGCGGCCTGGCGGCAAGATCTTGCCGGTGGGCGGATCCGAGACGAATTCTTGCCGCGCCGCGGGACAGTAAGTCTTTGAAAACGTGCGGGGCAGGTTTGGCCTCCGATCTGCACCTGCCCGGTGCGTGAACGCATTTCCGCCACTGGCCTCTTTCCCTGCCGGTTTTTGGGTCGAGCTTCCGGCGACGGCGCTGCCATCGACCAGCGGCCGCCAGCCGGCCAGCCAGTGGAGCGCCAACCGCGTGGGTGCTCAACCATCGCTTTTCCCGGCGGTTCTGGAGGGCGTAGTCGAACGCCAGCAACCGACCGGTACCGAGTCTCGACAGCCAGGGTCCCCACAGACAAAGGAGGAGGCCGCCAACCTGTCATTGCCGATGCCGGCCGACCCGGTATCCAGGCCAGGCATGCCGTCGGGTTCCCAGCATCTTCCGGCGCAGAGCGAAATTGCGGGAGCGGGGCCGCTCCGGATGGCGCCTCCGGCACCTTCTCTACTCCATGCGATGGCGGAACAGAAGAACGAAGCGGCCAACCCGCCCTCATCCGGGGTCCCGGCCGATCCCTGGCCGATCGGGAGCAGGGCGGCCGGTCCCTTGCAGTCGCTGGCGGAAAGCGAGATGGCGAGCGCCAGGCCGCTCCACGTGGTTCTCCCCGCGGCGCCGGAGGGAATCCATCCAGAGCCCAGCCGCCGGGCGACTCCAGAAAAGGCGGCCGGCACGCCGCCACCCGCGGTCTCCTCCGATCCGTCATGGAAGCCAGGCCCAGCGGCCGGCCCCCTCCCATTGGCGGCGCCGAGCCGAATTGCCAGTGCAGAGCCGCCGGCAGGGCTTCCCGCGCCGGGTTTACGGCATACGCTCTCCCTGGCAGTGCCGGAGGGAGTCCATCCAGAGCCCAGCGGCCTGGCGTCGCCACAGAAGGCGGCTGGTCTCCTCGAATCTGCGGCGCGGAGCGAAGTTGCGAGTGGAGGGCCGCACACGATGGTGTTTTCAGCGCCGGGTCTACGGCGCGCACCTTTACCGCCGGCTCCGGAAGGAATCCGCTTCGCGGCCGCCGGCCCGTCCCCTTCACAGAAGCACGTGGCGGCCAGCGAACTGCCATCCGCGGTCCCGGCCGATCCGTCATGGAAGCCAGGCAAGGCGGCTGGTTCCCTCGAATCGGCGGCGTGGAGCGAAGTTGCGAGTGCTGGCCGCAGTGGGGTGCCTGCCGCGCCGGGTCTGGGGCATGCGCTTTTCCCCACGGTGCCGGAGCGGCCCAACGGACTGGCGTCTCCACAGAAGGCGGCCAGCCCGCTGCCATCCGCGATCCCGGCCAATCCGTCGTGGAAGCCAGGCAACGCGGCCGGTACCCACGAATCTGCGGCGCAGAGCGGGATTGTGAGTGAGCAGCCGCGGGCGGCAGCGCCTCCCGCGCCGGGTCTTTCCCCCGCGGTGCCGGTGGGAATCCCTGAAACGCCTGCGGGCCCGGCGTCTCCCACGAGGAAGGAAGCGGCCAGCGCGCCGTCTTCTGCGGTTCCGGCCGATCGGTCATCGAAGCCGGTTAAAGCATCTGGCCCGGTATCTGCGGAGCAGGGCGAAACGGCGGGTGCGGGGCCCCGTACGGCAGTACCTCCCGCACCGGGTTTGCGGCTTTCGCTCGCCGTGCCAGAGGGAATCCGCCAGGAAGCCGGCGGCGTCCCGGCCGATCCGTCTTCGAATGGAGGCAAAGCGGCAGGCTCCCTCGAATATGCGGCGTCGAGCGGCCGTATCGGTCGAGAGTTGCGTGCGGGAGTGTCTCGCGCGCCGGGTTCGCGCCCCGCGGCTTCTCCGGCAGGTCCGCAGAGGATCCGCCCGGTGGCCACCAGCCCGGCGTCCCGAGGGCCAGAGTCTCCACAGAGAGAGGCGGTCGCTGCGCCGTCATTCCGGGTACTGGCCGATCCGTCATCGAAGCCGGGCCAGGCGGAGCCTCTCGATCACAGCGGCATAGCCGGCCGAGGACCACTGGCGACGCTGTCTCCCGCTCCGTCAGCTTTGCCGCATGCGCAGGAGGCTGCGGCGCCGGTCGTTGCGCCGGGTCAGGCTGCCAGGCAAGCCGGCGCCTTCCGCGTTTCTACGACGGGCGGAAGCCCCAGTCAAGACCCCGCGGCATGGCCGCACTCCGTCTCCGCCGCTGCGGCGCCCGGCCTCGAACCAGCGCCGGCCGCCATTCCGGCACACTGGTTTGCCGAGACCGTCGGCGGCAGTTCCTTCTCCCGTCCGGCGCCGGGCGAAGGGACCACCCCGGCGGCTGCCGCGATCGAGTTTGTACCACGCCTCTTCACGCCCGGCCAAGGCATGGAGCAGCGCGGCACGGTCAGTCCGACGCACCGAGTGGTGCGGACCGCGGCCTCCGGCACAGAGCCCTCGAAGGCGAAGGCGCCATCTGGCGAGCCGGAGGCGGTCACCCCGGTTTCGTTCGCGTCCGGGTCCGCCGGTCCCGGGCCGGCCCGCGAGACAGCCGTCGCGACAGAGAGTGGCATGCCGCCGGCCGGTCCGCCCGCAGGGACCTCGACTGTGGAGTCTGCCAGTGAGCCCGTGCAAGTGCCAGCCGAATCGGGCGGCCCGGCGATCCCTGGTTCCGAGTTCTTAACGCGGGACCCGGGGACGATTCGATTCCCGGCGGTGCGCTTCCCCCCGGTGATGGTGGCCGCCGAAGCGGGGTTTGCGCCAACCGAGTCAGCTCAACCCGGCCCGCCGTTGCCGACGGAATTGCAGCCGGTGGATGGTACGGCCCGGAAACCCGACCCGCCGGGCGCCTATGACCGGGTGGCTCCTCCCGCTAATAGCGGGGCTCGTCCGAAAAACTCGGACGATGCTTCGCCCACGGGGCACTCTGTGCCGGCGGCGGGGCAATTTCCGGTTCCCCCAGTGGCTGGATGGAATGCGCCCGCCACCCCCAGCCAGCCGCAACTTCACCCGTTGCCCCGAGAATCCCAAGGACCGCATCGCCCGTCCCCGGTGGAGCCCGGCGTCGAAGCCTCCGAGGGGGTATCGCCGGCGGCCGAAGATCAACCCCGGCTGCAGCCGGCGCCACCGTCGGGCGATGACACGGGGACGCCGGCCCGGCCGGACCCCGTGACAGAAGTTGCATTTCAAGGTCTCTTGATCCCTCTGCGGGCGGCGGATGAACGCGCGCCCAGCGGGCCAGTCGAGCCGATGTCCAAGCCGGCCGGGAAGGCCAATATTGCCGCCGCCTCGCTGGTGGCCGCGCCGGCGGATTCCGCGAGCGAAACGCCACTCGACCCGGTCGGCCGAGCGGAGGCCGCACCGCACCCGAAAAGCGATGCTCCGCAGCCCCCTCCCGAAGAGGACCGGGCGGTGCCCGCCCGCGACCGGAAACCCACCAGCCTGCCGGCGCTCCCGGATGAGTCCGCCTCCGCGGCCGCCGCCACGAGCGCCACGCTTGCCATTCCCACCCAGCCTGACCGTTCTCCCGGCCAGCCCCAGGCGACGGAGCACCCGGAGCGGATCCAGACCCGGATCGAATCCGAACCGCCGCAACCCCCCGCAGTACCGCAGGACATCAAACTCGAGGTCTTGAGCGGGGGCCAGCGGGTAGAGATTCGAGTGGCGGATCGCGGCGGCGACGTACACGTCGCGGTGCGAACCTCGGACACGGACCTCGCCGGGGCGCTGCGCGACGATCTGCCGGCCCTCTCCTCGCGCCTCGAGCAGACGGGACTGCGCACGGATGGCTGGCATACCTCCGCGCCGGCGGCCGGCGATTGGCACAGAGACGTGGAGCACCCGGCGGGGAGCGGTTCGAACGGCTCGAACGCCCAACCCGGCCAGGACGGCCGGGAGCAGCCTGGCGATCCCCAACGGCGCCAATCCCCCAAGCGGGAAACACCAGTTTACGAAGAACAACCCCATCGGAAAGAGAAAGGAAAGGAATTTGCATGGTTCATGTCACCTCAACCGTGAGACCGGTCGCGCAACCCGTCTCCACCATCACCCGGGCGCGGACTGCCGCGACCAAAGCCTCCAGTACCACGGGCACTTCGACCACCGCCGGCGCTGCGACCGCCGCGGGCGAATCGACGGATTCGGGAGCGGCCGATTTTCTGGCGCTGTTCACCTCAAAAACCACCGGGTCGGCTGCCTCTAACCCTCCGCCGCCTCAGGCTCCTCCTCCGCCTGCGCCCACCGCGCAATCGGTTTTCGGGCCGAACCCCTGGATCGGCAACCCCACGGGGATCGGGCCGAACGGCGCCACGTACAGTTACAACCCCTACTACTTCGCCACCGCGCAGACTGCGGCAACCGTGGCCCAGATGGTGGGAGGGAAGGTGGTCCAATCCAACCAGTTCACGGGAAGCGGCGGAGCGTTCCAGCAGCAACAGCCCAATTACATGGTGCAACTGGCGGATGGCCGCATGATCAACCCGGGCCTGGTCGCCTCGTTCTACGACCACGGATATCCGCAGTCTTATGTCGACATGATGGTCGCATGCGAAGTCCAGAACGCCTAGAGGAACACATCTTATGATGCCCATGATTTCATCGTCCGTCCCCGCCAGCGGGGCCACCAACCAGAGCTCGCCTGCCACCACGAGCTCAGCCACGCCAACCGTGGACAAGAACATGTTCCTGCAGTTGCTGGTCGCGCAACTCCAGAACCAGGACCCCCTGAACCCGTCCGACGGCACGCAGTTTGTGTCGCAGCTCGCACAGTTCCAGCAACTGGAGCAGTCCATCAACTCGGGTCAGGATATCACCGCGATCCGCACGGATCTCGATCAACTCGTCGCGGCCCAGGGCAGCGGCACAGTCTCTCAATCGTGAACGGAGAATTGTCATGTTTACTACGTCATTTTCGACCGCTCTTTCCGCGCTCAACGCAACCTCCACCGCCATCGACGTGGTGGGCAACAACCTGGCGAACCTGAATACGCCGGGCTTCAAGACCAGCGAAGTGTGCTTCCGCGACATGGTGACGCAGTCCCTGGGAGCGGGCCTGGGCGACACCCAGGTCGGGTTTGGCACCGGCACTCCCTTGACCGTGAGGCAGTTCACGCAGGGCGCCATTCAACCCAGCGCCGGGCTGCTGGATGCCGCCATCCAGGGAGACGGCTTCTTTGTCCTGCAGGACAGTTCGGGCAACATGCAGTACACCCGGGCGGGCAACTTCCAGGTGGACAAGGCCGGCAACCTGCTCACCGACACCGGTCAGCAGGTCTTGGGATGGACCACGGTCGATCCCACCACCGGCCAGATCAATACCAATGGCGCGGTCACCAATATTGTGGTCCCGGTAGGCTCCGTCAAAGCGCCCATCGCCACCCAGAGCTTCACCGCGGATCTCAACCTGAACTCCGCCGCGACGGCCGACGCGACCAGCGCCTTCACCACGCCGGTGACGGTCTACGACAGCCTGGGAACCTCCCACGTGCTGACGCTCGATTTCCAGAAGACCGCTGCCAATACCTGGAGTTACCAGGTTACGATTCCGGGCGAGGATATCAGCGGCGGAACGGCGGGTACTCCCTTTCCGATCTCGGGGGCCAGCGGCACCCTGACTTTCAACCAGGATGGACTGTTGACCAGCCCGGCATCCGGAAGCCCCATCGCCTTCTCCATTCCCGGGCTGACGGATGGGGCCTCGGACATGAGCCTTAGCTGGAATCCATACACCAGCGCCGGGGTCGGGCGGATTACGCAGTTTGGCCAGCCTTCGGCGCCTTCGGCGAATTCCCAGGACGGTTCTCCGGCGGCGGAGCTGAGCGATGTCGGCCTGGCGGACGGCGGCCAGATCCTGGCGCATTATTCGGACGGCACGCAGGTGCAGGTGGGCCAGGTAGCCATGGCGTCCATCCCCAATGCGGATACCCTGGTAGCCGCCGGCAACAACGCCTTCGTACCCAGCTCGCGCACCGCCACGCCCTCCATCGGCATGCCCGGGACGGGCGGCCGCGGCTCCATCTCGGGCGGCTCGATCGAGGCCTCCACGGTGGACATCGCCACGGAATTCACCAACCTGATCGTGTACCAGCGCGGTTACGAGGCCAACTCCAAGGTGATCACCACGGCCGACACAATCAGCCAGGACACTATCAACTTAATCCGCTAGAATGCCGATGACTCCTCAGGAAGAGATAGCATCGCTCGGCGAGATTCCGATCGAGATCGAGGTCGAGCTCGATCGGCGCATCATGCGCACACGCGAGGTGCTGCAGCTCGAAGAGGGCAGCGTGATCACTACGCTGCGCTCGGCCGGCGAGAACATCGACATCTACATCGGGGGCGTGCTGTGCGGCTCCGGTGAGATCGTGGTGATCGAAAACACGCTGGGCGTGCGGATCACCGACTTCCGCGACGATTAGCGCCGGCGGCAGGCCCGTAGCGCGGGCGATCCGCTGGTATAGAGGACCGATCCCGATGGATTTCGTGCAACAGATGGCGGCGGCAGGAGCCGTGCTGGCCCTGCTGGCCGCAACGCTGTGGTGGCTTCGCCGCAAGGGATTCGCCGGGGTTTTGCCGGCTCGCAAGACCGCCGGGCGCAGGCTGGAGTGCCTGGAACGCCTGGCCCTGGGGCCGCAACACACCCTGCACCTTGTCCGCTTGGGCGAGAGGGCGCTGCTGCTGGTGTCGACGCCGGCGGGCTGTACGCTGGTCGAGAGCGTGCCGCGCCGCCAGCTCGAGGATTCGCGGGAGGCCGCCGAGTGAAGCCGTTACGCACCCTGGCGACGCTCGTGGCGGCCCTTCCGGCGCTGGCCTCGCCAGCAGAACCCCTCTCCCTTCTCGGCATATCGGCCGGAAAGAACGGCTCCACCATCAGCGTCCCCATGCAGATCGTGATTCTGCTGACCCTGCTGACCCTGCTGCCCGCGGCGGTCATGTCGGTCACTCCCTTTCTGCGCATTACGGTGGTGCTGCACTTCCTGCGCCAGGCCCTGGGCACGCAGTCGACCCCATCCAACCAGGTGCTGCTCGGGCTGGCGCTGTTTCTGACCATCGTCGTCATGCAGCCGGTCGCCGCCGACATGTACCACCAGGGGTGGGAGCCCATGGAGTCCGGCAAGCTGACCCCGCAGCAGGCCATGGACCAGGGGGCCAAGCCCCTGCGCCACTTCCTGGCGCGCTTCACGCGCGAGAAGGACATCCGCCTGTTCGTCGAGATGACGCGCCGGCCGGCGCCGCACTCGCCCGAGGATCTGGATCTGACGGTTCTCATGCCGGCCTATATCCTGTCCGAGCTGAAGACCGGATTTCAGATCGGCGCGGTGCTGTTCCTGCCGTTTTTGGTGATCGACCTGGTGGTGGCTTCGGTCACTCTCTCGGTGGGCATGGTACAACTGCCCCCGGTCATGATTTCGGCGCCCTTTAAAATCCTGCTGTTCGTGCTGGTGGACGGTTGGAACCTGGTGGTCGGATCGCTGATGAAGAGCTTCTACTCATGACCCCCGAAACCGTGGTCCAGATCATCCGGCAGACTCTAATGACCACCTTCTGGCTGGCCGCTCCGCTGCTCGCGATCGGTTTCGTCGCGGGGATCGTGATCAGCCTGGTGCAGATCGCCACGTCCATGCAGGACAACGCCTTCAGCACCATCCCGCGCCTGGTGGCTTTCCTGGTCGGGATCCTGCTGCTCCTGCCGTGGATGCTGCAGAAGACCGTGTCCTACACGACCTCGCTGCTGGGGGACCTGGGCCGTTATGCCCGCTAGCCTGACGCTTTCCGCCCAGACGCTGTACGGCTTCCTGCTGGTGTTGGCGCGGGTCGCGGGCGCCCTGGTATTCGTGCCGCTGCCGGGGGTCAAAGGCGCGCCCGAGCCGGTACGAGCCGCACTGGCGCTGGGATTCACGCTGGCCCTGTTTCCCCGATGGCCGGAGGCGGGCGCATCCGGCATCACCCCGGCCACGCTCATCGGCTGGGCCGCGGCGGAAGCCGCGCTGGGTATCGCGATCGGGGTCTCGGTGGCCATCGTGCTGGAGTCGTTCGCCCTGGCGGCGCAGGTCTTGGGCCTGCAGGCGGGTTATGCGTACGCCTCCACGGTCGACCCCAATACCGAGGCCGATTCGGGTGTGCTGCTGGTATTCTCGCAACTGTTCGCGGGCATGTTGTTCTTTGCCCTGGGCCTTGACCGCGAGATCCTGCGGCTGTTCGCGTGGAGCCTCGAGAAAGTTCCGGCGGGAACCTATGTATTCTCGCCGCCGTCGGCCGAGGCGCTGATCCGGCTGGGCGCGAACCTGTTTTCGGTGGGCGTGCGGATGGCGCTGCCGGTGGTCGCGCTGCTGGTGATGGTGGACGTGGCGCTGGCATTGATGGGCCGTCTCAACGCGCAGTTGCAATTGCTGTCTCTGGCCTTCCCGGCCAAGATGCTGACCGCGCTCGCGGTGCTGAGCTGGGTGGCCGTGCTGTTTCCACGCATTCTTCTGGAATTCGGCGGACGCGCCTTTTCGGTGGCGCAGCAGATGCTGGGGACGGGGGCGGCGGCTAAATGACGCGGGTCCGATGACGAGCCATGGCGGACAAGTCCGGACAAACCGAGAAACCCACCCAGCGGCGCCTGGAAAAGGCCCGCAAGGAAGGGCAGTATCCCTCTGCCCGGGAGTTCGTACAAGCCCTGCAATTCATGGTCTTCCTCGGCCTTTTGGGAGCCGGAGGCGCGCGCTGGTTTGCCCAGTTCCGCCAGACCGCGCGCTGGCTGTTTACCCTGGCTTTCACCGGCGACCTCCGGGCCGAGGAACTTTCGCACATCGCCTGGCAGATCTTCTGGAAGCACTTCCTGCCGCTGGCCATGGGCGGCGTGGCGGTGGCGGCGGCCACGCTGGCCATCCGGCTGGTCACCACGCGTTTCGGATTGAGTCTCAAGAAGCTGGCGCCGGATCTCAAGCGCCTCAACCCCGCCGCCAAGCTGCGCGAGCTGCCCCGGCAGAACCTGCCGTCGCTCCTGCAGGCGATGGTCCTGCTGCCGTTGTTCCTGTGGGCGGTCTATGCCATCGCGCGCGACAAGCTGGAGGCCTTTCTGGCGCTCCCCCTCGAGGGCGTGCCCAGCGGATTCGCCTTCCTGGGCGCTTCCCTGATGGAGCTGTTCTGGAAGGCCGCGTTCGTATTCCTGGTGTTCGGGACCGTGGATCTCTTCCGCCAGATGCGGCGCCACCAGCGGGATCTGCGCATGAGCAAGCACGAGCTCAAGGAAGAGATGAAAGAGATGGAAGGCAATCCGCAAATGAAGGCGCGGATTCGCCGCCTGCAGCGCGACCGGGCGCGCCGCCAGATGATGAAGGACGTGCCCACCGCCACCGCGGTGATCGTGAATCCCACGCACTATGCGGTGGCCATTCGCTACCGGATGGAGAGCATGGCCGCTCCCCTGGTGGTTGCCAAGGGCAAGAACTACCTGGCCCAGCGGATCCGTCAGAAGGCCCTGGAACACCAGGTGCCCATCGTCGAGAACCCGCCCCTGGCGCAGGCGCTCTACAAGATGGTCGAAGTGGGCCAGGAGATTCCGCCGCACCTCTACCGCGCCGTGGCCGAGATCCTGGCCTACATCTTCAAGCTCATGAACGGGAGGCTGCCCGGCTAGAGATCCCGATGCCAGAAAATCACAGGTTCGAGCATCACAGGTTTGAGCACAAGAGGTCGGAAAGATGACACCCGCCAAAGCCATCGCCGCGCCCGGCGCGATCCTCCCGGGCCCCAAGTGGACCGAGGCCCTGCCGCTCGGCATGCTGCGCGAGATGGCGGTGCCCATCGCCGTGCTGGGGATCGT
>Ga0116222_1000579_pt1 | contig 22652 bp, 20 predicted proteins | sample Sb_taG_12_FD_88963 | JGI IMG/M metagenome (GOLD analysis project Ga0116222, IMG submission 88963) | Peat soil microbial communities from Weissenstadt, Germany - Sb_50d_9_AC metaG | ecosystem: Environmental > Terrestrial > Soil > Wetlands > Peat | place: Germany: Weissenstadt | collected 2010-09-21
AAACTCAGGATGCGGAGCTGCGCTGGGCTGCCAGCCGGCCCAGAGCAGCAGAGCCCCAACCAAAGGCCGACCAGGGGGTCGCGCGCGGACCGGGACGCGGACCGGGGGGCCGCCCCACCAAATCGTCACAGGCTGCGAAGCTCGAGACTGTTGTAGGCGGGCTGGGTGACAGACCACCCAACCAAATAAAATTCCGAGAGGGCGAATCCTTCCACCCGTCTGGCGGAAACTGGATGCAGGATGACCGATCCGGACTTCCGCGACGCGTTCCACCGCCACAAGGATGTCCTCTACCGGTTCGCTTACCGCATGACCGGATCGGGGGCCGCTGCCGAGGACACTGTGCAGGATACCTTCCTGGTCCTCTGGCGCAGGCCCGAGGCGTACGATCCGGGGCGCGGCGCCTTGCGCGCATTCCTGTTGGGCATCGCGCGGAACCTGCTCCTCAAGCGTGCGCGCGACGAGCGTTCCTACGATCCGCTCGTGGACGAATCTTCCATCTGCCCGCCGATCGATGTGGTGGGGCTCGAGCGCGCGCAGATCGTGGCGCGGGCAATTCAGGCGCTGCCGCCGCTACAGCGCGAGGCGGTCATCCTGGCCGAATACGAGGAGATGACTCTCGAGGAAATCGCGCGGGCCACGGAGGCTGAAATCGCCGCCGTGAAATCGCGTCTGCATCGCGCCCGCGAAAATCTGCGCCGCATGCTCGCACCTTTATTGGAAAAGAAAGGCACTTTCTATGGAACCAAATGACGATCCACAACTGCGCAAGCTGCTGCGCGAATGGGAAGTCTCCGGCGCGCCGCCCTCCCTGGACGAGCGCGTGCTCGGGCGCCGGCGTCCCTGGTGGCAATTCCTGTTCACCGGCTACATCCGTGTGCCGGTCCCGTTGGGCGTCGCGATGACCGTGGCGCTGGTAGTGCTGGCTGTCTACTTCGTGCGCGACCGCGCGCGGACGCCCATCGCGCCGCCCGGCAAAACGGTCAGCCTGACCGAGTTCCGGCCGGTGGACAACGTCAACGTCCGAATCATCCGGAGCGGTTATGAGAGTCACTAGTCTCATCGTGCTGTGGATAGCCGCCGCGCCCCTGTTCGCCCAGGAAGGACATCTCTCGCTGGGACACGAGGACTGGGAGGGCGTGAGGCTCCATTTCTCGGCCATGTTCGAACCGCCCGACCCGGTGGCCGGCAAGGAGATCGACAGCATGCTGGTAGTCGGTGAGAGCGGCGGCCACCGTCTCATTTTCGACCGCAACCAGAAAAGATACTTCGGTTACGACGTCAGGATGGAGCCGCGGGCGTCCGGCACGTTCCTGCTCCGGATCGAACCCTTGAACCTCACGAAAAAACAGTCGGACGGTCTCGCCGTGGATGCTTCGTGGACGAAACTCGGGCTCCCCCGGTATCCCGTGGTGCCGGATATCCGGGTGGGTGATACCGTCACCATCGATCTGCTGGTGAATCCCGCCACGGGGCAGAAGATCGTCGACTATATTTCATTGAAACGCTCCATCGATCGGAGCGTGCCGCAAGACTTCTCGCTGGCCGAGGTCGTCCTCGAGTGGAATAACCCCAGCATCAGCGTAAATGGAAAGCCCGTGGAGAGTTCCCCACCCGGCGGAGGCACTACGGGATCGGCTTTGTGGTTCTACCTGCCGGGCCACGGGGAATACGTGATCTCGCTCGTTCCCAATCCCAAGCTGGGATTCCGCAAGGCCGGCCAGGTGTCGGATAGGATCCTCACATTCAGCGACGGGGGCGTGATGTATCGCCTGGAGTCCAGCAGCAGGATCGCTCCCGGGCTGGGGGTGTATAACGTGTACGTCCGCCACAGTGCCTCGTCCCGGCCCAACGGAACTTTTATTTTCGGCTCCGCGGACCGGCCGGAGTATCTGATCCATGAATGAAGCGCAGATTAAATTCCGGGTAAATTAGTTTGAAAGGACCCGCCCATTCGCGGCATTCTCGAAGTATGAGCATTCCTGACTCGATTCGCCGATTCACACTGGCGCTCCTGCTTGCAGGAGGGCTTCACGCGGCCGACGGTGCGGCGCCGGGGAGCAACAGTTTCGCCACCAGGATCTACCGCCAGCTCGCCGGCGGCCACGGCAACCTGATCCTCTCGCCTTCCAATATCGCGACCGCGCTCTCTATGGCCCTCCAGGGTGCGCGCGGCCAGACCGCGGACGAGATGGCGGCGGTGCTCGATCAGCTCCCGCCGGAAGCCGCAATGGACCAGCTCCTCAAGGACGCGAATACCGGCGGCAACCAGTTGCTCACCGCCAACGCCCTGTGGGTCCAGCACGGTTTTCCGATTCTGTCCGATTTCCAACAAACCATGGAGACGCGCTTCCGCGCGCCCCTCAGCCCACTCGACTTCTCCGGCAACCCCGAGCAGGCGCGCGCGGCCATTAACTCCTGGACCGAGCAACACACTAAGGGCAAAATTCGCGAGCTGTTCGGCCCCGGTTCGCTCAACGCCTCCAACCGCCTGGTGCTCACCAGCGCCATCTATTTTTACGGCAAATGGCAATCGGCATTCCCTGCCGTGGCGACCAAACCGGAGCCCTTTCGGCTGGTTGGCTCTGCCACTGTGCAAGCCAGCTTCATGCACCAGACGGCCACGTTCGGCTATGCCGAGACGCCATCCGCCCAGATTCTGGAAATGAAATACGCCGGCACGCCGGTGGTGTTCGACGTGGTGCTGCCGAAGGCGGATGCGGGTATCGGGGACGTGGACACCACGATCGACCCCGGCAAACTTGCGGAGTGGCTGGGGGCGATCCACCCGCGAACCGTCGAAGTGGCGCTTCCGAAATTCCGCGCGGAATCGGCGTTCTCGCTGAAGGAGACGCTTGCCCAAATGGGTATGCGCTCGGCCTTCACCGGCCAAGCCGACTTCTCAGGCATCGACGGCCGGCGCGACCTGGCGCTTTCGAGGGTGGAGCACAAGGCCTTCGTGGATGTCTCCGAGGAGGGAACCGAAGCCGCCGCGGCCACCGGTGTGGCGGTGGCCCTGGTCGCGATGAAGTCGCCGCCGCGGACGGTCTTCCGCGCCGATCATCCTTTTCTGTTTCTCATCCGCGACACCCGCAGCGGCACGATTTTGTTTGATGGCCGGCTCATGAATCCGAAGCCGTAGTGTGGAGGTAGGACAGACGATCGGTTTTTGTCGTCTGTCACTCGTCGCGCTTCAAGGCAACCGGAGATCGTCCCGTCCGAAGGGCCCCGCTTGGGGAAGCCCGGCACGAATCTGGTCGGGCGTGAACCCGTGCCGTGGCGTCAGATCGGCGGGTAGCGGATCGGCGTAGGGCACCGCTTCCACGAAGCCTTCCGCCAGCATGCGAACCTGGGCCGTGGCCACCAGCGGGACGCGCATGACGCGCTCGAAGATTCGCGCCAGCGCGAAATGCAGCCACACGGGCGCGGGCACGATCCAAACCCTGCGGCCCAGAACCGCTGCCACGCGCCGCACGGCCTCGCTGAGCAGCAGAGTCTCCGGCCCAAGGACCAAGACCGTCTGCCGCGAGATCCGCCCATTCACCAGCGCCGCCACCAACACGTCGACGAGGTCCGCAACAGCCACCGGCCGAATCGGCCGCTCCCGGAAGCCGACCGTCGCGAACAGCGGCAGCGTATGAATGGTGTGGCTCAGGTGGTCGAGCATGTGATCGCCGCGTCCGTAGATCATGCCGGGTTTGAGGATGGTGTAATCCAGCCCGGAGTGCCGCACCAGCTCCTCGGCCGCCCACTTCGTTTCGTGATATGGCGATCCGCAGGCGGGACGCGCCCGCAGAAAGCTCAGCAGCAGGAAGCGGTCCACTTGAGCCATCCGTGCGCCTTCGAGTGCGTGAGCCGTACCCTCCACATGGATGCGCTGATACGTCTGCGCGCCGATCTCGCGGTTGATGCCGGCGCAGTGGGCTACGCCGTCGCACCCCACAAATGCTTCGGCCAAGCGGGCCGGGTCAGAAAGATCCGCCTGGAAGAAGGTCGCCCCAGGCATGGAACGAACGGCTTCGTCGCGGCGGTCGACACCGCGCGAGATGACCACGGCGTGGTGTCCGGCGGCTGCCAGCGCGCGGGCGAAGTGCCGTTCGATGAAGCCCGTGCCGCCGGTAATCGCGATCTTCATGCCGAGTTCAGAAAGCCTTTGAGGGTTATTTTAGCCGTCGCCCGTGTCAAAATGTTGGTCGGACGATGTCCGGGGAAGCTTGCATTCGTGTGTTCCTTTCGAAGGGTGTCAGCGGTGAACCTTCGATCAGTGAGATCCTCGCGCCCTACCGCGACCAGGTGGATTCGATGGGAGGAAGCGGGTCCAGGGGGACCCGCGCGGACCAGGGGTCCGCCCCACATAAATGCAGAATCCCAAAGTAAGTGGCATTGGGCTGCCAGCCTGCCCCACAATCCTGGGTGACGTTTGTCTCACCTTACCGGTAGAAGCTCAGCGCATTGTCGCCCTGTTTGACCATCCGGGTTCGCCGGAGAGCCCCTTGCTCCTCCGGGAGAGCCAGCCGGATGGAGTGCTGCACGATAGTCAGCGGCGGCGGATCTTCCCCCAGCAACGCGAGAATCGCCGCATACTCGCGCTCGGCATCGTAGGGCGGATCGAGAAAGACAATCTCCGCGCGGTAGTGGGGGATCGTCAGCGTCACCATTCCGGTCACCACGGTCGCCCGCGGCGCGAGCTCGAGCGACGCCAGGTTCTCGCGGATGGTCTCGACGGCCGCCCGATGGCGCTCCAGGAAAAACGCGTGCGCCGCGCCGCGACTCAGCGCTTCGATGCCCACCGCGCCGGTGCCCGCGTAGCCGTCGAGAAACGTCGCTCCCTCGACGCGTGAGCCGAGGATATCGAACAGCGTCTCGCGCAGGCGATCGGGCGTGGGACGCGTGGCATCGCCAGGAATACTCTTCAATCGGCGCGAACGGAACTCTCCCGCGATCACGCGCATCAGCCCACCGTCACCAGGCCGTAGCGCCGCTGCCAGTGGTCGCGAATATACGCGACGGCGCGCAGCAGGTTCTCTTCCGAGGGCGGCCGCGCAATGAAGTCCACGGCCTCGCGGCGCGCAATCTCCAGGACCTCGCTGTCGCGCAAAATGTTCGCCACCCGCAGCGAGGGCAGGCCCGATTGTTTGGTGCCGAAGAACTCGCCGGGCCCGCGCAGCTTCAAGTCCATCTCGGCAATGTGGAAACCGTCGGTGGATTCCACCAGGGTGCGGATGCGGTGGCGCGCGGCGTCGTTCATCTTCTCCGTCACCAGGATGCAATAGCTCTGCGCGGCGCCGCGGCCCACGCGCCCGCGAAGCTGGTGCAACTGCGCCAGGCCGAATCGCTCGGCCTGCTCGATCAGCATGACGCTGGCGTTGGGCACATCCACGCCGACTTCGATCACCGTGGTCGAAACCAGGATCTGGATCTGCCCTTCCTTGAAACGCTGCATGGCCGCTTCCTTCTCGCCGGCGCCCAGGCGGCCGTGCATGAGCCCCACGGAGAGCGTGGGGAAGACCTCGCGCGATAAGTGCTCGTACATCTTCTCGGCGGCCTTCATGGCCTGGGTCTCCGATTCCTCGATCACGGGGTAGACGACGTACGCCTGGCGGCCTTCGTCGATCTGCTTCTTGAGGAAGCTGTAGACCTGCTCGATGCGGTCGTCGGTAGTGTGTTTGGTGACGATGGGCTTGCGCCCGGGCGGAAGCTGGTCTATCACCGAGACATCCAGATCGCCGTAGAGCGTCATGGCGAGCGTGCGCGGAATGGGGGTCGCGGTCATCACCAACACGTCGGGATGGACTCCCTTCTGCACCAGGCCGAGGCGCTGGAGCACGCCGAAGCGGTGCTGCTCATCGACGATGGCGAGGCCCAGGCGCTTGAACTCCACGTCCTTTTCGAGCAGGGCGTGCGTGCCGATGGCCACCTGCGCCAGGCCTTCGGACACCAGCTTCTTGAGTTGCGCCTTCTCGCGCGGGGTGAACGAGCCGGTGAGCAGCAGGGTGACGTAGCCGAGCTTCGACAGGATCTGCTTGAAGTAAAACGCGTGCTGCGCGGCCAGGATTTCGGTGGGCGCGAGAACCGCCACCTGGTAGCCGTTCTCGATGGCGATGACGGCGGCTTCGGCGGCCACGATGGTCTTGCCGCTGCCCACGTCGCCCTGCAGCAGGCGGTTCATGGGGCGCGGCGCCTTCATGTCCTCGGCGATTTCCTTGATGACGCGCTTCTGCGCCTCGGTCGGTTTGAAGGGCAGCATGGCGCGCACCTGTTCGCGCACGCGGTCGTTGATCTCGAACGCGATGCCGGGCAGCAGGCGGGCCTTGGCGCGCTTGAGGGCGACCCCGCACTCCAGCCAGAAGAACTCCTCGAAGATGAGGCGGAATTGCGCCGGCGAGCGGAATGCGTTGAGCAGACGCAGGTCGGAATCGGGCGGCGGAAAGTGTGTGTGGCGGATGGCCGTCCAGCGGTCGGGCAGCTTGAGGCGGTCGAGCACGTACTGCGGCAGGTAGTCGTCCTCCGGCGGCAGCGATTCCAGAATGCGATGCGTCAGGACGCGGAGCATGCGCGCGGTGATCTTGGAAACTCCTTCGTAGATGGGGACCACGCGGCCGACGTGGAGCGAGGATTCGCCATCGTCATCGTCGCCGGAGAGGATTTCGAATTCCGGGTGCAGCATGGTGAGCTCGCCGGCGTAGCTGTCGAATTCCACCTTGCCGTAGAGCGCCACCCTCATGCGTTCGCCGAAGACGTTGGCGAGATAGCCGCCGTGAAACCACTTGCCCACCAGGATGGCGCGCGAGGCATCGCTGAAACGCACTTCGAACAGGCCGAGGTTTTTGCGCTTGAAGCCCGAAAGCTTCGCCACCAGCACCTCGGCAATCACGGTGGCCATCTCGCCGGGAGCGAGCTGTGCGATGGTCTTCATGTTGCTGCGGTCTTCGTAGCGGAAAGGGACGTAGCCGAGCAGGTCCTCGGCGGTGACGAGTCCTTTGGCCTGCAGCATGGCGGCGCGCGCCGGGCCGACTCCTTTGACGTAGGTAAGCGGGGTTGTTAGCTCCATTCTGTGAGATGAACCCAGTGTACAATGCCATCGTGAGAACAACACTGTTACTGCTTGCGGGCGCGCTCTCGGCGGCGGGCGCGGACTTCCGGGTGGGCATCATCGGAACCGACACCTCGCACGTGCCGGCCTTTACCAAGCTGCTCAATGAGGAGCCTGGCTCGGGCGCGCGCGTGGTGGCCGCGTACAAGGGCGGTAGCAAGGACATCGAAGACAGCTCGCGGCGGGTGGACCAATACGCCGAAGAGATCCACTCGAAGTGGGGAGTCGAGATCGTGCCCGACATCCCGGCGCTGCTGGCGAAAGTGGACGGGGTGCTGATCGAGAGCATCGATGGCCGGGTACATCTCGATCAGGCGCGGCTGGTGATTGCGGCGCACAAGCCGCTGTTCATCGACAAGCCGCTGGCTTCCACGCTCGAAGACGCACGCGAGATCGCACGTCTGGCGAAGGAGGCTGGAGTGGTGTGGTTCAGCTCGTCGAGCCTGCGCTTCGGCGCGATCGGCGCTGCGAAGGTCACCGATGCCACCGGAGTCATCACGTGGGGGCCGGGGCCGCTCGAGCCGCACCACTACCTGGAGCTGGCCTGGTACGCGGTGCACCCTATCGAGATCCTGTACACGCTGATGGGCCCGGGCTGCGAGTCGGTGACCCGGACTTCGAGCGCCGACTCCGACGTGATCGTGGGGCGATGGAAGGACGGACGGCTCGGCACGGTGCGCGCGGTCCGGCCGTACAGCGATTACGGCGCGATCGTGAATCGCGGGCGCGAGGTGGTGGTGAGCCACCCGAAGGCCGGTGAGGCTACCGACTATCACCCGCTGGTGGTGGAGATCGTCAAGTTCTTCCTGACCGGCAAGCCGCCGGTGGCGAACGCCGAGACGCTCGAAATGTTCGCGTTCATGGACGCGGCGCAGCGGAGCAAAGAGCAGGGCGGAAAGCCCGTGGCGCTGCGGTGACGGCGGGTCCGTGGCATGATGGAGTCATGGCGAAACTCCTGCGGGCGAAGGATTCTCGCTCGCCATCGAGTATTACCGGGGGGAAGATGGGCGGTGGTTGGCCGACATCCCGGCGCTCCCCGGCGTCACGGCGTATGGCCGCACCAAGAAGCAGGCCACCGCAGCCGTTCAAGCTCTGGCGTTGCGCCTGATCGCAGACCGTCTGGAACACGGCGAGGCTGTGCCCGGGCCCATGAACGTTTCCTTCATTGCCGCCTAAACATCCATCCCAGAAATGGCCGTGTTCGCTTACCATGACAAGGTCACGCTGGGCCCGACGGCCATGAAGGCACTGGCCAAGAAGACGGGGCTTGTTCCCGGTGACCTGTAGCTGGCCGCGGACTGCGCGAGAAGTTTCACTTGCGGGCAGAGTCAGCTCGCCCTTCGGAGCGCGTCTTCCACGGCGTCCGGATGATGGGCGATGACCGCAAGAAGGACTCGAGCGGGACCATCCGGCTGGGTTCGGCCCTGCTCCCAGTTTCTTATCGTCGCGGGAGTGAATCCGAAGCGCGCGGCGAACTTCGTTTGGCTCAGGCCGAGCTTTTGGCGAATCGCGCGCACGTCGATGGGAGCGGGGCGATCTACCTGGACGTAGGTGACGCGGATGCCTGGGACGTGCTCGCCTCGGGCGTATGCGAGAGCTTGGTCGAGGCTGGCTAGAAGGGCCCGGCCGGCGGCCGTGCTCTTCGGCGCGCGCCTTTTGACTTTGGGTTTGGATTGCTTCGGCATACCAGCTATTGCCTCCTGCTGTGTTCGGCTATGATCGCGGCTACTGTTTTGCGCGCCGCCTTTTTCTCGGCGGCGGATAGGTTCGCTTTCTGGTTCTTGGCGCAGATGTTCAGCCCATAAAAAGGGATCGATTCGTTGTGGTAGTAGCAGATCACCCGCGCGCCGCCGGACTTGCCCCTTCCGGGAAGTGCCCATCGGAGTTTCCGGACCCCGCCGGTTCCGGTCACGACCACACCGACTTCCGGGTTGGCGGCGAGATAGATAATTAATGCCGCGCGTTCCGTTTCGCTAATCCCGAGGCGGGCGGCACTCGCCAAGAAGGTCTCTGTTTCGACGACCGCCATCGGGCTTTCCATGGCCGCCATTCTTGTCGCGATGGTTCGCTCTTCACATACACGTGATAAGCGTACGGCCGCGGCGTTCAGGTCCTTCCTGCTAAGCTAGCTGGCCTTACGGAGCGCGTCTTCTACAGCATCGGGATGGTGGGCGATGACGGCAAGAAGCACGCGCGCGGGGCCATCAGGCTGCGTTCGGCCTTGCTCCCAGTTTCTTACCGTGGCAGGTGTGAATCCGAAGCGCGCGGCGAACTTGGTTTGGCTCAGGCCGAGCTTCTGGCGAATCGCGCGCACGTCGATCTGAGCCGGGCGATCCACCTGGACGTAGGTGACCCGAACCCCGGGAACGTCTTCTCCGCTCGCCCAGGCGATCGCCTCCTTAGCGCTGGCGATGAGCCGCCGGCCGGCCGCGGTGTGTTTGGTGGCCGGTCGCTTTTTCGTCTGACTGTTCATAGGGTCTAACTCCTTTTGGCGTATTGCGATGGGATCTGCGAAAGTACCCGTTTCAGGCCACGCTTGTCGCTCTCCGAAAGATCAGCCTTCTCGCTCTTGGCATAGATGTCGAAGACGAACAGAGGGATGGATTCGTTATGGTAGTAGTAGATCGTCCGCGCGCCGCCGGTTCCCGGTATCAGTAGGCCGGCTTCCGGGTTGCTGGCGACGTAAGCCACCAGGTCGGCGCGTTCGGATTCGGTAAGGATGCCTTTGGCGTGTTCCAGAAAGCGCTCCGTTTCTACGACGGCCACCGGCGGCATCATTGCCATATGCCAACGATACTACGCTATTCACGTATACGTGTCAAGCGTAGGTAGGAGCCGGGCAAACCGCCGCCTGAAACAGAAAAAGCCGCCGCCCTCGCGGGCGGCGGCTCGATTGACCTGACTGACAATTCTCAGAAGAACAACCGGATTCCCAACTGCATCATGCGCGCGAAGTTCACCTGCGAGGTGATGCGGCCGAAGCTGCTGCTGCCCAGCGAGGTATTGGGCGCGGCGAACATCGGGGTGTTGAAGAAATTGAGAGCTTCCGCGCGGAACTGCGCCTTGAAGCGCTCCGCGATGGCGAAGTTCTTGAACAACGAGGCATCCCAGTTGGCCTCTCCCGGACCCCGCATATCCAGGGTGCGGGCCACGTTGCCGAAGGCTCCGCGCGCGGACGTGGTGAAGGCCGCGGGGTTGATGTAATTGCTCAGCCGGTCTTCCAGGCTGCCGCTGGTGACGGGCGACACTCCGGTGGCATTCGGCCGCTGGCTGGCATAGCCGAATACCGAGTTGTTGTTGGTGCTCTGCGAGATCTGCAGCGGGAAGCCGGACTGATAAACGCCGATCATGTTGATCGACCAGCCGCCCACCACATAGTTGAGAGCCTTACCGGACGACAGCCATTGCTTGCCCTTGCCGAAAGGCAGCTCATAGGTGAAGGCGCTGGTCCAGCGGAGCGGCGCATCCACATAGGAGAGTCCGTACTCGGCCGCCAGGTTGTAGGGATTCTGCGGTCCCACGTTGCCGCCATTCAGGAAATTGCCGGCGCCGCCGGAGCTGTTGTCATAGTTGCGCGACCAAGTCAGGGTGGAGAGCAAAGTCAGTCCCATGCTCATGCGCTTCTGTACCTTGGCTACCAGCGAATCGTAACGCGCCTGGCCGCTGTCGTGGTACAGCAGGCTGACGGTGCTGAAAGTGGGATAGGGCAGCAGGAGTTGCACCTGGCTCACCGTGGCGGTTCCAACTACGCCCAAGCCGCCATGGTTGTAGTACGGATTGGCGACCGTCTGGGTGAGGGCCGACCCTTGCGAGAGCAGAGACGGATCGAGCGCGTTGATATTGATGCTGGGGGTGGACTGCGTGAGGTGCGAAGACCGCGACCCGACGTAGCCGATTTCCGCAGCGACGCCGAAAGGCAGTTGGCGCTGGATATCGATCGAGAACTGCTGGACGCGAGGCGACCGCGCGTTGGGATCGATGATCGAAAGAGCCTGTCCGATGCCGGTCAGAGCGCCGAGCGAGTTGCCGGTGGGGACGGCGAGGCCGGCCGGGAAGGGATTCGTCAGGTTGTTGGCGGGCGTAGAGTTGCCGTCGAGAGAAGCGACATAGGTCGTGGTGGCGGTGTAGCCCGGCGGATTGTAGGGCGTGCCGATGGCGAACTGGGGAGCCCAGAAGAGTCCGTAACCACCGCGGACAATGGTCTTCGGAGTCACTTGCCAGGCGAGACCGGCGCGCGGGCCGAACTTATTCAGGTTCGGGTTGCTGACATGAATGCCGTTGCCGCCCACGCCGGCGAATTCGATGATGCCCTTGCCGCCCAGGGGATTGCTGTCCTGGGTATCGAAGCCGACCACCATGTCGTTGTTCTTCTCCTGCAGGCCGTACTCGCGCTCCCAGCGGATGCCGGCGTTCAGCGTGAGAGTTTTGGTCAGTCGGATATCGTCCTGGAAATAAGCGCCGTAGTAGTTGGCGTATTCGTACAGCTTGGTGGGGATGTAGCCGGTGCCGCTCGAAGCGGCGCCCAGCAGCATGTCGGCCAGGTCGGCGCCGGTGCCCGACACCGCGGTGAGCGGTGTGGAGCGGGAGAAGACGCCGTTGAAGCTGAACGCTCCGGCGCTGTTGGAGAAATCGTTGCCATCGTCATGAATGCGGCGATAGTCGAACCCCGCCTTGAGGTTGTGAATGCCTTTGTACTTCGCGATGCTGGCCGAGAAATTCTTGGAGTAGTGAGTGTAATAGAAGTTATTGTTGGTGCCCAGGCTGTACTGCGAGGTCATCGAGACATTGGGGAACGTAGGCGAGGGCACCTGGGCGACAAAGGCGGGATTGAAGCCGAGGCTCGCCAGGTTGAAGCCCTGGCTCACCTGGTAACCGTAGTTGGGAAAGCGGTTGAAACCGTACCGCACCGAGAGCACCGCGGTGGGCGAGAGCGTGATCACGTTGTTGAACGCGGTGGCATCCACGCGCCGCTGCAGGCGCCACTGGTCGAGCGACGAGATAGTCTTGAACCAGGTGTTGCCAGGCTCGAGCGAGAAGTAACGCGCGTAGCTCAGGCTGGCGCGCCACCAGGAAGTCACCGTATGATCGAGTTTCGCGGTATCCTGCGACGCGCGGCAGGGCAGAATCGCCGCGGCCGTCAGGTTGGGCGCCCCGTAATAGGCGGACGTGGTTTGCGGCAGCACGTAAGTGGCGGCGATGTTGACGCCCACGTTGTTCAGCCGCGCGGTGGGAATGACGTTGCCCGGAAATGCCTGGCGGGTGCAGGTGCCGCCCGTGCACACGGTGGTAGACGGATCGTAGATGACGTTCAATCCGCCGCCCGCGGCCTTGCTCTGCGAGAAATCCCCGACACGCTCCAGCGTAGTGGGTGTGCTGAACTGCGACGTGTTCGACTGTGTATCGTCGTATCCTTCCCAGGCGAGCCAGAAGAACGTGCGGTTGCGGCCGTCGTAGAGTTTGGGGATCTTGACGCGGCCGCCGAAGCTGGCGCCGAAGGTGCGGTTGGGCTGCGGCGGCAGCGGAATGCCGGCGGCGTTGTTGAAGAAGTTGTTGGCCGCCCAGCCGGTGTCGCGCATGATTCCGAAGAGGCTGCCGTGGTAATCGTTGGTGCCCGACTTCAGGTACGTATTGAACATGCCGCCGCCGGTGCGCGCCATCTCGGCGTCGTAGGTGTTGGCCTGAACCTTCACTTCCTGCACGGCCTCCAGCGTGGGGATGATGATGGCGCGGTTGTCCGCGTCGGTGATCGGAATGCCGTCCAGCAGGTAGTTGTTGCCGCGCACGGGACCGCCGGCGATGGCGATCTGCGACGAGCCGCTCTGGTCTTCCATACGGTTGTAGTGCGGGTCGCCCACCGGCACGACGTTCTGCGCGAGCTTCGACATCATGAACGGATTGCGGCCCAGGTTGGGCAGATCCTCGAGCTTCTGGCGGTCGAGCACCTGGCCCTGGGAAGCATTGGCGGTCTCGATGAGCGAGACGTCCGCAGTCACCTGGATGCTCTCGCTCACCGCGCCGACTTCCATCTTGGCGTCGAGCGTGACAAACTCCTGCGTGCCGATGACGATGTCCATGTGCTCGAATCGCTTGAATCCGGGCGATTCGACGACCAACTTATAAGTGGCGGGATCGACGGACGCGAAAGCGTACTCACCCTGCCCATTGCTGAGAGTGGCGCGCGAGACATTGGTCGCCTGGTTGACCAGGGACACTTTGGCGTCGCCAATGACAGCGCCTCCCGGATCTTGCACCACACCTCGGATGCCGCCCTGATAGGACTGGCCCCACATAGACAAGCTTGCGAGCGCGGCCAATACCGCGGCGCGTGAAATCGAACGTATCTTCATATCCCCTGACTCCTTTGCGGGGCAGGTTCCCGGCCTGCCCCTGATTTCTCCCCGTTAGACAACCAACCAACACAGGCAAGAATGCCTGTGCCACGTATGCGCACCCAGGCAGTGTGAACTCCGTAGAACGCACAACCGATTGCGACAGCGAGCACCGCATTGACGGCCAGGACGCCGACGGCGGTCCCCAAAAAAGCGGCCGCGTCGACGCGGCTCATTTTGGGCAGGCGGCGCCAGGCGCTCCAATCGAGCAGGCACAGGCCCATCCATGCCGTGACTCCCGCCAGCGCCGCCAGCGGGATGTGCGGGACGAGTCCCGCACCGAGATACAGAATCCCTACCAGAAAGACCGCGTGCAGCAGGTTGGCCACGCGCGTGGAACCGCCGCATCGCACCACCGCCAGGCTGCGCGCCGGGATGCCGACGCTGGGCGGCGCGCCGAACACCCCGGCGCAGATGTTGGCGATTCCGTAGGCGCCCAACTCGGCATCCGCGTCGGAGATCTTCATGCGCTTGTGACGCCCGCGGAAATGCTCGACGACGCGGGAAGTGATCAGAATGTTCACCGACGAGACGAAGGCCAGCGCCAGGGCCGATGGCAGGACGGTGAAGACGTCCTGCGGGCTCCAGGCGAACCCGGTGAAGGAGGGCAGCATCGACGCCATCTCGCCCACTTCCTTCTCGCGGAGGCCCAACGCGCGCGCCAGCAGAATCGCCAAGGCCACCCCAGCCAGGGGCGCCGGCATGCGCGGGGACCACCGTGCGGCCAGCGTGGCGGCGACGATCACGGTGAGGCCGAGCACGAGGGGCACGATTCGCACTTCACCCAGCCGGTACATCACCGCCACGAGCTGCCCCAACGTGGAGCCGGCCTGCCGCGTGAACGGCGTGGCCACTCCCAGAATGATGTCCAATTGCGAAATCAGCATCATGCCGCCAATGCCGCAGGAAAATCCCGATACAACGGCATGCGGCACACGCGCGATGTGCCGGCCCAGGCGCATGACACAGAAACCCATCATGATCACCGAGGCCACGATGGAAACTTTGGCGGCGCCGCCGACCCCCTGGTTCCTTACCGCGAGTGCGATGAAAGGGACGGTAGCACTGGCCGTTCCGCCTATGAGCACCGGATTGCGGCCCAGCAGCGCGATTATCGGCGCCGTAAGAATCGACGTGAAGACCCCCGACACGGGAGGCAGGCCCATGAGCGACGCCATGGCCAGACCGTAGGGAAGCGCGATCAACGCGGCAATCGCGCCGCCCGAAGAGTCGCCGAGGAATTGGGTCCAGCCGTAGCGCGCCCCGCGCGGGGATCTTCGTAAGGCTCCCAGGTTCAACTCATCACCTTGAGGAACGCCGTCTTGAACTTGTTCATTTCGTCCTGCGTTCCGACCGAAACCCGCACGTAGGTGGGCCAGCTCGGCCAGACGCGCCCGATGTAGATCTTCTCCTTTCTCATGGCCTCGATGATTTCGTTCCCGGGGCGTTTGACATCGACCATGAATTTGTTGGAAACCGACGGAACGTACTTGAAGTTGTGCTTATCGAGGAACGAAAGCACGTCGGTGCGCACGCCAGCGATGATCTTGCGGCGCTCGGGCACCAGCGACTTGGATTTCAGGCTGGCCGCGGCGCCCGCCATGCCGGTGACGGGAAGCGCGCCGCTGCTGAACGGCGTGATCTTCTGCAAAAGGTCGGGCCGCGCGATGGCCGCGCCGGCGCGTAGTCCGGCCATGCCGTAGATCTTGGAGAAGGTGCGCAGCACGATGATGTCCTTGTCCTTGGCCACCAGGTCTGAACACATGGGGGCGCCGGCGATGTGGATGTAAGCTTCGTCCAGGAGCAGGATGCTGCCCTTCGGCTTGTTCTCGAGCAGCCACTCGATATCGGCGCGCGGCGTCAGCGTGCCCGTGGGATTGTTGGGATTGCAAACGTAGATCAGGCCGGCATTGGGGTCGGTGGCGGCCATGGCCCTGACGTCGTGAGCATAGGTCTTGGTCAGTGGCACGGCGATGACCTTGGCGCCGATGTACTTGGCCGCGCGCTCGCCGGCTTCGTATCCGGGGTCGGCGGTCACGAAGGATTTGGTGGGCGACGTGAAGGCCAGCACCGCCTGGTGCAGGGGTGCGCTCGATCCGGCGAACGGCTGCACGTAATTGGGCTTGACGCCTTCGAGACCGGCCATGGTTTCCTGGAAGCCGAAGGTCTCTTCGTACAAGTAGCGGCCGCCCTTCTGCACGATGTTGTGGATGGCTTCGGCGGCCTCGGGGCAAGGCCCGAGCGGGTTTTCGTTGGCGTTGATCTTGACGGCGTCGGGAGGCATCGGCCCGCGGATGGCGGAAAGTTGCGCCATGGCGGATTCGTTGTAAAAGGGAAGCGAAGCTCCGGCGGTTAATACGGCGGCCAGACGGCCAAAGCTGCGGCGCGAAAAGCCGCGATTGACGAAGTCGCGTTTCTGTTCCGGACTGAAACAGGTGTACATTGTTTCCCCCTTTGCGAAGTGCTGGATATGGATGGCTCTCAGACCAGGAGCCCGATGCTACGCCGCCATGGGCGTAAAAGGGAATGTTTTGGAAAGCTTAACAGGTTGTTGAAAGGGTGTCGAATCAAAATAATTTATGCGCACGATCAATGGGGCCGGCTCAGACAGGCCAGGAGGACTGTCCCACTATGGCTGGGTGTAAATCCGCTCCAGGTCGGTCGAGCTGAGGCGCAAATCGGGAGAGATGAGATTGCTGCCCGAAAGGGCCGAGCGCGCGACGCCCTCGCGGCCGTGATCTGCGGACTTGGAGAGAATGTGGACCAGTTCGTGGGCCATCACGCGCGCCAGGGCGCGGCCGAACAGCAGGTCGGCGTGCGCGAAGTCGCGTCCCGACATGGCGGAGCGGGCCGCGTTGGCCACCTGGTCGCAGGCCACTTCGCTGAAGGGTTGGACGGCGCCGGCGGTGGCATAGGTGAAGGCCAATGGGCCGCGCTCGTCGTAGAGCCAGGGTACGGGATCCAGCACGCACTTGCCCTTGAAGCGGACCACCACCAGATTGTCGAACGACTGGCCGGAGGTTTCCTCGCGGAATCGCCAGTCGAAGGTCAGGCCCGAGCCCTCGAACAGGGTTTCGAATTCGCGCTTCATTTCGGGGAGAGAGCGGGTGGGTGGTGCGCCCTGGAACTCGAGCACAATGGTGAGATTGCCCGCCGCGGCGAGCGAGGCGAGGGCCGCCAGACAAAATGCGCGAATGAGGACGTGGCGCATCGGAGTGCCATTGGGAGCTGCAGGGCTCCGCATGGATATTATATACACGAAGGGGGCCGGCCCGCGAACTGCTACAGGGGGAAGCTCATGCCAGCACCGGCTTGACCACTTCGCCGTCTACGTCGGTCAGGCGGAAGTCGCGGCCTTGAAAGCGATAAGTCAGTCGCTTGTGGTCGATCCCCAGGCAGTGCAGGATGGTCGCCTGCAGGTCGTGGACATGCACCGGATCTTTGACAATGTTGTACGAGTAGTCGTCGGTTTCGCCGAAGGTGATGCCCGGCTTCATGCCCCCGCCCGCCATCCAGACCGTGAAGCACCGGCCGTGGTGATCGCGGCCATAATCGGTCGCGGTGAGGCGGCCCTGGCAATACACGCTGCGTCCGAACTCTCCGCCCCAGATGACCAGCGTGCCGTCGAGCATGCCGCGCTGGGCGAGATCCGTGACGAGGCCCGCGGACGCCTGGTCGACATCCTTGCAGCGCTTGGGCAGGCTCGCCGGCAGGTCGCCGTGGTGGTCCCAATCGCGGTGGTAGAGCTGGATGAATCGCACCCCGCGTTCGGCCAGCCGGCGCGCCAGCAGGCAGTTCGCCGCGAAAGTGCCGGGCTTTTTCGCGTCCTCGCCGTAAAGCTCGAACGTGGTGGCCGGCTCCTTCGAGATGTCAGTAAGCTCGGGCACCGAAGCTTGCATGCGAAACGCCATCTCATACTGCGCTACTCGGGCGGCGATTTCCGGGTCGCCGAATTCGTCGAAGGTGGCCCGGTTCAGCTCCCCTAAAGCGTCCAGGAAAGAGCGGCGTTTCGCGGTCGAGAAGCCCTCAGGGTTGGACAGGAAGAGCACAGGGTCACCTGCGGAGCGGAACTTCACGCCCTGGTGGCGGCTCGGTAGAAACGCGCTGCCCCACAGGCGGTCGTAGAGCGGCTGGCCGCCTCCGGAATTCGAGATCATCACGCAGAACGCGGGCAGTTCGTCGGTCTCGCAGCCTATGCCGTACGACACCCAGGCGCCCAGGCTGGGCCTCCCGCCCAAGCGGAAGCCGGTCTGCATCATGGTGGCCGCCGGATCGTGGTTGATCTCTTCGGTGTGCACTGACTTCAAGAAGGTGAGGCGGTCGGCGATCTGAGCGGTGTGAGGCAGTAAGTCACTGACCCACGCGCCCGACTGGCCGCACCGCGCGAACGCGAACTTCGACGGCACCACGGGAAACGTCGACTGCGACGCCGACATGCCGGTGAGCCGCTGGCCATTGCGCACTGACTCGGGAAGCTCCGTTCCCTGGAACTCGACCAGCCGCGGCTTGTAATCGAACAGCTCGATCTGCGAAGGCCCGCCCGATTGGAACAGGAAGATGACGCGCTTGGCTTTGGGCGGGAAGTGCGGCAGTCCGGGAAGGCCGCGCTGCTCCCGCTCGGCGGCCTTCAGCACCGATGCCAACGCCAGACCCGTGAAAAAGCGCCTCGTCATATTCACTCCTTGGTGATGGCCTCGTCCATGTTCAGAATCAGGCTCGCTACGCTGGCGTAGGCGGCCAACTCGGCGCGGTCGAGGCCCGCACGCACCGCCGATTCACCAACGGCGACGAACGCCGCGGCGGCTTTCGGATCGGCGCGAAACTCCGCCGCGAACTTGTCGAAGGTCCGCATCAGCACATCCGCCTGGCGCGCGCCGGGCGTCCGCGCCAGCACCAGGGCGTAGCCGTATCCGATGCGCTCCTGCGGGGCCGCGCCGCCTTCGGTCATCATGCGCTCGGCAAGCTTGCGCGCCGCTTCTACGAATGTCACCTCGTTCATCAGGTCGAGGCCCTGCAGCGGCGAGTTGGTGCGGTTCTCGAAGACCGCGCACTGCTCGCGATTGGGCGAATCGAAGTTCATCATGTAGGGCGGCGGCACGGTGCGCTTCCAATAGGTGTACAGGCTGCGGCGGTACAGGTCCGCGCCCTTCGATTGCACGTAGCCCTTGTCGCCCGAAAGTTCCTGCCACAGGCCCGCCGGCTGGTAGGGCTTCACCGAAGGCCCGCCGATCCGCTCGGCCAGCAGTCCGGAGACCGCCAGCGCCTGGTCGCGGATCATCTCCGGTCCGAGGCGCAGGCGCGGACCGCGCGCGAGCAGGCGGTTGTCAGGGTCCCGCTCGAGCATGGCGGGAGCGATGGCCGAGGATTGCCGGTAGGTGGCCGACATGACGATCAGCTTCTGCAGCGCCTTAACGTTCCAGCCGCTCTCCATGAATTCCGCCGCCAGCCAATTCAGCAGCTCCGGATGCACGGGCCACTCGCCCTGCGAGCCGAAATCGTCGACCGTCTTGACGATGCCGAAGCCGAAGTAGGATTGCCAGAAGCGATTCACCGTGACCCGCGCGGTCAACGGGTTCGACCGCGAGACCAGCCACTGCGCCAGGCACAGGCGATCCGCGCAATCCGGTCCGCCGAGCGCCGCGGGAATGGCAGGTGTGACCTTCTCGCCGTGCGCATCGTACGCCCCGCGCTTCAGCACGAACGTGTCGCGATGCGCGCCATCGGCCATCACCATCACGGTGGGAATCTGCTCGTAGAAGGCGTCGCGGGCGGCCTGCGCTTCTTCGACTGCGGTGCCCGCCTGGCGAATCTGGAGCGGAGCTTTGGTGTCGAGGAAGGCCAGGTCGAGCTTGGCCTGCTGGGCCCTGGTGCGCTGAGCAGCCAGGCCGCGCGCGATCTCCGCGATGGGCTCCGCCACCGAGACGGCCGCCGCTTCCTCGGGCGCAAGGGCGCGCTTGTAAATACGGGCGTCGCGGATCGAGCCGTCGAATTTCATGCCGCCACCCGCGCCCACCCGGATGGGCGTATCCTTCTTGTGGAACGGTTCGTTGTTCTGGTCGAAAAGAATTCTGGTCTCGCGCGGTTCGCCATCCACGTAGATCCGCACGCCCGAGGCCATCCGCTTGCCGTCGTACGTGACCAGCACGTGCTGCCACTGGTTCAGCTTCACCGGCTCCGCGGTTTCGACGCGCCATCCGAGATCGGTGAAACGATGGGTCAGGTGCATGCGCACGCGACCCTTCATGAGGTAGAGCCCGTGGCCCTGGCTCTCCATGTAATCGTCGAGGCGCGTGAGGATCGCGCCATCCGCGGCGGCCGGCTTGATCCAGGCGGAGTACGTGAAGGGCTGCAGGTAACTGAAATCGGCGGCGTCGCCGTTGAACTCGCCGGTGGATTCGGAGCGAAACACCAGGTCCCGTGTGGGAGTCCAATCCGCGGCGTGCGGAGCGGCGGCCTTTTCCCACCGCGCCTGCGCCTTGCGCAGTTGCGGCTGAAGAGCCTCGTAGGCGCGGCGCCGGTTCTCCACCGCCCGGTCGAGTTCCGCGAGCCTCGTCTGCTGATCGGCCAGCGGGGCCTTCACAAAGGGCTCCTCGGGACCGTAGTTCCAGACGAAGCCGCGCTCATTGGGCACCTGGTTGAAGTAGGCGAAAAGTCGGTAGAAATCCCGCTGTGCGATGGGGTCGTACTTGTGGTCATGACAGCGCGCGCAGCCCGCGGTGAGGCCCATCCAGACCGTAGCGGTGGTCTGCGCGCGGTCGGCCACGTACTCCACGCGATACTCCTCGGGGATGATCCCGCCTTCGCCGGTGGTCCGATGATTGCGATTGAAGCCCGAGGCGATGCGCTGCTCAAGCGTGGCGCCGGGCAGCAGGTCGCCGGCGAGTTGCTCGATGGTGAAGCGGTCGTACGGCAAGTTGCGGTTGAAGGCGTCGATCACCCAATCGCGCCAGCGCCACATATCGCGCGCGCCGTCGGTCTGGTAGCCGTTGCTGTCGCCGTAGCGCGCCACTTCCATCCAGCGGAAGGCCATGCGCTCGCCGTAGCGCGGCGACGCGAGCAGCCGGTCCACCACCTTCTCGTACGCGCCCGGAGACGAATCGGCCACGAATGCCTGGACCTCGGCGGGAGAGGGCGGCAGGCCCGTGAGATCGAACGAGACGCGCCGGATCAGCAGGCGTTTGTCGGCCTCGGGAGACGGGTGCAGTCCTTCGCGTTCGAGCTTCGCGAGGATGAAACGGTCGATCGGATTCTTCGCCCACGCCGTGTCCTTAACGGCAGGCAGGTCCGGACGCCGTGGAGGAACGAACGACCAGAATGGCTGCCACGGCGCGCCCTGCCGGATCCACGCGCGCAGCAACTCGATCTCGTGCGCGGTGAGCTTCGCCTTGCCCGACGCGGGCGGCGGCATGCGCTCCGCGGGGTCGCCGGACGCCACGCGGCGCAAAATTTCGTCCCCGACTTCTTTGGCGCCGCCCTCCAGATCGAGGCGGAGTCCGGCCTGGCGTTGCGCGCCGTCGGGGCCGTGGCAGGCGTAGCAGTGATCGGAAAGGATCGGCCGGATGTCGCGATTGTATTCGACAGTTTGGGCGAAGATCGACGGCACGAACAGCAACGCGGCAAGGATGTGTCCCCTCCGGTCCATTAAGGCCACGTTATCACGTTCCGGCTGATACAATGAGTCCGAACATGCATCGGACCGCGGCGTTCGTTTTCCTGGTGTGCGCTGGTTTACGGGCGGATGCGCCGCAGGCTGCGGCTGTGGCCCGCGGCGTCGAGCTGGCCCTCCAAGGGCACTGTGCCGAGGCCATGCCGCTACTCGACCAGGCCATGCGCGACGCCGGAAATTCAGTGGACGCGAAACGTAAGGCGGCCTTCGCCGGCGTGCGCTGCTCCATGACGCTCAACAAGCAGAGCGATGCCATGAGCTTCATCGCCTGGCTGCAGGAGGCCTATCCCAAGGATCCCGAGGTCCTCTTCCTGGCGGTGCACGTGTTCTCCGATTTGAGCCTTCGGAATTCGCAGGAGTTGCTGGATACGGCGCCCGATTCGCCGCTGGTCATCCAACTGAATGCCGAGAATTTCGAGAAGCAGGGCGATCTGGCCAAGGCTATCGCGGAGTACCGCATCCTGCTCCAGCGGCAGCCGGACAAGCCGGGAATTCACTTTCGGATCGGCGGCCTCATCATGGATCAACCGGCCACCGCCACCAGCTCGGAGGAGGCCCGCAAGGAGTTCGAACAGGAACTGAAGCTCAATCCGCAGAACGCCGCGGCGGAATATTACCTGGGCGAGCTGGCGCGCCACGGCGACAAGTTGCCCGAGGCCATCAAGCATTTTTCCAGCGCCATCGCACTCTATCCCGAATTCGCCGAAGCCCATGCCGGCCTGGGCCGGTCGCTTCTGGACTCAGGCAAAACCGCGGACTCCGTGACGCCGCTCGAGACCGCCGCTAAACTAGCACCGGAGAATCCGGCGGTGCACTTCGCCCTGGCCACCGCCTATCAGCGCCTGGGGCGCAAGCAGGATGCCGCCCGTGAATTCGCCCTCCAGAAACGCACCGCGGAGAAAATCAATCGGAATACCAAGACCCTTCACAAGAATGTATCCGGAGCCGAAACTGTCAAGCAGTAGACTGCTGGTTGCCGCGGCCGGCGTGGCGGGCGTGCTGTGGTTCGGCGCGCTCGCATCTCCCCAGGCCAAGCGGCCTCACTTCACCGACATTGCCCCGCGGTCGAAACTCTCCTACATTTCCAACAACGATCTCTCGCCGCGCAAATATTTCATCCAGCCCATGTGCGGCGGAATTGCCATCCTGGATTTCGACAATGACGGTAAGATGGATATCTTTTTCACCAATGGAGCCAAGCTGCCGGAGTTGAAGAAGACCGGCCCATCCTTCTATAACTGCCTGCTCCACAACCGCGGCGATGGCACCTTCGAGGATGTGACTAAGAAGGCCGGCCTGCTGGGCGAGGAACTCGACTACAACCTGGGCGTAGCGGCCGGTGACTACGATAACGACGGGTACACCGACCTGTTCATTTGCTCCGCCGGGCGGAACGCGCTCTATCACAACAACGGAAACGGCACCTTCACCGATGTCACCCGGCAATCCGGCATCGGCGGTAAGCCAGCGGGCACCATGAGCGTCGGTGCGGCCTGGTTCGATT
>Ga0116222_1000587_pt1 | contig 22526 bp, 15 predicted proteins | sample Sb_taG_12_FD_88963 | JGI IMG/M metagenome (GOLD analysis project Ga0116222, IMG submission 88963) | Peat soil microbial communities from Weissenstadt, Germany - Sb_50d_9_AC metaG | ecosystem: Environmental > Terrestrial > Soil > Wetlands > Peat | place: Germany: Weissenstadt | collected 2010-09-21
AGTATGGCAGATGCTGCGCGCCGTAGTGGATGGAATCCACTACCAGTTGCGCGATGGGCTGTTGTTTCCAGTAGAGCGGTCCACCACGGGCGGAGTCGAGATATCGGTCCATCAGACAAGGCTTGTCCTGCATTCTGTTTGTTTGGCGGCGGGTAGAGCGCGTGTGGCAGGCTCCCGTCGAGATGCCACGTGACAAACAGGCCCTTGCCTTCCGCCCATACGTGGGGAAGGCGCCGGCGCAGTTGATCCATGACTCATTAGCGGTTGCGGATGGGGAAGAATCTCTCGGAAAAGAGAAGAAAGCCGAGATGAATCTCGGCTCAGCAGGCTTGACAGCCTGCGCCAGCTAGCCGACACCGCGACCTTGTTGATCCAGCCAATCGACTCAATCGAAATCACTTATGCGGATAACGAGGTAAAGTCGAATGGACCGGAAAACTGAGTCACGCGTCCAGGAAATATCTTTTCACTTACCCTTTCACTCATTCTAAAGCCACTTACCGCCGCCGCATCCGCGGCTCCGCGCCTAATCCTATCGTCTTGTCTGCTAGATTTAAATCAGGAAGGGAAATGCGCTCCCACCGGGCAGTTCAACAAACAGTCTGGTGGGGGAAGAGTTTGTCCTGCAACCTTGTCCGAGGTCGTGATGACAGAGTCGAGCCATCCAAACATCGCCGCAACCCTGGGGAACGAACCCAAACGACAAATGCATTTGTCGTCGCCCCCGCGCAACCCATTGATTCCACGTAAGCGGTCATCCGAAAACGACAAATACATTTGTCATTTGGCTTCGAATGGTCAAAAAGGCCCCTCACCACACCAGGCGCGTGGCAAGCCGGATCTTTCGCAGATTACTACCCCAGGGGTGCTCGCAACTGGTCCACGTCGTCGAAGAGCGCGATGTCGGTCCGCAGCGTGGCCAGCGTTCGGAACAGCAGTGCGCGCTCGCGCTCGCGCACCAACGTGTCCGCAAGGGCACTCGGGCTGGCGACTTTCACGCCCCACTCGTGCCAGTCCACGGGGATCGATTCAATATGACCAAACCTCGCGAGAACCGCAGCCGACGACTTCGCACCCCATCCGGGCAGCCCGGGATAGCCGTCGGCCGCGTCGCCTACCAGCGCGAGGTAATCGGGGATCGACGCCGGCGGCACGCCGAACTTCTCCATGACGCCAGCCTCGTCGCGGGTGACGCCCTTGCGTCGATCCATTTGGACGATGCGGCTGCCGCGGACGCATTGCGCGAGGTCTTTGTCCGGCGTGCAGATCACCACGCGTTCCACGCGGGCATCACGGGCCGCCGCCTCCGCCGCGGCTGCCAGCGCATCGTCCGCCTCGAACTCCACCATCGGCCAGACCACCACTCCGTACCCCGAGAGGGCCTCTTCGAGCAGCGGGAACTGCGCCACCAGGTCGGGTTCGATGCCTTCGCCGGTCTTGTACCCTGGCCACAATCCGTTGCGGAAGGACTCGATGACGTGGTCCGTCGCCACGCCGATGTGCGTGACCCCGCCCTTGATCATGCCCCTCACCGACGCGAGCACGCCGCGAACCGCAGCCACCTCGCGGCCATCCTGATCGCGCGCGGACGGAAGCGCGTAGTAGTGCCGGAACAACTCGTATGTGCCGTCGACCAGATAGACGTCCAATTCGGGTCTCCTATGTCTCTGACCGCATTAGCCTGTGCACTTTGGTGGGGCAGGCGCTTTCGCCTGCCAACCAATTCTTCCTCAGCCTCCGGCTTCGCTTCCGATCCGCGCGGTCATGTTCTGCTACCATGGCGGCGCCCCGCCGCCCGGAACAAAACCGCGCGTCTTTGTTTTCAGCCGGTAGACCGATGTCCGGGCCGTGATATACAGCGTGTGGTAATCGGCATCTCCCCAGTTGAGATTGGCCGTCGATTCCGGCATCAGTATGGTCCCCAGGTGATTGCCATCGGGATCCCACACCCAGATTCCCCCCGGGCCGGTCACAAAGAGATTGCCTTTCACATCCACTCGCATGCCGTCCGGCACGCCCCCGCGACCCTCTTCCTTGCCAAACAGCCTTCCGTTCTTCAACTCTCCCCCGGCGCCGGCATCGTAAACCCGGATCTCGCGCTGCTTCGTGTCGTCGATGTACAGCCGTTTCCCATCGGGCGAAAATGCCAGGCCGTTGGGCTCGGCAAGGTCGCTCGTCAGTAGCCGCACCGATCCGTCTTTCCCCAGGCGATACACCCCCTGGAACGGAGTCTCCTGTTTCTCGCCCTTGGGAAGATCCAGCGTGGGATCGGTGAAATACAGCGCCCCATCCGGGCCCACAATGATGTCGTTGGGGCTGTTGAATTTCTTGCCGTCGTACTTGTCGGCGAGCACTTTGTATTTTCCGTCCGGCTCCACCTGGATGATGGCGCGCAATACGCTCGCGGTCGTGATGAGATGGCCCTGCGGATCGAGCGTGCTGCCATCGGGATCGCCGATCTCGAGCACCGTCTCTACGCGGCCATCCGGGTAAACTCGCGAGAGCTTGTTCTTCTCTTCGTCGCTGACGTATAGGAAGCCTTTGGGGTCCCACACCGGGCCCTCGGTGAAGCCGAAGCCGGTCGCGACCTTGTCCAGTTTGGCGCCTTGGTCGAAGAGGTCCCAGAATTTTGGTGACTCGGCTTTCAACTCGAACTGGCGCGGCTGGGCCCGGCCGGAAACCGCAAGCAGCGCCCCAACTATAAGGATACGCACCAATGTTCCTATCGCAGGCTGAACGCCAGAATCTTAGATCCCGCGGCTACCCCAACATATTGAATGTCGTCCACCGTGTAAGTCATCGGACCGCCCTTCCAGCTCTGGCCGGTGTTGAAATGCCACAGCAGGTTTCCATTCTTCGCATCCGCCGCGACGAATGCGCCGCTGCCATCGCCGTAAAAGATCAAGCCGCCGGCCGTCGCCATCAAACCGCTCCCCAGAATCCCGCCGCCCACGTCCGGTATCTCGAAGGCCGTCTTGCCGGTCTGGATATCGATCGCCTTCAGGGATGTTCCGCCGCTACCGCCCGGTGCCCGCCGCGTGCCGCCGCCGTAAAACGACTTGCCCGCCTCCCACCACTGATCGTTCTTGCTGTAGATGTTGCACGATTCCTCCGCGAACATATAGAAGAGTCCGGTCACCGGGCTGTATGCGTTGGACGGCCAGTTGGCGGCGCCCGCCACCGCCGGGCACACCAACTGACCTTCTACCGTCGGCTCGTTCCCCGCCAACAGCACGGGGCGGCCATCCGGGCCGATGCCGCTGGCCCACGTAATCTTCTTTACGAATGGCTCGGCCAGCAGCACCTTGCCGGTCAACCGGTCGAGCACATAGAAGAAGCCGTTGCGGTCCCCCTGCAACATCAGCTTGCGCGGCTGGCCGTGAAATGTCGCGTCCACCAGCACCGGCGTTTCGGTGGCATCCCAATCGTGCAGATCGTGCGGCGTGAACTGGTAATACCATTTCAGCTTTCCGGTGCCCGGGTCGAGCGCCACCACCGACGCTGTATAAAGGTTGTCGCCCTTGCGCTCGTCACCGTTGTAGTCGGGGCACGGATTGCCGGTGGGCCAGTAAAGCAGCCGGGCTTCGGGATCGTAAGTGCCGGTGAGCCACGTCGAGCCGCAGCCATGTTCGAGGGCCCGCCCGCCCCAGGTTTCGGAGCCAGGCTCGCCCGCCGCGGGGATGGTCCAGAAGCGCCAGACGTGCTCGCCGGTCGATGCCTTGTAGGCGTCCAGGAATCCGCGGACGCCCTCGTCGCCGCCGGAGACTCCGGCAATCACCAGGTCGTTGACCGCGAGCGGCGCGCTGGTGGACCCGTAGTTCTGGTGCGAATCGGCCATCTCGACATCCCACATCAGTTGGCCCGTGAACCGGTGCAGCGCGAACAGGTGGGCGTTGTCGGAGACCATGAACACGCGGTCGCCGAGCACCGCCACGCCGCGATTGATGCCGCTGGCGGCGTCGCCGGCGAGACCCTGGCTGCGCGGCCGGCTGTAGTGCCAGATCTCGCGGCCGCTGCGCGCGTCCAGGGCGTAAGCTTCGTTCACCGACGTCACGTACATCACGCCGTCCACCACCACGGGTGTCACTTCGAGCGCTCGCGGCGCGCCGGGAACAGGGAACATCCACCTGGGTGCGAGACGCGACACGTTGCTGGTATCGATCTGGTTGAGCGGGCTGAAACGGTTGCCGCTTTCGTTGCCGTGATAGGTGGGCCAGGCGCCGGGTTTCGGATGGGCCACATCGGGGAAGGGAAGACCGGCGCCCAATTCACCCGTCGCCAGGCTCGCTTTGGCCGCGGCATCGGAGCTGAGGCGGCTAAGGTAAGCGACCAGGTTGCGCGTCTCCTCGGGGGTCGCCTCGAGTGCCGGCATCAGTGACTTCTCGTGGACCACTTCGCCCACCTGCTCCTTCGAGAGGAGGTACAGCTTGCCATCCATCGCGAGCACCTGGATGTCGAATGAGCTTTCGTTCTTGGCGATGCCGCGAAGGGTCTGACCGTTGCGCAGCCGCACGGTCACGGCGTGGTATTGAGGCGCGCCGCGTCCGCCCCGGCCGCCACCGCGGCCCGCCGCTCCGGCCGGCGTGGCTCCGGGATCGCGCAGCGCCTGCTCGATCTGCGCCGGCCTCCGATCGCGGCCGATGTTCGTGAGGTCCGGCCCGAGCACTCCGCCACTTCCGCGCACCATGTGACAGCTCGCGCAATTCCCCTTGCCGGCGAAGAAGCGCTCACCCGCTACGGCATCGCCCGGCGCGGCCTCGGTCGCCGCGGCGCCGGCGGGCTGCTTCAGTGACATCACGTAGGCTGCGATAACGCCGGCCTCCTCTTCGGAGATCTGGAACGCGGGCATGCCTCCATCGGGGATGCCCTTCAGAATCAGGGCGCGCATCGCCTCGAGCGTGGTGGCGCGGGGGCGCCGTACGTCCACGATGTTGGGACCGTGGCCGCCGCCGCTGCCGTCTTCGCCGTGGCATCCCACGCAGCGGGCCTGGTATGGCCGCTTCCCGGCATCCGGCGGCTGGGCGGCGGCAGGCTGCAGCAAGATCACAGCGAGAATAGAAAGGCGTATCATCGAGTGTGATGTTAGTTTATAAGATTAGACGCCAGGAGGTGTTGCCATGTTCGATTCCCTGAAAGACGTCTTCCACCGCCGCGACCTGTTCCGCCGTGGCGGGTTGCTCACCGCCGCGCCGGCATTTTTCAGCGCCGCGCGCCCCGCATCGGCAGCCGCTCCAACCACCGCCGGAAAACTGCAACTGGGGCCGGACATCTACAAATCGATAGCAGTCCGGCCGCTGATCAACTGCCGCGGCACTCTCACCGTCATCAGCGGATCGCTGGAATTGCCGGAGGTGCGCGCCGCCGTGGATGCTGCCGGCCAACATCACGTAGTGCTCGACGAGTTGATGGAAAGCGCCGCCCGCCGGCTGGCCGAGCTCACGGGCGCCGAGTGGGCTCTCATCTCCGCCGGATGCGCCGCCGGAATGGCGCACACCACCGCCGCTTGCGTCACCGGAGGCAACCCCGACCTGCACGTGCGCATTCCCGATCTGAGCGGCTTCGCCAAAGACGAAGTAGTGATTCCCAAGGCCTCGCGCAACGAGTATGACCAGGCCATCCGTTCCGTGGGCGTGCGCATCATCGAAGTGGCCGACGCCGCCGAATACGAAGCCGCGCTCGGGCCGAAAGTCGCCATGGTCTACATCATGACCGGCAACCGCATGGAAACCGGCCCGCTGACGTACGACCAGGTCTATGGCATCGCCAAGAAGAAGAATATCCCGGTCTTCACCGACGCCGCCGCCGAGATGCTGACCGTGCCCAACACCTACTTGCAGCGCGGCTCCACGTTCGTGGGCTATAGCGGCGGCAAGTGTCTGCGAGGGCCGCAATGCTCCGGCCTGATCCTGGGCCGCAAAGATCTGCTGCAGGCGGCGTGGGTATCGAGCGCTCCGCACCACGGCCATGGACGCACCATGAAGATCGGCAAGGAAGAGATTGTGGGCCTGGTGGCCGCGGTCGAAATGTGGGTCCAGCGCGATCACAACAAAGAGGACGAGACGTGGACCGCGTGGATGCAAACCATCGCTGACCGCGTCACCAAAATCGATGGCGTCACGGCGGCGGTGCGTCAGCCGAGGGGTCCCAACAACCACAGCCCGGGGCTTTCCATCAACTGGGATCCGGCCAAGCTGGGGATCACCGGCGAGGAGGTCTCGAACATCCTGTGGACCACCGAGCCGCGCATCGCTCTGAATGCCGGAGGCGGCGGTGGCGGCGGCGGACGCGGAGGCCGCGGCGCTTCCGGTCAAACCGGGGTCTCGATCACCGCCTACATGATGATGCCGGAGGACGTCAAGATTGTCGCCGACCGCATCCATCAGATCCTGGCGGCCAAACGGCCGGAGTGGAAACCGGAGGCTCCCAAAACGCCCGCCGGCGACCTCACCGGGCGCTGGGATGTGGAGATCCAGTTCGCCGCCGGCAAATCGGAACACGTGCTCTATGTGAAGCAGCAGGGCAACCAGCTTGCCGGAACGCACCAGGGAGATTTCACGGCGCGCGATTTCGCGGGCGCTATATCGGGCGACGATATACGCATCTCCAGCAACATCGGCGAGGTGCACGGCGCCGCGCTCTCGTACCGCTTCACCGGCAAATTGAACGGCGATTCCATGTCGGGCGATCTGGATATGGGCGAGTACCTGGGCGCCAGGTGGACAGCCAAGCGCCATGCATTCGGCCGCGGCGCCGCGGGCTAGCATATCCTGAAGACATGCATGTTTCGGAAATCGATACGCCCGCCCTGGTGGTGGACCTGGACATTCTCGAGCGCAATCTCGGCCGGGTTGCCGACTATACCAAGGAGCACGACCTGCGGCTCCGCCCGCATACCAAGACGCACAAATCGCCGCGCATCGGCAAGCGCCAGCTCGAATCGGGCGCCGTGGGGCTGACCGTCGCGAAGGTCTCGGAAGCGGAGGTCATGCTGGGTGCGGAACCCGCCGACCTGCTGGTGGCCTATCCGATTATCGGCCGCACCAAGCTGGAGCGGCTGATGGAAGTGGCGCGGCGGGCCCGCGTCACGGTGGCGCTTGACAGCACCTTCGCCGCGCGCCAACTCTCCGACGCGGCGCGTGCCGCACAGGTGGAAGTCGGGGTTCTGGCGGAGGTGGATGTGGGCCTCGGACGCGTTGGTGTCTGCCCCGGTGCGCAGCTTTTGCAACTGGCGCAGGCCATCGAAAAGCTTCCCCACCTGACCTTCGAAGGCATCACGTTTTATCCCGGCCAGGTTAAAGATCTGGACGAGGCCGGCCTGCGCGCCCTGGCGCAGGTAGGCGAGATCCTGCATTCGATTCTGGCGGAGTTCCGCGCGGCCGGCATGGAGGTGAAGATCGTCAGCGGCGGCTCCACTCCCACGCTCTACCATTCGCACGAGCTGGCCGGCTTGACGGAGATCCGCCCCGGCACATACGTCTACAACGACGTCAATACGGTGCGCAGCGGTGGATGCGCGATGGAGGACTGCGCCGCCAGCGTTCTGGCCACGGTGGTCTCGACGGCGCACGCGGGGCAGATGATCGTGGACGGCGGATCGAAGACGTTTTCTTCGGACCGGCTGGTGAACTCCTCGGAGGTGACCTTCGGGCACGTGGTGGAAGCGCCCGGCGCGCGGTTCCACAAGATGAACGAGGAGCACGGCTACATCGACATCACGCGTGCGGAGCGCGAGTTTTCGATCGGAGACCGCGTGCACATCGTGCCCAACCACATTTGCGTGGCGGTGAACCTGCACGAGCAGATGTACGGCCTGCGCGGCGAGACCGTGGAAGAGATCTGGAAGGTGGAAGGGCGGGGGAAGCTCCAGTAGCACAGGCATTCCTGCCTGTGTAGGTCCGCCGTCCAAGCTACAATAGGTCGCGAGGGGCACATGGGGAACTTCCTGCAGGACCTGCGATACGCCCTGCGCACGCTGGCGCGCGCACCGGGCTTCGCGACGATTGCCATCTTGACGCTGGCGCTGGGGATCGGCGCCAACACCGCGATCTTCAGCCTGGTGCACGCGGTGATTCTGAAGCCGCTGCCGTACCGCGAACCCGCGAAACTGGTCGCGGTGTGGGACACCTATCTTCCGAATTACCCCAAGCTGGGTGTTTCGCCACCCGAACTGGCGGCATGGCAGCAGCAGACCGATTTGTTCGCAGAAACGGCGTGGTACCGCTATGTGTCGCAGGATCTCAACCTCTCGACGCCGGGCGCGGAAGCCCTCGAGGTCCACGCCACATTCGTCTCGCCGGCGCTCTTTCCGCTGCTGGGCGTAACGCCGGCGCTGGGGCGCGCGCTGGCATCGAATGAAGGCCCCGGCTCGGTGCTGATCAGCCACGCGCTGTGGCTCCGGCGCTTCGGCGGCGACGCGGACGTACCCGGCAGAACCATCCGCCTGAGCGACCAGGAATTCACCATCGCCGGCGTGCTTCCCGCCGATTTTCAGTTCCCCGACTGGGCCGATGTGTGGCTGCCGCCGGGGCCTCTGCTGGGCGACGAGACCACCAATCCCGTGCGCCACGCGCTGGGCTTCGTAGGGCGGCTGCGCTCCGGCGCCACGCTCGCGCAAGCCTCCGGGCGACTACAGACGATTGCCGCGCGCCTGGCCGCGGAGCATCCCAAAACCAGCACTGGGTTCGGCATGAAGATCCTCGGTTTGCAGGACGACCTGACGTCCAACGTGCGGCCGGCGCTGCTGCTGCTGTTGGGCGCGGTGACGCTGGTGCTGCTGATCGCTTGCGGCAACATCGCCAACCTGCTGCTCTCGCGCGCCAGCGGCCGGGCGAGGGAGATCGCGGTGCGCACCGCCCTGGGCGCCGGATCGTGGCGCGTGGTGCGGCAACTGCTCACGGAAAGCATTCTGCTAGCCACGCTTGGAGGCGCCCTCGGACTCGCGCTGGCCCGTTGGTGCCTGTCGGTGATGGCGCCCGTGCCCGCGCCGCTCGATTCCACCGTGCTTTTGTTTCTGCTGGGCGTCTCCACCGTTACGGGCGTCGTCTCGGGACTCGCTCCGGCGCTGCAAACACTGCGCAGCGACACCAACACGGTCATCAAATCCGCGGCGCCCGCGGGTGGCGGATCGGCCGCCATGCGAGGAGCGCTGGTAGTCCTCGAGTTCGCGCTGGCGCTGGTGCTGGTGGTGGGCGCGGGCATCCTGGCCAAGAGCTTTCTGCGCCTGATGCAGGTGGATCCCGGGATCGATCCGCGCGGCGTGCTCACGATGCGGCTCTCCATTCCGCCGTCGCGCGACCAGAACGCGGTCTTCCATCGCATCGAGGAGCGCGTTCGCAGGCTGCCGGGAGTGGAATCGGTGGCCGCCGCCAACAGCCTGCCGCTGATCGTCAACCGCGCCGTCACCACTCGCTTCAACGTGCCGGGCAGCCCGCTCATCAATCCCGATATGCTGCCGGCGGCACAGATCCGCGCAGTCAGTCCCGAATATTTTCGTACGATGCGCATCCCGCTGCGCTCGGGCCGCGCCTTTACCGAGCGCGATTTGAAAGAGTCAGTGGTGATGATCAATGAGACCATGGCGCGGAGATTCTGGCCGGGCCGCGACCCCGTGGGGATGAAATTCATCACTGGGCCCTGGGGTCCGAACCCGACCTGGTCCACGATCATCGGAGTGGCGGGCGACGTGAAAAACTTCGGTCTCGATTCGGAGGCCACCATGGACCTGTATTTCCCGAGCCTCAGTCCCCAATACCTGGCGGTGCGGACCGCCGGAGATCCCGCGACGCTGGCCGCCGCGGTGCGCCGGGAAGTTGCGGCCGCGGATCCCGATCTGCCGATCTCCGACCTGCGCACCATGGACGAGATTCTGGCGCAATCGGCGCGCGCGCGCCGCTGGACCATGGCGCTGCTGGCGGTGTTCGCGGGACTGGCGCTGGTGCTTCTCCTGGTGGGGATTTACGGCGTGATGTCGTGGACGGTGGCGCAGCGCACGCGGGAAATCGGAATCCGCATGGCGCTGGGGGCGGGGCGCGGACAGGTGCTGGGGATGGTGATTCGCTACGGGCTGAAGCTCAGCGCCGTGGGGCTCGCCATTGGAGCGGCCGGCGCCTTCGCGCTAAGGCGCGTGCTGGCCGGCATGGTCTTCGACGTGAGCCTCGCCGATCCGGCGATCTATCTCGCGGTGGCCCTGCTGATGCTCGCGGTGGCGTTGGTGGCGTGCTACGTGCCTGCGCGGCGGGCCAGCCGCGTCGACCCGCTAACCGCCCTGCGCTGGGAATAGTCCCAAGCGTGGACATCCCGTCCCAGGTTTGGACACTGTCCGTTACGAGACGCCCGCACCACCGGCCACTTCCCGCGGCAATCTGCGTGCTCATCCCCGCGAGGAGGTTGCCATGGCCAAGAAGGAACGGATTCGCGAATCGCTGACTGGTTTGCCGACCCTGGAGTACCTGATGCAGCGCATCGAGATGGGATGGAAGCCATCGGCCATCGAATGGGAGCGCGACATCGTCCCGGCGGGCGCCGAGCAGCCGTACGCCGAGGAGATTCCCTACGGCCTGCAGGTGGCTCCGGACTGCAACGGACTGGTGGAGAATCCTACGGAGAAGGAAATCGTGACAGTGGCGCTGGACATGATTGTCGAAGACTGCGCACTCTCGCGAGTGGCCAACGAGTTGAACGCGCGCGGCTTCAAGACGCGCGCCGGAAAGCCCTGGACCCCCACCGACCTCTTCACGCTGCTGCCGCGCATGATCCAGGTGGGGCCGCGCCTGTTCACCAGCGACCAATGGGTGACGCGGCGCCAACGTTTGCCGAAAGTGGTGTGAGCCGGATTACTGCCGGCTCACTCGGACTTCCAAACTACTTGAAAGCTCGACCCGTCCGCCGAGAGGGGCGAGGGGACCGCTTCATTCGCGCCGGTCGTGCCGTTGACCATCGTGATCAGTTCCCACACCTTGCTGCCGAAAGCACCGATCGATTCCGTTGCTCCGTTTTCGGTCGCGTCATTGGTGCTGGTCACGCTCGTGTAGGTGAAGCCAAGAGAGGCTGTGCCGAAATCCGCGAGGGGCAGGATGCCCCCGCGCCGCGTACAGCAGGGCGCCTCGACAATCCATTCGGCCGACGTCCGCTGCGCCTTGTGGACACTCGAGCTCTTGGTGTAGGACTTCCCCGTAGTTGTGTCAGTGATGGTGACAGTGAACTCACTGCCAGAGTAAACTACCGACGCCGACATTTTATCGCCGGCCTTTATCGAGAGGCTGCTGATTTCGAACATGTTTTGCGGATAAAACTCGTACCAGGCGTAATAAACGGGAGTCGTGCCCTCACAGTCGGAATCCGTTCCGGTCTGCTCCACGGTGTTGGAGGAGTAGCCGTCGAGGCCCACCCAAAATGAGGAGTAAGTGTTCGGGGTTACACTGCAGGTGACTGACGGGACGACCCACGACCCCTGGACCTCGGTGAACGAAGAGCCGGTCACCGCGTAGCCGCTCCAGTTCGTGCTGGTCGTCGTGCCGTCGGAACGCCTTTCGTGCAACTGCATCGGTCCGTGCCGCCGCGGAAATATCCGCGTCGTGGTTGGCCGTGAACCAAGCCCGCTGCCTACCTGCACGACCGCAGGCAATAACGCGAGCACTCCCAGGATGCCTAACCGGTTCGATAGCATGGATTCTCCTGTCCTTGCGTGAAAGATGTCTAAAAGTTCTCCGGGAGGCCCGGCCGCGGATCGACCCGATTTGCCACTAAAGACTCCCGAATTCCCGTTATTGTACACCCAAACGCCCTATTATGAACCTCCGAGTTGCAGTTTTCGCCCCGTATTCGGTACCAATCCAATAACGACCACGATGCCGCCGGAGGGCAGGTGCGCCGCATCCACTATCCTGAATGGGATGGCACCTCGGCCCGTCCTTGCGCCGACGCCCTTCTGGCGGGGCGTTCTGCATTTCGATTCCGCAAAAGTAGTGCCGTGGATTGCCTTGCGTAACGCCGCGGGCGTGGCGTTGCCGTTGGCGGTGGGGGTCGCCGCCGGGCACGCGACCGGCGGGCTGATCGCCGCTACCGGAGCGCTCAACGTAGCCTTCTCGGACGGCTCCGACCCCTACCTGCATCGTGCGCGCCGCATGCTGAGCGCGAGCCTATTCTGCGGGGTGGCGGTGCTCGCGGGCGGACTGTGCGGACCGCATCACGCGCTCACGGTGCTGCTGGCGGCGGCCTGCGCGTTCGCCGCCGGAATGATGGTGGCGGTGGGCACGGCCGCGACCGACATCGCCAACGTCACGCTGGTCACCCTGGTGGTGTACTCCGCGCAAACCATGACGGCGGAACAGGCAGCCTCTTCGGGCATGTCGGCACTGGGTGGCGGGTTGCTGCAAACCATCCTGTCGCTGGCGCTGTGGCCGTTCCGGCGATACGCACCGGTGCGGCGCGCGCTGGCCGATCTCTACCTGGAACTGGCGCGCTCCACTGGTTCCAGTCCGAAGGTGATGGAAGCCCCGCCTGCCAGCGCGCAGGCGACCCAGGCCCACACCACGCTGGAGGGGCTCGGCCGGGACCACTCGATCGAGGCCGAGCGCTACCTGGCTCTCCTCAGCCAGGCCGAGCGCATCCGGCTGGCCATTCTCACACTGGTGCGCCTGCGCGTGCGGATCGGCCGCGACCCGCATACCGAACAAGAGACCGCCATTCTGGGGCGGAGCTTGGAAACTGCCGGCCGCCTGCTCGCGGCCATCGGCGAATCGCTGCTGGAACGTGCCAGTATCTCCGAAGGCGTGGACCAGTTGCGCGCGTTGTCCGAGGCGCTGAGGAGGCCGGCCGGCGCGGAGAATCTCGCGGGCATGCTGCGGGATGCGCGCCGCCAACTGGACGCGCTGGCCGGGCAACTGGCGTCGGCGTGGGACCTGGCCGCCCATACCACCACCGCGGGCAGCATGCAATTCGAGCGGCGCGAGAGGGCGCAGCCGCGGGCCCTGCGGATCGGGGCCACGCTCGAGATTTTGCGCGCCAATCTCAACCTGCGGTCGGCCGTGTTCCGCCACGCCCTGCGTCTCTCGGCCTGCGTCGGCGTGGGTGAAATATTGGCCCACACGGTCGGCTGGCGGCGCACGTACTGGATGCCGATGACTTCGGCGATCGTGCTGCGTCCGGACTTCACCACGACCTTCAGCCGCGGAGTCCTGCGCGTCGTTGGAACGCTGATCGGCCTGGGCCTGGCGACCGCGCTGTTCCACGGCCTGGCGCCCGCGGGCGGGTTCGAAGTGGCGCTGATCGCCCTGTTCACGTTCCTGTTGCGCTGCTTCGGTCCCGCCAATTACGGAATCTTTGCCGTGAATCTGAGCGCCCTCATCGTGCTGCTGTTCGCGGTGACCGGAGTGGCGCCGGGACCGGTGATCGCAGCCCGCGGACTCAACACGTTTGCGGGAGGAATGCTGGCACTGGCGGCATACCAGGTGTGGCCCACGTGGGAGCGAAGCCTGGTGCCGGAGGCCCTGGCGCGCATGCTGGACGCGTACCGCAATTACTTTCAAACGGTGCGCGACGCATACTCGAATCCCGGTCAATCGTTCGCCGCCGAATTGGATCGCGCGCGGCAGGCCTGTAGGCTGGCGCGCTCGAATGCGGAGGCCTCGGTGGCGCGGCTGGCTACCGAGCCGGGGGTCACGGCGCGCCCGATCGCGGAGGTGAACGCCGTGCTCGCCAATGCGCACCGCTTCATCCACGCGGTGATGTCGCTGGAGGCGGGGTTGGCGCGCGGCCGCCCGGTTCCCGCGCGCGAGGAGTTCCGCACATTCGCCAATCACGTGGACTTGACCTTGTATTACCTGGCCGCGGCCTTGCGGGGCGGCAAGATTTCGGCGGAAGACTTGCCGGATTTGCGGGAAGACCACTATGCGCTGGTGCACGCGGGCGATCCGCATGTGGAGCGGTATCGATTGTCCAACGTGGAGGCCGACCGCATTGTGAACAGCCTGAATACGCTGGCCGGAGAGATCGTGGGGCGAACGCTGCGCAGCGGCGAATGAGATATACTTTTGCCATGCCGCGCTGGGCACTGGGAGTGATCGCGTGCGTTTCGCTGTGGGCGCAGACGCCGCGCGATCTTTACGTGGCACATTGCGCGGGGTGCCATGGACCGTCGGGCGAAGGCAGCCGCGGACCGTCGTTGAAGGCCGCGGCGCTGCAGCACACCAACGATCCCGATTCCCTGGTGGCCTTGCTGCGCCGCGGCATCCCCGGAACCGAGATGCCCGCCATCGCCCTGGAGACGGTGGCCGATGGGCCGCTCCGCGCGCTTGCTGCTTACGTTCTCGGCCTGCGCACGAATACCAAAGAGGCCGCGTCGGGCTATCTCGACCGTGGAGCGGAACTCTTCCGCACCAAGGGAAAGTGCCTGACCTGCCATCGCGTGAACGGGGAGGGCCACACCTCGGGTCCCGACCTCAGCGACATAGGGCGGCTGCGCGACGAGGAGTGGCTGCGGCAGGCGGTGGTCGAGCCGGAAAAGGCAATCTACGACAGCTTCGCCGGGTACCGCTGGACCATCAACCTCCCCGATAACTACCTGCTGGTCGAAGTCACTACTAAGAGCGGCGATCGCATTAGCGGGAGCCGTCTGAATGAAGATGCCTTCTCGATTCAGCTTCGCGATTCGGAAGACCGCATCCGGTCGTTCCTCAAAAGCGAAGTCTCCGAAGTCCGAAGGCAGTGGGGCAAGTCGCCCATGCCGCCGTATCGCGATGTCTTCTCTTCGAGTGAGTTGGAGGATCTGGTGGCGTACTTAGTCAGTCTGCGAGGACTGCGATGAACTTGCGCGCGGTGCTGCTCGCCGCCGTGGCGTCTGTGACGTTGACTCAGGTACCCCCTGAGCGCATCCGCAACGCCGATGGCGAGCCGGGCAACTGGCTGACTTATTCGCGAACTTACAGCGGGCACCGCTACACGCCGCTGACCGAGATCACGGCCGCGAACGTGGGACAGTTGCGGGCCGCTTGGACCTATCAGATCCAGCAGCCGGGCAAATTCTCTACCTCGCCGATCGCGATCGATGGCATCCTCTACATCACCGAGCCGGGCGGCGAAGTGGTAGCGATCGACGGGCGCACGGGCCGTCCCGTTTGGCGTTACGGACGCCGGCCGCCGCAGGACCTTCACGCCTGCTGCGGCGCCACCAATCGGGGAATGGCGGTGCTCGGCGACCTGCTGTTCGTCGGCACGCTGGATGCGCACCTGCTGGCCATCGATCTGGCGACCGGCAAGCTTCGCTGGGACGCGGTGGTGGCCGACTACCGCACGGGGCACGCGGTGACGGTGGCCCCACTGGCGTTCGGGGATCGGGTGATCGTGGGAATCGCCGGAGGCGAATACGGAATTCGCGGCTTCCTGGACGCGTACGATGCCAAGACCGGACGCCGCTTGTGGCGCTTCTGGGCAGTGCCGGGCCCCGGAGAAGCGGGGCACGAATCGTGGTCGGGCGATAGCTGGAAGACCGGCGGCGCATCGACGTGGATCACGGGCTCGTACGATCCCGCGCTTCACACGATTTACTGGGGAACCGGCAATCCGGGGCCGGATTACAACGGCGATGCGCGCAAGGGCGACAACCTGTACACCTGCTCGCTGGTTGCCTTGGACGAAGACACCGGGAAGCTGCGCTGGCACTTTCAATTCACGCCGCACGACGTGAACGATTGGGACTCCGCGCACGTGCCGATGCTGGTGGATGACGGCGATCGAAAGCTGGTGGTGGTGGCGAACCGCAACGGCTTCTACTACGTGCTCGACCGCGCCACCGGCGAATTCCTCCGCGCCGCGCAATTCGGCAAGCAGACGTGGGCTTCGGGGCTCGACGAAAGAGGCCGCCCCATCCGCCTGCCGGACATGGAGCCGACCGCGAGCGGCAAAATGGTTTACCCGGGTTTCCATGGCGTAACCAACTGGTTCAGCCCGAGTTTCAGCCCGCTCACTGGCCTGGTGTACGTGGCCACGCGCGAAGAGCCGGCGGTCTTCCGGAAGCAGAAGGAGCCGTACACGCCGGGCCAATGGTTCAGCGGTGGAAACCCGCAAGGCGTGGCGAAGATCGAGCCGACCGGCTCCATACGCGCGCTGGAGCACACCACCGGAAAGCTGGTCTGGGAGTTTCCGCTGAAGTCTCCGCCATGGGCGGGCCTCATGGCGACCGCCGGCGGGGTGGTGTTCGGCGGCTCGAGCGAGGGCATGTTCTTCGCGCTGGATGCGGCCAGCGGAAAACCGCTTTGGCACTACGGCACGGGCGGACCGATCTTTGCGAATCCGGTGAGTTTTCTGGTGAATGGGCGGCAGTATGTGGCGATCGCGGCGGGTACCGCGCTGTTCGCGTTTGCGCTGCCGGAGGCGGGGGAGTAGGGGGCTCCGATGGGAGCGCTAGGGCCGCGGATAAACGGCGTCTCATATCCCTGGGCGGCTTCATGTCACTACTGTGTCACAAACGGTCGGCGGTGGCGCAGCCACTGCCGGGGCTTTCGCGACGCGCGAAGAAGGGTCGAGACGAGTCTCGACCCGGCAGGCACGAGTGCCTGCGCCACGGGCCGTCAGTTTGTCTTGCCCGCGCGGGTCCCCTGGACCCGCTCGTTGTGCCAAGCAGGAGTTTCTCCTGGCAACCGACAGGTCTATCTTGCCGGCATAGGAGCCGCAAGACCGTCCATCAGTCCAAAGCCGCGGATCGCCAGGGCGCTCTGCCAGGCATTAGCCAGCGCCTGGATGTAATCGGCTTCTAACTGGAAGAGCGTCCGCTGCGAGATCAGCACCTGGGCGTAAGCGCCCGCCATATTCTGGTAATTCGCCTGGTAGAGTTTGTAAGCCTGTTCGGCGCGCGGCAGCATCCCGGTCTTGTATTGCCGAATACTTACGCGGGCGGCGTCGTAATCGCGGAACAGACTGGCCAGGCCGCGCTCCAGTTGCAGTCTCAAGCGGGCCACCTCCTGTTTCGCGCTCTCCACTTCGTCCTTCGCCGCGGCGATCGAGCCCTGATTGCGATTGAAGATCGGCAATTGTACGCCAACCTGGGCGCCGGCCTGCACTCCGGTGACGCTCCCCGGACGGGCCAGCGGTTCGTAGCTCTGAACCACAATGCCGGTGACCTGCAGATCCGGAATGGGCGCTTTCCGCGCACTCACCAGAGAGGCTTCGGCGCGCTCGACGGCTTGCTGGGCGAACTTGATCTGGGGACCATGGCTCAGAGTAGCGGCTACAGACTCTTCGTAGTTGAGGTCCGGGACAGAGTCGAGGTCGCCTTGCAAACGAGCCGGCGGGAGATCCGGCTTGCCGGCGACGGCCGCCAGCATTCTCCAGGAGGCGAGTAAGGACTGGCGGGCAACCCGCAGGTTCATCGCGGCCTGTTGCTCCTCTACCTCGGCTTGCAGTATGTCGGGACGATCGGCATGGCCGATGTTACTAAGTTGACGGGAAGTCTCGGCCGCATCCGCGGCCAGCCTGGCCAGGCTCTCCCTTACCTCCACGAGTCTCTGGGCCGCGAGGACCTGGTAGAAGTAAGACCGCACGTTATTCAGGATGCGCACGCGCTGGGCTTGCGCGCTGGTCTCGACCTCACTCACTTCCAGCTCCGCCACACGGCGCGCGGCGTGGAGTTTGCCTCCCAGCACGATGGTCTGGCTGAGGAAGCCGCCCTGTTTGCCGCCTCCTATGTAGCCGCCGCGGATTTCATCCCCGTAGTAGCCCACGGTGGGATTGGGATACAGACCCGCCTGCCTGGCCAGGCCCGCCGCCGCGCGCTGGTTGGCCTGCGCCTGGGCCAATGTCGGGTTGCTCGCGACCGCCATTTGCTCCAGGTCTTCCAGGCGGAGCCAGCTCCCGGCGGCCGGAGTCACTGCGGCCGCGGCTTGCGGCAGCACCCGAACATCGTACAGGGTGAAATCGCCATCGTAGACTTTCGCGGCGATCTGGTCTCCCGCTTTCACGCGGCTCAGCACCTCTTCCTTGTCGACCGCGTATCCCATGGTCATCGAGCCCATCCAGCCTTCGATAGGTTCATTGGCGACGGTGATGCGTTTGGTGCCGGTGTTGACTTCGACCACCTTGCCGCGGAAGTCGTACGCTTTCTTTCCGGCAGGTTGCGCGTGAAGTGACATCATCAGACCAAGCGCCCAAAGCGCGAATTTACTGTTCATACAAGCCGCCGCTCCTGCTGTTGGGTTTTGAGGTCCATGATTTTCTGGTAGGGACCGGGAGGCAGGACCCGCACCAGGGTCATCATGCCGCCCGCATACCCACTCCAGCCCGCCGGCAGGCCGTAGGTCTCGGGCTTGTCGACCTGCTTGTCCACGGCCATCATGGGGCCTTCCATGTAAGCGTCCTGTGGATAAAGCGGCACTTTGCCGGCTTCGATGCCCGGCCCGACCCGCGTCATAGGACCTACGTTGGGGGCCATCTGGTTCATCATGTGGTGAGGAAGATGGCAGTGGAACATCCACTCACCGGGGCGGTCGGCGACAAACTCGATGTCGCGGGCCTGGGCGACTCCGACCAAGACGGTGTTACCCCGATGCCAGAGTGACACGGGCTGCCGCGCGCCTTCCCGTCCGGTTTCCCAGAAGGTGAAGCCGTGGAGGTGGATGGGGTGGTGGTCCATGCCCAGGTTGATGATGCGGATGCGGACGCGCTCCCCCTGCCGGATGATCAGGGGTGTCGCCGCCGGACCGGCCTTGCCGTTGAACGTCAGCCAGTTGAACTCCATGTTCATGCTGTTGGGGACGGTGCTGTTGGGAAGCACGAAATACTCCTGCAAGGCGATCAGGTAGTCTTGGTCGACCGGAGGAGTATAAGGTGTTTTAGGGTGAATGATGAAGCCGCCCAGCATCCCGACCATCTCCTGCATGGCCATGTGCGAGTGATAGAAGAAGGTGCCGTGCTGGTGGAGCGGGAACTCGTAGACGAACCGTTCGCCCGGCATGATCGGCTTTTGTCCGATGCCGGGGACGCCATCCATCTCGTAGGGAAGTTCGAGCCCGTGCCAGTGAATGCCGGTAGGCTCGGGCAGGTGGTTTTCGAAGATAATGCGGACGCGGTCGCCTTCCTGGGCTTGAATCGTGGGTCCAGGGGCGCTGCCGTTGAAGCCCCAGAGATCGAAGGTACGGCCCGGAATGACAATTTGTTTGACGGGCTCGGCAGTGAGTTGAAAGACTTTGACGCCGTTGTCGAGGGTGAAAGGCAGGTCGGCGATGTCGGGGGTCAAGACGGGCACGGAGGGACGGGCGGGCTGAGATCTGGCGAGGCGGGAGAAGGCTGTTGCGCCGGCGCCGAGTGTCAGTACGGACTTGAAAAAGGTTCTTCTAGGATTCATGGGTAATCTCCTTTCGCTCTTACTTGGGGACACACTTCGAGGTTGGCAGGCGAAACCGCCTGCCCCACCAAGGCAAAGCTAGATGCGGAGAATCGAGATCGAGGAGCGAACGGGGTTACCCGGCGGCCAGCCGTTGTCGGACTGCGGAGGAGGTACCAAGTCCGTCACGGGCGCGGATCTTGCCACTACCACGGCCTCCGGGGAAACTGTGCCCGTGACACTCACGTTGGCGACCGCCGCCTCAGGGCCGGCAAACTCGGGATGCTGATGGGGGCAGCCGTGGTCTTGCGGTGAAGGATGGTGATGATGGCAACCGTTGGTGGGAATCTGCGGAGGTTGGCAGGCGGCGATCGCGCAGGCGCCGTAGCACCAGGCGTTGGCGAGCAACGCAGCCACGGCAATCAGCACGAATGCACGAGACCAGCCGGAGAGCATCCCTGATCTCAACCTAACAGATGATTCCTGCCGGCGCAAGTTCAAGAAACTGCCAAACGATCCGATGAGAAATAAGAGTTACAGAGCGGATGATATTAAAAGTTACTCTCGTGATTCTGGCCGTGTTACCGGGCAGCCTCTTTGCGCAGGCCGTCACCGAACTGAGCCCATTGGAGTATCACCCCTCACGGCGGGAGGCATCGAACCGCAGGCCGGTGAGCTTCGCGCAGCGCATTCCGGCGCCGCTCTCGTACCGCTTGGGAAGCGTCAGCCAGGCGGAGATCGACGCGGTTGCGCGCGATCCGCACTTGCCGCTCATGGGCATCGAACGCACGATTGACCGTCGGACGACGCCGCGCGGACAGTGGGTGACTCTGGATGACGGCAGCACCGTCTGGAGACTGGCGATCCAATCCGAAGGAGCAGCCGGCGTGAGGGTGGAGTTCTCCGATTTCCACGTGGGCGCGGGAGAGGTGTGGCTCTACAGCGAGGATCACAGCCAGGTCTTCGGGCCGTACAGCGGCACAGGCATCGACGACTCCGGAGAGTTCTGGAGTCACACGGTGTTCGCCGATACCGCGGTTTTGGAGTACCAGCCGGATAGCCCCGGCAGCAGCGTTCCGTTCAACATCTCGAAGATACTCCACGGACTGCCGGTGGAGGGGACGATGGCAGCGGGAAGCTGCGAGCTGGATGTGAGCTGCAATGCGGACTGGAGCGCGGTGGCCAGCGGCGTCGGCCTGTATTTCTTTCAAAAAGGCGGCGCCGGGTATGCCTGCACCGGCTCGCTGGTGAACAATACCAACCAGGACTCGAAGCCGTACTTTCTCACCGCGAACCATTGCGTGCCGGATGCACCGACGGCCAAGACGGTGGACGTTTTCTGGAACTACCAGACGGCCACCTGCAATGGAAAGGCTCCGTCGCTGGCGGGTCTGCCCCAGACCGTGGGTGCGACCTACCTTGCCAGTGCGGCGATAGGCAGCGGCGACTTCAGTCTCATCCTCCTGACGCCGCTGCCTAATATCAATCTGACCTTTTACGGGTGGAATGGAAGTGCCACGGCCTTGCCGGTGGGCGGTACCACCACGGGGATTCACCACCCGCAGGCCGATTACAAGCGGATCGCGTTGGGCGTTCGCAGCACGGATGTGACGGCGCAGATCGGTTCCGAAACCGCGCCCGCCAGCCTGTATTACAACGTTCAGGAGACGTCGGGGCGGATCGAGCCGGGCTCGTCCGGGTCGCCGCTGTTCACGGCCGACAAGTTAGTGGTGGGTACGCTCACTTACGGGCCGCCGGGCGACGCCTGCTCGATCTCGCCGTTTTATGCGGGATACGCCCGGTTCTCGGCGGCACTTCCGGCGCTGGCATCGTATCTGAGCCCGCCCGCCGCGGGGACGCCGCCCGCGGCCGCCGCGACGGTCACTGCGGCGCCAACGTCCATCCGGACGAGTTGGAGCATCGGCAGCTCCGCCCCCGCGGCGCAGAACGTCCAACTGAGTACGACATCCAGCGCGGCGGTCACATTGTCGGTAAAAGCCAGCCAACCGTGGATCCAACTCCCGGCGAGCAGCGTGACAGTGAGTCAGGCGAAGCCCGCCACGCTCCCGGTCACGTTCAGCACCGAGACGTTTACCGCGGCAGGCGCCAATACCGGCTCCATCACGCTCACCGGCACGGGGATCAACCAGTCGATTGCCGTGGAAGTGGATGTGACAGCAGCGGTGACAGCGGTCAACGGAGGCGCGGCTACGGTGATCCCGCTGTTCCTGGACGGCTCCGGAATGGCCACCACCTTTACCCTGGTCAATCCCTATGCGACCGCAACTTTGGCCTCGATTTCTTTCGTGGCGGCCAATGGCACTGCGGTGGCCGTGCCGCTGGGACCAACGCAAACTGCCTCATGGCAGAATGTGACAATTCCGGCCTTCGGAACCGCGACGGTCGCGACCGCCGGGAGTTCCTCGCCGCAGATGCAAGGACTGGCCGTGATTCAAAGCGCCGACCCGGCGAAGCGGGTACAGGGGTGGGCGCAAATCAACTCCGACGCAATTGCGGCCGCGCTCCTGACCGCGCCGGTGTTCGTGGTGCCGTTTGACGCCACGGCCGCGGCTTCCACCACGCTCTACCTCTTCAACCCCGCGGCCACCGGCACGTTGAACCTGACCCTGTCTATCTACGACACCACCGGAACCCTCGTCGGAAACGGGACCATCGCCATTCCGGCGCAGCAGGAAGGGTCGATTCCGATGACCAAAACCGCGTCCGTGTTTGGAGGCAGGAAAGGGATCCTGAAAGTAGATGGAAGCGGTTCCGTATCGGCGATGGGAATTCGGACCGCAGCCGACGGACGGCTGAGCAGCGTTATACCGGAGTTACTAACGTCACAGTAGGTTAGTGTGGTCCCTTAGCCGACCTCTTTTTCTTTTTCCGCGGAGACTCAGCCAGTTGTTCGAGTGAATGAATCGCCCGGCCGAGCTGTTGCACCACCAGGCGGAGCTCCGAAATCGTCTTGGGAAGGTCCATAACGGTCCTCTCCTCTCCCACGCACAAGATGGCACAATCCTGCCCTCGCGGCAGCATTACCTATCTGACAGGAGGATCGGGAAGCAGCGAGGTCCCAGTCACTCCTCAATGTCGCTTAAGAATTCGGCAAATTCCGAATTAGAAAGCGAATTAGAAACGTATGAAAGAATACTATAATAGTAAACGACTCCCGTCAAGTGTGAAATCGGTAATTTTACCTGTGGTAAAA
>Ga0116222_1000594_pt1 | contig 22355 bp, 17 predicted proteins | sample Sb_taG_12_FD_88963 | JGI IMG/M metagenome (GOLD analysis project Ga0116222, IMG submission 88963) | Peat soil microbial communities from Weissenstadt, Germany - Sb_50d_9_AC metaG | ecosystem: Environmental > Terrestrial > Soil > Wetlands > Peat | place: Germany: Weissenstadt | collected 2010-09-21
CATCGAACAGTTCCTGGTCGTTCAAGGCGGCCTCGAACAGCGCCTGCTGCTCCTCGGGCGTCAGGGTTCCGGTGGCATATCCGCCCAACAGTTTTTGGATATCTTCCCGGCTCATCGTTTTCGGTGCTCCCAATCGCCGCCCATCAGTTCCAGCAGGTTCTTGCGACAGCGATGATCCCACGTATACACCGTATTGAGCGCGCTGGCCCCCAGGATCTTTTGAATCTCGGGAAAGCTCTTCCCCTGGAGCTTGAGGCGGATCAGGTCGCGGCAACGGTCTCCCAGTTGGCCCATGGCCCTGGTCAGGCGCTCCAGCATCTCCTTTCGTTCCACGTAGTCGGCCGGGTTCGAATTCAGGTCCGGCAGCGGGATGTCGGTGATGGAGACCTGCGTGTACTCGCCGCGTCTCACGGCTTTGCGGCGATGGCTCATGATCTTAAAGCGCACAATCTGCAGGGAAAGCGGCAACAGGTCTTCCGGGCGCTCGAGGTGTGCGTATTTTTCATGCAGAAGCATGAGCACCTCCTGTGCCAGGTCTTCGGCGACATCCCTCGATAAATGAGATGCCGCGAACATCACAATCCTTTCACGAAGCTTGGCGAGGACCTCTTCGCGCTCCACGGGTATGACCGTTCTGAGGCAATGATAACATTGGGATGGGTACCCTAAAGAGATGCGGTTTTGTGCAGGCATTGCGGCTCTGCTGTTTCTGGCCGCCCCGCCGGAAGGCGCCGAGGTGAAGAAGTCGGAAGGCGCCGCGGCGAAAAAGAAGGCCACGCGCCCGGCTGCTCCCGCTGTCAGCTCGGCGCTGCGGGCCGCTTCCTTGCGCAAGGTTTCGGACTACCTGGAGGACCCGCCGGAGCAGACGTTCGCGCAGGCCGGCACCCTGGTGCCTGTGTTCGAGCAACTCTTTCGCCTGGGATCCCAGCCGCCAGATCCGGCGCCCGTCCACATCATCCACTGGGGAGATTCCCACACCGCGGCGGACGATTTCACCGGGGGCGTCCGCGACCTGCTGAAGGCGCGGTTCGGAGATGGCGGCTCGGGCTTCTCACTGGCCGGCCATCCCTTCCTGGGCTACCGGCGCTTCGATGTGCACGGCGGCGGTACCACGGGATGGGTGAGCGAAGGACTCCGCTCGGCCAGCGGCGACGGCTACTTCGGATTGGGCGGCGTGAGCATCTCGACGGCGCACCCTGGCCAGTCGGTCTTCATCGAAACCGATTGCGCCAACCTCGAGATTCATTACCTGCAGCAGCCCGGCGGCGGTGACCTGGCACTCTACGATTACGACCAGCGCCTGGAGCAATTCTCGACCGATGGCCCGCTGGGCCCTGGATTCGTCCGCTACCAGGCCTCCTCCGGCGCGCACCGTTTCGCGCTGCGCACACTGACTGCGCGGCCGGTCCGGCTGTTCGGCTGGGTGGCGGACAAAGACACTGGAGTCACTTACGAAGCCCTGGGTATTAACGGCGCGGAAGCGGGTGTCATCCTTCGCTGGGATGAGAAAATGCTGGCCACTTACTTGCAACGGCGCAATCCGGGCTTGATCGTGCTGGCGTACGGAACCAACGAGGCAAGCGACCCGAACTTGAACGCCGAGGCCTACCATGCGATGTTCTCGGCGTTGCTCCAGCGGCTTCGCAACGGGGCGCCCACGGCCTCGATCCTGGTGCTGGGGCCTCCCGACCGGTGGTACCGGTACAAGGGCGTCTTCCGCATCTATCCCGGCATCGACTGGGTGATTGCCGCGCAGCAGGCCGCCTGCCGCGAGAACGCCTGCGCCTTTTGGGACACGCGCACGCGCATGGGGGGGAAGGGCGCCATGCGCGACTGGGTCTATGCCGGGCTGGCACAGGGAGACTACGTGCACTTCACGTCCGCCGGCTACCGCCGCCTGGCGGGCGTGTTATTCGCGGATATCATGCAGCAGTACGACACTTATAAGAAGACCCGCCAGGAGTTAGGCGGTCCGAACTAAGATGGATAAGCGAACTAAGATCGTCGCAATCATACAACGGGTTGCCGGCAAGCCGGTCGACCCCTCTCCGGAAGAATCCCTGTTCGAGTCGGGATTGTTGGACTCGTTCACACTGACCGACCTGGTGACGGCCCTGGAGTCCGAGTTCTCCATTCGCATTCCGGATTCGGATCTCACGCCGCGCAAGTTCGATTCTGTCTCCCGCATCGAAGCTTACGTCCAAAGCCGGTCCGAATCAGGCCGGGCCTCGACTTGATCCGGCGCGGAAGGGAGTCAGAAGTCAGGAGCCAGGAGTCAGAATGGCACGAAGGCATGCGCGTTCAGACCGGGGCAGCATGATTCGGCTCGCAACGAGAACAGAACTCTGGTTGGGGCCCTATAGCGGAGACTAACTATGCCTTACCTTCGCGCTTTGGGTTGTCACCTGCCATCGCGAGTGGTGGGGAACGCCGAACTGGCCGCGCTGGTGGGTGCGGATCCGGCGTGGCTGCTGCAAGCGACGGGCATTGAAGAGCGGCGGTTCGCGTCTCCGGAAGAGTCAGTCGCCACGCTCGGCGCATCGGCGGCGAAGGACTGCCTGGAATCGGCCGGCGTTGGGGCGAGTGAGGTAGGGCTGATCCTGGTATCCAGCGGATCAAGCGGGCGCCGCTTCCCGGGCCCTGCCACGGCGATTGGCTCCGCGCTGGGAATTGCCGGCACGCCGGCGATCGATTTGCCGCTGGCTAGCGCGGGGTCGCTCTTCGGGTTGGCGATGGCGGCCGGCCTGTGCCGCGACTACGGCAACGTGCTGGTGATCGGCACCGAGATCATGTCGCGGGCCGTACGCATGGACCCCGCCGGCCGCGACACGGCCATTCTCTTCGGCGATGGCGCGGGCGCCTGCCTGGTCAGCGCGGAGACGGGCTTCGCCCGGATCGCCGATTCGGTCTTGCACAGCGACGGCGAGTTCGCCGAGGCCTTGCGCCTGGACCTCGATGCGCCGCTCCACATGGACGGCCGCACGATCATTCTCCAGGCTTCCCGAAAGCTGCCGCGGGTAATTCTGGAAGTTCTCGAGCGCAATCAGCGGAAGCCCGGCGAGGTGGGAGCGTTCCTGATGCACCAGGCCAACCTCAACCTGATCACACGGATGGCGCAGGCGTTGGGTGTTCCCGCGTCTAAGTTTTTCCGCAATGTGAGTCGATATGGCAACACGTCGTCCGCATCGCTGCTGATCGCCGCCGCCGAGTGGTGGCGGGAAACCGGCCCACGTATGGAATCGCCCATTGTGCTGGCGGCGTTTGGGGCGGGGTTGAACTGGGGGGCGGTGCTGGCTCTACCCGGGATGTGACCGGGTACAAATCGCCACCCGCGGTGTACCTGACCGGTGTCAGGCTGCCGCAGCGAAAGCTTCAGACGGTCGCGAAACGACCTGATTCATGGCACATACGATTTGGTTACCCGATTGCACAACTCAGTGTACCTTCCTCGTGTCGTATAGGCGGTAAAGCTGCTGACCTGGAGCATCATCACTCTGGACCGGCGGCTTTACCGGCCTGCTCGGATGCGCGATCTTAATGGCCGTTGGTGCTCCGCCCCAGGTTGTCGATGAAGTTCTGCAGTTTCTGCTCGGTGACCTGCTGGGCGGCGGCCAGCTCGCGATGAGCGTCCTCTATTCGCACCAGGATGCGAGCCTGCTCGAGCTGCACTTTCGTTGTCTCGGCCAACGTCTGCCGGATGGCGGCCATCTCGGAGTCGGCCCTGGCGTGATTCTCCGCCATTGTGGCGTGATTCTCCGCCATTGTCCGCCGGATGTCGGCAATTTCGATTTCATGCCTGACCTGATGGTCCAGGATAAACTGCATGGTCCGCTCGATGTCCACGGTGTGCCCATGATACCGCATCCCCGCGCACGCGGGCTGGTGTATGCTATCAACGCGGTGGTACTGACATGCGAATGAGACTTCAGGCGGCGATTCTGTTGACTGCGCTGCTGAGCGGCGCCGCGGACCAGGCGCCTCCGGCTCCGGAGACGCCCAAGCGGCCGGTAACCGACGACTATAGCGGCGTCAAAGTGGTGGACGACTATCGCTGGCTGGAACAGGGCGCCGATCCGGAGGTGCGCCAGTGGAGCAGCGGCCAGAACGCGCGCACACGGGCGTACCTGGATCGCCTGCCCATGCGGGCCGCCATTGTGGAGCGGCTCGGCCAACTCTACAACAACCCCTCTCCGCGATTCTCGGAGCTCACGTCGCGAGGCGGCGTGCTGTTCGCGATCGAGACACAGCCTCCCAAGCTGCAGCCCTTCCTGGTGACCCTTGCGTCCCCGGACGACCCCGGGTCGGCGCGGGTGGTGGTGGACCCCAACGCGCTCGATGCCGCCGGAGGAACCACCATCGATTTCTACGAACCCTCGCTCGACGGAAAGCTGGTGGCGGTATCGCTCTCCAAGGGCGGCAGTGAAGAGGGGTCCGTATCGGTGTTCGACGTGGCCACCGGCAAACCGCTGGCGGACGCAATCCCGCGGGTCAACGGCGCCACGGCCGGAGGCAGCGTGGCCTGGAATGGCGATGCCAGCGGCTTCTGGTACACGCGCTACCCTCGCGCGGGCGAGCGGCCCGAAGCGGACCTGAATTTCTACCAGCAGGTCTACTTTCACCACCTCGGCGCGGCTGCCGAAGACGAGTACGCTTTGGGCAGGGGATTCCCGCCGATCGCCGAGATCCAGCTCGCATCGTCGGACGACGGCAAGTACGTGATGGCGCGCATGGCCTATGGAGACGGCGGCCAGTTCCTGCACTACATGCGCGGCCCGTCGGGGCGCTGGAGCCAGATCACGCGGCTCTCCGACAAGATCTCGGAGGCGGCCTTCGGGCCGGACGATTCGCTGTACGTGCTTTCGCGGGACGATGCGCCGGCGGGAAAGCTGCTGCAGTTGATGCCGCCGGCCTTCTCGCTCGACAAGGCCAAGACCGTGGTGACGCCGGGCCGTTCTTCGATCGACGGATTTCTGGCTACGAGCTCGTGCCTGTACGTGCGCTACATGGCGGGCGGACCCTCGAAGCTGCTCGCCAAGCAGGCGGGCAAGCCCGACAAGACCCTGGATGTGGGGGCCATCGCTTCGGTCGGCCAGCTCGTCCGCGGAAAGGGCGACCAGCTTCTGTTCGAGACCGAGACCTTCGTGGATCCCCCGGCGTGGCGCCGCTACGACCCGGCGAGCGGCGAAATCCACAAGACCGGTCTCTACCAGACGTCACCCGCGAGCTTCACCGATGCGGAGGTGGTCCGCCAAATCGCGATCTCGAAGGATGGCACCCATGTGCCGATGAACATTATGCGCCGCAAGGGGACCAAGCTGGATGGAAGCAACCCGGTGCTGCTCACGGGCTACGGAGCTTATGGGATCAGCATGGCGCCCGGTTTCTCCGCCGAACGGCGTCTGTGGCTGGACCACGGCGGCGTGTGGGTGCTGGCCAATCTGCGAGGTGGAAGCGAGTTCGGCGACGACTGGCACGAACAGGGGCGGCTGACGAAGAAGCAAAACGTTTTCGACGACTTCCTGGCCTGCGCGGAGTACCTGATCAAGGCGAAGTACACAAGCGCCGACAAGCTGGCCATCGAGGGCTGGAGCAACGGCGGCCTGCTGATGGGCGCCGCCCTGGTCCAGCGGCCGGAGCTGTTTCGCGCGGTGGTGAGCCACGTGGGCATCTACGACATGCTGCGCGTGGAACGGTTTCCGAACGGCGCGTTCAATGTCACGGAGTTCGGCACGGTGAAAGAGGCCGACCAGTTCCGCGCGCTGTACGGCTACTCGCCGTACCATCATGTGAAAGACGGCGCGGATTATTCCGCTGTGCTGTTCCTGACGGGCGACAACGACGGGCGCGTGGATCCGATGAACTCGCGCAAGATGACGGCGCGCTTGCAGGAAGCGACGCACTCGGGACGGCCGATATTTCTGCGGACTAGTGCGAGCTCGGGACACGGAATCGGCACGGCGCTAAGTGAGCAGATCGAGCAGGACGCCGATGTGTTTGCGTTTTTGTTCGATCAGTTGGGGATGAAGTAGGGCGGGCGGGGCAGGTTGCTGGCGGGCCGACGTCATGGCTACGCCGTTGGTAAACGCTACGCCGTTAGCGAGGATGGATGTATCCGCCGTGGTCGCAAATGTCAACAAAGGGGCGCTTGCTGCCAAGTGGATACTCAAGAAACAGGTGGGCCGAGTGATCCAGAATGATAACAATCACATTCCTACTGCTAAGCACTGAGAGGAAGACTTTGCCCAGACATAAATCTGGTTCTAAACGCAAACAGGACGGCGACATTCGCGAAGTAATGTAAAATATGAGTCCGGATGTGAACGGGGTCGTGACAATCTCCGAGTCCACTACCGACAGATAACTAGCTCAAAACAGAAGCTAACGTGAACGGCAATTACCCTATTCATCGCCGGCTGCTCGCCGAGGACCTTATCCGTCTACGCCGGTCCGATGAGCACCGCCGCTACGCAGCCGCTCAGCGTCGCGGACGTATTGACCCAAACCCGCACCAGATCGACGCGGTCGTGTTCGCACTTCGCCGTATTCCGGAGGGCGGCTGCATCCTGGCAGATGAGGTGGGGCTCGGGAAGACGATCGAGGCGGGGCTGGTCATTGCTCAACTCCTCGCGGAAGGCACTCGGCGAGTCCTGCTGATTGTGCCCAAGTCTCTCCTAGGGCAATGGCAAACGGAACTCTACACTCTTTTTGGGATCGAGGCCCGCGAAGGACAACCAGACCCGGACTCCTTCGAAGGTTCCGGAGTTTTCCTCGTTCACCGCGAACTCGCGGGCGGCTTGAAAGGAGCTTCCATTCTCAAGACCGTGGACCCCTTCGAACTGATTGTGGTCGACGAGGCCCACGAAATCTTCGCCGGGGTCTACAAGCGCTTCGATAAGCAGGGCACGTACAACGACGATTCCCGCGAGGCGGTGACCGCGGGTCGGGTCCGGGAACTGGTCCAGCGGGGAGGCACGCCGGTGCTGCTTCTGACGGCCACTCCGATTCAGAATTCTTTAGCCGAACTGTGGGGATTGGTTCAGTACGTCGAGCCGACCGGCACGCTTCTGGGAAAGCTGCCGACGTTTCGCGAGTTGTTTTGCGATGGATCCGATCGCACCGTCCAGCCAGAACAGGTTCAGGAACTCCGAAGACGCCTGACGGTCGTGATGCAGAGAACGTTGCGCCGCCAGGCTCAGGAATTTCTGGAGGTTCCGTTTGTTGAGCGGCAGACCCGCCTGATCGAGTATTCGATGAGCCCGGAGGAGAAGTCGTTATACGACGACGTGACCAGATGGCTGATGAAGCCGGATCTTTGTGCGTTCCGAGGCAGCCAACGGTTGTTGCTCATCGGCTTCCACCGCCGTATGGCGTCTTCCCTGGCGGCGCTGGCCGCGAGTCTGGAAAAGGTGGCCCTCAGGCTGGACGCGCAGCTGACCAGGGTACAGCGCTCCGAATCGTTTGAGCGTTTGATCGTCGAGGATTTCTTCCACGACCTCGAAGAGGATGCGGCGGATCTCGACGACCCCGAAGTCTCTCCGGCGCGAGGCTCGCCCGAACCGCCGGCGGAAGCTTCCCCGGACATCGAGCGGGTCCGTGCAGAACTCGAACAGGTCCGGCAGTTCGCCAAGCGGAGTGCCGATCTGCCGCACGACAGTAAGGCACGGTGTCTCATTGATTCCTTACGCGTTGTGAGCGAGCGCGGTGCCCGCGGTCAGGGCACCGGGCGCGCCATCATCTTTACCGAGTCGCTGACGACTCAGGGCTATCTTCGGAATCTGTTGCTCGAGAACGGGTATGACCCGGCGGATATCACCCTGTTTCGCGGCGACAACGAGACGCCCGAAGCGCAGGCAGCGTTCGAAGTTTGGGAAAAAGAGGTCGCTCCGTCGTTACCTCCGGGGAACCGGCCGAGCCGCGAAGTGGCCCTACGGCTTGCGCTGGTTCACGAATTCCGCGAGCGCTCCAAGGTTTTGATTGCCACTGAGGCAGGCGCGAAGGGACTGAACCTTCAGTTTTGCGACACACTCATCAATTACGACTTACCCTGGAATCCGCAGCGCATCGAGCAGCGGATCGGCCGCATCCATCGCTACGGCCAGCGCCGGGGCGTGACCGTGATGAGCTTCCTGGCGCGCGAGAACGAAGCCCAGCGTCTGACGTTCGAGATCCTGAGTCAAAAGCTCGATCTGTTCGGTAAGGTGCTCGACAACTCGGACGCCATCCTGCATGTGCCGGCGACGGACTCCCCGCAATCGCTCATCTCAGGCATCGGAGTCGACTTCGAGGCGCAGCTACGGCGAATCTACGACCAGGCCCGTTCCGTCGATGACGTCACGCATGAGCTGCAAGGTCTGAGAGATAAGGTCGAGGCTAAGAGGGAGGAGTTCGATGCGGAACAGTCGCGCGCGGCGGAATTGGTGGAAGAACGCCTGGATGACACGCTGCGAGCCGTTTTCCGCAAATACGAGCATGAATTGCCGGGTGAACTTGCCGGGCTTGATGCCGATATCGAAGAGATGGTGGCTGCGTATCTCGGTGCTATCGGAGTGCCGTTCGAGCGTTTTGAAAGTCCGGGCCGGGTCGTGATGCATATCCCCGCGGCAGAGCAACTGCCTGGGGATTACCGGGCAGGCGGCGATGTTGTAATCGGGGATGCGAGAGACCTGCGCGATGGCGATGTTCTTCACAGCGCACATCCGCTGGTGCAAGCCGCGATTGACGAAGCGCGCCAGTCTTGCGGCAGGCCGCGGAAGGTTCTTTTCGGCGGCGGCGACAAGCCTCTACCGGAGCCACTTGCGAGCTTACAGGGCCGCCGCGGTCACCTGGTGGTGTCGAAGATTGCGTACCGCGGGATCGAATCCGTCGATCAGCTTGTCACCACCGCGTTGATGGATGGCTCCTCCGACCCGCTCGATTCCGAAAGCGTGCTGGCGCTGCTGTCAGTGATCGTGTCGGATGAAGACGCGCCGGGCCCCTATTCGCCTCCACCGGCGCTCGAAGCGGCGGTGGAAGAGGCGATTTTCGAGAACCAGGCTGCGGTAGCGGTGAGTGACCGGGATCGCTTCGAGCGCATGCTGTGGCAGCTCGATCGCTATATTGAGGATCAGGCGCTGCTGGTTCGCCGTCGCCTGACCGCCATCGAAGAGAAGATCGACGAAGCCGAGCGCCGGAGGGATCGAGCACTCACCGCCGCGGTGCGAGCCAGCGAGGATCAGGCTATCCAGACATTGCGGCACCAGATGCGACACCTGGAGGACCGGATCGCGAAGCTCGAAAGGGGTGACGATCCCGACTATCAGTTCTGGCGCAATCGTCTGCATGAGCGTCGCTTCCGCAGACCGCAGGTGGATCGCGTTCTGGAGGTGGAGTTCGAGATTGCGCGAGAGGCCGGGCAGCCGTGTTGACGATCCTTCACACTGCTGACCTGCATCTGGGCCACATTTCCCGCCAACTGGATGCGGAGACCGCGCGGAAGCTCGCGCGCGCGCGGTTGGGGGCCGTCGACACGATTCTAGGCTTGGCTCAACAGTACGACGTCCGCGCGATTATCTGTGCCGGGGACATCTTCGATTCCCCACAACCAGAGCAGGACTGGTGGCGCGGTTTGGCCGCGGCCTTTACACGTAACACCGGCTGGCATTGCCCAGTAATCCTTTTGCCCGGCAATCACGACCCTCTCATTCGCGAGTCTGTGTACGAGCGGGGACACGCATTTCGACGCGCTTTGCCGCTATGGGTTCATGTGGTGGACCGCGACGATTTCGAACTGGAGCTCGGCCCCGATGCCGTGCTCTACGCGCAGCCGTGCCGTTCTACGGCCGGCGCCGATGACCCCGCGCTGGCACTGCCTGACCGTATAGCGGGAGACGAGCGCGTCCGAATCGGGGTGGTCCACGGGTCCGCCTTCGATCTGCCCGGCTGTCAGACTAACTTCCCGATCGCACGCGATGCAACCCTGCGACGCGGGTTGGATTACCTGGCCATCGGCGATTGGCACGGCTTCCGAGTGATGCCCGAGAACGGGGTTGCTCCGATGGTCTATCCCGGCGCTCCGGAGCCCACGAACTTCAAGGAACCTGACGCCGGGCACGTCGCGATCGTGAACTTTCGCGGACCCGGGGTAGCGCCCAGGATTCGAAAAGAACGCGTGGCTCGCTGGACTTGGCGGGACGAGACAGTCAACAACATTTTCGAGCTGCGCAAGCTCGCGACCGAGGATCTTTCGACGACCATCCTGCGCCTGCACCTGCAAATGACGGCTTCAATCCAGGAGAACGACGAGATCGCCGGCATCCTGCGTTCGCTGGCCGGCACACTGGCGTCGCACGGGCGTGCCGCCGCGCTTGTGGTGGATTCTAAGCGACTTAGTATTGAAGCCAGCCCGGCGGAATCGAACTTCGAGGATGTGCCCGACACTATCAGGGAGGTCGCGGCCGCCCTCAAGGAACAAGCTGCCGGAAGTGAAAAAGCCCGCCGCGCCCTCGTGGTCCTTTACCGCATGTTGAACGAGGTGCGATAGGGTGCGGCTTCTTTCTCTCGAAGTGGAGCACTTTCGCGCGATTCGATCTGCCCGGCTCCTGTTCGGACCAGGTCTAAATGTCGTGCATGGGCCGAACGATCGCGGAAAATCGACACTAACGGAAGCGCTTCGCGCCGTCCTGTTGGTAGCGCCCGGATCGGCCGAGGCCCGCACGTTCGCCACATGGAATGCGGCGGTGGGACAGTTTCCCAGAGTTTCGATCACGTTGGAATGCCAGGGGGCCACGTGGAGGCTCGAAAAGGTCTTCGCGCAGGGAAGCAGGGCGAAAGCCAGTCTCGACAAATCGACTGACGGCGGAACCCGCTACCAACCGTACGCCCAAGGCAGGGATGTGGAGGGCAAACTCCGCGACTTACTGCAATGGGGACTCGCGGTGCCGGGAGGCCGCGGTGCCACGCATCGCACCGAGACCTTTCTCACCACCGCACTTCTGGGAAAACAGGGCGAAGTGGGCGCGATCTTTGAGGCGAGTTTGAAGGGTGACCAGGACGACACTGGCAGGACACTGGTTACCCGCGCGCTCGATGCGCTCGGTCAGGATCCGATGGTGACGAAGTTACTCGATCGGTTAAAGGATCGGACCGGTGAAGTTTACACGGCAAGCGGCCGTCATAAACGGTCGATGGATTCGCCGCTCGTCCGCGCGCAGTCTGAATTGCGGGAGCGTGAGGAGCGCGTTCGAGCCCTGGAGGAAGCGGCGCGGCAGGGTAAGGAGATCGAGCAACAAGTAGTTCAGTTACTGCAGGCGCGTGAGAGAGCGCTCGAGTTGCGGGACCAGGCACGCGCTCACCTCGGGCAGCTCCGGAGGTACCAGGCATCGGCCGTCGAGCGCGAACGGCTCGATCGCGAGCTCACGCAATGTTACCGCGAATTTGAGCGGGTGACCAATGCGGTGAGCGCTATCGACGCGGCGCGCCGGGAATGTGAATCCGCACAAGCGGAGCTCGCCTCGGCGGAGGATGAGCAGATGCAGGCGGCCAACGCCGTAAAGCTCGCTGACGAAGAGGCGATTGCGGCGAGAGACAGGCTGGCCCGTGCACGCTCAGTGCAGCAGTCGTCGGAGGAACTGGCAGCAAGTGCGCGCGAGGTTCGACTCTCCGAGCTTCGCGTCCAATTGGAGAGGGCCACGGGACGGAAGGCCGCCACGCAGGCGGCAGTGGCGGCGAGAACTGAGTTGGCGCTGCTCGAGTCCCAACTGGTTGCGGCGGGGACCGCGGTTGAGCAGGCGAAGCAGGAGGCCGCGCGTTGCGCAGCGGAATTGAACCTCGCGACGGTGTGGGAGGAAATGCAGCAGGCTCGCGGCCTCACGTCTGCGCTGGAATCGGCGGTGTTGGAACATAAGGAACTGGCCGAACGGGAACTGGCCGCTTCTGCGGCCGTTGGCGAGGCCGAGGGCGCTGTGAAGGAAGCCACCGCACAGCTCGAGACTGTCCGCGAGTTGGACCAACAGGCGCGAACTGCCGGGGATGAGCGGGCGATGAAGATTCGTCTGCTGGATGCTCGAATTTTGCACGCGGAGGCCGCGACTCGCGATGAACGGGAGGCGGTTGAGCGCGCGAGGACTGCCCTGGCGCAGATTGACCGGGCGGAGAAGGCGCAAGCGGCCGCCGCCGCCGCTGATGCGATCGCAGCCGAAATCGAAGCGAGCCTTGCGGACAACGCCACGGAGATCGCGAACTGCGAGGAAGAAACGCGTCTACTCAACTCGATTGCGCTCGAACTGCGACGGCGGGCGCTTGCCTCAAAGGTCGAAGAACTGAGTGCGCAAGAGAATGAGGCTCACGAGGCTCGCCGCCGCGCCGCCGAGTTGCGGGATCGAGCCACGCGCCTGGAGGCGGAGGCATCGGGCGTCCGCTTGCCGTCGGCACAACAGCTTGCTTCGATCGAATCACTGCAATCTGCGATCGAGAACCGCAAGTCGGCTGGCCCTGGCGCGCCTGCTCGCTCTGCAGCGCTTCCGCTACTTGGCGGCCTGGTGGCGGCTACCGTTGGCTTCGCCGTCGCATGGTTTGCAAGCTCCGGGAGCATGGCGCTCTCTATCGGCGCGGCGCTCGTACTCGGAGTCGCAGTGGGAGCGATCATCGCCCTCAGCGATAGCCGCCGGCAGCGGAAGATGGCCGAATCATCGTGGCGAATGGAGACCGGGAAGCTGGAGTCCCAATTAGGCGCTGAGACGGCCTCGGTGCTTAGAGAAGCCGGTGTGACCGCGTTGGAGCAGGTGGAGGCGAAGCGCCAGGAAAGCCAGGAACTGCGCAGCGAGTCCGAACGATCCCGTCAGGAAGCCGGCGGGCTGGATCGCCAGGCCGATGCGATGTTGAACAGTTCCGCGGGCCTTTCGTCCCTGCGGCGGGAGTTAGCAACAATAGTAGAAGAGTTGGCGGTTGACGGGCACGGCTCTGCCGCATCGCAAGCAGACGTCCCGGACTACAGCCAGGAGGCGCTCCGCGACAAGAATCTACGGGCACGGGAGCGGCTCGAGAACGCTCATCGCGCGCGCACCAGTTTACAGAACCAACAGGTTCGTCAGGTAGTGACCTGTGCGTCCGCAAGAGCTCAGGCGGATCATGCGCTGGCGGATCTCAACAAAGGTCTGCTTCCGAGTGTCGATCCGCAAGCGGTTGTCGTGGAGGCCGAGGCACGATTGCGCGAAGCCGAGGCGCAGGTGAACTCGTTGCGCGAGGAAAGCAGACGACTGACCGCCCCCGGGTTCGCGCCGACAATTGCGGTGTCCAACGCCGTGTCGGATGCGAGGGGCGAGTTGGCTGCTGCCGAAAGCCGATTGGAAGATCGGCGGCGCGAACGCCAGACAGCGGCGGACCATCTCGCGCGGGCCAGCGCCCGCCTGGAACTAGCGCGCCGCGCCGCGGAAACCATCTCCATCGAGAACATTGAGCTGCGGCTCGCCGCCGCGCAGACGGCAGCGGGGGCCGGTGTTCCTCCTTCGGACCGGGCCGCGGCAAGCACGCGCTACGACGAGGCGAAGCAGCGGCTATCGAACGTCTCGGCGGCCTTCGATTTGCAGGCGGCGGCAATTCCCGCCACGCGCCGGAAAGTCGAAATCCTGGAATCGGCTTTCCCGTCGGGCGCCGCTGCGGAGTTGAAAAGTGCTGAGGACGAAGAGCGGCGGGTCCGGGCCCTGCTGCCGGATGCGGAGGCCGAAGGATCACAGCCAAATAGCGATGCGGTGCGGGAATCGCGAGATGCCGAACTGGCTGCCGCCCAAGCGGAGCATGAGTTGACCGGCGCGAGAGCATCGGCGGATGCCGCGACCGCCAGGCGCGACGAACTGAGGGGGGGAGTGGAGCGGGCGCGCGGCGACCTCGAAGCCTCTGAGCGGCAAATGGCAGGGATCGACATCGGGGGAGCCAAACAGGCTCTCGCGAAAGCGCGCCAGGCGCTCGCCGAACTAAATCCGGCGCCCGAGATCACGGCCGAGCAACTGCTTCATGCGGGCCAGGCGGTTGAGAACAGCGAGGCGGAGCTCAAGGCGTGCGAGGGGAGCCTTAACGAAGTGCGGGGCAAGCTCGAACTGGTGGGTGGGCGCGTCGGGATCGAGCGGCTGGAAGAGGAACGCGAGGCCGTTCAGCGGGGCAGGGAGCATGCCGAAGATCAGGAGCTGGACTACGAGGCGTCGCAGCATATCCTGGAGTTATTGGAGGCAGCGGAGGCGAAGCGCTCCTCGCATCTGGGGCGTTCTCTAGCCGCGCCGATAACGGAACGATTCAAGGAATTAGCCGGCAATCTGTACGCGCACGTGAATCTCGACCCCGACCTGCGCATGGAGGGATTCGTCTCCATCGGCGGAGAACACCGCGTGGAGGAACTCTCGGTCGGCACACGGGAGCAGTTGGCCACCCTGATCCGGCTCGCGATTGCCGCGCAGCTCAAGACCGCCGTCCTTCTGGACGACCAACTCGTTCACAGCGACAGCGGACGCATCGAGTGGTTCCGGAAACAGGTGCGACACAGTGTATGCGAATACGGCCATCAAGTTATCGTGATGACGTGCCGGCTATCCGATTATGCCGTCGACGACGAGGCCCTTGGACACCAAGGGGAACCGCCGGTAGATCGAGCTTCTCTAACAATTGTCAACATTCTTGACGTCGTTCAACGAATAAGCATTTGACTGGTACTACCCATTGTTCCTGAAGTACAACACCAGCGTACGAGGCATCAAGCGGACAAAGCCGGCCGTTCCGTCGGCAGCAACGATCGGTCCCTGCGGTAGCAACAAGAACGCCAACTCCTTCGAAAAGTTCGAGCAGGCATCTGCGCCGACACCTCAAAGTGCATGGCTTTCTAAAACGGTAGTCCGAGGTGGTCGGGCTCGTTCGTTGACGCTATGTCGCTGTCTCGGACTTTTTCCGGCGGCCGGTTGGTAGAGCCTCCGTGGTCGCGCAGCGTTTAGGAACGGTTCGACGATGGGAAGCCACATGTGACGGAATTCGGCACGGTGAAGGATGCCGACCAGTTCCGCGCGCTCGACGCCTACTCACCGTACCATCATGTGAGAAACGGGACGGACTATCGCGCGGTGCCGTTCCTGACGGGCGACAACGACGGACGCGTGGACCCGATGAGCTCGCGCAGATGACGACGCGCTTGCAGGTAGCGACGCACTCGGGACGGCCGATATTTCTGCGCACCAAGTTCCAGCCCGGGGCACGGAATTGGCACGGCGCTCAAAGGCAAATCGGGCAGGATGCCGACGTGTTGGCGTTTTTGGTCGATCAGTTGGGGATGAAGCGAGTCAGCTAAGCAGCCACTACGTGAGAAGCCGCATCAGCCACGCGCCAGCAGGAGTTGCCTGGCTTCTTCAAGAGCTTCCAACGCCAGAGCGCGGGCAACCGTCGGAAAGCCTTCCAGGAAGTCTTCCAGCGTGTCGCCACCCTCCAGATACTCGAAGAGCGTTTGAACCGGCACTCGCGTGCCTTGGAACACGGGGACCCCATGCATCGTCTCGGGATCTCTTACCACCGCTCGCGTCACGTCTTCATTATCCATCAAAACGCAAGCGCTGCTCACCAACGGGTTGACAGACGAAAGCGTCTGTCCCACAGTAGACTGGAGAGATGACTGCCACGAACAAGCAGATCCAACTCGCCGCCCGCCCCACGGGCTTTCCCAATCCGACCGATTTCCGCCTGGTGGAGAGCCCTATGCCCGAGCCCGCGGCGGGCGAATTTCTGGTGGGCGTCTCCTACCTTTCCGTCGATCCTTACATGCGCGGTCGCATGAACGCCGCGCGCAGCTACGCCGATCCCCAGAAGCTGGACGAAGTCATGGGGGGCGGCGCCGTCGGCAAAGTGCTCGCGTCCCGGCACCCGGGATTTGCGGAGGGCGAGTACGTGGTGGGGATGTTCGGCTGGCAGCAATATGCGATCTCGGACGGGCGCGGAGTGATGAAGGTGGATCCTCGCACGGCGCCGATTTCGACATCGCTCGGCGTGCTCGGCATGCCCGGCCTGACTGCGTACTTCGGACTGCTGGATGTGTGCGCGCCGCGGGCGGGTGAAACGGTGGTGGTGTCCGGGGCCGCGGGCGCGGTCGGCTCCGCGGTCGGCCAGATTGCCAAAATTCACGGCTGCCGGGTTGTGGGGATCGCCGGCGGCGACGACAAAATCCGCTGGATCACGGAAGACCTGGGCTTCGACGCGGCCTTCAACTACAAGACCGAGACAAGTCACTTCGAGAGACTCAAGGAACTCTGTCCCGCGGGCATCGACTGCTATTTCGATAACGTCGGCGGATCCATCACCGACGCGGTCTTCCCGCTCATGAACACCGGCGGGCGGGTGGCCATCTGCGGCCAGATCGCTTTGTACAATCTCGAGAAGCCCGAGACCGGCCCTCGCCTGCTGCCATTGGTCCTGGTCCGGACCCTGAAGGTGCAGGGGTTCCTGGTGTTCCAGTACGCGAGCCGTTTCGGCGAAGCGTTTCCGCACCTTGCCCAGTGGCTTCGCGAGGGCAAGCTGAAGTACCGCGAGACGGTGGCCGGGGGCATTGAGAACGCGGTCGCCGCGTTCCTGGGGATGCTGCGCGGCGAGAACGTGGGGAAGCAGTTGGTCAAGATCTCGGATTTGTAGGTGGGCAAAACACAGGCAGGAATGCCTGTGCCACCGCGGGCAAAACACAGGCAGGAATGCCTGTGCTACTGGCTACTTTTTCTTGGCCGGAGGCTTGTCGGGCTGCGGAGGCTGCTCCTTCAACTTGTCCGCGGGGACCGTATCCGGCGTTTCGAAGGAAATGCTCGCATCGGCGCTGTACTTGTGGTAGTTGTGATAGCTCACTTCGTTCCATGACAGAAGCCGGCCCTCGCGCGAGTGAATTTCCGAGAGCAGCGGCAACACGAACGGCTGGCCGGAAATCTCGATCGTGTCGTAGTTCAGCTCGAGCGCCACGCTCTGAATCGGGAAATCCGCGGGAATGCCGTCACACTCCATCGTCACCCGCATGACCATTTTGGTGTCGCGATTTGCGAAGATGAGCCCGTGGAAGCCGGTGTCGATGGTGCGCTTCGAGCCGTCGTGGTGAATGCTGTAGCGCGGCTGGCCCACGCGGAAGTGGAACACGTAGGTGCGCTTCCCTCCCCATGTGGTCCATCGCTCCCAACCGAATTCGGTCTGCGTCCCGGGATCGAAAATAGTACGCAGAATGGACGCGAATTCGCCCGAGGAACTGGCGCCGCCCAACTGATCGTGCCCGACGTTGTTGGCCACCAGGTGGTCGTTGACCATGACGACCTTGTAGATCTCTTTCTGGTCGACGTAGCTGAGCTGCTCCGTGATGGTGTCCGCCACGCGCCAGCTTTCGGTGCCGGTGGGATCGACGTGCCGCTTGGTGAGCTGCGTACAAATGTAGTTTGGCAGACTCTGCGTGTAGTTGAGCGCGTTCTCGCGGATGGCGGCGAGAATCTGCTGCAGCTCCGCCGGATCGGGCGGCGGAATGGGGGCGGACGCCGCCTTGGGTGGGGCCGCCGCCGCAGGCAGGCCGGCGGACGTTTCGGCGAGCTTGTGCAGAGCGGCGATGGTCTTCTGGCCCGCTCCCATGTGCTGCACCTGTTCGATGGTGGCTGGATCGAGGCGATTGGCCAGCTTGATCTTCAGGACCTCGTCGGCGATCTTCTTGTCGTCGAATTTAGCCTGGATCGCCGACTTGATAAAGCTCACCAGCTCATCCACCGTCCGTCCGGACTGGGAGGGCGCCGCGAGGGAAAGCAACAGCAGCAGACACACGGATCGCGCAGTGGTCATGTTTATATAGTAGCTCTCAGCCGTCAGCGGCCAGCGCGAAACCGCTCTCCGTTGCTCGCCAAGGGCGAGGGACGGTCGCGGCCCCGATGCAGCGGGCCGGCGGCAAGGGGTGCCCCCTGGGCCACGGCGTTACCGGGCGCGGCGCAGGGCGAATTCAATCACGGCTTTGACGCTGAACGCTGACGGCCGATTGCCGATTGACCAGTATAATAGAGCGATGAACGTCCTGCTACAGGATCTTCGATACGCCGCACGCCAGTTGCGGAAGAGTCCGGGAATCACGATTCTGGTGGTCCTCACGGTGGCGCTGGGAATCGGCGCGAACACCGCCATCTTCAGCCTGGTGAACGGCTTTCTGCGGCCCTTGCGCGTGCACGCGCCGGAGCAGATTGTGGTGCTGGCAGCCCAGACCAAGGGCGACGAAACCGGATTCGAGTACCGCTTCTCCTATCCCGCGCTGGAGGATTTCCGCCGGCAAGCGGATCGCTTCTCCGACATTTTCGCGTTCAACGCCATGCTGGGAGGTTTGGGAGCCGACGGCAAGACTGGCCAAGTGCTGTACAGCGCGGTTACGGGAAACTACTTCACGGCTCTGGGGCTCAGACCAGCGGCCGGGCGGCTGTTCCTTCCGGGCGAGGGCGAAAAATCGGGCACGGAATTGGTGGTGGTCCTGGGGCACTCGTACTGGCAGAAGCGATTCGGCGGCGATCCGAACGTGGCCGGCAAGCAGGTTCGTCTCGACGGGAAAGCCGCGAGAATTATCGGCGTTGTGCCGAAGGGTTTCTATGGGCTATACGCCGGCGCGGAGATGGATTGTTATCTCCCACTCAACGCCTTGGGCGTGCGGTATGCGGAAGGAGACGGGTTTCTCACCAACCGGGGTTCACGCCCCCTGACTGTGCTGGGGCGGAGGAAGCCCGGAGTGAGCCTCGCCGAAGCGCAAAGCTCCATGGATGTGCTTGCGCGCCGTTTGGGGGAGCAGTACCCGGCAACCGACAAGGGCATCGCAATTCGGGTGATCCCGGAAACTCTGGCCCGCCCGGTGCCTTTGCGTTTCTGGCGGACATCATTCCCGTCGTGCGGGCCTTCCTGCTGGTGCTTTCCGGCTTGGTCCTGGTCATTGCCTGCATGAACGTGGCGAACATCCTGATGGTTCGCGCGACCATTCGCCAGCGCGAAATGGCCATCCGCGCGGCTCTGGGGTCGAGCCGCGCGCGGCTCGTCCGGCAGACCCTCACAGAGAGCATCGTCCTGGCGATCCTCGGCGGGTTGGCGGGACTGATCCTGGGAAAGTGGGGCAGCGACGCGTTTGCGGGATCGATCGACCTGGCGACCGATTTCCCCATCATGCTGGACTTCAGCTTCGATTGGCGCGTCTTCAGCTACGCGCTCTCCGGGGCGGTCTCCACCGGTATTCTGATCGGCATCTGGCCCGCTCTCCGCGGCTCGCGCGCCGATGCCAATGTGGTGCTGCACGACGGCGGGAGGACGGATTCCGGCGGCGCCGGACGCGGTCGTGCACGGGGAATTCTGGTAGTGGCCCAAGTGGCCGGCTCGCTGGTGCTGCTGATCGTCGCGGGCCTTTTCACCCGCAGCCTGCAACGGGCCCAGCGGATCGACCTCGGCTTCGATGCCGGCCACATGCTGAACGTGCGGCTCGACCCCGATGAGGTGGGTTACAGCCATGCGCGGGCGATGGACTTCTATCGCGAACTCGAGCGCCGTATTCGCGCCTTGCCGGGAGTGCAATCGGCCAGCCTGGCGGTCAGCGTGCCAATGGGCTACATCAACAACGGGCAAGCGATTTATCCCGAAGAACGGCCGGTGGTTCCAGGCGAGCAGCCGCCCATGGCGGGGTGCAACTACATCGGCCCGGGCTACTTCGAGACTATGCGGATTCCCCTGGTACGCGGGCGCGCGGTGCTGGAGTCCGACAGCGAAACGGCGCCCCAAGCGGCGGTGGTGAATCAAACCATGGCTGGCCGCTTCTGGCCCAACCAGGACCCCATCGGGAAGCGTTTTCGCATTCGTCACGACGGGTCGCCATGGGAAGTGGTGGGCGTCGCGCATGACAGCAAGTACCTGGCGGTTTTCGAGCATCCATTGCCGTATTTCTATCTGCCGCTGGCGCAGACCGGGGTCACCATGCGCACGCTGCAGGTTCGTACCTCGGTGCCGCCGGAGTCCATGGCCGCGCGAGTGCAACGCGAGATTCAATCGCTGGATCCGGAGATGCCGGTCGCCGATCTCCGCACCATGAATCAGTCGCTGGCGGGCGGATTCGGATTCTTGCTGTTCCGCATAGGCGCAATCCAAGGGGGAACCATGGGGATTCTGGGGCTGCTGCTGGCGATGATCGGCGTGTACGGGGTGGTCTCCTACGGCGCCAGCCAACGCACACGCGAGATCGGAATCCGCATGGCGCTGGGCGCCGGGCCGGCCGACGTGCGGAGCCTCGTGCTGGGGCATGGACTGCGGCTGGTGATCGCGGGCGTGGCCACCGGCTTGGTGGCTGCGGCGGTGTTCACTCGCGTAGCTGCCGGGTACGTCCTTCTGGTGAGCACGACGGATCCGCTGACCTTTACGATGGTGACGCTGCTGCTGGCGGCGATTGCGCTGTGGGCGTGCTACCTGCCCGCGCGGCGCGCCATGCGGGTGGATCCGGTGGTGGCTTTGCGTCACGAGTAGTTAGAGCCTTCAGCGATCAGCCGTCAGCGATCGGCTTTGGCGCGCACGTTGCGGGCCGATCGCCGAAGGCTGATGGCTGACAGCTATAATGCGCTTTAGAAGCTCTCAGCAATCAGCCGTCAGCGACCCATCCGTGGGCGGGCGTGTGATGGCTGATAGCTGAAAGCCGACGGCTGGCAGCTATAATAAACACACCAATAATGAAACAGAAGATACGGTCGACGACGGTGATTTGTGTCCGCCGCGACAACAAGGTCGTGATGGCCGGCGACGGGCAGGTAACGCTGGGCAGTGAAGTGATCAAGGCGAGCGCCAAAAAGCTGCGGCGCCTGTACAACGACAAGATCCTGGCCGGGTTCGCGGGCTCCACGGCCGACGCGTTCGCGTTGTTTTCGCGATTCGAGTCGAAGCTGGAGCAGTTCAACGGCAACCTGCCGCGCTCGGTGGTGGAGCTGGCCAAGGAATGGCGCACCGACCGCGTGCTGCGCCACCTGGAGGCGCTGCTGCTGGTGGCCGACACCAAGACCACATACCTGGTGAGCGGCAACGGCGACGTCATCGAGCCCGACGAAGGCATCGCGGCCATCGGCTCGGGCGGCCCCTTCGCCACTGCGGCGGGCATTGCGCTGCTGCGCAATACCAAGCTTTCCGCCAGGCGCATCGCGGAAGAGGCCATGGCCATCGCGGGCAAAATCTGCATCTATACCAATGACAGCGTCACCTACGAGGAACTGGAATAGCCATGGTCATCTATCTTCCCGGCCAGTCTGTGGATGAGGAGCCGATTCTCGACGAGTTGACTCCCCGCGAGATCGTCCGCGAGCTCGACAAGCACGTGGTGGGGCAGGCCGAGGCCAAGCGCGCCGTGGCGATCGCGCTGCGCAACCGCATCCGGCGGCAGAAGCTGGCTCCCGAAATGGCCGAAGAGGTGATGCCCAAAAACATCCTCATGATCGGGCCCACGGGCGTCGGCAAGACGGAGCTGGCGCGCCGCCTGGCGCGGCTCTCGAACTCCCCGTTCCTGAAAGTGGAGGCCAGCAAATTCACCGAAGTGGGCTACGTGGGCCGCGACGTGGAGTCGATGATTCGCGACCTGGTGGATATTGCCATCGACATGGTGCGCGAAGAGCGGCTGGACGAAGTGGCCGACCGCGCCGAAATGAACGCCGAAGACCGCCTGCTGGATCTCCTGATGCCGCCGCAACCGGAGCCCAGCGAGAGCGTGGAGCGGACCCGCGAAAAGCTTCGCGAGCGGCTGCGCGACGGAAAGCTGGACGAGCGGCTGGTGGAGCTGGACGTGAAGGACCGCGCGCCCACGCTGGAGGTCACCACCAACGCGGGCATCGAAGAGATGGGCATCAACCTGAAGGACATGCTGCCCAGCCTGTTCGGCCAGAAGACGCGGCGCCGCAAAATGCGGGTGGCCGAAGCGCTCGACTACCTGGTGCAGGAGGAGGAGCAGAAGCTCATCGACATGGACCAGGTGACGCGCGTGGCGCTGGAGCGCGTGGAATCGAGCGGCATCATATTTCTGGACGAGATCGATAAGATTGCGGGCCGCGAATCGGGACACGGACCGGACGTGAGCCGCGAGGGTGTGCAGCGCGACATCCTGCCGATCGTGGAAGGCACCACGGTGAATACGCGCTACGGTTTTCTGCGGACGGACCACATTCTGTTCATCGCGGCAGGCGCGTTTCACGTCTCCAAGCCGAGCGACCTGATTCCGGAGCTGCAGGGGCGGTTCCCCATCCGGGTGGAGCTGAAATCGCTCTCGGTGGAGGATTTCATCCGCATCCTGAAGGAGCCCAAGAACGCGCTGGCGAAGCAGTACACGGCGCTGCTCGAGACCGAGGGAATCAAGCTGACTC
>Ga0116222_1000597_pt1 | contig 22295 bp, 13 predicted proteins | sample Sb_taG_12_FD_88963 | JGI IMG/M metagenome (GOLD analysis project Ga0116222, IMG submission 88963) | Peat soil microbial communities from Weissenstadt, Germany - Sb_50d_9_AC metaG | ecosystem: Environmental > Terrestrial > Soil > Wetlands > Peat | place: Germany: Weissenstadt | collected 2010-09-21
CTCGTGCCATCGGATCTAGCGGGTTATTAAAGCGCTTGTCTCAACCGCCGGATGCGGAAAACCGCACGTCCGGTGGTGTGGGAGGGTGCCGGGGCGCAATCCCCGTCACCCGACCCGATCCAAAATGTGCTACCATAGAGATCTACCCTAGCAATCTATGCCAGACTCTCTGCAAGGTACCCTCGATCTCCTGATCCTGAAGACCCTCCAGCACGAGGCCAATCACGGATTCGGCATCACCCTTCACATTCAAAGCGTCTCCCAAGGGCTGGTCACGGTAGAGGAAGGCTCCCTCTACCCGGCCCTGCATCGCCTGGAGCGCGCCAGGCTGGTCACCGCCAAATGGCAAACCACCTCCAACGGCCGGCGCGCGCGCGTTTACAGCCTCTCGGCTGCGGGACGAAAGCGCCTCGCGGAAGCCGAGGAAAGCTGGTCGGCGCTCGCCAAGGGTGTCGGCAGAATCCTGAGGTTCGCATGATGGACTGGCTACACCGCATTTTCGGCCGCCGCGCGGACGAAATCCACGAAGAGATCGAGTCCCACCTGGACATGTGCGCGGAGCTGAACGCCTCGGCCGGGATGCCGCCCCGGGAAGCCCGCACCCGCGCCCGCCGCCAGTTCGGAAACGCGGCCCTCGTCGAGGAGGACGATCGCCCGATCCACGCGCTGCAGTGGATCGCGACCATCGGCCAGGACATCCGCTACGCCCTGCGGTGCTTCGCCCGGTCGCCGGTCTTCACCCTCGCCGCAGTGCTCACCATCGCGCTGGGAATCGGCGCCTCCACGGCGGTCTTCAGCGTGGTCGACCGCATCCTGTTCCGTGCCTTGCCCTACCCCGATGCCGGCCGGCTGGTGTCCGTGGGAATGTTGGCGCCCGCCGCCGACACCAACGAATTCCTGCCGGTGTCCGCGTACCTGCGGTTCCGCCAGCTCCAAACCCCGTTCTCCAGCATGGCGTCCTTCGGCTTCACCTCCGATTGCGACCTCACCGAACCCAACCCGGTGCGGCTCCGCTGCACCCAGGTGGATGCCGCATTCCTGACCACGTTCGGGATTCGGCCGCTCGCCGGCCGCAATTTCACGCCCGCGGAAGATGTCCCCAACGGGACCCCCAATGGCCAAAATGTCGCCCTGTTGACCTACGGATTCTGGATGGGCCGCTTCGCCGGGGATCGCGGAATCGTCGGAAAGACGATCCCCGTGGACGGGCAGCCCACCACCGTCATCGGCGTGCTGCCCCGCGATTTCGAGCTGTTCAATTTGAGCCCCACCGACCTGTTGATACCCGAAGCCCTGCTCCCGAACCAAACCGGGCGCGTGGTCCGCGCCTTTGCCCGCTTGAACCCCGGGGTATCCGTCGAGCAGGCCCGCGCCGCCATGCAACCGCTCTTCGAAAAGGAACGGCAGTCGGTGTGGCCGGCTTTCCGTCAGGGACTCACGCTGGTGGTCCGGCCCCTCCGCGACCGCCAGATCTGGACCGTTCGCACGGCTTCCTGGACGCTCGCCATCGCCGTAATGCTGGTGCTCTTCCTGGCGTGCGCCAACGTGGCGAACCTTCTTTTGGCGCGCGCCGCGGGCCGCCGCCGCGAGTTGGCGGTGCGGCAGGCGCTCGGTGCATCGCGTTCCCGCCTGGTGCGCCAGACGCTCACCGAGAGCCTGTTGCTGGCGGTCGCTGGCGCCGTGGTTGGCTGTTCACTCGCCTCGGCCCTCCTGCGCTTCTTCATCGCCATTGCCCCCAACGGCATTACCCGGTTGGATCAGGCTTCGCTCGACGGGCGCGTGCTCCTGTTCGCCGTGGCGGTTTCCGTGGCGGCGGGTCTGCTCTTCGGTCTGGCGCCGGCGCTCCACACGGACACGAATGTGCGAGCCACGGGCCTCGTGCGCCGCGGCCTGATCACCGCGCAGATCGCCGGGTCGCTGGTCCTTTTGACCGGCGCCGGTCTGCTGCTGCGCACCCTCTGGTCGCTCGAACGCGTGCCACTCGGCATGAATACCGAGCACGTCGTGGCGGCCCACTTCGTCTTGAGCAGAAGCTATACGCCCGCACGGTTGAATATGTTCTTCGACGAGCTGGAATCGCGATTGACCCGCATGCCCGGCGCGGCCTCGACCGCCATCAGCAGTTCCCTGCCGCCCTACGGCGGTATTTCCTCGATACCGTACTCCGCACTCAATGTGGAAGGCCGGCCACGCCTGCCGGAGGGCGCGGGCGGCGGCGTGGGATGGCGCATCGTGACCCCGGGCTACTTCGCCGCGCTGGGAATCCCGATTCTCCGCGGCCGCGCATTCAACCAGCAGGACCGCGCTCCCGCTGTCGCCGCGATCGTGCTCGGCGATGCGCTTGCGCACCGGCTGTTTCCCAATGAAGACCCCATCGGGAAGCATATGTTCCAATCCAAGGATGGCGAATGGCACACCGTCGTCGGAGTCGCCGGCGACGTGCGCAACAACGGTCTCACCGGTCCGCAAGCGCTGGAATTTTACCTGGCCTTGAATCACTCCTTCGGCAATGCGGCGCACGTGGTTGTCCGCAGCCCGCTCGATCCGCAGGGCGTCGCAACCATGATCCGCGCCCAGATCGCCGCGCTGGATTCGTCGCTGCCCGTGGACGTCCAGACCTTTCGCGAGCGCGTGGGAAAGCTGACCGGCGAGCCGCGCTTCAACGCCTTCCTGCTGACCGGCTTCGCGGCCGTGGGATTGATCCTGTCGGCCATCGGGATCTACGGCGTGATCGGGTTCCTGGTCAGCCAGCGCGCCCGGGAGATCGGAGTGCGGATGGCGCTGGGAGCCACTCCCTCCAGCGTCACCAGGCTGTTTCTATGGGATGCCGCGCGGTGGACCGGCGCCGGCGTATTGCTGGGGCTCGCCGGATCGTTGGCCGCGACGCGCCTGCTCGCTACCCTGCTGTTCGCCGTGCGTGGAAACGATCCCTGGAGTTTCCTGGCGGCGGCCGCGATTCTTTCCGCCGTGGCCCTGTCGGCAGCCTGGCTTCCCTCGCGGCGCGCGGCGCGGATCGATCCGGTGCGAACGCTACGCGAGGAGTGAGGGCAGAGGCAAAGAGATCGGCTCTACCTTCCGGGTGGGAGAAGCCGTGAATAAACTCGCCAGTGTTGCCGCTGCATCGGAGCCCCGACCGTGAGGGAGGGGTTTTCCGCAAAGGCACCGAACCCCACTGTCAAGGTACTAGAAATCCGTCGCGGGATTGAAATTCTTCGTGGGAAACGTCGCGGGAACCGCGGGTGGATTGATCCCGGGATTGGTCCGCCCGGCCCGGCCTGGCTCGGGTCGAACACGACGAATCCAATTCCCGGCGACCCTTTGGGCAGCGAATAATCGTCCGCGGGGTAGGACGGGTTGGCGAAGCCGGGATCCTGCACCACGCTCTGAATGTCCTCACCCAATGACTGCCATGCGGCCAAAGTAAGAAAGGTCCATTTGGACGGATCGTAATAACAGGGAGTGGTCGTGTTGGGGTACGGCTGCACGTGAAAGGCGTGCGCGTCGCTCGCGAACCCGCCATCGGTGCGCCAATACAGATTGCTGTTCCACTGCTCCCACGTGGTAAAAGCGAACCCGCCGCTGTAGGCACCCCCACTCTGCACGTAAAACCCGGGCGAGGACGCGCTGCTGCGATCGAAGTAGAACAGGTTGTTGGTGGCAACGAAGACCTGGATTTGGCTCGGCGGCACCGTGCCGGAGAGGTAGGCATCGCCTTCGGCGACCATGGACAGGCGCCCGAACGCGAAAATGTTGTTCTTGATCGTGTTCGCTTCGCTGGGGTTCGCGGGCGCGCTGGAAAAATTCATGGGACTGGCCGAAACGCGGTAGACCAGGTTGTTCTCCACATCCACCAATCCCGTCAGCGTGTCGATGTAGACCCCTTCGCCGCCGTAGCCGTCCGCATCCAGAGCCGACGCGTCGCTCACATCGTGCACCCGGTTGTTGAGAATCCGGTTGCCCGCCGGCATCGGGGACACAAAGTTAGCCGTTTGAATGTAGATGGACCCGCCGTCGTTCGAGATTCCCTGGAACAGGTCGTAAACGTGATTGAAGGAGACGATGTTATCGTGCGAATCCGGCGTGAGCCTGGTGTCGCCAGAGCAAAAGCAGAGGGCAATGGCGGCGTGGTAGCCGTCGTATACCTCGTTGTGCGTGTAAGTGTTGTCGTGCCCCTCGCCTTGCCGGATCCCGCTGGTGTCCGGGAAGACCCGCCCATAGCCTTCCACCACGTTGTTCTCCACCGTGTTGAATTGCGGAATGTTGGCGTCCGTTTGCCCGTAGAGCGCCGGCATCCCGATGCGAATGCCCACGAAGCCCAGGTCGTAGAGCGCGCTGTTCGAGACCACGTTGCCGGACGTGACCGCGCTGGGGCTGCGGAAAATGCAACAAGATGGCGACTGCGCCGTGATGCAGGAAATGAATTCCAGTCCTCCGCCCGAAGTGTGCGCCACCACCCCCGAGTCAAACGTGATGTGCTGGGAATTCTGAAATGACACAGCCGCCGTGATGTTGAGCCCGAGATCCGGGACAGCTTCCCCCGCGGCGGGTAAGGTGTAGTTGTCGTGCTCGAAGGTCAATCCCAGAAACGTCACGTATTGGAGATTCGACGCCACCAGGATCTCAGTGACCTGGGGAACGATCACCGTATCGGCGTTCGGATTCTCCCCGCTCGCGGCCAAATACGTCAGCATCCACGGAGTCGTCGAGCGATCCAGGAACCATTGCCCCGGTTGGGTGAGCTGATCTTGAACGTTCTCGATCAGGTACCGATGATTGGGGAGGAAGCCTTGTACGTTGGCAAAGACTGCATAGGTGAGCGGCGAGCCGGTCAGGTAAACAATGTTGCTCGCGGGGTCGACGCAACTGATGCGGAGTTTGGGGGTGCTGTATTTTTCAAAATCCACCAGTTCGATATCGCCGGTCAGCGCCGGATTGCCGGCGGGCTGGCCGCAAGGGTTTCCCGCCGGGGGCGCGAGGTTCCGCCACAAGCTGATCGGGTCCGCGGGGTTGTACAGGAACCGGTCAAAACACTGCCAGCCGCTGCCTGTGATGTAGACCTGACAGTTCGGTTCCGGCGCCGACGCGGGCGGCGGGGGCGCATTCAGGTAGACGGGGCCAACGAAGCGGTAGTACGTGCCCAGATAGCCGCCCAGGCGCGGCCGCAGGCGCCGCACGCCGTTGTAAAACAACTGCTCGAAATACCGCGTGGATGCGGGCAAGGTGGCCTTCCATGTGTTGCCGCTCACGTTGATCCAGTTCTGAACCCGCACGCCGCCGCTGATGGCCGGTGATTCGCCAGGATAGTTCTGGTAAACGATCTCGGTGGCGGCCGTGCCCGAATCGGCAGCCGTGAAAATTTCGGTGGCCGGCAGGAAGTAAGTGCCAGCGCGGAACTGCACGGCCACCTGCGACAGGCCCGCTTTATTGAGCGGCTGGACGGCCGCGCGCGCACTGTCGATGGTCGCGAACGGGCCATCCGTGCCCGCGCCGTTGGGAGCGGCCAGCGTTCCGCTCCAGGAATCTTTGCCGTTCGGCGCAACGTAAAAAGTGACCGATATGGCGGTGTTGACAGTCAGTGTCCCCAGCGCCTGCCAATCGGTGTTGTTGGCGCCTGCCGCGTCGCGGCCCGCCACCCACACGATGCGATCGCCCGCGAAGGCTGCGCTGAACGCGATACTCAGTGTCAACGTCAGTGTGTTGCCGCTCTTCATCGCCGACGATCCCGCCCCGCTCACGCTGCACTGGCTGTTCTGAATCGTGGCCGCGCCGCCGTTCAGTGACAGGCTCCCCGCGAACGGACCTCCGGCATCGCCGGCGTCGTCTACCAGAGAGAGCGTATTGCTCGAACTCACATACGCCAGGTAGCAGGCCTGCCGCCCGTCGATGAAGTTATTCACTAGCACGTTTACCACGCCGAAATCGCCGGCCCCTTTGCTATCGGTCAGCACGGCGGTAAAAAAGTCTCCGTTGTCCCTGGTGGCGCGGCAACGCGCGGCGGGGACAAATTCACCACCGCGATGGTTCCCGGGAGAGTAAAAGGCACGGTCCACGTTCCCAGCGTCTCCCAACCCGAGTTGCTGCCCTCCTGGTCGCCAGCCGCCATGTAGACGATCTTGTTGCCGCCGAACGCGGCGCTGAAGCTGAGGTTCAAGACCAGGGTCAACGTGTTGCCCGCGCCGCTCGCCGAAGACCCCGCGGCCGCGACCGTACACTGGCCGTTGGAGACACTGCCCGATCCTCCGGGCACGAGGCCTTGCGACAACGTGCCACCGTTGTCCGCCACCAGGTACAGCACGCCGGCACTGCGGCTGTAGGCCAGGTAGCAGGCCTTGCGGCCATCCAGAAAATTGTTGATCAGCACGTTGACCACGCCCAGATCCTGCCACCCGCGCGGGTCAGTGAAGGTGAAGGTCATGGTCTGGCTTTGGCCGCTGCCCGATGGAGGGACTGCCATTACGGGAGACGCCGCGAGCGCCGCGCAGCCGCGGAGCGCCATACCCCAGACCAGCACCCGGACTGACCTCGCGATCCGCATAAACCTACGGCACGCTGACCGAGCCCGCCGCCTGCCAACCCGAGCTCGCGGTCTTGCCCCGCGTTGCCATGTATATCACTTTGTTGCCCGCGAATCCCGCGAAATCGTCGTTGAACGTGATTGTGAAGGTCAGAGTCAGCGTGTTCCCGCTTCCCATCACGGAGCTCGGCGAACCGTTGATCGCGCACTGACTGTTACTCACACTGCCGCTCCCCGGTATCACCATCCCGGAGTACGGCCCTCCCGCATCGCCCGCGTCATCCACCAAGTCCAAAGCTCCCGATGTTGCGGTTGACGGCACGAAAGCCAGAAAGCACGCATGCCGCCCGTCAATCGCATTGTTGATCAGGATATTCGCCACCTCGATGTCCTGCCACCCGTTGGTGTCCGTAAAGGTGAACGTGTACGCGTGCGTCACCGAGTTACTCCTTGCCGGAGTCACGCCCCCGCCTCCCGGTCCACTGGGCAGCGTCCCCGGCACTCCCCACGTTCCCAGCGCCTGCCACCCCGAGCTGTTTCCCAACGTGCCCTGCGACGAGAGATAGAACACCTTGTTGCCCCAGAAGCCAGCGGTGAACGTGATTTCCAGAGTCAGTGCCAGATTGTTCCCACTGCCGCTCACCGAGCTGCCCGCGCCGCTGATGGTGCACTGACTGTTGGAGACCGTCCCGCCACCCGGCAACACCAGCCCCTGGTAGGGACCGCCCGCATCGCCGCCATCATCCACCAGGAACACCGAGCCCGACGTCGCGCTCGTCGGCACGAACGCGACGTAGCAGGCCTGACGCCCGTCTAAAGCGCTGTTGATGAGCACATCCACGACCGACAAGTTCTGATAGCCTCCCAGGTCCGTGAAAGTGAACGCAAAAGTCTGACTCGGCCCGTTGCCCGCGGCCGGACTCGCCAAAGTCGGCGAGATCTGGGCGGTCTGCAAAAGCTTCTGGCTCGCCAGATTGAGCAGATCCTGCACCGTCATTGGCACGGTCGTGCCATCGGTCTCGACCACCGGCGCGGGGGAACTGACGTGATTCGCCGCGTATGCGAAGTCTTGAGTGTAGATTTGCAGGTAATTTTCGGGCCCAGTGTCTGGAACCCGGCCAAAGGACGCGGCGGCGGGCGTATTGGCGAAGAAGGTTCTCAGCACGTTGTAGGTGGCCTGCTCTGGCGAGGTGACGTACTTGGCCGGGACATCGCTGTATTGCTGGTAGCTGGCCAGATCTGCGTAGGTGACGCCTGGGGCGAGGCACCCCTGCGGGATGCACGTCACGGGAAGGCACGCAACCTCGGTGCAGGTGGAGGGAATGGTGCAGCCGGGCGGCGGCGCGCCAAAGAGGGTGAACGGAAGCGAGGCGGTACATCCCATCTGCACGGGGATAACCGAAACCGGCGACCCGAACTGCTGCCCATCCTGGACTTGTGCCGAAGGCGACTGAAGCTGCGCCGTGTCTTGCGACAGAAGTTTCGGGAATGGGATGCGGGCGATCAGCCCGTCCGTCTGGATGGATTTGGCGTTGTTCCCTCCCACCGTGGGATCCGCCAGGTAGGCTTGGACCGTCAACTCGGCGGCGCAATCCATCGTGGGCGGCGTGCCGCACAGCGTCTTGAGGCCTTCGGGAACCGTGAAGCCGGTATTGTTCAAGTTGGGGAGTTGGGCGCCGCTCACGGAAATCAGGGTCACACCGCTGAAGACCTGCCCATAGATGTCGATAGCCGCTTCCCACTCATCGATAAACGCCTGGTCCGAATTCTGGTGCGAGGGCTGGCTTGGATAGAAAAACGCCAGCAACTTCCGCCACATATCATCCGGCATGATGCTGCCTCCGAACTGGGTTTGTGGAGGAGTATTGCCGCTGTTGGGCAGGATCATCTCGGTGGACGCCGCCGTAGGCCCCGCGAGGTCGATCGAGACGAAGGCCGGGTTAGAACCGTATCGCGTGGCGAACGCCATCAGGAATGTTCGAAATGCGCTCTTGTAAACGGGGTTCCATGGCATCGGTAGATAGCCCGTGTTAGTCTCTCCGGCAATCGCATTTACCCATGACACCTTTCCGCAGTCGCTCGGAGGAGTTTGCGGGGGCGACATAAACAGCCCGTCGCAACTGGGAATCTGATCCAGTACCCATTGAGGTGTGGAAAAGCCCGGGGCAATCGAGATCATTATGGTTTTCGGCGGCTGCGTGGGATGTTGCGCATTCCACGCGGCGACACTCGAGAAGGCCTCGTCCACAAAGCCCCAGTTGTAAGCCTGGGGACTGGAAGGAGAATTGGGATTGAGGACCATCCACAAGTCCCCGATTTGCAGTCCCGAGACCGCCGGGTTGGCCAAGTCACTGTCGATGAGGCCCTGGCTGCCAGACGCGTAGCCGAGGCAGCACTCGGCGTAGACCCCCCGCGGCCTGCGGACTTCCGGCTGGGCCGCGATGCTGCCGGCCAGCGCCGCGGCCAAGACCAAAGCCGCAAGGACTCTTTTCATCATCGGTGCCTCCTCCGGCGGCCCGCCGGCCGCGCCCGCAATCCTATGCGCGTTTAAGACCCACCGGTCCCGGGTTCCTTGGGCCGCGCTTCGACAACCGCCAGAATGCAGCTGCTCCCGCCCACGATCCGGCCGCCGATGGTCTGAGTCACGTCGAAACGGTAGCGTTGGCCAGGCGCCGATTCCGGCGGCGGCTGTGCGGTGATGGCCAACGTGATTCTCCCCGACGCCGGCAGCCGAACGCCCGTAATAGACGCCTGGGGAGCAGTCGGAGATGCCACCAACACGCGGCTGCCATCCAGTTGCTGAAGCTTACCGGCGCTGGCCAGCCACTCACTCCACTGACTCTTGACCACGGGATCCAGTTGGTCCGGAGCGGTCAGTGTCATCCCTTGCAGTGACTGTTCCACCGGGCTCACTGACTCCAGCTTGGGCAGGACCACGGAGAGGTGCCCGCTGAAATTCCTGCGCTGGAAAACCAGGTCGACCGTCGATTCCTGCGGCGTGGCGTTGTGGAAGTCGAGCAGAAAGGTCGGCGGCGTGACCACGGGCGGCGACGGTGGCGGCGGTGGCGGAGGCGTCACATGGTACAACACCAGGTTCAGGTTCCGCAGCGCTACGTGCTTGTCGGTCATCGTCAGCTCGTCCAACGACGTGTTAGTGGCCGTTAATGGGTCGCCTGGAGTGGTCACAAAGGCGGCCGCACTGACGTGGTCAGCGCCTGGCGGCAGCGACAGATTGACGAAATCCACCACGTAGCTCACCACTTGCGGATTGCGGGCGCTCAGATCGCCGGGCAGCGTTCGGTACGGATTAGCCGGTTCGGCGAAGAACCAGTCGGCCCCGAGCCAGGATGGATCTCTATCGCCGGAAACAATGTGGACGGCGTAATCCGCGGGTAACGGCGGCAAACCTGCCGCCGCCGGAGTCAGCAGCAGCAGCACCTGCACTTTCGAGCCGGGAATCGGTATGTGCCCACGGTTGTGCACTTCCACGTATATCTGATCGGGATGGACGGATCCCAGGTCGGCAGTCTCTATGTCGGTTGCGGGGTCGACGTAATCGCCGACGTTCACGGCAAAATCCAGCATGTTCGCTGGATCTCCGATGGGAGGCAGCCCCGGCAGTGCTCCACGCCGCACCTTGATATCCGCGCTCATCCAGTGATACACGTTGAATCCCGGATCGGTTGGATCCTGCCCGCCATCCACCCAGGGATAGCGGCGGCCGCCCGACATCCGGCCGGTATCGGCATAATTGGCGCGCAGGTAAATATCCGGGCCGGAGGTCGAAGCCACGTCCAGCGGGATCTCCCACAACCCGCGTCCGTACGTGGAGGCGCGCAGCAGCCGGGCCTTTTGGTGGATCTTCAGGTCCAGGACGACTGCTTCCGGCAGACCCCAAGAGAAGACCGTCCAATCCCACGACTTCTGTCCGGTCTGGATCGCTCGCCAGACGCCCACGTCTGTCCCCGCGTACACATTGTTGGGGTGAGCGGGGTCAACCACGATGGCATGGGCGGGACAATCCACCTTCGCCTTCAGTCCCGTGCCGTTCCACGTTTTTCCGTCGTAAAACCAGACGTGCTCCACACCGCCGAAGCCCGCCGCGATGTAAAACGTCCCAGCGGCGGCATCCTTCACGGCGATAGCCGTGATGTAGATTCCTGGATCGAGACCAGTTGTGGTGATCGCGGTAGACGTCCATTTCCCGGTTGTCTTGTCCTTGTCCAATTGCCACACCTGATGCTGAGTGGCGGCGTAGCATCGGTTAGCTGAGGCGATGGCCACCGCGGTGATGTTGCTGCCGTCCAACACGTCCTGCGTGAGGTCGACCCCACCGCTCGCATACGGGTTGCTGTTGGTCGGCAGCGTGTTCCACGTCTCGCCCCAGTCCAGCGTAAGCCACGGCCGATTGGTCCCGAACAGCACCATGGTCGGGCTTACGCCCGCCGGCGCGACCGCAATGCCGCAGTAGAAACTCGTATGGTAGTTTTCCGTGTTAGCGGCGCTTGCTTGAGCTGCGGTGGGTGAGCCCCCAATCGGCGGAAAAGCAGGGGGATGCGAAACACGTTGAAGAATTCCGGCGATACCATGTCATAGTCCGTCAACCGCGGCGCGCCACGAGGGCCGGCTACCAGGATCGCGGGCAGTGCGCCGTTCAGGGGAGCGTGAGTCATGGCCGCCAGGGTCTCGACGAACGGCTCGCCGCGCAGACGATCGGCGGCCTGCTGCTGGAATTGATCGGCCACGCGCAGGTCGAACACCTGGTGAGTGTCGAGCCCGAAGTCAAGCGCCATGAGCCGCTGCTGGCTGCGCAGCACCACCATGGTGACAATCAGGAGGAGCGCGCAGACGGTCACCTGGGTCACGACCAGGGCGTCGCGCAACCTGGTGGGACGATAGTCGCTGCGCGTGGCTTGAAGGGCCGGCACCAGCCCGAACATCAAGGTGGAGGCCGCAGCGGCCACGAGGATGAATCCGAAGACGCGGGCATCGGGAGAGAGATCGACGAAGTTGAGCATACGGTTCACCTCGGGAGGCGTGGTCGAGAGCAGAATCCGCTTGGCCAGTTGTACGGTGGCCTGGCCGATGGCGTATCCCGCTGCTGCGGCCGGAATCGCCAACAGGAGGCTCTCGGTCAGCAACTGGCGGATCAATCGCGCACGCCCGGCGCCCAGTGACACGCGAATGCCCATCTCGCGCTGGCGGGAGAGGGCACGCGCCAGCATCATGTTGGACACGTTGGCACAGGCGATGAGCAGCACCAGTCCGAAGGCGACGAAGATGGGTGCGAATCCCACGGCGTTTTGTCCCAGGGTAATCGGCGTCGCGTGTTGTTCCAGGAAGATGCCGGTGGTATGGCGGTCGATGGGCCGGTCGGAGGTCATTTGGATGGACCACGCCAACAGCGCCGATCTGGCGGCTTGCGGGGTGACGTCGGGCCTGAGGCGCAGGAGGGCGGTCAGGCGCGCGGGATGATCGGGGCCGAAGAGATCGGCGCCGCCCGCAACCACGCCCGAGAGCGTGAGCGGAACCCAGAACTCGGCGGGAATTGGATCGAGGCCCAGGAATTCGGGGCGCGCCACACCTACCACTTCGACGGGCACGCCGCGCAGGTAGATCTTCCTGCCCAGGATGTTCGGGTCGGCGGCGAAGCGGTTTTTCCACGTGGCGTAGCTGGCCACGGCTACGGCGGGACTTCCGGGGACCGCGTCGGCTTCGAGAATGGGACGCCCCATGGACATCCCCACTCCCAGCATGGTGAAGTAGTTGCCCGAGACCACCTGGATCAGGGATCCGCGCTCCCCCATGGCCGCCATGCCGTTCTGATATGCCAGGGATTCGCTGAAGGCGAAATTCTGGCGGCTGAGTTCCTGGTATTCCGGCCAGGTGAATCGCTGGTTGAAGCGATCGTTCCTGGTGGTCCACAGAAAGGTGTAGAGCGAATAGGGGTCGTGCACCGCGAGGGGACGGAGGACGTAGGCATTGAACACGGTGAAGAGCGTGGTGTTGAGGCCGAGGCCCAGTCCGATGGTGCCGATGACGGTGAGCGCGAAGGCCGGCGTTTTGCGAAATCCGCGGAGGGCGTAGCGGAAATCCTGCAGGAACGAATCGAGCCAGTGAAAGCTCCAGACGGCGCGGCTGTCTTCGAGCGTGAGGGCGACGCTGCCGAATGCGGAGCCGGCCATCTCGCGATGGAAGCGGACTTCTTCGGCGAGGTCTTGTTCGAACTGCCGCCGGCGCAAGAAATAGAGAAGACGCTTTCGGATTTTCATGACATGACCACAGAACAAGACCACAGAACAAGACCACAGGCTGGAAAGCCTGTGCTACGGGACTAACTAATCGGACCGCAGGGTGATGGCCGGGTCGATGCCCGCGGCGCGCCGTGATGGATAGAACGCCGCGCCTACCGCTGCCGCCAGCACTAAAAACACTCCGCCTGCGTAGGCCACCGCGTCGTATGGTTGGAGCGCGGCCACGGTGTGGGTGAACACGGGCGCGGCCGCGAGGGCGCAGAGCGCTCCCAGGGCCGTCCCGATGGCCGCGAGCAGCATCGACTGCTGCATCACCATGCGGATGACGCTCCCGGTTCCCGCTCCCAATGCCACGCGGATCCCGATCTCGCGGGTGCGCTGGCTGACCAGGTAGGACAGCACGCCGTAAATGCCGGACACGGTCAACGCCAGCGCCAAGCCACCCAGGAAGGCGGTGATCCAGAAGACCACGCGAAAGGGATAGCTCTGCGAGGCCGCGGCCTCATCCATCCGGCTGATGTAATCCGCGGCGCTTGGCGCTATCCGATCGAGCGCCTCCTCAACGGTCTTTCGCGAGCTGGCCCGCACCAACAGCGCCTCGTTATTCGCGGCCTTGGGATTGGTCGGAAAGTAGAGGCAGTCGGTATCGCGGCCGGTGTTCGTCCAGCCATTCATCACGTCGCGCGCCACCCCGATCACCAGGGCCGTGCGGTAGGCAGGCAAGCGACTGAAGTAGGGGTCCTTGCCGGGCTCCGTCCGGATCGCGATGGTCTGGCCCACCGCATCGCGATTCGGCCAGAGGCGCCGCGCCGCCGATTCGCTCACCACTACGACGGGCGCTTCCGCCAGGGACTCCTCGGCCGCAAACTCGCGTCCTCGCAGCAGGGGGATCCGGAAGAGCCGAAAATACTCGGCCGAAACGAAGTTGTAGCCCTGGAGAATCGTGTCTTTATTGCCCGATGGCACTACCGCAATGCGCCGCAGCGCGCCGTACAACGGAGCCTTCCACACTGCCGCCACTGCCTCCACATCGGGTTGCGATGCCAATTCCGCCGCGGCCGCGGCCTGAAATCTATCCGCCAGCCGGACACCGAAGACGCCGCGCGTCTGGACTCCGAAATCCTGCACGCTGAGCCGCAGCTCGCAGCGCAGCACCACACCGGCCGAGATCAGCAGCAGCGCACACACCGTGACCTGCGTGACGACCAGTGCATTGCGCAGGCGCGTGGGCCGGTAGTCGCTGCTGAAATCGCCGCGATTCGCCTGGACCAGGCGGGAGCGCGTGGTCTGGATGGCGGGCGCGAGGCCGAACAGCAGCGTGGCCGCCAGAGAAGCGAGCAGGATGAATCCGAACACGCGCGCATCGGGCGAGAGCTCCACGATGCGGACCACCTGGGCAAATTCCTCGGGAAGAGTGGCGTACATGAGCCGCGTGCCGAAATCCATGGCCGCCTTCGAGATGACGAATCCGGCGGCCGCCGCGGGAATCGCCAGGAGGAGGCTTTCGATGAGGAGTTGGCGGACGAGCCGCGCCCGTCCGGCGCCCAGCGAGACGCGGATTCCGATCTCCCTCTGCCGCGCCGGGGCACGCGCCAGCATCATGCTCGAAACGTTGGCGCAGGCGATCAGCAGCACCAGCCCGAAGGCGATGAACACCGGTATGGTAAAGGCCAGCGAGTCGCGCGTAAACGGGATCATGGTGGCGTGGGATTGCAGCCGGACGCCTGTGGCCTTCTGTGCATCCGGTAATCCAGCCGTCGCCTGGCGAGCCCAGACGGCCAGTGCGGCCCGTGTGGTCTGCGGCGACAGGCCAGGCCGCAGGCGCCCCACCACGGTGACGTTTTCCGGAGGCTGGCCTTCCACCTGAGAATATGCGGCCAGCGGCACCCAGAAGCTGGAAGGGAAGTCCGCCACGCCGCCGAATGCGGGGTTGGCCACGCCCACTACTTCCAGAGGATAGCCGCGCAAATGCAGTGTTTTGCCGACAATCAGCGGGTCGGCGCCGAAGCGGTCTTGCCACGTGGCGTGGCTCAAGACGATGACATCGGAATCGGCGGGGAGTAACGGCCTTCCCAGGAATGTTCCGGCTCGGAGCAACTGGAAGAAGTTGCCCGACACGGCCTGCCCCACCATGGTGTGCCCATCGAGCGCCGCAAACATGGTCTCGTACGCCAGTACATCCGAGAAGGCTACCTCGCTCTGGCGGAACTCCTCGTAATCGCGCACGGTGAATGCATGGCCCGCGCCGCGCTGGTTCGTCCAGGTGAAGCCGTAGAGGGAGTAAGGGTCCGCCACCGCGATGGGACGCAGTACGTAGGCGTTGAAGACGGTGAACAGGGTGGTGTTGAGGCCGAGTGCCAGCCCGATGGTCGCGACGACCGTGAGCGCGAAGCCCGGCGTTTTGCGAAATCCGCGGAGGGCGTAGCGAACGTCCTGCGCCAGCGATTCGAGCCAGGCGAAGCCCCACACCGCGCGGCTGTCTTCGAGTGCGAGCGCCGCGCTGCCGAAAGCCGCGCCGGCCATCTCGCGATGCAGGCGAATTTCCTCGGCGAGGTCGCGCTCGTATTGCCGGCGGCTCCAAAAATGTCGTATACGCTTCCAAGTCTTCATAAGAGCAAGCCAAAAGCACACAGGCTGGAAAGCCTGTGCTACTCTAAGCCTCCATCACGCGCGCAATTCCCGCCAGCAGGAACTCGAAGCTGCGCTTCTCCTGGTCTAATTGCTTTCGACCCGCCGCGGTGATCCGGTAATAGCGGGCGCGGCGGTTGTTCTCGGTCACGCCCCAGTGCGCCTCTACGTAGTCGTTCAGCAGCAGCCTCTGCAGCGCCGGATAGAGCGAGCCTTCGCCGATCTTGAGGGAGTCTTTCGAGACCTGCTGGATGTGCTGGGCGATGCCCCAGCCGTGATTGTGCCCGCGGCTCAGGGTCTTCAAGATGAGCATTTCCAGAGTTCCGGGCAGGAAGTCCGGGCTGGAATCGGATTTATGTGTTCCCATCGATTATCGATAGCATCGGCTATCGATAGGAGTATGTTGGATTCCGATCGGGTTGTCAATAGCAAATTTCCGCCGCGTTTGCGCCTGTAGGCTTATGCGCAACTCGTGCAGCAAGGCGGCAAACTGGCCGGCACCGGCGCCGTCGGCGGGCCGAAGAAGGGCTGAGCGTGGCCTGTCGGCGGACGAGAACACGGCCATCGTGGGCGGGCCGGCAGATAACGGCTACACGGGAGCCGTGTGGATCTTCACGCGCACCAGCGGTGTCTGGAGCCAGCAGCGCGGCAAGCTGGTGGGCACGGGATACGTGGGACGGTCCTCCCAAGGCTACTCCGTGGGGATTTCGGCGGACGGCAATACGGCCATCGTGGGTGGATACGGGGACAGTTCCATGAGTGAAACTCGGGTTGAACGTGATGGCCAGCGTCAGCGTCAGCGTAGCGCCGAGGCAGGGAAGTTGCTGACGGGTGGCGCGGCGCCTCTTGAGCGAGTCCTTCGAGATGGCGCGCTGCTCAGTACCGGACGGGCTGCACGCCGCCCAGCAATGCCTCCCGCCGGACGCGCTGTCCGGCTCTCCAGATGGCGCTGATTCTGCGTGTGCTCTCGATGTCCCGCAAAGGGTCACCCTCCACCAGCAACAGGTCGGCGCGCCTCCCCGGTTCGATCCGGCCGCGGTCCTCAAGATGGAAGAGGTGCGCCGGAATCGATGTGGCCGCGGCCAGCGCTTGGGCCGGTGTGAGGCCCAACTCCACGAGCAGCCGCAATTCGCCGTGCAATCCGCCGCCATAAGAGGTCGCCGGATTAGGAGAGTCGGTGCCCGCCAGAATGGGCACTCCGGCGGCTTTCAATTGCGCGATCGCCTGGCCGAAAGTATCGCAGCCGGTAGGCACGGGAAACGGCACCGACGATTTCAGATTGCGGAGGTCGGCCGGCGTCAGGAAGGGAGCCAGGTACCGGTCTTCGACGACGCCCGCATCGAGCTTCGGCCGGCACGCGGGAAGCACCACTGAAGCGGTTGGGATCACGAAGGCGTGGTGGCTGGCCACCAGGCGTCCGAATCCCGGCGCGAGGCCGCCATTCTGAAACAGGTGGGCCAGTCCATCCACGCCCGCTTCGACGGCCTCCACGGCCTCCTGATAACTCAGGACACACGCCAGGGCGATTCTGTTCCGCCGGTGCGCCGCGGCCGCCAGCGCGCGCACCAGGTCCGGGCCGGTTTCCGGCACTCCCGGCTTGGCGGAGTGAATGATCTTGATGTAGTCCGAGCCCTCGGCGATACGGGCATCCACGAAGGCTTGCGCGTCCTCGGCGCGGTCGATAGTGGGAATCGGGCCGAACTCCGTGCCGTGACCCTTCGGCACGGTGGCGCAGATGCCGGCGGAACGAATGTCGGCGGCCCAGGCGGGTTCGGCCATCGCGAACTGGCGCAGTTTGGCGAGTTCCGCGGGGACGGGATGAAACATGTCGAGCACGGTGGTCACCCCGAAAAGCAGCGCCTTTCGCAGCGCGCCCGCGCCTTCGACCGCGGTGTGCACGTGCGCATCGATCAAGCCGGGCAGCAGCGTATATCCCTCGCCATCCACCACCTCGGCGTTTCGAGGGATGTTCACCGAGGCCCCCACTGCGCGGATCAGGCCACCCTGCGCGATCACCGTGGCGCGATCCAGCTCGTGCTCTCCGTCGAAAACGCGCGCGTTGCGAATCGCCAGGGGCGGCGTCTGCGAGAGGCAGACGACGCTCGCGGCGGCCGCCAGCCAGAGGCACGCTACGAAGCGCAACATGGCAAGAGTATATCCCAGCTTCCCCCAGGGGTTTTGTGGTCTGAATTTCCCGGTGGGGTCTACCGTTTGCTTCTCAGGGGCGTCTGCCATATCATAAATCGATTCCCATGCCCCCCAATATTCTGATTGCCGGCGCCGGACTGGCGGGTCTGTCCACTGCGTATGAACTGACGAAGAAAGGATACTCGGTCCAGGTCCTCGAAGCGCAAGGGCGGCCGGGCGGCCGCGTCCAAACCATGACGGCCCCGTTCGCGGACGGTTTGTATGCCGATGCCGGCGCGATGTCGTTTCTCGATATCCAGACCACTGTGCTGCAGTACGTCCACGAATTCGATCTGCCCGTGGACATCCAGCCGGCGCCCAGCGGCGGCGACGTCTTTTCCATCAATCGCCGCCGCCTGATCGTAAACGGCGGCCCCACGAACTGGCCCGTAAAGCTGACCCCCGAGGAGCAAAAGCTCGGATTCGAGGGCATCCAACAGAAATATCTGGTCGACCCGTGCGAAAAAATCGGCGACCCCACCCAGCCGGGCTGGCCCACCCAAGACCTGTCGGCCCTGGATGCCATTTCCGCCACCCAGTTCCTGAGAAACGAAGGCGCTTCCGAAGGCGCCATCGAGCTTCTGAGCCTGTGCCTGATCGATTTCTTCGGCGAAGGACTGGACAGCAATTCCGCGCTCTTCCTCCTGGTGGCCCAGCGGGTCACACAAGGATTCCACAATATCTTTTGCATTCGCGGAGGCCAGGAGCAATTGCCGCGCGCCATCGCCGACCGGATCAAGGAGTCGATTCACTATAGCTGCGTGGTCAATCGGATCGAGCAGGGCAAGGACGGCGTCACGGTGTACTTCGACCGCGCCGGCATCCCGAGTGTGCAGCGGGCCGATTACGCGGTGTGCGCCATTCCGTTTTCGGTGCTCCGCAACGTGGCGGTGTCTCCGCCCTTTTCCGCAGCCAAGACCGAGGTCATCCAGGAGCTGCCCAATACTTCGGTGACCCGAGTGTATGTCCAGACTCGCACGCAGATTTGGAATCAGGAGAAACTCTCCGGAGACGCTCAAGTCCAATTCCCCTTGATGCTGGTGTTTCCGGCGTATTTCCGCGAGTCGCGCCGGGGAATACTGGAGTCCTACACGGCCGGGCACTACGCCCGCGAGCTGGCGCGCATGAGCGACGCCCAACGCAGCCAGGCGATCATCACGGAACTGACCAAGCTATTCCCCGGCATTAAGAGCGTCGCCGAGACCGTGGCCCATAAATGCTGGGATGAGGACCCCTATGCTTTGGGCGCGTACGCCTGGTACAAACCGGGCCAGTTTCTCAAATTCCTGCCGCATCTGGCGACCCCCGAAGGGCGCGTGTTCTTCGCCGGCGACCATACCGGCGTCCTGCCGGGCTGGATGGAGGGCGCATTGCAATCCGGCATCCGGGCCGCGGCGCAGATTGAGCAGGCGGCCACCGGCTCTGCCGCAGCCACGGCGCCCTGAGACGCACGGAGAATCGACTGCGGCCCATTCCAACCACACTACTCAGAGGAAAAGAAGATATGACAGCTAAACTACTCGACGTGATTGCCAAATCGTGGACCGACGAAGACTACAAGCAAAGGCTAATGGCCGATCCCAGAGCGGTCCTAGCCGAGGACGGCATCGAGGTTCCGGCCGATGCCACCATCCGGGTGGTCGACCAGCGGCCCGATGAATGGTACCTGTTCCTTCCGCCCCGGCCTAAGGCCGAAATCAACGTGAGCAACGTGACCTCGCAGGTGGCGGCCAGCGCAGGCCTCACGCAGCCCCGGGCATCCCACACCACCAATATGACCATTGCCGCGGCCGCGCGAATGACCCATCACGGGTGCACTCCCCACACCGCGGACATGACCATATGCTTTGCCCCACGCACGTGCGTTCCCCACACCGCGGATATGACCATATGCCTTGCCCGCACGGCGGGCATGACCGACCGCCAGTGCGTTCCCCACACCGCGGATATGACCATATGCTTTGCCCGTCCCGCGGCCCTGACCGAACACGGCTGCGCTCCCCACACGGCGGCCATGACCGACGACAATTGCTTTCCCCACACGGCGGGCATGACCGACATCAATTGCCTTCCCCGCACCGCGGCGCTGACACTCCTCACCATCCCACCCGCGGCGCCGGGCTCCGGTGGCACCGGCGGCAGTTCGGGCGGCGAGGGCGGCGGCCAGTAACCGGTCGCGCGAAGCGGAACGGCCGATGCGCCCCCCGCTGTTCCGCTTCGCGCGAGGGACCCGATGGATAGTCAGACCATAGCCCACTACAGACTCCTCGAGAAGATCGGGGAGGGCGGCATGGGCGCGGTTTACAGGGCCGAAGACACCCGTCTGGGACGCGCCGTCGCTCTCAAGGTCATCCGGCCCGAATCGATCGCCGTCGAGACCGTCCGCCAGCGCTTTCTGCGCGAGGCGCGCGCCATCGCGGCCCTCGATCATCTCAATATCTGCACGATCTTCGAGTTCGGCATGGATGGCGAGCAGGCCTTCCTGGCCATGTCCTACGTGGATGGGCCACCGCTGTCGGCGATGCTGAGGGGCGGGCCGCTGCCCATCGTTCGCGCCGTGGACATTGCCACGCAAATCGCCGAAGGGCTGGCGGAAGCGCACCACAAGGGTGTAATTCACCGCGACATCAAGCCCGGCAATATCCTGATCACCGCCAGGGGAACGGTTAAAATCGCGGATTTCGGCCTCGCGGCGCTGAGCGGGGAGGCGCGCCTGACGATGCGCGGCCTGGCTGTGGGAACCCCCGCCTATATGGCTCCCGAGCAGTGGATGAGCCTCACACCGGACCCGCGGTGCGATATCTGGTCCTTGGGCGTCGTGCTCTTTGAAATGCTCAGCGGCAAGCTGCCGTTCGCGGGAGTCGAAGGGCGGGCTCTGGGCTACTCGATTCTCAACGACCCGCCGCCTTCGCTGGCAGTGCTCCGCGCAGATATCCTGCCCGAACTCGCCAGCCTGGTGGAACAGATGCTCGCCAAAGATCCCGCCCAGCGGACCCCCTCGGCGGACCAGGCAGCCCTGCTGCTGAAGGCCTGCCGGCAGGCGGCTGCCAGCTCCGCGTCGGTCCCTGGCCGGACCGTCACCATGGGGTCCCTTCCGGCGGCGGAGCGGGTGCCGGAGACGGTATCGATCGCGGTACTGCCCTTTATCAACAATGCCTCCGACCCCGACAACGAGTACTTCGCCGACGGGATTACCGAAGAGCTGATCACGGGTCTCGGCAAGGTCGGGGCTTTGCGGGTAGTCTCCCGAGCCAGCGCGTTTCGTTTCAAGACGGGCGACCAGGACCCCCGCGAGATCGGGCGCCAGCTCAAGGTGAAGTACCTGCTGATGGGCAGCATCCGCCGCGCCGGCGACCGCTTGCGGATGACCGCCGAGCTGATTTCGGCCGAGGACGGCTATCAGCTCTGGTCGGAGGTCTACCGGCGCGAGACCCGCGACATCTTCGCCATCCAGGAAGAACTCTCCGAAGCCATCCTGGCGACCCTGAAGATCAAGCTTTCGGCCATCAACCCGCTGGCGGTTCAGGCGCGCGCCACCCCCGGCCTTCCGGCATACCAGCTCTATCTGAAGGGCCTTTTCCATTGGAACAAACGCGCGCAACCGGCCATGCCGCGGGCCATCGGGTTCTTCCAGGAGGCGATCGACGCGGACCCGCTCTATCCGCAGCCCTATTGCGGACTGGCGGACGCCCTGATGCTATCGGCGCTGTTCGCTTGGGATACGCCCGCCAGAACCATGCCCCGGGCCAAGCAAGCGGCGCTGAAGGCCCTCGAAATCAGCCCCCACCAGGCCGAGGCCCGAATCTCGCTGGCGATGATTCAGTACCTGTATGACTGGGACACCGCAGCGGCGGCCGCCAGTTTCTCCGCCGGTGTCCGGTCAGGCCCCCGCTATGCCATCGGCCGGGCTTTCCACGCTCACTTCCTGCTGTGGACCGGCCAGTACGACCAGGCCATGCGCGAGATCGAAGAGGCTCTCGATCTGGACCCGCTGTCGCTCAACATCATGACCAACCGCGGCTGGTTTCTGATCTATCAGCGGCGCTACTCCGAAGCCGCCGAGGCGCTCACCCGGGCGCTGGAGCTGGAGCCGGAATATGTGCGCGCCAATCTCTACCTGGGCGTGGCGCTGACGCTGCTGGGCCGCGCTGACGAAGGAATAGCCGCCACCCGCAAGGCGGTCGCCAGCAGCCCGGAGGATCCAATTCTGCTGGCGTGGCTGGCGCGGGTGTATGCGCTCGCGGGTCTTTCGAACCAGGCGCGCGAGTTGCTCCGGCAGATCGAATCGCGGGGGGAGGCGGGCGGCATCTCCCCGATGGACCTGGCGATTCCTTATGGCGCGCTCCAGGAAAGCGATCGCGCCGCGGAGCTCATGGAGCTCGCCATCGAGCAGCGTTGGCCCGTGCCGATTTTGCTGCGCGATCCGCGAGCGGACCCTTTTCGGGACCACCCCCGCTACGTGGCGGCGCTGCGCCGCGCCGGCCTGGTTTCCTCCTCCGAAACTGCGGCGAAACACGGGCCCGCGCCAACCAGTCCGCAAGATGCCCCTACCCTGGACCGCAGCCTGCCCGGCGACCGCGGCTGAAGGCGCCAGGGCTGGCCGAAACCGCGGTTGGCAGGCGGAAGCGCCTGCCCCTTAACCGGCCTTATGCCGAGTGCCGGATTATGCCGAGTAAAATGAGGGTGCGTCGCCGTAGCAGGAGGCGCACCCC
>Ga0116222_1000611_pt1 | contig 21985 bp, 37 predicted proteins | sample Sb_taG_12_FD_88963 | JGI IMG/M metagenome (GOLD analysis project Ga0116222, IMG submission 88963) | Peat soil microbial communities from Weissenstadt, Germany - Sb_50d_9_AC metaG | ecosystem: Environmental > Terrestrial > Soil > Wetlands > Peat | place: Germany: Weissenstadt | collected 2010-09-21
CCTGGCAGGCGCCCGGCTCGTGGCGGTCCTTCCCGCTGCGCAGCAGCGCTCCGACGAGCGAAGCGAGGAGTCTGCGGCTCCCTCCCCGCTTGGATAATCACAAGCAGTGTTGCCAAACCCCAGACCGCTAACCGGATGAGCATGGTACGCTGGCACCATCCCTCGCAAGTAAACGCAGCAACAAAGCAGCCTCGTCTGCCGCGCTCACAAGCTCACGCCAGCGCTCGCGCTCAATGCCTGTCTGACACACTGCGATGGCCTGCTCTAACCGTGCTGCCACGCGTTCGACCTTGTTCGTGTGCATGTTTTATCTTCTCACGATTTCATCGAGAAAACGACACCACAACCTGTAGTGGCTACCGAACGGTCTTGGCACTCAACCGGATGAGCATGTCGGAAAGGAACTTGCGGCATCGTCGGTGTTTCCTTACGTTGACCGGTAATCACCCCATCTGCTTCGGCGGGTGGGCGGCGAGGCTCCGAAAGGGGCCTTTGCTCTTTTGTGCGTCCGAGTTGACGATGTTCAGCGATGCAGACAAACGTCTACGTCGTGCTCGACGACGACTCCGACAGCGGTCTCAGGGCCGGAAAACCCGAAACCCCCGCGGTGTTAAGCACCTGCGAGGGTTTCGGGTTGACACACCGACGTGCTGAGGTGCAACGTTCCGGCTGCTAGAGTGTCGAACCAAAAGGTAACCCACAATGCGCCTGTGGACAACAAGCCTGAAAATGGCTGCGTTGCCTGCTCGTTCCTTGATTCGCTCGATGGCGACCAGTACGGGCTCATGCTGTGGATGGCTGTCGATGGCGGCTTACGAAGCGGTCTGCTCGTGGGCCATTGTTGTGAGTGCGGCGAAGCGCTTGGTCTGTGCGCCGAGCACTCATGAGCGCCGCTCACTCAGTCGCGGTAGACGCAATTGCCCAACGGTGCGCAAGACTTCACGCTCGCTTGCGTTCGATTTCGTCACTCAAACGCTTGCGTCGGTGTCTGGTGTCGAAGTGTCGCGCCGAGCTCGGCGTGTGGGTGAGCGGCACGGACGGCACGCGCGCCGCGAAAGCATCCGGCGTTCTCACCTGTAACAGCATTCACGCGTGCCCCACGTGCGCCCGAAAGCTTCGCGCACGAGCGATGAAGCGCGTCTCAAAAGCGTTAGCCGGCGGTCTCGACGCGCACCCTTGCGACGTGTGGCAAATGATTTCGGTCACGCTTCGCCATCATGCGGGCATACCCCTTCGCTGGCTACGTGACGGAGAAATGAAGGCATGGCGCAGGTGTCGCCAAGACGGACGAGTGCAGCGCATCTTCAAAAGGCATGTGAAAGCGAGCATTCGCGCGTTTGAGGTTACGCATTCTTTTGTCAACGGGTGGCATCCTCACCTCCACATCGCGATTCTTACGTCCGGCTGGACTGACGAGGAGCGCGAGACGCTTGCGCGCGTGTGGGAAGAAAGTGTGATTTGGGCGCTCTCGCACGTGGACGCGGACAACCGCAAGAAACACGCGAAGACTTCCGAGGGCTACCACGTCAAGCTCGAAGAGCGCACGCGCGCGCTCGCGTGTCGTCCGAACGCTGAGCACGGTATTCGTTGGTCGAAAAAAACTCTGCGCCGCGGCGACGAGGGCTCGAAGCTTCAAGCGTACCTAACGGACATCGGGCTAGAGCTTTCGCTTGGCGCAACCAAGACCACGCAGCGCACGCAATCGCGAACGCCTTGGCAGATTGCCGAGTCCGCCGTAAACGGCGATCTCGAGGACGTGCGCCTTTGGCGAGAGTACGAGCAGGGCGTCAAAGGTACGCGTTGCATCGAGCTCGACGATAGAGCCGTCCAGTATGCGCGCTACATGGCCGAAGAAAAAGACCGCTCCAACGTCGGAGAAAACTCGACCGCTGACGAGCTGTCTGCGGCGTTTGCGGACGCTGACACGGTAGGTCACGAAAGCGTCTACGCCGTGCTTGACCCTGAGATGATGTACACCGTGCGCGCATACGAACATATCGACTGTCGAGCGACGTCGCTCTGGCTCGAAGCCGCGGCGAACACTCGCGGGCCGCTGACGGCGGCCGCCATCCGAGAGAGCGTGGACGCGTGTATTCGCGGGATGGTAAGCTCCCTCGCAAGGTGGCAGCTCGCGCACAAATCTCCGCACGCGTTTGGAAGCACGTCTTCCGTTTTTGGACGTGGGTCCATTGCGCCACCATCCAAGCCCGCTCTGACGGCTGCAACGATAATGCCCGTGGATGGCGATGCCGATGACGGATGTCGATGTATTGCGCAACGTTTTGAGGTAGGCTCCTCTCATGCTGAGCAGTCGCGTTCACACCCTTGCGCTGACGTCTGAGCCCGACCCTGAGTCGCCCTTGTTCGCGGCGCTTATCGTGCAAGCCCCGACGCGCGTTCGTTCGCTTTTGTGCGATGGCGCGCGATTCGAATTTCCCGACGAGCGCGAGTGCTTTCCTGGTGAAGTGGTCCGCGTCGAGCTTCCGAAGTCCGCAACAGAGTCGTCATCGGTGACGATGTTCGTGGAGACGCAATTGTTTGGGCGCCCCGTCGTCGATGTTGCGGGAACCGCTCGGCGCTCTGGGCGCCGCGAGGCGCGCTCGTGCGTCGCGCCGTCGCGGCTCGAGCGAAACAGAAGGCTGACGTCGATGCGGCTTTCGGCCGGCGAGCGCGCCGACCTTCGTATCGCGCCAGACTTTTGCGGCCGCACCGTTGGCGTGCGTTCGAAGACGTATCCAACGTGTCTCGTGTGTGCAGGAATGAAGGTGCTCGGTGTGGTCGAACGTATCCCTTGCCCACGCTGCGACGGTGAGGGCGGGCGCTCCGGTACGGAACCGCGACTCTACTTGACGGGCCTCTTCGTCGGCGTCGAGCTCGCGATGCTCTCGTGCGACCCAATCCCTCTCGAATCGCTGAACGGCGCTTTCCTCGAATCGTCCACTTTCGTCCCTGGCATTGAGGTGTGCGCGCAAGTCGCGAACCTCGCGGGGGTGCCAGTATCGTTCTCGCTCGAAATCCTCTGCGAAGAAAGCGACGAGTCAACTCCTGACCGCGAGACGCTCAGCGCCTTGCCGTCCTGATGCGTTGGCGTGCGCAGGATTGGACGACGTCAACATGAATGATGTCCGCATGTACAAGCCCGTCAGCGATGGGACGTTCGCGGGTCTCATCGACGACATGCGCGCGGCCGGATGGTCGTGCTCGCTTTCGTCGTCCGGCCGCTCGGCGACGTGCGTGCTTCAAGACGTCGCACGCGTCAAGCTCGTCTCGGACGACGATATGCTTCGTGCACAACTTCTCGACGGCAAAGGCTCCGTGTGGCCCAAGGTCGAAAGCTTCATTTCGTCCGTGAGCGGCGACGTCCTTGGCGCGCACATCACGAGCGGCACGCCGTACTGGCGCCGCGAGCCCCCCGCGCCGCCGTTGCCAGTGCCCGACCCGGACGGGCACAGCAGCGCGTCTCTCGACACCGAGCAGCTAGGCACGAGCGATGACGGTCGCTTTGCGCGCGTCAACCTGAGCGGTTCAATCGTGTGGGTGCCCCTCTCGTCCGTGAGCGGCGTAGGCATTGACCCGTCCGGCGGCAACGAAGGCAAGTACGACCCCGCGAGCGCGGTCGAAGGCGGCTCGCTCTGGCCCGACGACCCCGACCAAATGCACGGCCTCATGGGTCAGTCGCTCGCAACCGGATTGCGAGCGAAAGCTCGTGTGGGCTCCGACGACAAGTCGCGCACGTTCGGGCCGTACACTCCCGATACGGCGCAAGCGTTTCTTTCCAAAGTGCGCGCGTACGGCATGAGCGTGTCGGGCTCAAACCCGTGGCACATCGACGCAAACCAACACGGCATCACGCTCGACGCTTCGCGCGCGGGCGATGGCACCGTGACCGTGACCGTGCTCACCCGAAACTTTTACGTCGCGCTGTCGAAAATCTGGGACAAGGTCGTGCCGCTCATGCCGCGCTCGGACGTGAGCGGCGACGATGTGACCCGGTGGGACGACCTTGCGGCGGAAATGAAAAAGCTCGACCTCGCCATCGGCGACGAGCTCCACGACGCAGCCGGAAAAGTCCTGGGCATCGTCGGCGAAGACTGGACCCCGCCCATATCGACCGACCCGCAAGCGCAAATCACGTTCCTCGAGAAAGTCTATGAGCGAACGAAAGACGCGCTTGAGCGCTCAAAGACCATGGGAGCGGCCGCCGCAAAGAAAGTCGAGTACGAGGCGCGCGTGGCGACCGTGAAAGCGCAAAAGCTCGCCCACGACGTCAACCAAAAGCTCGAGATTATTCCGACGCCGGAGATAGCCGCGACGTGGAAGGAGCGCGGTAAGGCGGTAGAGAGCGGTCTCGATACGCTCGCGACCGGCGCCAAGTGGTACCTGGGCGCCATCGCGGGCGTCGCGGTCGGCTGGTGGATTGTCGTCGGCGTGGGCGCGTATCTCTACTTCGGCAAAAAGAAGGAGCGACTAGCGGCATGAGAAAGTCTGTCCCAGTCGGAGCCGTCGCGCTCGCCATCGTTGTGCTCATTTACTTGCATAACAAGAAAGTCAACGCGGCCGCCGAAGCGGCGCTCAAGCAAGGCCGCGTCTCGCCGTTCGCAGACGAGGGCTCGTGAAAGGCTGGAAGCGCGAGCTTCGTTCGCAGATTGCGCGCGAGCACAAGCGAGCCGCGCGCGAGCACCTGCTCAATCTGCGCGCTCAGGTGAAGCATGCGCGCGAGAAGCGAAAGCTAGCGCTCACGCACGCACGCGAGCGGTGCAAACACGACCGCGCCGCGTTGCGTGTGAAGCTCAAAGAGAAGCGCGCGGCCATCATGCGCAAGCTCAAAGACATCGCCGCCCGTCAGCGGCGCCTTGCGCACGAGACGTGCGTGGGCTCGATTGCGAGCGCGCGCAAAATCCGCGACGAGGTGGCGGCGGCACGCGCCGAGCTGCAGGCCGAGCGGAGTTATCGCCAAGAGCTTCGCCGCATCGCTGTCGCAAACCGCGCCGCGCTGGTCGAGCACCGCAAGTCGTTTTCTCCGCGCTCTCGCGAGCGGCAGCAAGAGAGTGACGACGAAGTCCGTCAAAATATCCCGCCCGGCTACGTGGCGCTGTGGAAGCGCGTCAAGGGCGGCATCAAAGGAAACCCTCGCATGTCGCGCACGGAAGCCTTCATGAAGTACGCGGAAGAAAACCCGCACGAGCTTTTGGAGTCCCTCGACGACGTCACCGAGCGCATGGTGCGCGAGCTCGAGAAACGCGAACGCGAGGCCGCCAAGCGCGCTCGCTCCGCTCCCGCGCCCGAGTCGTATGCAACCCCCTTTTGACCCGTCGCGCATCCGTGAGGTGGATTTTCCGCTCACGCACGCAATCCCGCTCGCGCCGCGCGCGGGCATCTTCGCGGAGTTCGGCGTAGCGGCCGAGTGGCGCGGCTCGAGCGTCGGCACGCTTCAGGCGCTCGCGGTTGCCCGTAAGACTATCGGCTTCGACACGTTCGACGGTCTGCCCGAACAGTGGACGCGCGGCGGCGGCTCCTTCCCGAAAGGCAAGTTTGCGCAGCGCGAAATCCCGCGCGTGAAAAACGCCGTGCTCGTCGTGGGTCTCTTCGAGGAGACGTGTCCGCTCGTCGATTGCTTGGTCGCGCTCTGTCACGTGGATTGCGACTTGTATTCTTCGACGGTGACGGCGCTTCGCTGGCTGGGCTCGCGCTTCGTGCCCGGCTGCGTTGTCGTCTTTGACGAGTTCTACGGCTACGAGGGTTGCGAGGCGCACGAGCAAAAGGCGCTCAGGGAATCGGGCTTGTCCTACGAGTGGCTTTTCCGCGGCCGGTCGCTTGCGTCGGGCGCTGCCGAAGTCGTCGCGATTCGGTTGACGTAGCGATGCCCCGTGACGCGGGCTACGCGAGCGGCGACGGCTTGCGCGAAGGTCGGCAAGCCGCGTTAGCCCGGCTCGATTCGTCCCCGGATGGGGCCGTGATAGCCGTCGTCGTCGCGCTCGTGCTCGTGGTGTTCGTGGTGCCCTTTATCATCCGCTTGGTTCGTGCGAAGATGAAGCGATGAAAGCTCGCTCATTTTTCGCGGTGCCATTCGTCATGTTCACGGCTTACGTGCTCGTTCCGTCGTGCACGAAGCCCGTCCCGCCGCTCGGCCCCGTCATCACGAACGCGGCGGCTTGCACCGTGGACATCATCGAAGACGTGGCGGGCGGCGCCCCGAACATCGCTCAGACGATTGCGGATTGCGCGACGACCGTCGCGGACATTATTGCGGTCGTGCAAGCACTCCTGTCGAACATGCCCGAAACCTCGACGACCGTGGCAACGCGCGCGGGCCGCGACGTCGCTCGAGCGGCATACATCACGAACCTGCAAGCGTGGCTCGCCGCGGCGCAAGTGTACGACGGCGGCGCGCGATGAAGCTCGGTCGAAAGCGCCCCGCACAGCGCTGCAAGCTTTCGCTGCGCAAGTACTGCCCCGACCCGTCCGTACTGCCGACCCCGCCGCCGTCTATCGACTACTCGCTGAAAGCAAAGACGTGTCTGGGGCTCCTCTTTCTCAATGACGTTTTAGGGTGCTGCGTCATCGCGGGCGGCTACCACGACGTGGGCCTGTGGACGGGCAACGCCACGGGCTTGGCGTTCTGCGCGACCGACGCCGATATCAAGGCGGACTATGGCGCAATCGGTGGCTACGTGGACGGTGACCCTTCGACAGACAACGGCTGCGATGAGCAAACTGCGCTCGCATACTGGACGCAGACGGGTTTCCGAAACGGCACGAAGCTGGGTGCGTACGTGGGCGTGGACGCAACGAACCGTCTCGAGGTCATGACGGCGGTGTTCTGCTTCGAGACCGTGTTTCTAGGAATCGAGCTGCCCGTCGCGTGGCCGATTGCGACGGGTGTCACGTGGGACGTTGCCGGCCCCGCGGACCCTTCGCGCGGTCACTGCGTCGTCGTCGTCGGATACAACGACGTCGGCGTCATCGTCTCGACGTGGGGCGGGCTCAACGTCATCACGTGGGCGGCGCTCGCGATGTACTGCGCCGATACGAGCGGCGGCGAAATCTACGCGCTCCTTTCGCCTGACGAGGTCAGCGGCGCCAACGCGCCGAACGGTTTTGACTACGAGACCTTGCAATCCGACATCGCGGCGCTTCCGCCGGCCGCGTGATGGGCAACGGTCCACGCGCTGACGAAGAGTCTATCGCTCACAAGGCGATGAACCATTCGTTGAGCTTGCACGAATCGCTCGGCACGCTCGCCGCCGAGGTCGCGCTACTTCGCGCGGACATGGTCGAGGGCTTCAAGCGCTTGGGCATCAAGGTGCGGCGCACACGCGTCGAGCTCGAATCGCTCTCGGACGAGGTCGAAGACACCAAGACGCGCGACCTTCGCAAAGAACTAGGGCGCTATCGCAAGCGCTCGAAATGGTTTCTGGGCCTCGTGACGGCGCTCGTCGTCGCGGTCGTGACGGGCGTCGTCGAGCGCGTGCTGCACAAGTGAGTGGCGCGGGTGTTTCCGCGTCGCACGAGTAGCTCCGAGCTTCGCCTGGAAAAAACCTGTCCCGTGCCCATGTGTGTGGGCGGCGTCACGTGGAACGACGACGGCCCGATAGGCCTGTGTCCGCTCTGCAAGGGCCTGGGCGTCGTGCCCCTCAGTGTGTGGCTGCGCTTCACGTTCGACGTGGCGAAAGGAGTCGAGTAACTTGGTTGCATGCCGAAACGAAAGAAGCACGCGGTAAAGCTGTGCGACAGCGTTGTGCACGTCTGCGCCGAGTGCGGAAACGAGATTGAGGGCGACTATTGGGGCGACTATTGTGCGGAGCATCCTAACGCGCCCGTAGAGTCAATCGCTGTAGGTCTGACGCCGGCGGGCCTCAAAGCCCGCCGCGGCCATGGCGGCACGTCGCAAGGGCTCACGCAAAGCGCCCGCAAGGGCCAAACCTGACAGAAACTTGACAGTGCGGCCGAAGCGCAGGAATATTCAGGGCATGCGCTCATCCGCTCGTCGCAAAGGTCGTCGTTCTTCAAAGTCTCGCGCCATGGTCCACGGACACGCCAAGAGTCGAGCGCGTTCGGCCGTGCGTCACGTGGGCGCAACGCTCGGCGCGGAAAAGCACCGCACGGGCGCGCTCATGGTCGCCGCGGGCTTGGGCTTCGCGAAAAAGCAGGGGTACGAAATTCCGCACGTCGAAACGGTTGGCGAGGCGGGCACCATCGCGCTCGCTGCGTTCTTCGTGAAAAGGTTCGGCGTCATCCGCTCGCCGTGGCTCGACCACCTCATCACGGGCGCTGGTGTCATCGCCATCTATGAGGCGGTATCGACCGGCAACATCCCTTTACTCTCCTCCTCGACGGCCAAGAAAGCCAAGACCGAGGGTGACGACGTCGATGGTGCTTACCACGTCGATTGAGACGAAGACTTGACGCGCTAGCGTGCCCGGTCGGGCTCCCGAACCTTCGCGCCACGTCCGGCGCAATTGACCCGCGACATACAGAAAACAGGAGCAACGAATCATGCGATTTCTCAAACTGGTCACGACGGTTGGCGCCAAAGACGCCATGAACGTTGCTTCTCTCGCAAACGTCGAGCGCAGCATCAACGCCGGCACGGCACGCATCTACGCCGAAGAGCTCGAAGGCGAGTTCGACGTCGTGGGCTACGAGGAAGACGGCTCGCCCATTTTGGGCGTGGCTCGCCGCGGCGGCTCGCAGTACGGACGCAGCGCAAGCCGCGGCGGGCGCTCATCGCAATCGCGCGGCATGCAGCGCGGCCACATGCAAGGCGGCCGCGGTGGCTTTGCCCCTCCGCGCCCGAACCTGCCGCCGGGCGTGCAAGCCCCGCCATGGTGGAAGGGTACCGCGGGCGTCAATCAGCCCAACGAAATGCTTCACGTGATGCCGCTCGTTCCCGACACCAACAACGGCGTCTTCACGGCGGCGTTCACGGCTTCGACCATCACCTTCATTTCGCGCCCGCAGAAGCCATTCCGCGGTGAGCGCATCATTTCGGACATCGCGCCCTTCGGCCCGACCGCGTCCGGCTCGCCGCAATCGACGGGTATCTTCGTGGGCGTCGATTTGCAGCAGGTCGAGGCGGGAAACATTCCGCTGTCCGTCTGGGCAGCGACGGCCTTCGGCGTGCGCCTGGCGATGGTGGACGCGGAGCCCGGCATCGAAATCCGTATTCCCGTCGTGCTCGTCGGTGCGGCGCTTCTCACGACCGACACCGTGACCGTCAGCATCACGATTCTCGGCCGCGTTCTCGCCTAAAGTTCGGCGTTCGCGCTCCCAACGGCTCCGCACTGCGCGCGCCTCTTTCGGCCGCGCGCGGCCGGAGCTTTTGGGGTATGCGCATCCGAATCACCGTCCCTCGCGAGCACGTAGACGAAGAGACGCTTGGCGCGGGCCTCGAGGCCTCTTCGCTCGTTGCGCAGCGGCAAGTGGAGAGCGGCTCGGTTCCGCCGCTCGCGGATGCCATCGAATCGGGGCAGGTGAAGTGGCGCCCCGAGCCCGCGGGCCAGGGCTTCGAAGGCTTCGACCTTCCGGAAGACGTGATGGCGCGCGGCTGGGGCGATTGCGACGATCTGGCGAGCTGGTGGTGCGCTGAGCTCCGCTCGAGCGGCAAAGACCCCGACGCGAAAGCCGTCGTGTACGAGTCCAAGCCCGGCCGATGGCACGCCGTCGTCGAGCGCGGCGACGGCTCGCGCGATGACCCCTCGCGCTGGGCAGGCATGGGCAAGCCCGGCGGGCCTCTGCCCGTGACGGAGCCCATCAGCGACGTGTCGTGCGTGGGTTTCACCAAGACGCGGTCCGGCGCGACGCGCGCGCGCTGGGATGTGCCGCTCGGCAAAGACAAGCGCGGGCAGACGGTCGGCGTTGCGCTTCAACAGGCTGGCGCAGACCCTTACGAGGCGCTCTACAACGCAAGCTCGCGCGCGCTCGGCATGCTCGTTTTTTGGGGCGCCGACGAAGACACGATGCGCCGCATGCACGCTATCGTGCACATGCTCTCCGGAAAGAGCGAAGAAGATTTCGCCGCGATGCACGGCTGCGGCTACGACCGATGTGGCGACTTCGTGGGCGCGCTCGCCGAGCGTCTCGGATGCGGCGCGCGCGTCGGCGCGCTCAAGGCCACGATGACCGGCCCGAGTGCCTCCGACGTCGCCAACATCGCCGCGACCATCATCGACCCCTTGGGCTTGCGCAACATGATTGCGCCGCTCGCAAGTCAGTTCGTGTCGAACTACGCCGGCAATCTCGCTCACGGGCAGGTTACGGCGCACATCGCCGCGAAACCCGGCGGCGGCCGAGCGGCCTCAGCGTCGTACTCGCCCGCGCAGCAGGGCCAGCAGCTTACGGCCCACGACCGCGAGGTGGCCGCTTACCGCGAGGCGCGTGCGGCCGCGCTCGGCACGCAGTCGGCCGCCGCGGACACTTCTACGGCGAGTGACGACGGCGGCGGCGATGACGGCGGCGGCGGCGGTGGCGGCGATGACGGCGTGAACGGCGACGACGCTTGTCCCGCCGGCTACAATTGGGTGATGCGCGGCGGCGTGTGGATTTGCGTTCCCAAAGACGCGTCGCTTTCGGGCCGCGTCGGCGCAGCTCGTAGGGGCGGCCGCGCTCCCGCGCCTCGCTCGCCGTCGCGCTCCTCGTCGCGCGGTCCGTCGCAACAAGCGCAGTCCTCGCAGCAATCGCAAGATGACCAGGCCTACGACCCCACACAAGAGTCGCAAGACTTCCAGACCGACGACACGTCGAGCGACTACGACACCGAGCAGTTGCCCACGTACAAGTGGGACGAGCAAACCGGACTGCTCACGCCCGTCGTGGGTATCCAAGGAAGGCTTCCCGCCGGCTACAGCCCGAGCGGCACGCGTGGCGGTAGCTCGACGTCGCGCAGCGGCGCCCGCGGCGGTTCTCGTTCGAGCGGCGCCCGCGGCAGCTCGACGTCGCGCAGCGGCGCCTCGTCGTCGCGCACGAGCGCGCCGAATTACGGCGGCTCGCAGTACGGGCAATACGGCGCGCAGTCGCAAGCGCAGCAACCCTACGAGGACGGTTACGGCGGCTACGGCCCCTTTTACGGTCAGCAGCAGCAACAGGACCAAAGCTACTACGGCGGCGGCTACGCGCAGCCTTATCAGGACCCGAGCTACGGGCCGCAAACCTACGCGCAGCCGCAAGGCTACGGCGCGGGGCAACCTCAATACTACGCAACGCAGCAGGGTTACGCGTACGACCCGGCGAGCGGCTCGATGCAGCCGTACTTTCCCGGCGACAGCGGCGACCCCGGCGACCCCAACGACCCCAACAGCCTTTACTCGAAATCGCGCATGTACGGCTCCGCGGTCCCTGACGAGTGGGGCGGTTACGCGACCCCCACGGCGTGGGGCATTCAGCACGCCCAGATGATGGCGGCCGCCGGCGGCGGAAGCGCAGCCAATCAAGCCGCGCAAGCCGCTGCGACCGAGGCGTACGACGAAAACGAGTACGCATGATTCCGCGTAAGGCAAACCTCGCGCGCTTCGACCCGCGCTCGATTGCCGCGCGTGCAAACGATATCCGCTTCCGCGACCGGCGCTTTGACGACACGGAAAGCGACGCCGACGCGCGGAGCATCCCTCAGCCGTTCATGCCGGAAAACCTCCCGCACAACGTCCTCGACCCGCGTCATCCGCACGATAACGGCGCTTTCACCTTCGACGAGGAAGAGGGCGATACGGTCCTTCCCGAACCGTGCTGGGACCAGTACCCCGGCGACGGCAACGAGCGGCGCCATTATTACAACCCCACCAAGCAGTGGGGTGACCGCCGCATTATCGCCATCACCGATTTGTCGCAGGTCCCGTCCGCGAACGTCCCCGTCAATCAAGGCGGACAAAACCCCTCGCAAACTACTTCGAGCTCCCCGAACACCACGACCAACACCGGGCAGCTTCTCGACCTCAAAATTCAGATGCCGACAGTGTGTCTTGTGCGCCTCTCGGCCGTGGACTTGACGGGGCAGCTCACGAGCACGGCGGCGGACCTCTTCGTGATTTGGACCGTGGACATCGGCTGCGGCCGCTCTTTGCAACGCAAGTTCTACAAGCAGCTCGTCGCGCCCCTGCTCGGCCAAGTCGAGACACAGCTTTTGTTCCAAATCCCTTTGCAGGCCCTCCGCGCGTCGTGCGAGGTGTTCGACACGTTCGCGGCGCTCTCGAAGGTCTACGAGGTCGAGTGCCTTGTCGCGGCCGCGCCTTTCACCTCGTACCCTGATATCGTGTCGCCATGAACGACACGACCCCTACCAATCGCTCCGTTAAGGCCTGGCTGGCTCAGTGGAAGCCCGTCAACGTCATTGGAATCGACGAAAACGAAGACCAACACACCGTTCCAGTGCCCAAACACGGCAAGCGCTGGGACGTGGTCGTCAAGACCCTGCGTGACCTCGAGTGCACACGCGCGCGGGCGCTCGATAGCAAGGATGGCGTCCTTGCGACGCTCGTGCTTCGCGTTGTCGAGTCCGAGGGCGTGGGCGCGGTCGGCGGCATGCAGCCCGCGACGACGGGCGGCGTAGACGTCGCGGCCATCGTTGCGCACACGACGAGCGGCATCGTAACGGGCTTCGAGCGGCTCATCGACGCGGTAGCCGTCAAGGTCGTCGGCGAGATTACGAAAGCCCACGCGACGAGCATGCAAGAGATGGTCAACATTACCAAGATTGCGACGGCCGACGCGGCCGAGTTTCGCAAGATGGTGCACCAGGATTTGCTCGACCGTCGCAAGGCTGTCGAGGTCGAGCTTGAGGAGCGCGAGCGCGAATTTGAGGAGCGCGAGGCAGAGCGCGAGGCAGCACGCGCCGAGTCCGAGCAAATGGGCCAGGTGATGGCTCCGCTCATCCAGGCGGCCGCCCCCGAGCTTACGAAGAAGTTTTTCGAGCTGATGGGCGGAAAGAAAAAAGAGCTTCCGAACGGCGTCCCTCCCACGGTCACCCCTCCCGCGAGCGCAAAGGAGTAGGCCGCCGTGCGCCGCGGCACCAAGATTGCGCTTGCGCTCGGCGCCGCGTTCCTCCTTCTGAGCGGAGTGGCGAGTGCCAAGGGCAAGGCAATTACCGTCACGTCTTCGATCGGAAAGAAGCAGGCGAAGCATTCGACCTACGAGGGCGACGTGGCGGCGTGGGCGAGGGCTCGCTACAAGCTCGCGCACGACTATTTTCAAAACTATTGGTCCACGGCGCTCGACGCGGATGGCATCAAGGACGCTGCGTTGTCGGTTCTGGCGCAGTGGTCGCTCGAGACGTTCGGCGGCTCGGCCGAGTACAACTCCAACGTGGGAAACCTCAAGGCGGTTGGCTCGCAACCGTGGTTTTCGCTCGGCGACTACAACCCGAAAACCGGCGGAAAGGGTACGTATCAGTTTGCGAGCTACGACTCTCTGCAAGACGGCGTGAACGCTTATTTTCGGCTTCTCGAGTCTGCTTACTATAAGGATTGTCTCGACCTGCTCATTGGAAAGCCCGCACAGCCGGACTGGTTCACGTGTCTTGGTCAGAAGGGTTATTACGCCAAGACCATCAAGGACCCGAAGACTGGCAAAGAAAAGGACAACCTCGTACCGGCGGCCGCTGGCTGGGCCGCGCGGCGCGCGCTCTTGGCTCAGTACGCGACGGACGTTCCCGTTGTGGGTGACGACACGTGGGTACACGTTCCCAAGGGCACGCAGTTTTACGCCGACCGCGAGATGACGAAGCCCATCATGCTCGCGCCCGCGGACCTCGACGCGGACATTATCGTGGGCGAGAAAAAGACCGCGACGGCTGCGGCCGTGCCCGTCGCCGCCAAGCCCGGCGCGTGGGGCCTCAACCAAAAAGTCTACGTCGCAAAGAAAGACGTCACGACGTCGGGCGACGAAGGCGACGAGTAGGAGCGAAGACCCATCATGAACCCCGAAGGCTACGGCTACTTCATCGCGCCCCGCGGCAAGGGCGCGCCCATTCTCGTGGAGCTCCTTCCTGGCACGGGCGGCGGCGGCGGTCCGCCTGCGTCTCAACTTGTGGCGGCGATTGTCTTTCGCCCGGGCGCAGCGTCGAGCGGATTTTTTGTCGAGACGTGGCCCGAGGTGCAAGCCGTCATGGCGGCAAGCCCCGCGGGCGTCGTCTTCGTGGACGACGGTATTGTGTCTCCCGCGCTCGTGCCGGGCGCGACGGGCATCACGGATTTCCAAGGACGTTGGGAGCTTCGTCCGTACCGACCAAACTTCCAGGCGGCTTATTCCGAATTGACGGTGCAAGACGGCGCAACGCTCAAAGCCGTCTACAAGATTTCCGGCACGCTGCAAGTTAACCTCGACCCCGGCGCGAGCGGCGTGCACGCGCTCGATTTCGATTACGCCCCGAACGTGCTCGGCGTGTGCAACCCCGGCATGTATCTCGAAGACGGCGCTTACCTTGCGATGACGCTGACGGCGACCATTGCGGGTTGCAAGCTTCCCGCCATCGGTGTGGGCGGCGAGATTTATATTTACGTGCAGAGTCACGCGGGTTTTATTTCTGGCACACCCGGCGTTCCGCTCTTCGACGTGTCAGCGGGCGCTATCGTCAACGTCAACATGCGCGAGGCTGCGCTTCTCAACTCGTCCTTTCTAACGCCCATTGACCCGTCTTGGTGTCTCGGTGCGGGCGGCGCGTGCAATCAGACTTTCAATTCCGACTCTGTCACGCTGTCGGGCGGTATCGTTGCGACGAGCGCGCCGACCAACGGCCTTATCGAGATCGACTCGCATCTCGTGACGCTCGACTTTTTGGCCTCGACCCCCAACGTGCTCGCGGCGCTTCAGTCCGCGGGGCAATTGCCAGCCATAGGTCTGCTCGCGATTCAATACTTCGGTTTCGGCGGATCGGGCGGCGGCGGCGGCGGTAGCGCGGGCTCCGCGTTCGGTCCCGGCGCCGGCGGCGGCGGCTCTGGCGGGTGCATCTACCAAACAGGTAGCTTTACCTTTCAGCTCGCGAATCAGCTCGACGTGGTTTTGGGCACGGGCGGCACGGCCGGCGCGGCGGGCATTGCCGCGGGCGGCGCGGGTGGTGATGGTGGTGACGGTAATCCATCCAGCATTCAAGATGCGACGGCCGGCAACGTGCTCGTTCTGTTACAAGGCTCGACGGGCGGACAAGGCGGCACGACCGGCGGGCCAGCGGGCGACGGTGGCTGTAGCTTCTCAAACACGTCCGGCGCCTCCATTGGGCGCAATCGCCTCGCAAACAACACGGGCTTTGAGGGCGCAGGTGGCGCTGGCGGCGCAGCAAGTCAGCCCGGAAGCGACGGAAACTTCGCGGCCCTCTCGCTTGGATTCGGCGCGACCGGATTTCCAAACACGTCGGGATACTTAGGTGGCGCGGGCGGCGCGTCAGCTCCCGGTCAAGGCGCGGGCGGCGGCGGCGGCGGGCAAGGTCCGTATCAAGCAGGTCAAAACGGCGGCGCATCGTCTGCGACAGTGGGTGGAGACGGCGTTCCCCCCGCTCCCAACGCGGGCGCCGGCGCGGGTGGTGGAGCAGGCGGCACGGGCGCGGCGGACAACGGCGGCGCGGGCGCGGTTGGCGCTCTCGGCCGCATGCGCTTGCAGTTCATCGCGCCCGGGTGAAATCCCGCGCGGCCGCCACCGTCGAAAGAGACGAGCTCTGACCGCGCCTGGCGTAGGCGGCCCGCCTTGACAGAATAGTATCGAATTGATACTATCAGTTTCGAGGTGCAACATGGTAGATTCGGCGCAACGCAAAGACGTCTTCGCGGTCATCGACAAGGGCGAAGGCAAAAAGGCCTATTGGTGCAAGGTGGGCTCCGCGTGGGAAAACCAAGACGGTTCGTGGAACATCGTCTTGGACGCGCTCCCCTTGAACGGAAAGCTCAACATGCGCGACCCCTATGAGGCGCCCGAGGGCCGCGACGACCGTCGCGATACGCGCTCGAGCGGCCGTGACAACGCGCGTCCGAGCGGCGGTCAACGCCGATGAACGCCGAAAGCGATAACGCAATTCTGCGTCCCCTGCTTGGCGTCCTCGCGCTCGTTCAAGTGCGTCTCGACGCCTTGCGCCGCGGTGAGCTCGCGTCTCCGCATTCCCGAGCCGAGATTCTCACGCAAGCGGCTGACGTGCTCGACGGCCAAGCCGCGCTGCTTCGCGAGATTGCGAGCGCGCCGTGATTCCCCATTGGGAAGCCCATAACCCGCGTTTCTGGTACGCCGTAGCGCTCGCGCTCCTTTCGGGGTGCGCGAGCGCATGCGGCGGCGAAGCGTTCCCGCCTCTCGACGCGGCCGGCGACGCGTCGCCCGATGCCGAGCTTTGCGTGTGCACCGAGTGCGGCGACAACGTCAAGCTCCCCTGCGACGGTGGCGAGCAATGAAAGCCCGCAAGCGTCCGATGTGGGTGTGCGGCTCGTGCGGTCACGGCACAAATCACACGACCAAAACAGCCGCGGAGCTTTGCTGCGTGTGCCCCGGCTGCAAGGCGCCCAATCCGACCCAAGGCGGCGGCCGCGTCTACTGCGCGACGTGCACGGCCAAAAGCGCGCTTGCAAGCGAGCGTCGGCGCCTCATGTCGGCCATCGCCAATTTCGCGTTCGTAGTGCGCGAGACGCAAGAAGCCGGCGTTGACTACAACGTGATAGAGGAGCTTCCGTTTTGATTCCCTCGCCGCTCGAAAAGCGCCACGACGAATTGCGTCAAGCGTGCCTCGCGCTCGCCGCGCGCATGCGCATCCTGGCCGACCACGAGGAGCGCGAAGTGGCGTTCAGCAAGTGCCAAAAGTGCAAAGAGCTTCGCGAATCGAACGCGAAATACTTGCGCGGCGAATCCGAAGCGCTTTGCCGAAAGGCCGAGGAGCTTTCGCCGTGATCTACGGGACGCGCGACTCTGCGACCGACGAGCTTGCGGCCCGTATCGACCGCTGGCGCGCCATCATCCAAGACGCGCATCCCGGCATGCGTCTGCCTGCCGCCGACCTCGTCGAGGACGTCTTGCGCGACATGTTCGAGGTGTGGCGCGACCTCGTGAGCGGCACGGGTCACTCAATCCGTTGCGGCACGCACCGAGACTGCCGAGACTTCCCGCTTCTGGGCGGGACGTGCGCGCTCGACACTATTACGCGCATGGGCACCCTTGACCCGGAAGCATTCGGCGGAAGCGACTCATGAAGAAACCTGGACACGCGAGGCCCCCCGGCACCCCTCGCAGAAAGATGACGCAGACCGCGATGCCGTTCGCGAGACGCGAGCCGCACGATGCTCACGTGATGGTGCATTTTACGCAAGCACAACTCCAAAGCCTTCGCGCCTTCGCCAATAGCAAACAGATGACCGTGGGCGCATGCGTCCGCATGATGCTCGTCACGTACCTAAACTCAAACCTGAGGGACCAAAAATGACCGACGCTCCGACCCCGCTTCCGCAATCGGGCACCGCCCCGCCTGACCCTGACTGTCCGCTCTGCCGCATGTGGAGCGCCTACGCCAAAGACCCACGGGGCGCCGCGCTGCTCTCTTCCGTGTTCAAAGAGCACTCGTTCATGGTCGCCGGCTACTGGCTGGGGCTCAAGGGCGACGAGCTGGGGCCGCTCTGCAAGGCGCACGAAGACAGCCTTGACGCCGTGGACCACGCGAACGCCGGCCCCGAGCCCGCCCTTCCGGGTGAAGCGTGAAAGCGCGCCGCGTCTATTCGGCCGATGGGCTCCGCTCGCTCGAAGACGACCTGTGTTTTGCAAAGGAAGCCTACCTGCGAAAGCACGGTTGGACGTACACGAGCGACACGCCGGGCTGCCTCTGGCTTTGGGAAAAGAAGACCGATTCTCGCACCATCCTCGTTAGCACCGACACGGCCCTTTCGATGCAAAGACACTCGTGCTCAATCCGAGGAAACCAGTGGTAGCTGCCTCGCCGACCATTTTCGTTTCGGTCTTCGCGTACGCCTTCGGCAAGACGCACTATCCCAACGTAGACGCCGCGAAAGACGTCGAGCTTGCGAAGGGCGAAGACTCAACGCTCCCCGCGTTTCGGTCGCTCGCGCGTTTGCGCCGTCACTACGACGTAGCGCTGGCGTTCAACTGCTCGACGTTGATTGCGAAAGCCCGCTGCGTCATGGCCGGCACGTTCCTGCATTACCCAAGCCCCCTTTGGGTCTCGATTGACGACGACGTGGACGCAAGCGAGGGCGCCATGCGCCTGCTCGTCGAGGGCGCCATGCAAAAACAAGCCGTCATCCTTGCCGCGATGCGCACGCGCACGAACGACAAATACAACGTGGGAATCCTGGGCGTGGACCCTGCGCAGGGCGGCGACGTGGCCGTGACGACGGGAAAGCTCTTTCCCATCTTGCACGGCGGCGCAGCCCTGACGGCCATCCCCTACGAGTGTTTGAAGCGCATCGTCGCCAACGAGGGCGGAAGCGCCTTCGACGAGGACGGCCTTGCGTGCCCCGCGCTCTTTCAAGAAACCATCATTGACCGCGCCTGGATTGCCGAGGACGACATGTTTTGCCGTCGTGCCCGGGCCGCGGGCGTCGAGCTTTACAGCTTCATTTCGCCCGGCATTGTGCACGCCGGCATCCCGAGCGTTCAGCCATGACAACGCCTTTTTTTGGTCCGGGCGAACGCGAAGGCCTTTGGGTGCCTCACATCACGGCCGAGTGCGGCAAATGAAGCTCGTCGTCGTCTCCACGGGCCTGGCCTCGCCGTTCAAGGAAAAGTGTCTCGAAAGCGTGCGCTCGCAGCTCGGCTGCGTCCTTCGTCCCGTCGCGGCGGAAGTGCTGTTCGAGCTCGAGCATGTCTATTTTGAGGCATCCGAGCAAAAGCCCCTGCTCGGCAAAACGGAAAACTTCTATCGGCTCGTGCACGCGCTCGACCCTTCGGACGTCGTCGTGTGCCTCGACGGCGACGACTGGCTGTCCCACGACCGCGTGCTTTTGACAGTTGCGGGCATGCACGCGGCCGGCGCATGGGTGACCTACGGCTCCTTTGCGCTTGCGGCCGACCTTGCGGGCTTCGACACGACGCGCTCTCATCAGCGCGTTGTCTACGACGCGAGAAATCCTCGCGCGCACACGCGTCCGTATCAGTCCACGGCCTATCGTCGCGAGCCGTGGAACGCCTCGCACCTAAAGACGTTCCGCGCAGGCCTCTTTCAGCGCATCAAGCTCGACGACTTCATGACGGCCGCGGAGGGTGACAAGGCCAGACAATGGCTCTTCACGACAGACGGCGCGATGATGCTGCCCATGCTCGAGATGGCCGGCCCGCGCCGCTCGCGCCACTGCCCCGAAGTCCTTTACGTGTGGAACCAAGCCGTCAGCAACTCCGTGGTAGGCGGTCAAGCCGGCCGAGACTTGGAGCGCGTGCACGGCGAAATCATCCGCGCTAAGGCCCCTTACGCCGAGCTCCCCGCTGACCTCGAGGCGCCATGACCCCCCGCACGCTCGAAAGGTCTGTCGGTTTGCTGTGATGCTCTGGTCGCTTTTCAAGCAAGCCGTCTACACGGCAGTAGACGAGCGCGCTCGAGCCGCGCGCCAAGCCCGCGACCTTGGGCGCATCGCGCAAGCCCTCGAAGACATCGTTGACGACCGTAGAGCGCAGCTCGAAGGCGGAGAGCAAGGCTCCTCAATCCCAATGCCACCCCCGAAAGGAAAGTGAACCCGTGACCTACGACACGAAAAACCATCACCTCGTCGCCATCGACAACAGCCGGAAGGGGCACGTCGCGGCCGTCTTCCCGCCTCGCTCGTCGCTGACGAAAGAGCAAGCGCTTATGTTCGCGGCGTGGCTCGTGACGACCGCCGACGCGGCCGAGGGCGTACCTCTCGACCATACGGGCTTCGCGCAGCGCGTCGCCAAGCACCGCGCCGACTACGTAGACGAGCCGACCGCCCAAAGCGTCTACCTCGACACGGCCGGCGGCGTGACGATGAAGCCGGCGACGTTTCACACGTTAGAGTCCGCCCGTGAGCTCGCCGCGCGTACGGTCTCGCTCGCCTTGAACGGCAGCGATCTTGCGCCCTTCTTCGAGCGCGTGGCGGCCGTCCACGCGTCCGTGCGCAGCGGCGCCGCGCTAGATGACGCTTTGAAGGACGAGCGCACGCTTCCCGTGGACCTCAAAAGCCCCGTGAAGCGCATCGACGCTCCCGCATCCGCTCCACGTCCCGCGCTCTATGCGCATGACGAAGAGCCACAAACTGACGAGGCGCAAACCGACGCGGGCAAACGCCGCACGGTGCCCAAGTCGTGAACGCGAAACGCTCCGCGCCCGTTCAAAGGGTCAAGTGCGGCCGCGTCATTGCCGAGGGCTTGTCTTGCGACCGCTGGGCAGAGCACCCCGGCCGCTGCGCTCCCGACCCCGACGCCATTGAGCTTGATTTCGAGTACTCGATGCGTATCCGCATCGTCGAGGCGACGGAGCTTCAAGCGGCCGAGCTTCGCGCTGTGCGCGTTCAGTTGGAGCGCATCGCAAACACACTCGCCCACGACGGCGTAATGGTCACAATCGATGGCGCCGTGGGAACCTTCGACGCAAACGACGACGGCGAGCACTGATGGCATCAGAACAAGCCCTAGCCCTCGAGGCCCGCATAGCCCTCGAGGCCCGCATTGCTCATCTCGAGCGCGTGGTCGAGAAAACGACCGCGCTTTTGATAGCGCAAGACGAAGTGAACCGCGCCCTCTCCGGGCACGCGGACGCGATGCAAAAAGCGCTCGTGGACATGCAAGCCTCGCTCGACGCCGTGGCCTCGTGCCTGCATTCTCAAGCGGGCGCTCTGCCGAAAGCGCCATCATGAGCCGTCGCCCTCGTGTCGTGCATCCCGCCTGCCGCACCCCGCTCGATTTGGGCGAGTCCCTTCTCGCCGACCTCGCGCATTTGTTTTTCATCGAAGCCCGCGAGTGGTGCGACGGCTGTAACGACTTCCACGCGCGCGACCTCACCGAAGCGTCTAACCGCGAATACGTCTCGCGCGAGCTTGCTTACTTCGCGAACGTCCTCGCCAAGCGCAGGCGCGGCGACGACCTTCGCAACCGCGACGAAAGGAAGCGCCCATGAGATGCGAAACCGTGACATGCGAAGGATCGCGCGAATGACACACGATAACGAGCAGCAGCTCGCGACGGCCGTCATTGCGACGACGCACATGGTCTTGTCCCTCGTGAACCTCGACCCATCCGGCCGCAAGGCGCTCACACAAAAGCACCGCGAGTCCCTCACGCTCGCGAGCAAATGCTTTGCGCAAGCAAGCGCGTACCTCGCCCGCATCGTCGATGATTCGACCCCGAAGGAGTGACACGAACGAAGACGAGAGACGCGCGCGGCGTCTCGAGGTCGAGCCATGACCGCCCGCGAGCGCCTTGCGCGCTTCGTCTCGGCGCTTCTCGAGGCAGGCGCCATTGTCCGCGAGGTGAGCGCCGACGAGCTCCACGAGCGAAAGCGCAAAGAGTCTCGCGAGCAGTGGAACGCGGCCCTTGACGAGCGCGACGCTTCTGTCGTTCCGAGGAAGCGTTGAACCGCCTCTATCTCGACCCAAGAGACCACGTGTTTGAGGTGTGGACCGTTTGTGAGGCGTGTGGCTCGCATCGCTCGTGCGCGTGCCCTTACGGCAACCGCTTTTTCATCGCGCGCCTGGCCGAACAGGGCGACATCATCGTTGACGTCTTCGACGAATGCGACGATTGGTCGAGCGCAGTTCGCGCGTGTGCCTTGTGGAATCGCCGCGAGCGTGACAGCTTCCCTTTCGACGCTTCGCAGATTCAAGACCACGAGGCCTGAGAACCTCGCGGTGACCGCCACGAGCCGGACGCCCGGCCGTGGTCTTGAGTCTGCGAGGCGTTTCCTTTTGTCCGCGGCAAAATGCCCCAGCCATGCCGCCCAAAACCCAGACCTGGCAGGCGCCCGGCTCGTGGCGGTCCTTCCCGCTGCGCAGCAGCGCTCCGACGAGCGAAGCGAGGAGTCTGCGGCTCCCTCCCCGCTTGGATAATCACAAGCAGTGTTGCCAAACCCCAG
>Ga0116222_1000621_pt1 | contig 21743 bp, 15 predicted proteins | sample Sb_taG_12_FD_88963 | JGI IMG/M metagenome (GOLD analysis project Ga0116222, IMG submission 88963) | Peat soil microbial communities from Weissenstadt, Germany - Sb_50d_9_AC metaG | ecosystem: Environmental > Terrestrial > Soil > Wetlands > Peat | place: Germany: Weissenstadt | collected 2010-09-21
CCCCTAACCCCTAACCCCTAACCCCTAACCCCTTTTCAGCTACCTCTTCACACACGCCGCCGTTTCCATCAACGCCCGCTCGATCTCCCGCGACACCACCTCCGCCGCCGCCGAGCCATCCACCTCGCGGACCACCGTCTCCCCGTACCACTGCAGAATCGGGCCCGTCAGCTCCCGATACGCCCGCAAGCGGTCGCGGATCACCGACTCCCGGTCGTCCTCCCGCGTGAGCAAAGCAGCCCCGTCGTCGTCGCATCGCTCCGCGATTTGCGGCGCCTGCGACAGCAGGTTGTAAATGCGCAAACATTGCGGGCACTGCCGCCGCGCAGTCAGCCGCGACACCAGCGCGCACTCCGGCACATCCAGATGGATCACCATGGGGTCCGGCAGCCCGCGCCGCTCGAGCAGGGCCGAAAAATGCATCGCCTGGGCCAGCGTCCGCGGATACCCGTCGAGCAGGAACCCCTGCGCGCAATCCGGCCGCGCGATCCGATTGGCCACGATACCATCGACGATGTCGTCGCCCACCAATCCGCCGCTCCTCACAGTCGAGCACGCCTGCTTGCCCAGCTCCGTGCCGGCCTTGCATTCGGCGCGAAACACCTCCCCGGTCGAAATGGCAGGGATCCCGAGTTTGTCCGCAAGGAAAGCCGCTTGCGTGCCTTTGCCGCATCCGGGCGGGCCCAATAACAGGATAATCATACCTTAAACTACCGTTACTAGAGGGCCACGTCAAGGGTGGCAAGCGGGACTTCGTGGATCAACCCGGTCTGTGGTACGTCTCCCCGCAGATCCGCCCGTCCGCCTGCAGCCGCAGCCGGCGGTCGCGCCAGTCCACATCGTGGCCAAACGCCCCGGCCAGCCACACCGCAAACCCGAAAAGATCGCGCAGCGGAATCATCCAGAAGTGCGGCGCCACCTGCCTGTCTTTGAGGACCCCCGACCCCACCATCACGCCCGCAATCATGCGCACGCCCAACGCCGCCCCCCCGGCCCACCATTGGTGGCCCGCAAAAGCCACCAGCGCCCACCACGTGGCATGTGTCACTACGTACCCGAAGTAGCCCCCGGGGCGCGACACCCGAATCGTCCGCGACCAGCGCAACTGGTGCCGCCACGTTTGCGCCCAAGTCTCTCCGCCCAGGTCCGTCTCCACCACCACCGGCGCGAACACGATGCGATAGCCCAACTCGCAAATGTGCCGCCCGAGTTGGTAATCGTCAGCCAGGTATCCCGAGATGGCGTCGAACCCGCCGAACCGGCCGAGCGCCTCGGCGCGAAATACCATGGTCGACCCCAGCGCAAACTCCGACACACCCAGCAGCCGCGCCACCAGCACACTCGGCGCGAACTCCGTCGCAATCCCCATCGCCTCGGCGCGCGCCGCCCACGACTCCGCCCGCCCCCGGTACAGGCAAGTCACCAGCCCGATCTGGGGATCTTCGAGCGGCGCCGTGACCGCCCGCAGGTAGCCCGGCTCCACCACGATGTCGCTGTCGTTCACCAGCAGCAGCGGGTAGCGGGCCTGCGCCGCCAGCTCCGCCAGAACCCCCACCTTGGCGTTCGGCGCTTTGCTGTGGACGATCCGGACGCTGATCGCCCGCTCCGGAAATTCCCGTTGCAGGCGTTCAATGTCTTCCAGCGCGGCGTCGTATGGGTCGCTGACCCCGAAGAGGATTTCGAATTCCGGATAGTCCTGCGTTGCGTGCGACCGGATGGCTTCGTAGAATTGCGGGTCGCGCCCGTGAACCGGTTTCAGAATGGAAAGTGGCACTCCGTTACACGGAGCGACAGGCATTCGTGCCTGTGTGTCTTCCTGCGAAAGTGGCACAGGCATTCCTGCCTGTGTGTCTTCCTGCTTTTTCCGTCGCGCCTCGCTCCACCACTTGAGCGCTGCCAGTATCGCCAGCAAATAATAGAGAGCCGCTGCCACGGCGGGTACGGCCAGCCAGATCACAACGAAACCAGCGCCACGCCGCAGATCACCAGCGACGCGCCCGCCCACCGAAGCCAGTTCACGTGCTCTTTCAGCACGTACCTGGCCAGCACCGTCTCCAGCACGTACGTGACGGCCGTCGCTGGAACCGCAAAACTCAGGTCCGCGATGGTCAGCAGCCCCATGTACGCGAAAAACGACACCGCCATGGCCGCCACCGACCCGATCACGAAACGATTGCGTGCCAGCACCGCCAGCGCCCTTCCAATTGCGCCCGGACGGAAATCGTGAATCTCGCCATGCCGCCGCATTCCCATGGCCTGCAGCACCTCGCCCACCGTCGTCGCCGCCACGATGATCGCGATCCACATCCACTTCATCGGCCCGCCCCCACAGTCCGCGGCGCCGTCCGCCCGCTCACCAGCGCCACCCCCGCCATGATCAGGACGATGCCCGCCCACCGCTTGGCCGTGATCTGTTCGTTGAGCAGGATCTTTCCCGTCAGCGCCACCAGTACATAGCCCACCGAGGTCACCGGCAGCACATAGCTCAAGTCCGCCCAGCTCAGCAGCGCCATGCGCGATAGCAGCCACAGAATCATCAGCAGCACCCCCAGCGCAACCCACGGCTGGAACAACACCGTGACGTACGCCAGCGGCGTTGACAATTGCGCCGGCATGCCGCGCTTCATGAAGAAGTTGCCGAAGACGTTGCTGAACACCACCACCGTGGCACAGATCCAGGTCTTCACTCGAAGCCGCGCTGTTTCCGTGTTCATGCCGTGAGGCAGGTGCTCGTGCCCGCCCTCGAGTCGTAAATGCAGTCTCGTACCCAACCGTGGCGCACGCTCTCAGCGTGCAGCGTCGACACTCTCCAGAAACCCCTGGACAACCCACTGATTCTGAGCTGCTTGTGGGGCAGGATTCCATCCTGCAGGCCGATCTGCAATCGGCCCACTTCGAGCCCCAAAGTTTCTGCCGCCAGAGACGCTCCGAAAGGACCGTCCCCCGCTCGTGTCGACACTTCCTCGGCGTCTTCCACCTGCCGAAGGTCCGCTCCCGCCAGGTTTCCATCCCGCCACGGGCACCGTGGCCATGGCTCCGCCTTCATTGCCTTCCATCAATCGCCCGAGCCCGCCGTGACCGGCGCCGGCTTGGCCGCCTTGTGCTCAGCCACAAACCTCTTGCGTTTGGCCCGCAGCGCCATGTACTCCCGCGCTTCCTTGGTCAGCCGCCTGCGCTCGTCGCCGTCGAAAATCGCCTTCTTCACGATCCGCCACACCACCCGCGGCCGGAAGAAATACTCGCCGTAGAAGCGCTCCACCCACTCCACCAGCTCCCCGCGGTCGAGCCCCGGGTAAATGATGTTCGGAAGCTGATGACCCGTCTCGTCCGTCATCGAGTCGATGGTGATCAGGTTGTTCTGCTTCACGTAATCGTAGAATTCCGTCCCCGGGTAAGGATGCGCGATCGAAACCTGGATCGTCTCCGTATCCAACCGCTTCGCGAAATCGATGGTCTTGCGGATGCTCTCTCGCGTTTCCCCCGGCAGCCCGATGATGAAATCCCCGTGCACCACCAGCCCCAGCTTCTTGCAGTTGGCGGTGAAGCGCTGCGCCATCTCCACCGTCGCGCCCTTCTTGATGTTCTTCAGGATTTGCGGATCCCCTGATTCGTAGCCCACAATCAGCAGCCGGCAGCCCGCTTCCTTCATGGCCTTCAGGGTGTCGTAATCGGTGGTCACCCGCGACGTGCACGACCACGTGAAGTTCAGCGGCTTGAGCTTCTTCGACAGCTCGATGGTCCGCTCCTTGCGGTAATTGAACGTGTCGTCGTCGAAGAAGATCTCCTTCATGTGCGGGAACTGCTCCAGCGCGTATCGCACCTCGTTGGCCACGTCGTCCGACGATCGCAGCCGCCAGCGGTGCCCCGAGTGCGTCTGCGGCCACAGGCAGAACGTGCACAGCGCCGGGCAGCCCCGCGACGTGTACAGCGATACGAACGGGTTCAGCAGGAAGGGCACGTTGTACCGCGTGATGTCCAGGTCGCGCTTGTACACCTTCGTCACCCAGGGCAGATCGTCCAGGTTTTCGATGGCCGGCCCTTCCGGGTTGTTGACGATGTGCCCGTTCTTGCGGAAGCTCACGCCCGGCAGCTCCTCGAGCGGCTTGCCGCGCGCGTAATCCACAATCTGGTAATCGAACTCACGCCGCACCACGAAGTCGATCGCCTTCGTCCCTCGCAGCGTTTTGTCCGGCTCGGTCGTCACCGGCGGTCCCACGAAGGCCACCTGCAGCTTCGGGTTGACGTCCTTCATCATCTCCGCCATCTTGACGTCCACGTGGAAACCAGGGGTCGACGTGTACAGCACCAGCAGCTCGAAATCCCTGCCCATCTCGACCGTCTGCTCGATCGAGATCTTGTGCGGCGGCGCATCCACCACTTTGCTGTCCGGCAGCATCCCCGCGGGGTAGCACAGCCACACCGGATACCAGTACGACTCGATTTCCCGCGATGCCGGCCAGCGCGAGCTGGCACCGCCATCGAAACCTTCAAACGAGGGGGGATTCAGAAACAGCGTTCTCATGTATTCTCCGTCGCACAGGCATTCACCGCCCGGCGCTTATTGCCCGTCGGTATCGGTCGCCAGGCTCTTCGCGCCGTCCACCGAGAAATTGCTGAAGTCGATCGTCAGCTCCGCCCGGCCGACCAGCCGCGTATCCACCACGCTTTGCACCTGCCGCGGAACCGAAATTCCGTCGCGAATCTCGTACTTTCTTACAAATGCAACCTTCTTGAGGAAAATGGAGGGTGTCTTCACCAGGTATCCCGATTCCTGTACGCGCAGGTACGTCGACGCATCGATCCACACCTCGCCCCGGAACAGGCCCTGCCGCTTCTGCCGAGGCGTCACCTGGAAAATGTGCGCCTCGCGCCCGTCCAGCATGCCGCGGCTTTTGTATTTGAATTTATAATTCGCGGGGGTCACCGCCAGGGAAGGCGCCTGTTCCTTTTGCGACTCCGCCTCCGCCGTGAGGTAGCGCGCAATCACCTGGTTCTTGACCGTGCCGTCGCCTTCAAATCGCAGCTTCTCGTAAGTAATGCGGCCCAGCGCCGAAATCCGCCGCAACGCGTGCAGCTTTCCCTGCTTCTTCAGCTTGGGCAGCGATGCCGCGATCTCCACGTCCATGGACGCGGCCCTCAATACCTGCTCCTGGTTGCGCGATGCCACGCAATAATTCTCGACGATTGCGTCCCCCGGACTCGAGGGAGCCTCGCCGGCCACCGGCACGCAGGCAACTGCCATCAACAATAGAGCGCGGACCTTCATGGGTCGGAACTCTAAGTCTAGCATGGCGGGTGGAGCAGGCTTTCAGCCCAATGCCGCTTACTTTGGGATTCTGCACAAATTGTGGGGCCTTGAACCCTGACAAGGGCGAAGCCCTTGCCTGGAGTTGGGCCATTTTGTCGAGCCCGAGCTGGGACAGGCCATCGTTTTCTAAGGAACATGTCGCTAAGCCACTGAAAATAGATTTGTTAGCGAATCCAGAAATTTGGCGAATATTTGGCGAAGACCGGCCGGTTCCTTTACGTCTTGGCCCGCCCCGCGGGCAGCAAGCTTTTGTGGCCTGTCATCGGCCGGGCTTTTAGCCCGGCCATCCGCCGGCTTTCAGCGGGTCCACAAGGGCCAAGCCCTTGCCTGGTTTGCTTATCTCGGCCCGGCCTTCACAGCAGTGAGGCCGCTCACATTCCGCGGCGCCGCAGATTGCTCGACGCCGACAGATCCCGGATTCCCGATACGAATACCCCGCACGCGAATAACGTCAGCATCCAGGACACCCATCCGTAATCCGCCCGGCCGAACCCGCTGGCCAGTCCCGCCCATTGGGCCGCGCTCGGATATAGCAGGGCCACAAAGACACCGTAGGCGATGCCTATCACCGCGTGCATCACCCTTTCGCCGGGCGGGAGGCGGCGCGTGCGATCCTCTTCGATGAAGTCGGTGAGCGTGACTACGATTTCAAAAAGGAGGATGGCGGCAAAGGGCCAGACCCATAAGCCTCGCCAGCTAATCCACGCCAATGAGCCGAACAGAACGGCATAGGCGAAATCGCGCGCGGCATGCAGTCGCAGTTCCCGACGCGCCGACGGCGTCTCCGGTAACCGCAGCTTCCACTCGTGGTAATAGAATGTGTCGAGGCCGCCCAGAATGCCGACCAGCAGCAGGACTCTGAGTGCGGCAATCATTTGCAGGGCTCCATTGAGCCGCGGTACGAACCCACGCCTCCCACCGTAACCTCGAACTCCCACGAAGATTCCTGCCCGCGGGCTGCGGCCACCACTCGCAAGGGCAGCGGAATCCGCCATAAGCAGGCACGCTCCGATACGAATCGCAGGCCCTCGTGATCGGCGAAAAGGCGGAAGAAGATGCGAACTGGCCCCATCGCTTCCACCATGAGATCGCCTTCAGCGGTCTGAACCGACCGCCGGACGGCGCTCCCAAAGTGCCGGACCCAGACCTCCTTACGTTCCGTGGCGAGTACCTCCAGAAGCACGGGAATGCCGTCTCCCGCCGGAGGCAATCCCATCAGCCGGGCCCAGCGGCTTTCGTGTCGCACGGTCACCCTCCCCTTGGCCCGGCCGCCCTGCGGGGCCGAGTGAAACTCCCGGAGCACCTGCGGCAACCTCTCGAAATCAGCCTTGAGCAGCATGGGATAAAGCATGGATTTGTCTCCGGTACCAGATGAAATAGGCGATGAAGAAGGGCAGCCAGATGAAATCGTTCAATACGTTGGTCCACATGGTGCGCAAAGGAAGCCCGGCAGTGACCACGGTCCAGAACCAGCCGATGGGGCCCAGCGTCTTGCCCAGAAAGCCCAGGATCACGAGTTGCGGGTAGCGGCGCAAGTCACCCGCTACCACCCAGTAGCCATAGCCGTAAAGACCGATACACATGCCCAGGCCGCTCATCACAAAAGGGTAATTCATAGGCGGCAAGCCGAACAACTCGAAGAGCAAATTCGGAAACAGCACCATCACGGCGCCCCAGCAGATGTTGTAGACAGCCGCGATACGAAAGGTCCGGCGAAGCAGTGTCTCGTTGAGCATGGTGGCTATTCTCCGGCTGGTAAGGTAAGGTACATTTTATTGCACCGTGGACGTCCCCATCGCCTGCCAGTCGGTGTTATTCCCGCCCGCGCTGTCCCGGCCGGCCGCGTACACCACGCGATTGCCGCTGAAGGCCGCCTTGAAGGTAACGTTCAACGTGAGCGTCAGCGTGTTCGACACCGTGCTTACTGCCGAGCCCGCTCCGTTCACCGTGCACTGACTGTTCTGGATGCTCCCCGCGCCCCCGTTCAGCGCCATCGACCCCGCATACGGCCCGGCTGCATCCCCGGGGTCGTCCAGCAGAATCAGCGCGCCGCTCGCGGCTACGTACGCCAGGTAGCAGGCCTGCCGGCCGTCGATGAAGTTGTTGATCAGCACATCCACCACCCCAAAGTCGCCCGTCCCCTTGCTGTCTGTCAAGGTCACAAAGAACTCCTGGCCGGTGGCCGACGGCCCCGCTCCCCGGCCCGGCGCTACACCGGTCACGACGATGGTCCCGGAGGGCGTGAAAGGCGCCTGCCATACTCCCAACGCCTGCCAGTTCGAGTTCCCCGCCCCCAGATCCCGGGCCGCCATGTACATGACGCGGTTGCCCCCGAACGCCGGCTTGAACGCGATGTTCAGGAAAAGTGTGAGGGTGGTCCCAGTGCCGACTGCCGAGACCAAGGTCACGGCGCACTGACTGTTCTGGATGGCGCCCGAACTTCCCAGCACGACCGAGCCGGCGTACGGTCCGCCTGCATCGCCACCGTCGTCCACCAGCACCAGCGTGTTGGACGGGACCACGTACGCCAGGTAGCAGGCGCTGCGCCCATCCAGAAAATTATTAATCAGCACGTTCACCACTCCAAGACTCTGGTAACCGGCGGCATCGGAGAACTGAAACGTGAAACTCTGCGCGTTTCCAACCCCCGAGGCGGGCGTCACCGACACCGGCGTAGGCTGCCCTTGGGAGATGACCTGGAACGTCGCACCGCCGATGGCGCCTCCGGTAGTGACAACGGTGATGGTGACCATTCCCGGGCTGGCAATCAAATCGGCCGGCACCGAGGCCGTCGCTTGTGTGGCGCTAACGAATGTGGTCCCCAGCGGTATGCTGTTCCACTGCACGACGGCGCCGGAACTGAATCCGGCGCCATTCACGGTGAGGGTGAAGGCCGCACCGCCGGCTGCGGCGGTGGCGGGGACGAGCGAGGTGATGCTCCGGCCACTGGCGGTAGCGACAGACTGATTGACGGCGGCGGATGTGCTCGGAGCGTCGTTGGCATCTCCAGTGTAGGAAGCGCTCAGCGAGTGGGTGGTGCTTGTTAGCGAGCTGGTAGAGAAGGTGGCCACTCCGCTGGCCAGGGGCCCGGTTCCCAGTCAGGTTCGCGCCATCGAGGAATGAGACCGTCCCGGTGGCAGCGGCCGGTGTTACCGTGGCCGTGAGAGTCACGTTCTGGCCGGGGGTAGAGGGGTTAGGAGCCGCCGTAAGAGAGGTAGTGGTGGCAGTCAGTTGACCGACCGACTCGGTGACTGGCGGCGAGGTACTCGGTGCGTAGGTGGCACTCCCCGCGTACGAAGCAGTGAGTGAATGGCTGCCGGCGGACAGGGCGATGGCCCGATCTTCAGGCCCTTGGACCGGAACTCGCTCTCCACGTAGGCGGGCAGGGAGCGGCTGATCTTGCCTGAAAATCGGGCGGGGCCGCTTTGGCGAAGCTCGACAGGCCATTCGACCTTGCCCTGTCCGTCCTCGTAGGACTCGACGCGCACGAAGTAGCGAACCGGATCGGCGTGGGTCCACGCGTTGCCAGTGAGGGGCGCGAACATTTCATGGCTCTTGGTGACCGTGTTGAAGGTGCGTTTGAAACTTAATGCGTACTGCCGCGCCATCAGGCCGGTCACCTGGGCGAACTTCGCGTCCTTGGCAGGATCCCCGCCGCCGGATGTGAGATCGATCGGATAGATTTTCTGGTTTTGATCCCTTTGCTCGGAATGGTACAGCACGGGACAGATCAACACTCCGGCCAGAATGGGAATCGCAGTGACGAGAAAGATCATCCTCCAGGAGACGCTCCGCACCGGCTGGTTCAGGCGTTCCATCAGACCGGATTTTGGAGGGCCCGGCGCCCAAACCAGCGATGGGGCAAGATTTCCCGCAATCCAGATAATCGCGCCGAACGGTGCGAACAGCACGCCAAAGGTCAACAGCGCGGTGATCGTTTTCTCCGCCATGCCGATGGTGTCCATCTCCAGGATCATCACGTAGCCGTACAGTCCGGACTCGGCGCCGATGCTGTACATGGCGTAGGCGATCGCAGCGAGAGAGTAGACCGCTGTGAATGCTCCAAACCCTGAGGTCATTCCGGCCCACGGCGGAAGCCGCGCGGCACGCGAGGTCTTCGAGTATTGCAGCATCCTGATTCTTCCTTATCGAATCATGATGGCTACAGGCCAAGCTGTCACCACGTATTCAGGTGGTAAAAATGGGGTCGGGTAGTAAAAACGCCACCCGTCGATCCGCGCCGGCACACGCTCACGCCAGGAACCGCTTGCGGAGCTCCGGCGTGGGAACCATACAGGCGTCCCGTTTGCCGAACCAGCGATAGCGGTTGCGCGCGATCAGGTCGTAAACCAGGTCGCGCAGCGGCCGCGGCGCCACGATCAACGCGGAGACCAAAGGCCACGGAAAGCGTAACCGCCGGGCGATGCGCAGAGCCGCAGCCGACCGCGTGTAGGCGCGTCCGTGCTCGATCAACGCGATACTATCCGGCAGCGGGCCCGTGAGGACGGATTCGCCCAGCAGGCGCTGCGCGGCCTCCGACCCCAGCGCCGCGAAACGAAAGTGCGCGGCCGGATCGCGAGCCACGATGAACTGCACCGACCGGTTGCACATGTTGCACACTCCGTCGAAGAGAACTACGGCCGGCATCTTTCACTTGACAATCTGGTCCCGCAGCGCCTTGGCCACGGCATCCGATTTCGTGTGCACTTGCAGCTTCTCGTATATGCGCCGCAGGTGGAACGAAATGGTATTGACGCTGACGCTCAACTCGAACGCGGCCGTTTTGTAGTTGTGGCCGTCAACCAGGAGCTTTAACACGCGGATTTCGTGGGGCGTCAGGTCGTGGCCCTCGGGCGGCGCGGGGCGGGCCTGGCGGAACAGCGCGATCACGCGGGCGGCGATTTCCGGCGACATGGGGGACCCGCCCGCGGCGGCGTCGCGGATGCCCTGGAGGAGCCGCGGCGCGGGGGTCTTTTTCAGCAGGTAACCGGAGGCGCCCGCGCAGATGGCCTCGAAGACGCGCCGGTCGTCGTCGAACACGGTCAACACCACCGACACCAGCTTGGGATGGCGCTCTTTGAGCAGGCGGATGCCCTCGATTCCGGACTTGCCGGGCAGCCCGATATCCACCAGCACGACTTCGGGGAGGTCGCTCGCAATCCCCGGAAGCATCTCTTCCACCGAGCCGAATGCGGCCGAGCAGCGCAGGTCTTCCGCGCCGTCGATCAGTTCACACAATCCATCGCGGATTTCGCGTTGGTCCTCTATGATGGCAACTGGGATCACCCTTAACAGTACCCCCGAATCTTCTGAGCGCAACTACCTACACTGGTAGTGTCGTGCGCAGCAGGACGGTAGTGCCCTGGCCGGCGTCCGAGCGTACCTCGAGCGAGCCGCCGAGCCTGGCGGCTCGCAGTTTCATGCTGTTGAGCCCGTTGCCGTCATGCGAATTCCGGCCGTCGATGCCGCATCCGTTGTCGCTCACTTCAAGCGCTAATTGGCGATCCACAACGCGTAGAGTGATGCGGGCCTCGGTGGCCCTGGAATGGCGCGCGATATTGTTGATGCTCTCCTTGAAGATCAGGTAGACCTGGCGCCGCAGCTCGGTATTCAGCTCGAAATCGCGGCCGGAACCGGTGACGGCGAAGTGCATCTCGATATTCCTGGCGGAAAGGACGTCCGCGGCAAACCGGCGCATGCGTTGTTTGAGATCGCTGAGGTGGTCCTTGTGCGGCTGGATGGCCCACACGATGTCGGCGATGGAATCCAGCAGTTCGCGGGAGAGCGCGCCGATGCGCTCGATGGGCTCGGCGGCTATCCCTCCGGCGGTTCGCTGGTGCGCCACTTCGCTGAGGATGGCGATTTGCGAGAGGCTGGAGCCGATATCGTCGTGCAGGTCGGTGGCGATGCGGGTGCGGACGCGCTCGATGGCCAGCAGTCGGGCGACACGCACCCGGTGCAAGGAGACGGCGACGGCGATTGCCAAGGCAGTGAGCATTCCCTGAAACCAGGCGCGCCTCCAAAGCGGCGGGGCCACCAGGAAATCCACCGTGGCGGGCGCGGCGCTGGCCTCGCCATCGGAGTTGACGGCGCGCACCGCGAAGCGGTATTCGCCGGGAGGGAGCGCGCCGTAATGCACGGAGCGCGACGCGATGGGCGCGCTCCAGGGGTCGTCGCCCAGGCGGTATTGATAGCGCAGAACGTTGCCCGGAGAGTAGCTGAGCCCCACGAAATCAAACTGAATGTGCTCCTGGCCCGGCTGAACCACCACCTGGTGGACGCTCGCTTCGCCGGCCTCCGAAACTGGGGCGGAGCGCCCGGCAATCGAGAGGCCGGTGATCCACACCGGCGGCGGATTGCTGGCGGGGCCGGCCTGCGGGACGAGGCGGGTGAATCCGTGATTGGTTCCGAACCAGAGATCGCCGGTGCGGTCGCGATAGGCCGCAATCACCTGTCCTGGAGCGATGCCATCGGCGGAAGTATAGTGCCGGATGTGGGCCAGGTCCGGATCCAGGCGGTCTACTCCCCCTCCGGTTCCAATATAGAGGTAGCCGTTGCGGTCCTCGGCAAGGCTGTAGAGGTTGAGGCTGGAAAGGCCGTCGGCATAGCCATATTGCCGGAATTGGGGGACAGCGGCCGCGGGCTGGTCGAAGCGCAGGAGCCCCCGGTTGCCGGTCGCCACCCAGAGGCGTCCGGCGTGATCGAGCAGGAAATCGTGAATGAACCCCTTGCTGGCGGGGCCGCCGATTAGCGCAGCGCGTCCCTCCCGCACCCTCCACAACTGGCCCCACTCATCGCCGATCCAAACAGACCCGGCGCCATCCTGGCAAAACGCGGAAGCGAAGCTGGGAACTCCGCCGGCGGGGACCTCGATGAACTTCTGCGCGCTCCTGCTCCAGTAGGCGAACCTTGTGGCTTCAGTCCCTACCCAGATGTTGCCGCCGCGGTCCTCATACAGGCGGACCACGACATCCGCCGGCAATCCATCGCGCGTGGTGTAAACCGCCTTCGGCGTGGTTTGGGCCAGCAGCGACGGGCTCTCCAAACGTGGATAGCGGCATAGTCCCTCACTACTCGCCAGCCACCATTCGCCGGTGTGATCCTGCAGGATGACCCGTGCCGGCCGCCACCCGAAATAGTGGATTTTCGCGGGAACGCGGGGCGCGACCGTATGAAAAGCTTCACCCGAACGCACGCCGATACGAAAGCCCTCGGCCTCCCGGCGGCCTCCAATGTACAGTTCGCCGCGGAGGGTCTCGGCAACCGAGATCACCGCGTCCATTCCGATTCCGTCTTCGGCCGAATACGTCCGGATGCCGCCCGCCGCCAGTTTGAACGCGCCAAGGTCGCCGGTTCCCATCCAGAGGTTTCCGTCTCTATCCTGGGCCAGCGATCCAACTCCCCGGCTGGGCAGCCCGTTGTCCTTGGCCCACACGAGGAGCGGCGATCCATCAGCCGGAAACTGCACGAGAAACCTATACATCGCGACCCAGATGTCGCCTTCCCGTGATTCGAATATGTCGAAGACCCGACTCGGCGGCACGCCGCCGGTTGGTCCGGAGAGACGTTCGAATCCATTCGCTCCCGGGTGAGGAGCGGTAGTGGAGCGCTCCAGGCTGCTTCCCCTCCCCACCCAGATCCGCCCCTTTCGGTCTGCGAGAAGGTGGGTGACCTGTCCCTGAGGGAGTGGTATGTGTGAAAGATGGCGCTCCACGCGCCCGTCCGGCAGGCGGCGATACAAGGTTCCATCGGTTGCCCCGATCCACAGAGCGCCCTCACCATCTTCCGCCAGGGCGCTGATATCGGAATCGCCCCAGGCGGTGCCTGGAAGCCCGATCTGCACCTCGGCGAGTTGTGGCGCCGGACTGGCGGTGTCGTGGATGGCATAGAGGCCGGCTTCGGTGCCGCACCAAAGCGTGCCTGCGCGGTCTTCCAGGAGCGCCGCAATGCGGGCGGACTCGGGCTTGCCGTTCGGCCGGAGGACGAGCATGCGCTGGGCGCTCGATGGGGGAAGATCGGGCCGGAAGCGCACCAGGCCCGCGGGGGTGGCCAGCCAGTAATTGCCATGGCGGCCGATCAGCACCTGGGTAACGGTGCGGTGCGGTAAGCCGGAACTCGTCGTCTGATTCGCAAATCCGACACCATCAAAACGCGAGAGGCCCTCCGCGTTAGCGAACCAAAGAAAGCCGCGCGAGTCGGACGCAATGCTGAAAACGGCGTTGCTCGCCAGACCGTCGGCGGTGGTGTAACGGCGGAGGGGAAGCTGCGCGCCGTGGAGGGAACAGGAGATCGCGAGAACCCACAGTTCGAGAATCCGGCAATGTGCGGATACGCGCATGGCAAGACCCCATTATAGGTTTTCCTCGGGAAGCCGTTGCCTGCGATACGCCCATGGCCAGTTCCTGGCGGGATTGCTACCAACCAAGATCTGGACCTGATGGACTTATTAATTCTGATAATTCGACCGTACCTCGAAAAGGTTCAAATTTCGACCGCGGACTCGATTCGGGCACCCCCAAAGCGAAACAATATGGGTATATACTAAACCACATTCGCGAGGCGCATCATGCCCACTTCACTCCGTCACCATCTCAATTAAGACCGTTCACGTCTCCATACCTTCGTTGTTCGGTGATGCACAGCCCCGCGTTTGCTCGCTCGCCGGCATTGAAAAACGGAGTCTCGCTGCCGAGCGAAGATCTGTGCGCCACATTATTTCATACCGATCAAAACCAAATTGTTCCGGCGAATCCTGGCGTTTTCATCCCGTCTACTCAAATCACTTACCGAATCCACCGGCCGTACCTCGACCGAAGGGAAAGAAACAATCCTACTGAACGCAAAAGCGTTCAATACCTGAGCGCAACTTTAGCTGGCCGACCCTGGTAACGTCACGGAGCGTGGATCGATGGCGGAGAAAGCATCGGCGGAGAATCCCGCCGAATCGAAGGCATCTGACTTCGCGGCGCCGCAGCTCACCCTGCCGAAAGGCGGCGGTGCGATACGCGACATCGGCGAGAAGTTCTCGGCCAATGCGGTCACCGGAACGGGCTCGCTGAGCGTGCCCATCGCGGTGAGCCTGGCGCGCTCGGGATTCAGCCCCCAACTTTCGCTGTCCTACGACTCGGGCGCCGGGAACGGCGTGTTTGGCATGGGCTGGAGTCTGTCCGTACCGGCCATAACGCGCAAGACCGACAAGGGGCTACCTCAATATCGGGACCACGAAGAGTCCGACGTTTTCATTCTGTCCGGGGCCGAGGACCTGGTCCCCGTTCTCCACGAAGAGCGCCGCGGCGAATGGGTGGCCGACGAGTTCGAACGCGAAGGCTACCGTATCAAGCCTTACCGGCCACGCATCGAGGGCCTGTTCGCGCGCATCGAGCGATGGACCCGAATCGACGACGGCGACATCCATTGGCGTTCGTTCTCGAAGGACAACATTTGCACGATCTACGGCGACAGCCCGGAATCGCGCGTCGCCGACCCTGCGAATCCTTCTCACATCTTCAGTTGGCTCATTTCCGCCAGCTTCGACGACAAAGGCAACGCGATCCTCTATGAACACGTCGCCGAGAACGATCGTGGCATCGACTTAACGAAGGCCAACGAGCGCCACCGCGACCCGACCGCCAACCGGTATTTGAAGCGCATCCTGTACGGCAATCGGAGGCCGCTGGGGCCCGGCAGCCACGGTCTTCCTGACGCCGATTGGATGTTCGAGACCGTCTTCGATTTCGGCGAGGAAGACTACCGCGAATTCCCTCCCGACGGCGAGGGAAGGGTCTTCGTCCAAGTCACCGCCAAACAGAGGGAGGATAGCGCCTGGCCGGCGAGAGCCGATTCCTTTTCCACCTATCGCTCAGGATTCGAGGTTCGCACCCATCGCCTGTGCCGGCGAATCCTGCTCTTCCACCATTTTCCCGATGAGCTCGGGACCCCGCATTACCTGGTCCGGTCCACCCAATGTGAACATCACGAGAAGCCCAACGGCTCCCTCCTCACGCGAATCGTACAGTCCGGTTACAAGCGCCAATCCAACGATCTCTACCTCAAAAAGAGTCTGCCCCCGCTGGATCTCTCCTACACGGCGAGTCCCCTCGAAGACGAGTCCTTCGATCGCTTCGAACTGAAGCCGGCCGACTCCGAAAATCTGCCCCAGGGAATCGACGGCGCCAGCGCCCGGTGGCTCGATCTGGATGGCGAAGGCATTTCGGGCGTGCTCGCGGACCAAGGCGCGGGCTGGTACTACAAGCACAACCTGGGGAACGGCCATTTCGGAGCCATGGAGCTCGTCTCGACCAGGCCATCGACCGCCGCCCTCAGCAACAGCAATCAGCACCTGATGGATATCGCCGGGGACGGCGATCTCGATCTGGTAGACCTTGCCCCGGCCGCCGCCGGGTATTACGAGCGAACCACCGAACCCGGTGGGGACGAACACGGTTGGGGACGCTTTCGCGCCTTCCGTTCTTTCCCCGTCCTCGATTGGAACGATCCGAATCTGCGGTTCGTCGACATCACGGGAGACGGCATCGCCGATGTTCTGGTCACGGAGGACGTCGCCATCCGCTGGCATCCTTCGCTCCTCCAGGAGGGATTCGGCCCCGCCGTGCGCATCCCTGCTCCCCACGACGAGCAGGATGGCCCGCGAGTCGTCTTCGCCGACCGCACGCAGTCCATTTATCTTGCCGACATGTCCGGCGACGGATTGACGGACATCGTCCGTGTTCGCAATGGCGAAATCTGTTACTGGCCCAACCTCGGCTATGGACACTTCGGCCCCAAGGTGACCATGGATCGCGCGCCATGGTTCGACACCCCGGATCTCTTCGACCAGAAGCGCATCCAACTGGCCGATACCGATGGCTCCGGCACGGCCGATATTCTCTAATCTCAGCCCCAACGGCATTCGGGTCTGGCTGAATGAGGCCGGCAACGGCTGGTCCGGCCGCAGGCTGCTGAAAGGCATTCCCGCCGGCGATCTCCGATCCGTCCAGGTGACCGATTTCCTGGGACACGGGACGGCTTGCTTGGTGTGGTCTTCGCCTATGCCTGCGGATGCACGGCGCCCGTTGCGATACGTCGATCTCATGTGCGGCCAGAAGCCGCATCTGCTCACGCACGTGCGCAACAACCTCGGCGCGGAAACCGTGATCGAGTACGCCTCGTCCACCGAGTTCTATCTTGCCGACAAAGCCGCCGGAAAACCGTGGATCACGCGTCTGCCGTTCCCCGTTCACGTCGTGAAACGCATCGAGACCTACGACTACGTCAGCCGCAATCGATTCGTCACCAGAAAGTCCTATCACCACGGCTATTACGATGGCGTGGAACGCGAGTTTCGCGGCTTCGCCCGAGTCGAAGAGCTCGACACCGAAGAATTCTGCAGCCTGACCGACAGCGGCGCATTTCCCGCCGCGGCCAACGAGAACGCCTCGTGGAATGTTCCTCCTGTCTTAACGAAGACCTGGTACCACACCGGCGTCTTCATCGGAGGCGGCGAGGTCTCCCGCCATCTGGCCAGCGAATATTACCGGGAGCCGGATGCGGCGAACGAAATGCTCCTCGACGACACGATTCTGCCCAGCGGCCTGACGGCGGAAGAGGCTCGCGAAGCCTGCCGCGCCCTGAAGACTGCGATGCTGCGGCAGGAAGTCTACGCTCTCGACGCCTCGGAAGAGTCTTCGCGCCCGTACACCGTGACCGAAAGCAATTTCACGATCCGGCCGCTCCAGCCGCATGGCCGCAACTTCTATGCCTATGGTGTCTTTTTCACCCACGCCCGCGAGAGTCTGTCGTTCCACTACGAGCGAAAGCTCTACGATGGAGTGCCCGATCCACGCGTCACGCACGCGGTAACCCTGGAGGTGGACGACTACGGCAACGTGCTCAAGTCCGTCAACATCGGTTACGGGCGGCGGTTCCCCGATCCGTCCAGTCTTCTCACCCCCACCGATCGCGCGAAGCAGGAACAGCTCCTGGCGACGCTGGCGGAAAACCAGTACACCAACGCTGTGTGCGAACCCGGCGCGTACCGCACTCCGATGCCCTCGGAATCGCGCGTGTATCAACTACTCAAGCTCGAGCCGCACGCCCATCGATTTCGTTTTGGGGAACTGGAGGAAAGGGTTCGCGAAGCGAGCGACGGACGGCACGACCTGCCCTATGAGGACGTGGACGGCGTAGGAGCCACAGGTGATTCTCCCTGGCGCCGGATCGTCCAGCAGAACCGCACCCGCTATCGCGCCGATAACCTGGACCGGCTCCTGCCGTTCGGCCACCTGGAAGCGCTGGCACTGCCGGGAGAGAGCTACAAGCTGGCATTCACTCCGGGTCTCATCCGGCAGGTTTACCGGCGCGACCGGCAAGAGCTGTTGCCCGATCCGAAGGCCGTGCTTGCAAGTGAGGGTGGCTACGTGGACCTCAACCGCGACGGCCACTGGTGGGTTCCTTCGGGCCGTCTGTTCTACTCGCCAGCCACAGCAGTGGAACTACCGTACGCCCGGGAGCATTTCTTCCAGCCGCACCGGTTTGAAGACCCGTTCCGGAACATCACAACCGTTGCGTACGATCCTCACGACCTGGAGGTGATCGAAACCCGCGACCCCCTCGGCAACACCACGAAATCACAATGCGATTATCGAGTCCTCGCGCCGAGGCTAATCACCGATATGAACGGCAATCGCTCGGAGGTAGCGTTCGATGCTCTCGGTATGGTCGCCGGCACAGCCGTCATGGGCAAGGAAGGCCAAAACGAGGGAGATTCGCTCGAAGGCTTCATCGCCGACTTGAGCCCGATCGCCGTTCTGGCACACATCCGCGATCCCTTGCACGATCCGCACCGCATCCTCGGCCGCGCCACGACCCGCCTGGTCTACGACCTGTTCGCCTTCGAGCGCACGCAGCCGGCCGTGGTCTACTCGCTGGCGCGCGAGACCCACGTCTCCGATCTGGCTCCCAGCCAACAGACCAAAATTCAGCATTCCTTCTCCTACTCCGATGGCTTCGGGCGCGAGGTGCAGAAGAAGATTCAAGCCGAGCCCTGCCGCGATGGCAACCCGCGCTGGGTCGGCAGCGGCTGGACCATCTTCAACAACAAGGGCAAACCGGTCCGCAAATACGAACCCTTCTTCACCTCGACGCACGCGTTCGAGTTCGCCCACATCACCGGCGTGACCTCGACTCTGCTGTACGATCCCGTGGAGCGGGCCGTCGCCACTCTCCATCCCGACCACATTTACGAGAAGGTCGTTTTCGATCCATGGCGGCAGGAGTCGTGGGACGTGAACGATACCGTTCTGCAATCCGATCCCGCCGAGGATCGCGATGTCGGCGGCTTCTTCCTCCGTCTTCCCAAAGACGACTATCTGCCCACCTGGTACGAGCAGCGCCGCCATGGCGCGCTAGGCCCGGAAGCGCAAGCCGCGGCGGCGAAGGCCGCCGTACACGCCCGCACCCCCAAGCTCTCCTACTTCGACACCCTAGGCCGGCCCTTCCTGACCATCGAACACAACCGTGCCATAGAACACAACCCCGCCACAGAACACAACCCCGCCATAGAAAACAACCCTGCCATAGAACACAACCGTGCCATAGAACACAACCGTGCCATGGAGCACAACCGTGGCGCACGCACTCCTGCGTGCCGCGTCGCCACTCATGGCGACGCTTGGCTTCGAGAGGAGTCCACCCCCACCGGCGCGCTGGTCGACGAATACTACGCCACGCGCCTCGAGCTGGACATCGAAGGCCATCAACGCTCGGTTACCGACGCGCTGGGCCGCAAGGTCATGCTGTACGACTACGACATGCTGGGCCACCAGATCCACCAGTCCAGCATGGAAGCGGGTGCGCGCTGGACGCTGCACGACGTTTCGGTGGAGAAGGACAAGCCAGGCAAGCCAGTGCGCCACTGGGACAGCCGTAATCATGAATTCCGCACCGCCTACGACTCGCTGCGCAGGCCAACGGACTCCCTCCTGCGCGACGGCGCGAGTCCTGAGGCACTGGTGGGCCGCACAGTCTATGGCGAAAGCCAGCCCGACCCGGAAACCAACAACCTGCGCGGGAAACCCTTTCAGCTCTTCGACCAGGCCGGCGTGGTCTCCAGCGACCGTTACGATTTCAAAGGCAACCTGCTGCGGAGCCAGCGCCAGCTTGCCCACGCATACAAGACCACCCTGGACTGGTCGCGCGTCGTGCCGCTGGAGCCGGACATCTACACCAGCGCCACCCGATACGACGCGCTCAACCGCCCGACGGAATTGACCTCGCCCGACCACAGCGTCATCCGCCACGGCTACAACGAGGCCAGCCTGCTGGACCGCGTGGACGCCAATCTACGCTGCCAGCAGCACGACGGCCGGCCAGTCTGGACGCCCTTCGTCACCCACATTGATTACGACGCCAAAGGCCAGCGCGAATTGATCGACTACGGCAACGGCGCCCGGACCACCTACACATACGATCCGCTGACCTTCCGCCTGGTGCATTTGCTCACCCTGCGCGGCGCCGACGCTCTTCAAAGCCTGCATTACGCCTACGACCCCGTCGGCAACATCACCCACATCCGCGACGACGCCCAGCAAACCATCTACTTCCGCAACCAGGTGGTCACACCGACCGCCGATTACACCTACGACGCCATCTACCGGCTGATCGAAGCCACTGGCCGCGAGCACCTCGGCCAGGTCGGCGCTCCGCCCGTGCCCACCTCCTACAACGACAAGCCCCGAGTGGGCATCCTGTTCTCCGCCAGCGACGGCAACGCGATGGGTCGCTATCTCGAGCGCTATGCCTATGACGCCGTCGGCAACTTCCAGGAGCTGATCCATCGTGGCAGCCACCCGGTGAATCCCGGCTGGACGCGCGACTACGAATACAAGGAAGCGAGCCAGCTCGAACCTGCCATGCAGAGCAACCGCCTGAGCAGCAACACCATCCGCCCCATTACTGAAAACTACAGCACCGGCGGCAATGGCTACGACGCACACGGCAACATGCTGCGAATGCCGCACCTGCCAATCATGCAGTGGGACTTCAAAGACCAACTCCAAATGACCCAGCGCCAGGCGGTGAATGCCGGCGATGGCGAGCGTACCTGGTACGTCTACGATGCCAGCGGACAGCGCGTGCGCAAGGCGACCGAACTCGCCAACGGGTCAGTCAAGGACGAGCGGACGTATCTAGGAAGATTCGAGATCTACCGCAGACACGGGTCGGACCCACTTGTGCGGGAAACGCTGCACGTCATGGACGACAAGCGGCGCCTCGCCTTGGTGGAGACGCGCACTAAAGGCGCTGACGGCTCGCCCGCGCAACTGATCCGCTACCAATTCGCCAACCACCTCGGCTCGGCCAGCCTGGAACTGGATGACACCGGCTCCGTGATTTCGTATGAGGAATACTATCCCTACGGCAGCACGTCCTATCAGGCCGCGCGCAGCCAGATGGAAACGCCCAAGCGGTATAGGTACACGGGTAAAGAGCGGGATGATGAGACCGGGTTGAGTTATCATGGGGCACGTTACTATGCGAATTGGATTGGTAGATGGATAAGTACTGATCCATTAAGGATGGTTGATGGCTTAAACATTTTTGCTTATGCGAGACTGAACCCGATTTGGTATACAGACCCTGAAGGGACTCAGACCCATTCAACAGATAACAAACGTAAACCTAAGCTAGAAATGAGACGCTATGGCGCTTGTGGCATTGAATGCCGGGGTCCGAGCAACAAACCCAAGGGTGTCCTGGATGACCTGCTGGCCCGTTTCCAGACCGAACAGCCCGTGTCCCTGTCTCTTACCAACGCGGCGGGAAGTACGGCTCCGCGCACTTGGGCGGTTGAGGCAACGGGAGGGATCACGAGAATAATCGGCAGCAAGCTGTCGGCTACAAACTTTGTAGGCGTAGGTGCCGCTCGCTACGGTGGCGGATCTCTTGGGCCAGTAAATTTCGACTTGGGTGTGATGTTCCAAGGAGGGCCTGACCCATCGCAGGTGAGCTTGACAGGACACGGTGGGATGGGGACTGACAATCATCCGTTAGGAGGCGCCGCGTACGTAAATTACAATATACAGACACAGTCGTTCACGGCAAATCCTGTGTTCGAAGCCAAGCTGGGGCAAAAAGCCACCCTCGACCTCAATTTTCCTGTCACTTTTGGGCAATTTTCCACGCCTGCCGACGTGAAGCTCGATAACTCCGTATCCCGGGGTATTCAAGGGTCAGTCGGGTTCGACGTCACTAAGAAGTTGAACATCGCGCCGGAGCTAGTTGCCTTTTATGCCAAGGGCACGGCGGCAAAGGATCTAGTGGGCGCCTCGGAGCTGTTTGGCGGAGGCGGCGGAGTCACGTATAAACTTGGAGCGATGACTATCGGCGCGAGCGGTTATGTGTTGCAAGAAAAGACAACTGTTCAATCGCCGACGGG
>Ga0116222_1000631_pt1 | contig 21336 bp, 18 predicted proteins | sample Sb_taG_12_FD_88963 | JGI IMG/M metagenome (GOLD analysis project Ga0116222, IMG submission 88963) | Peat soil microbial communities from Weissenstadt, Germany - Sb_50d_9_AC metaG | ecosystem: Environmental > Terrestrial > Soil > Wetlands > Peat | place: Germany: Weissenstadt | collected 2010-09-21
CCAGATCCCCGAGGCCGTGCGCCTGGATCGAGCACTCGACCTTCCGGATGGGCTGGCGGAGCAGGACGTCTATGAGCACCTGCGCGCGCTGGCCGCGCGCAACACGAGCGCCGAGGACGAGCTGTCATTCCTGGGGGCTGGCATGTACGACCACTACGTGCCGGCGCTGATCGACATGCTGATGGAGCGCTCGGAGTTCCTCACTCCCTACACCCCCTACCAGCCGGAGATCTCTCAGGGGGGCTTGCAGGTGATGTTCGAGTACCAGACCGCGATCTCCGAGCTGACGGGTCTGGCGGTGTCGAACGCCTCGGTGTATGAGGGGCCAAGCGCGGTCGCGGCCGCCGGCTATCTGGCCAAGCTGCACAACGGCCGGCACAAGTTCGTCGTCAGCACAGGCATGCACCCACACGCGATCGAGACGCTGCGCACGCACGCGCATGGCTACGGGATGGACCTCGTCGAGGTCCCGCTCACCGGCGGGGTGACCGACCAGGGCGCGTGGGCGGCGGCGATCGACGGGGACACGAGCGCGGCGTTCTTCGCCCAGCCCAACTTCTATGGCGCGGTCGAGGACGCCGAGGCCCTGAGCGCCGCCGCGAAGGCATCCGCCGTGACCGAGGCCACTCCAACGGGCGCGGGAGTCCGCGCCGGGTCCGCCGTGGGTTCGGGCGGGCGGGACCCAATCGTCGTCGCTCAGGTCGACCCGATCGCGCTCGGGATTCTGAAGCCCCCGGGTGAGTGCGGCGTGGACGTGGCGGTCGGCGAGGGCCAGGCGCTCGGCAATCGTCTCGACTTCGGCGGCCCCTCGTTCGGCTTCTTCGCCGCTCGTGAGGAGTACTTGAGGCGCATGCCCGGGCGGATCGCCGGGGAGACTCAGGACGTCGACGGGCGGCGCGGGTTCGTCCTGACCTTGCAGACGCGCGAGCAGCACATCCGCCGTGAGAAAGCGACCTCGAACATTTGCACCTCGCAGGCGCTGAACGCGCTCGCGGGCGTCGTCTACCTGACGTGGCTGGGCCGCCGGGGAATCGTGGAGTTGGGGGAGCTGCTGCTGGCGCGCACGCACTACGCGCGCGAGACACTCACCGGGCTTCAGGGCGTCGAGAAGCTGCACGACCAGCCGGTGATCCGCGAGTTCGCGCTGCGCCTCGACGGGGATGTCGCCGCGGTCAGGCGCCGCTGCTCGGAGCAGGGCGTCAACCCGGGCGTGGACCTGCACGCGCTGACCGGGCGCGCCGAGGATCGTGGCGGTCTGCTGGTGGCGCTCACCGAGCGCCGGTCGCGCGCCGACATTGACCGCCTCGCGGACGTCCTGGGGGCGGCTGTCGCGGCAGAGCCTCGGGCGGCGGTGCCCGTATGACCACGGGCGCGGGGACCGAGACCCCGCTGCAGCTCGAGCGCGCGCGCACCATCTTCGAGAAGGGCGCTCCCGGCCGCCGCGCGTTTCAGTGTCCCGCCCGCGATGTGCCGGAGGTGGACTCAGAGCAGCTGCTGCCGGCGCGTTTCAAACGGACCGAGCCGCCGCGGCTGCCGGAGGTCTCAGAGCCCGAGATCGTGCGCCACTACGTCTCCATCTCAAAGCGCAACTTCGACCTCGACTCCGGCTTCTACCCGCTCGGCTCATGCACGATGAAGCACAACCCGCGCCTACACGAGCGGGTTGCGGGGCTCTCCGGGCACGCGCGGCTGCATCCGTTGCAGGACCCTGAACGCGCGCAGGGCGCGCTCGAGCTGATGTGGAACCTACAGGGCGCGCTCGCGGAGATCTCCGGGCTGCCCCACGTCTCGCTGCAGCCCTCGGCCGGCTCCCACGGCGAGCTCGCGGGAGTGCTGCTCACGCGCGCCTATCACGAGGACCGCGGCGAGACGCGGCGCAAGGTGCTGACCCCCGACACGGCACACGGCACGAACCCCGCGACGGTCACGATGGCGGGGTTGGAGGTCGTGAAGCTCGCGACCAACCCCGATGGCGGCATCGATCTGGATGACCTGCGTGCAAAGGCCGATTCCGAGGTGGCCTGCCTGATGCTGACGAACCCCAACACGCTCGGCCTGTTCGACCAGAACATCGCGGAGATCGCCGCGATCGTCCACGGCGTGGGGGCGACGTTGTACTACGACGGCGCGAACCTCAACGCGGTGATGGGCATCTCCCGTCCCGGCGACATGGGCTTCGACATCGTGCACTTCAACCTGCACAAGTCGTTCACCCAGCCCCACGGCGGGGGCGGCCCCGGGTCGGGGCCGATCGCGGTGTCCGCGCGCATCGCCCCATTCCTGCCGCGGCCGATCGTCGTCAGGTGCGATGACGCGAACGGCGGGGACACAAACGGCACGGCGCCGGCGCCTGTGTTCGATCTCGACTACGGCAACGGGCCCGAGGGATCGAAGTCGATCGGCCGGCTGCGCGGGTTCCACGGCAACTATGGCTGCTTCGTGCGCGCGTACGCCTACATCTGCTCACTCGGCGGCGATGGGCTCAGGGACGCCTCAGAGGCGGCGGTCGTGAACGCCAACTACCTGCTCGCGCGGCTCTCCGAGCGCGGCATCGCGGACTACCTGCCGCTCGCCTACGGCGAGCTGTGCCTGCACGAGTTCGTCCTCTCGGGCGGCCCGATGAAGCGCGAGTTGAAGATCAAGACGCTCGACCTCGCCAAGCGGCTACTCGACTTCGGTTTTCATCCCCCGACGGTGTACTTCCCCCTGCTCGTCGAGGAGGCGCTGATGGTCGAGCCGACCGAGACCGAGACCAAGGAGACCCTGGACGCGTTTGCTGAGGCGATCGGCGCGATCTTGCGGGAGGCCGCCGAGGATCCGGAGATAGCCCGTCAGGCGCCCTATACGACGCCTGTCCGGCGTCTGGACGAGGTCGGTGCAGCCAAGCAGCCAGTCATCCGACAGGCTCTATGAGAATCTCGGGGCCCAGTCGCCAATGAGGATCTTCTCCGGTATCCAGCCGACCGGGCGCAAGCATCTCGGCAACTACATCGGCGCGATCGCTCAGTACGTCTCAAGCCAGGAGCGCGGCGAGGGCATCTTCTGCATCGTCGACCTGCACGCGATCACCGTCGCCTACGACCCCGCTGAGCTACGCGAGCGTCTGTACGACACGATCGCCATTCTGCTCGCCGCGGGCCTCGACCCGGAGCGCTGCATCCTCTTCCGCCAGTCAGACGTGACCGAGCACACGGAGCTCACGTGGCTCTTGTCCAGCTTGACCGAGCTCGGCAGGCTGCAGCGCATGCACCAGTTCCGCGACAAGTCGCTCGCCCAGCGCGAGCTCGTCTCCGCGGGGCTGCTCCTGTATCCCGTCCTACAGGCCGCCGACGTGCTCGCCTACCGCGCCCACGAGGTGCCGGTCGGAGAGGACCAGCGCGAGCATCTGGAGCTGATGCGCGACGTCGCGCGGCGCTTCAACACGCGGTTCGGCGAAGGCGAGGAGGTGCTGGTGGTGCCCGAGCACCGCATCCCCACCGTCGGTGCGCGGATCATGGACCTGCAGGACCCGACGCGCAAGATGTCCACCTCGAATGCCAGCGAGCAGGGCACCGTGTATGTGCTCGACGAGCCGAAGGCGATCGAAAAGAAGATCAAGAGCGCGGTCACCGACTCAGACACGGAGATAAGACATGCACCGGAGAAGCCGGGCGTGTCTAACCTGATCGAGATTTTGGCGGCGGTCCGCGGGGTCGACCCCGCGGCGGTAGAGACGGAGCTGGCGGACGCCCGCGGCTATGGCGATCTCAAGACGGCTGTGGCGAGCGCCGTGGTCGAGTACCTGGCGCCCGTGCGCGAGCGCTTCCAGGAGCTGCGCACGGATGAGGCGGCACTGGAGGCGATGCTCGCTCGCGGCGCCGAGCACGCCCGGGCGATAGCCGCTGACACTCTCGCTGAGGTGCGCGAGCGGATGGGCCTCGGTGCGGGCGGGCGGGGTGGCCATCTTGGCTAGCCGGTACGGTGGGCCGGTGAGCATCGCCACGCTCGACCTCGACCTCGACGTGTTCAGCGGGCCGTTCGACCTACTGCTGACACTGGTGCTGCGTGAAGAGGTCGACCTGCTCGAGTTGCAGCTGGCGGAAGTGGTGCTTGCCTACCTCGACCACCTGGAGCAGCGCGGCGAGCTGGATTTAGAGACCGCGACCGAATTCATCGTGCTGATCGCGGCACTGCTGGAGTTGAAGTCCAGGCTAATGCTCACGGGAGATGAGGATGAGCTGCTCGACATCGAGCCGGAGCAGGCCTTCGAGGAGCTGCTGGCACGGATGCTTGACGCTGGGCGCTACCGCTCCGCCGCCGGCCACCTGGGTGAGCTCCTCGCGCGCGAGGAGGGAGTGCGCTTTCGCGCCGCGCCGTTGCCGGTGGGCCTGCGCCGCACGATCGTCCAGCCGGCCGAGGGGTCGCAGGATCCACAGGTGCTGGCGCGGCATATCGGCGAGCTGCTGAGAATGCCGCCGGCGATAGATCTGCGTCACATCGTTGTGCCGCGAATCTCGGTAGCGGAGCGCTTGGCGCACCTGCGCGAGCTGCTGAGGCGTGGCGGTGCCTTCAGCTTCGACGAGGCCGTGAGCGGCGCGGATCGGATGACGGTCGCGGTCACGCTGTTCGCGCTGCTGGAGCTGTACAAACGCGGCGAGGCCGACTGGGAGCAGCGGGAGAGCTTCGGAGAGATTGCGGTGCTTGCCCCCACCGCGCAGGCGCAGCCGGTGGCGAGCGTCGGAGGGATTGCGGGGTGAACGACGCTCCGGGTGTGATGGATGCCTCCGGTCCGCACGGCTACGCTTCGGATGTGGCGGAGAGCCTCCCGACCGAGCACGACCTGGTTGTCGTCGACGACCGGGCCGGCGCCGGGAACGACCGGACTTCCTCGCTTGCGCGCACGGTCGAGGCACTGCTGTTCCTGGCCAACGATCCGCTCAGCGCCAGAGAGCTGGCTGAGGCCACGGAGGCCGATGAGATGGAGATCGAGGCGGCCTTGAGCACGCTCGCCGCGCAGTACGCCCCGGGACGGCGTGGGATCCAGCTGCGCGAGCTGGGCGGTGGCTGGACGCTCACCAGCGATCCCGCGAGCGAGGACGCCGCCCGGCGGCTGTTCAGCCGCCAGCGTCTCGCGACGCTCACCCCGGCGCAGGCCGAGACGCTCGCGATCGTCGCCTACCTGCAGCCGATATCGCGCCCGGAGATCACAAGAATCCGCGGTGTGAGCGCCGATTCGGCGACCGCGACGCTGCTCGAGCGCAACCTGATCGAGGAGGCGGGCCATTCCCAGTTCGGCGCTGTCCTGTATCGCACGGGTGTGCAGTTTCTGAAGCTATTCGGACTGCGCACGCTGGATGAGCTCCCCGATGTCGCTCACTGGGACCCGAGCCCCGAGGAGCAGTCCGAGCTGCGCGAACGCCTGCTGCGAGCCGGCGAGGCCCGCGCGGGCAGTGTCCCCGAGGGTTAGAACCTGTTTCAAGATAGGCGGTGCGGTCGGGGCGTGCATGGACCAAGCTGGGCGACGCGGGACGGCGAAGCGCATGCTGGTGGCATGCGCAAGCCGTCGCGTGGCGAGACGATCGAAGATCCTGTTGATCTTCGATCGGTGTCCAGCGCCGTGTCCAGGTGCGTATCCGGGCGTGCCGATCTTCTTGAAACAGGTTCTTAGCCCCTCAGCACCGCGAGCTGGCCGCAGGCGGCGTCGATGTCGCGTCCGCGCGTCAGGCGAACCGTTGCCGGGATGCCACGCGACTCGAGCGCACCGCGGAACGCCGCGATCGACTCGCGGGATGAGCCTCGGTAGGGCGAGTCGGTCGGGTTATAGGGGATCAGGTTGACCTTGAAGATCGGAGGCTCATCGCGCTTGCCGGATAGGGTCCTCGCGAGGGCCAGCGCCTGCTCGTAGCGGTCGTTCACACCCGCGAGCATCACGTACTCCACAAACACGCGGCGGTGCTTGCGTGCGTAAAACGCCCTGCATGCCTCGATCACGTCCTTGAGCGGGTAGCGGTCGTTCACGGGCATCAGCTCCGAGCGCAGCGCCTCATCGGCCGCGTGCACCGACAGCGCGAGGCGCAGCGGCATGTCCTGTTCTGAGAGCCGTTCGATCCCGGGGATCCAGCCGACCGTGGAGATCGCTGTGCGCCGGTGCGTGATGCCCACGTCGGGCAATCGCTCGCAAGCGGCGAGCACCGCGTCGAGGTTGAGCATCGGCTCGCCCATACCCATAAACACGCAGTTGGTTATCGGCGCCGGGTGGGCGCCGTTTGGTGAGAGTGGGCGGGGCTGGACGTCCGGCCGAGGTGAACCCATGCGGCAGAAGTGCAGCGCCTGCTCGACGATCTCAGAGGCGGTCAGGTTGCGGGCGAACTTCATCTGCCCTGTGGCGCAGAACGTGCACGTCAGCGGACAGCCGGATTGGGAGGAGACGCAGATCGAACGCCGACCGTCGCGATAGCGCATCAGCACGGCCTCCAGCGGCCGTCCATCGGCGGTCTGAAACAGGGCCTTCACAGTGCCGTCGCTCGCGCGTCTCTCCTCCCGCAGCTCGAGGCTCGAGAAGGGCAGCTCGCGCGTGAGCTCCTCGCGCAGGGCGGCGGGGAGGTTCGTCATCTCCGCATAGCTTTCAGCGCCCTTGGCGGCCCACGCCCATATCTGACGGGCGCGAAAGCTCGGCTCACCGTGGTCGGCGAGCGTTTGCTCGAGGAGCTCGAAGTCCATGCTGCCTATGGTTGCAGCAGATGCGCCTAGCCAAGTACCTCGCCCATGCCGGTGTCGCCTCGCGGCGCGCCGCCGAGACGCTGATCGCCGCCGGGCGCGTGAGCGTCGCGGAGGAGGTCGTGACCGATCCAGCTCGCGATGTCGGCGAGGGCAGCCGCGTGGCGGTCGACGGCCGCCCCGTGACCGGACCCGAGCCGCGGGTGCTCTATGCCGTCAACAAGCCGGTGGGCGTCCTCTCAACAGCGCGCGACACGCATCGCCGCAGGACCGTGGTCGAGCTGGTGGACGCTCGAGGCTTGCGTCTGTATCCCGTTGGGCGACTCGACGCCGACTCGAGCGGGCTGATCCTGCTCACCAACGATGGCGCCCTCGCCAACCGGCTGACCCATCCCAGCTTCGAAGTGCCCAAGACCTACCTCGCGCGCGTCGGCGGCGGGAGTGTGGGGGAGAGCGCGATACGGGCGCTCTGCCACGGCGTGGAGCTCGACGACGGGCCCACCGCGCCAGCGCGGGTGCGGCGCGTGGAGCCCGACCTGCTCGAGCTCACGATCCACGAGGGCCGCAACCGCCAGGTCAGGCGCATGTGCGAGGCGGTCGGTCATCAGGTCGTTGAGTTGCAGCGCGTCGCCTTCGGCCCGCTGCGTCTCGACGGTCTTGCGCCCGGCGAGCATCGGCGCTTGAGCGACGCGGAGGTCCAGCGGTTACGCGCAGCTGCTGACGCGCCCTCAACGCGTGTCGCCGACGGTACCGCGCGCCTGCTCTGACACAATCGCCGTCCATGCCGCAACGCCTCTTCGCCCTACGCGGCGCCATCAGCGTGAAGCGCAACGATGCCCAGGACATCCTCGACGCCACGACCGAGCTGATGCAGGCGATCGTCGAGCGCAACACGCTCGCGCCCGAGAACGTCGTGAGCTGTATCTTCACCGCCACAAACGACCTCAACGCCGAGTTCCCCGCGGTCGCCGCTCGCGCGCTGGGCTTCGACCGGGTGCCGCTGCTGTGTGCGCGGGAGATTCCCGTGCCGCGCTCGCTGCCGCGCGTCATCCGTGTGCTGATCCACTACCACGCCGAGGAGGGGCACTCTCCCCAGCACGTCTACCTCGGCGATGCCGCCGTGCTGCGCGTTGACCTCGAGTCGGCACAATAGACCGGTGGCAATCGAGTTCTCAAGCCGTATCCGGCGCATTCCCAGCTACCCCGCCGCGGGCGGCTACGGGCAACAGGCGCCGCCCGTGCGGCTGGCGAGCAACGAGTCGCCCTACCCGCCGCTCGCCGCGGTGCGCGAGGCGATCGAGCACGCGCTGGCCACGCTCAATCGCTACCCGGACCCCTCGAGCTCGCTACTGCGCGAGCGGTTGAGCGACCGCTATGGCGTCCCCGTTGAGCGGATCGCGGTCGGCAACGGCTCGTGCGACATCCTGCTCGCCGCCGGCGAGGCTCTGCTCGAACCGGACTCAGAGCTCGTCTACGCCTGGCCATCCTTCTCCGTCTACCCGCACCTCTCCGCCGCCTCCGGCGCGCGCGCCGTCACCGTCCCGCTCGACGACCGCGAGCACCACGACCTCGACGCGATGCTCGCGGAGATCACGGTCGCCACCCGGCTCGTGATCGTCTGCAATCCCAACAACCCCACCTCCACAGCACTCCCCCTAGCGGACATCGCCGCGTTCCTCGAGCAGATCCCGCCGCACGTGTGCGTGATCCTCGACGAGGCCTACTGCGAGTTCAACCTGCTCGAGGACCCCGACGCGTCGCTTGCGCTGCTCAGCCACCCCAACCTCGCACTGCTGCGCACCTTCTCCAAGGTGCATGGTCTCTGCGGCCTGCGCGTCGGCTTCGCGCTATGCGGCTCGGATGAGCTCCCGCGCGCGCTCGACCAGGTCCGCCAACCGTTCTTCTGCAACGCCCTCGCCCAGGTCGCCGCGGTCGAGGCGCTCAGCCATCAGGACGCCGTCGAAGAACGTGTCGCGCGAACGATCGCCGAGCGGATCGCAATGGATGAGAGGCTCAGCGCCCTCGGGCTCGGAGTGGCCGAGTCGCAGGCGAACTTCTGCTGGGTCAAGCTCGGCGAGGATCGAGACGAGGCCGAGATCATGCGCGGTTTGGAGTCCCGCGGCGTGCTCGTCCGCGGGGGCGGCGCCCTCGGCAGCGACACGCCCGCGTTGCGCGTCACCTATGGCCTCCCTGAGGAAAACACGCGCTTTCTAGAGGCCCTCACCGAGGTGCTCTCTCTAGCTTGATCTTTAGGGTCGACCCAGCACCCGTCGCAGTGAATGTCTTTCTCAAGCCAATTCGAGCCGGAAGAGACGAACCGACAAGGCACTATTAGAGCGGTTCAACTCCCAGGCCGCCATCGAGGGGCACGGCGATCTTGCCTCTTCTTACCGGCAGTGGGTTCTCGATCCCTTCGAACAGGTCGAGGGTCGCCAGGCCGCAATGGGGGACCGGCCCGCGGGATGCCAACGCCGCGGCGGCGTGTACGGCGGCGGCCACGCCCAGCGGGCCATCGAGCGTGGATGCAAGGTAGACCTCCGCGCCGGAAGCGCGCACCAGGGCGGCGGCCGCGATCAGGCCGGATATGCCTCCACAGCGGGAGATCTTCAGGCAGACAGCATCGGCGACGCCCGCGCCGAGCGCTCCATGCTCGGCCGCCGTCTCGTCGATCGCCACCCTCGTGCTCACGCGCTCGCGCACTTCCCTCACGTCCTTGAGCCCGTGCGTCGGCTCCTCCACCAGCTCCAGCCCCGCCGGCGCCAGCGTGTCGATCGCCCGCACCGCCTCCTCCACGCTCCACGCACCGTTCGCGTCCAGTCGCAAGGAGACTTCTGGGCCGGTGGCCGCGCGCGCCGCCGCCACGCGACCGGCGTCGTCACCCACCCCAACCTTCACCTTGATACAGGTGAACCCCTCAAGCACAGCGCTGCTCGCCTGCTCTGAGACCCCCGCGCGGTCGAGCGCCGTCAAGGTCGCGTTGACCTCCACTGCGGGGGCGGGATCGTCCGTCAGCAGTGCGGCGACCGGCCTGCCCACGCGCCTGCCCGCGCGATCCCATAGCGCCAGGTCGATCGCCGCCAGCGCCTGCGGCAGATCCTCGACGCGACGGCACGCGTCGATCAGCCGCGCGCCGTTCATGTCCGGCGCCGCACTCTCCAGCACAGTCCTGTAGAGCTCGAGCGCATTCTCCACCCGCTCTATGCTTACGCCGTCATATGCCTCCAGGGGAGCCGCCTCGCCGTAGCCCGTGACCCCGTCGGTGTCGGTGATCGCCACGGCCACGAGCTCGCGCTCGGAGACCGTTCCGTATGAGCTCAGCAAAGGGCTGGACAGTCTCAGCACCCGTCGCTCAATGCTCAGCCTCACGCTCCGATCCCGCCGCTCGAGAGGATCCCGGCTGCGAACAGCAGGCAGAAGACCAGTTGCAGGGCGCCCGTCTTTGCCAGCGCGCCGTTCAGCGCCGGTCCGTCTGTGCGCGTTCTCACCGCCTTCACGACCGGTATCGCCAGGGGAATCGCCGCCCAGCTGAGCAGCAGCCATGCTGTCATCGAGCCGAGCGCCCACGGCAGCGGGGCGGTCACGAACGCGCCCGCCACCATTGCGGTGTACAGCGCGCGCGTTCGCTCGCGTCCCAGCCGCACCGCCAGCGTGCGCTTGCCCGCACGTCGGTCTGTCTCTAAGTCGCGCACATTGTTGACCACGAGGATCGCGCTCGCCAACAGGCCCACCGGCACCGCGCACACGAACGCCTGCCAGGGCAGTTGCTGGACCTGCACGAAGTAGGAGCCCGCTACCGCCACCACGCCGAAGAACAGAAACACGAACACCTCTCCCAATCCCTCATATCCATACGGGCGCGGACCTCCCGTGTACAGCACGCCGGCGAGAATCGAAGCCGCGCCCACGGCGATCAACCCTGGCCCCGCCACCGCGACCAGGTACGCGCCGCACGCGACAGCGAGCGCGAACGTCGCGTACGTGGCGAGCAGCACCTGACGGGGAGGGACCAGCCCGCCCGCGGTCACCCGCACCGGTCCCAGCCGGTCCTCCGTGTCGGCGCCCCGCCGCGCGTCTGAGTAGTCGTTTGACAGGTTGGTGCCCACCTGGATGAGCACCGCGCCCAGTAGCGCCGCCACGAACGCCAACGGATGGAAATGATCTGCCCCGAGTGCCAGCGAGGTGCCCACCAGCACCGGCGCCACCGCCGCGGGCAGCGTGCGCACGCGGGCGGCCATCACCCATATACGCACCGCGCTCGTGACGCCGGCGACTGATTCCGGGGTGGAGGTCATCGTCTGAGTGAAGCTCGCGCGGTCTATGCGCGCTTTGGGAAACGGGAGAAATCTGGCTTGCGTTTCTCCCTATAGGCGTCGCGGCCCTCCCGCGCCTCCTCACTGCCATAGAACAGGAGGTTCGTGTCGTGCGCGAGCTGCTGGATCCCGCTCAGCCCGTCCTCGGTCGCGTTGAAGCTCGCCTTCAACAGCCGCAGCGCAAATGGGGACAGCGCGAGCATCTCCTTACACCACTGCACGGTCTCATCCTCCAGGCGCTCCAAGGGCACGACCACATTGACCATCCCCATCTCGCGCGCCTCCTCGGCCGAGTACTGCCGGCACAGGAACCAGATCTCCTTGGCCTTCTTCGGTCCGACGAGGCTCGCCAACAGGCCCGCGCCAAACCCGCCGTCGAACGACCCCACCTTCGGCCCCACCTGCCCGAACCGCGCGTTATCGGCAGCGATCGTCAGATCGCACACCAGATGCAGCACGTGTCCGCCCCCAATCGCATATCCGGCGACCATCGCCACGACCGGCTTCGGCAGCCGGCGGATCTGCACATGTAGGTCGGTCACATGGAACCGCCCGATCCCGGCCTGAGCGGGGGACGTCAGCTGCTCGTCGCTCAGGTAGCCGGAGTCCCCGCGCACGCGCTGATCGCCCCCCGAGCAGAACGCATCCTCACCCTCGCCCGTGAGCACGATCACGCCTATGTCCGTGTCCTCGCGCGCATCCTCCAACGCCTTTGAGATCTCGACGATCGTCTGCGGGCGGAACGCGTTTCGCACCTCCGGGCGGGCGATCGTGATCTTCGCGATTCCGGATGGGGAGTCGCCCTCCCCGGACGACTTCTCATAGTGGATGTCTGTGTACTCGCCTGCTGGGATCCAAGTGGTGGGCACGTGCTCTTCTGCGCTCCTTCTCGATGACGGCGTCCGGGTGAGGGCGAAGGCTAGCCTGTGAGGCATGATCGTCGAAGGATGGCTCGAACGTGCTGCCGCCATGAGCCCCGCGCGCACAGCGCTCGAGACTCCCACGGGGAGCCTGTCCTATGAGGAGCTTCTTGTTGGCACCCGCGCTTCGGCGGCTGAGCTCCAGCGGCGTGCGGTGCAACCCGGCGATCGGGTTGCCATAGGGCTGCTCCCGGGACTGGCCTTCGCCGAAGCTCTCCACGCCTGCCTGCTGCTCGGGGCGGTCGCGGTGCCCGTCGATCTACGCCTGTCATCCGCAGAGCGCGCACGGATCATCGACGGGGCCGCGGCCTTAGTCGAGGAGCCTCTCCGGGATGGACCGGCACAGAGGGGCAACACGGCCGATCTGGCTGGGGCCGGGCACGATCTCGATGCAACCGCGGTCGTGATCCACACCTCTGGCACGACCTCCGCTCCCCGGCCGGTGGAGCTCACGTACGGGAACCTCCTCTGGAGTGCCCTTGGCTCGGCTACAGCGCTCGGCCTCGATCCCGGCGAGCGCTGGCTCTGCGCCCTGCCCGTCTCCCATGTCGGTGGCCTCTCGATTCTGCTGAGATCCTGCATCTACGGGACCACGGCCGTCGTCCACGAGCACTTCGACACCGAGCGCGTCCTTCAGGCCCTCGGTGAGGAGGACATCACGCTCGTCTCACTCGTCTCAACCACGCTGGCCCGCCTGCTCGACGCGGGCTTGGAGCGACCGCCGGCGCTGCGCGCCGCACTCACCGGCGGCGGTCCCGTTCCGGCGGCGCTCGTCGATCGAGCGCGCGCCGCGGAGGTGCCCGTCAGCCTCACCTACGGGCTCACCGAGGCCTGCTCGCAGGTCACGACCGCGCCGCTCGCGGATATGGACTCCCGTCCGAATCATGCCGGCCCACCCCTGTTCTGCACGCGCGTGCGCGTCGCGGACGTGCCGCCGGGGGACCCAGCGGTCGGGGAGATCATGGTCGCTTCACCGACCGTCGCCCGCGCATCGCTCGACCGCGATGGCTGGCTGCACACCGGAGATCTGGGCGCCCTGGACGAGCACGGCCGGTTGCGCATCACCGGGCGCAAGGCGGACACGATCATCAGCGGCGGCGAGAACGTCGCGCCCGCCGAGGTCGAGGCTGTGCTGGAGGCCCATCCGGACGTACTCGAGGCGGCGGTGCTCGGCCGCGCGGACCCGCGCTGGGGCGAGGCGGTCACCGCGATCGTCGTCGCGCGAGCGGGAAGGGCGCTCGAGGCAGACGAGCTGCGCGCCCACTGTGCTCGCGGCCTTGCTCCCTATAAGGTGCCCAAGCAGGTGGTGCTCACCGGCGAGCCGCTGCCGCGCACACGCTCAGGCAAGCTGCTGCGACGGGAGCTCGATCGATATCCGCGGGAGGAGAATCAGGGGGAATGAGCTTCGACGCGAACGCCCACCGCGCGGCCAGCCTCGACGATTGGGAAGGGGCTGCCTCGGGCTGGGTGCGCCGCCAGGAGATGCTGCGCGAGTTCTCGGCGCCCGTATCGCACTGGATGATCGATGCGATCGTGCCTCAGCCCGGCCAGCGGGTACTCGAGCTGGCCGCTGGGATGGGGGAAACCGGCATGCTGGCCGCGGAGCTGGTCGCGCCGCACGGCGGCGTGATCGTCTCAGACCAGGCCGAGGCGATGCTCGAGGGAGCCCGCGCGCGGGCGGTGCAGTTGGGCCTCTCAAATGTCGAGTTCCAGGTGCTCAACGCTGAATGGATCGACCTGCCGGTGGCCAGCGTCGATGCGGTCCTGTGCCGCTGGGGCTACATGCTGATGGCCGACCCGGTCGCCGCGCTGCGCGAGACCCGTCGCGTGCTCGTGCCCGGCGGGCGCCTGGCGCTGGCCGCCTGGGATGAGATCGCCCACAATCCCTGGGCGCTTCTGCCCGCCCAGGAGCTGATCGAGCGCGGCCTCGCCCCGTCGTTCGGTGACCGCGTGCGCGAGCTGCCCGGGCCGTTCGCGCTGGGAAAGCCCGGGATGTTGGCCGAGGCGATCGAGCAGGCCGGCTTCGGCGACGTTGAGATCGACGCCATCGAGCTGCCCCGCCGTCACCCCGACTTCGAGGAGATGTGGGACACCACGCTTGACCTCTCGAAGGGCTTCCACGACGCGGTCCTGTCCCGGCCCGAGGGCGAGATCGAGCAGATCAAGGTCTCGCTGGCGCAACGCTTTGCCAAGTACACATCAGCCGATGGTGCCCTGGAGATACCGGGGCGCACGCTGGTGGCGTCCGCGAGCGCCTGAGCGCTGTACCGGGCGCGATCGGCCGCGGCTGTCGGCGCCGTCGGCCTGAGCGTCGCGGTTTGGATAGCCTGCCGCCAATGATCTACGACGACGACGCAGACCTCAGCCTCCTCGACGGCAAGACCGTCGCCATCATCGGCTACGGCTCCCAAGGCCACGCTCACGCGCTCAACCTCAAGGACTCGGGCGTCAACGTCGTGGTTGGGTTGCGTCTCGACTCCGCGTCGGTGGCCAAGGCGCGCGATGCGGGCCTGGAGGTGCTTCCGGTCGTCGAAGCCGCAAGCCGCGGCGACCTTGTGATGATCCTCCTCCCGGACGAGCTCCACCGCCAGGTGTGGGAGGCAGAGATCCGCGACGGGATCGCCGAGGGAAACATGATCCTGTTCGGCCATGGCTTCTCGATCCACTACAAAGAGGTGACTCCGCCTCCCGGCGTGGACGTGGGGATGGTGGCGCCGAAGGGCCCCGGCCACCTGGTTCGCCGCCAGTTCACCGAAGGCAGCGGCGTACCGGGGCTGATCGCCGTCGAGCAGGATGCCACCGGCAACGCGCGGGCGCTGGCGTTGGCGTACGCCAAGGGCATCGGCTGCACGCGCGGCGGGGTGATCGAGACGACGTTCAAGGACGAGACCGAGACGGACCTGTTCGGCGAGCAGGCTGTCCTCTGCGGCGGCGCCTCAGAGCTCGTCCAGGCGGGCTTCGAAACGCTCGTGGACGCGGGTTATGACCCGGAGATGGCCTACTTCGAGTGCCTGCACGAGCTCAAGCTGATCGCGGACCTGATGTACGAGAAGGGCCTTGCCGGTATGCGCTTCTCGATCTCCAACACGGCGGAGTACGGCGACTACACGCGCGGCAAACGCGTGATCACCGAGGAAACGCGCGCAAACATGCGCAAGATCCTCGCCGAGATCCAGTCGGGTGATTTCGCCAGGGAGTGGATCGCCGAGAACCGCGCCGGGCAAGAGAACTTCAAGCGCATGCGCTCAGAACAAGCCGACACGCAGGTCGAGCACGTCGGCTCAGAGCTGCGCTCGCACATGGACTGGATCAAGCCCTCGTTTTAGGTCTCGCGGCGATGCTTGCCTACCTCTCCTGGCATCGTCCCGCACCGGAGGTTCCAATAGACGCGTATGAGGCGGCCCTTCAGGGCTTCCACCGGTCGCTCGCGCACCAGCCGCCGAGCGGCTTCCGAGGGTCAGCCACCTTTGTTGCGAGGGAGCTCCCGTGGCTCACGATCGCAGGCGCCTCCTCGACGGCAGAGCCAGGCGGTGGTTACGAGGACTGGTATCTCCTCGATGGCTGGTCCGCGGTGGGCGTGCTGGAAGAGGCCGCAATCTCGCGTGGGCATATCACCGCACACGACAAGATCGCCAAGCTCACGGGTCCGGCAACCGGCGCGGTCTATCGCCTGAGCGAGGGGCATTCAATCCTCGCCGACGCGCGAGTGGCCGTGTGGGTTCAGCGCGACCGGGGGTATGAGTCGCCCACGATCGCGGATCTGTTGGGGGACGGCATGGACCGTGTGAGCGGGGGATTGTGGCGGCGCTGTGTAGGACTCGGCCCGGCACCGGAGTACTGTCTGCTGGCCGGCGAGGCGCCCGCGGGCGCGGCATCCGCACGCCTGCCGGCTGGTTGGACCGCCACGACATACCCACGAGAGGTGCTGTGGAGTGGTTGACGTGGTGATGAGCCCCACGGACGGGGTCAGCAAGAGACGTCCACCCGGCTCGAGCGGATCGGAAGCGGCGTTCGCTACACTCGCCTTCGTCGTCGCGACTGGCGCTCGGGTGGAGTTCACCACCGGGAAGTGACGACTCAGCACCGCCGCGCGCCTGGGCACCCTCAGATCATCGATATTCCTTCGAGGTCCCGACCCAACGAGGAGCCCCACATGACGCCGAGCCCCCTGACAGCCGAGACGCAACTGGTCATTCCCGAGGATCTGAGGCCCGCCGACGGTCGCTTCGGATGTGGGCCTTCGAAGGTTCGCCCAGAGGCGCTCGCGCTTCTCGCGAGCGCGGGAGGGGCCGTGATGGGCACCTCGCACAGGCAGAAGCCGGTGAAGGCGCTCGTCGGCGAGATCCGCGCGGGGCTTTCAGAGCTGTTCGCGGCGCCCGAGGGCTACGAGGTGGCGCTCGGCAATGGCGGCGCGACCGCCTTCTGGGACGCCGCCGCGTTTGGGCTGGTGGATCACTACGCGCTGCATCTGGTCTACGGAGAGTTCTCCTCGAAGTTCGCGCAGGTCACCAAGGAGGCGCCGTTCCTCGAGGATCCGCGCGTCGTGTCAGTCGACGTGGGCGATGCCCCCGATGTCGATGGCATCGCCTCGCTTGCCACAGAAGAGCACGTCGACGCGATCGCCTGGGCGCACAACGAGACCTCGACCGGAGTGATGGTGCCGGTGCGCCGGCCGGCCGGAGCCGACGCGCTGGTGCTGATCGACGCGACCTCCGGAGCGGGCGGGCTGCCGGTCGAAGTCGCACAGGCTGACGCCTACTACTTCGCGCCGCAGAAGGGCTTTGCCGGCGATGGCGGACTGTGGGTCGCGCTGCTCAGCCCCGCGGCGCAGGAGCGGATCTCGGAGCTGCACGCATCCGAGCGCTGGATACCGGCGTTCCTCTCGCTGCACACGGCGCTCGAGAACTCGCTGAAAGACCAGACCTACAACACCCCCGCGGTGGCGACGTTGTTTCTGCTCGCCGGCCAGATTCGCTGGATGCTCGACGGCGGTGGTCTCGACTGGTGTGTCGCGCGCACGACGGCCTCCTCAGAGCACCTCTACGGCTGGGCCGAGCGGACCGCGTACACAGCGCCGTTCGTGCGCGACCCCGCGAAGCGCTCGCTCGTCGTGGGGACGATCGATTTCACCGAGGAGGTGGACGCGGCCGCGGTTGCCGCCACCTTGCGCGCGAACGGGATCGTCGACGTCGAGCCCTACCGCAAGCTGGGGCGCAACCAGCTGCGGATCGGGATGTTCCCGGCGGTCGACACCGCCGATGTGCAGGCTCTCACCGCGTGTATCGATTGGATCGTGGAGAGGACGTCAGCATGAGCATCGCCACGGCGGACACTGCGCCTGAAGGACGTCTGAAGGTCCTCGTCAAGGAGAAGATCGGCGACTCGGGCGTGCAGCTGCTGCAAGAGCACTTCGATGTCGACCTCGGCATCGACTGGACCGACGAGGAGCTCGCCGAGCGCATCGGCGCCTACCACGGCATCCTGATCCGCTCCGCTACGAAGATGACCGCCGAGCTGATCGAGCGGGCCGTCAACCTGCGCGTGATCGGACGCGCGGGTGTGGGCGTGGACAACGTCGACGTCGACGCCGCCACCAAGCGCGGGATCGTCGTGGCCAACGCGCCCGAGTCGAATGTCGTCACCGCGGCCGAGCACACGATGGCGTTGCTGCTCGCGCTCGCGCGCAACATCCCTCAAGCGTATGTATCGCTGACGGCCGGCAAGTGGGAGCGCTCGAAATTCTCGGGCGTGGAGCTGTACGAGAAGACGCTCGGCATCCTCGGCTTCGGGCGCATCGGCCAGCTCGTCGCGCAGCGCGCGCGGGGCTTCGGCATGCGCGTGCTCGCGTTCGACCCGTTCGTCAGCGCCGAGCGCTATCGCGAGCTGGGGGTGGACAAGGCCGACGGCGTCGACGACGTGTACGCGCAGGCGGACTTCATCACCGTGCACCTGCCCAAGACACCGGAGACCGAAGGCTTCCTCGACGCACGGGCGTTCGCGAAGATGCGCGACGGCGTACGCGTGCTGAACGTCGCTCGCGGCGGGCTGATCGACGACGCGGCGCTGAAGGACGCCCTGGACTCGGGCAAGGTGGGCGGCGCCGCCCTCGATGTGTTCCCGTCCGAGCCGATCACCGACTATCCGTTGTTCCAGGGTTACCCCAACGTGGTCGTCACGCCGCACCTCGGCGCCTCCACGGCGGAGGCGACCGACCGCGCGGGCTATCAGAGCGCCGAGCAGGTGCTCGCCGCGCTCACCGGCGGCGTCGTCTCGACAGCCGTGAACATCCCCGCGGTCGGCGCCGAGGACATGGAGGTGCTCGGTCCGTTCCTGCCGCTCGCCACACAGCTCGGGCGCCTCGCGATGGCGCTCGCCGAGGGCAGCTCGGTCGAGCGCATCGAGGCCGCGTTCCTCGGCCGCATCGCCGACTTCGACACGCGCCTGCTCACGCTCGCGGTGATCCAGGGCGCGCTGCAGGGCCGCACCGAGGAGCAGGTCAACCTCGTAAACGCCCCCAGCATGGCCCAGCAACGGGGCATCATCGTCGAGGAGAAGGCGGTCTCCGAGGCGCAGGACTTCAACGAGCTGATCCGCGTCACCGTGGCCGCGGGCGGGCAGCGGGTGGCGGTTGCAGGTACCGGCATCGGCCCCAACCGCGTGCCGCACCTGGTCGAGGTGCAGGGCCGGCGCCTGACGATCGAGCTCGCTCGCTACGTGACCGTCTTTCGCTACGAGGACCTGCCGGGCATGATCGGCCGCGTCGGCACGATCTTCGGCTCACACGGGATCAACATCTCCTCCGCCGCCATCGGTCACACGCCCGACGGGCACACCGACGGTGATGAGCAGCGCCTGGCGGCGATGGTCGTCACGACCGATGCCGCCGTCCCCGATGAGGTCGTACAGGAGATCGTCGCCTCAGACGGATTCGTCAACGGCTGGTCGGTCGATCTGGGCTGAGCGGCTGCTCGGGGCAGTGCCGGGCTATTAGCGACCACTAACCAAATCTAGTAGGGTGGCCGAGATGCGAGCCGTTGTCATCACCAAGCACGGCGGGCCCGGCGTGCTTCAGGTACAGGAGCGACCGGACCCTGAGCTCAAAGCCGGAGAGGTGCGCATCGATGTCGCCGCCGCGGGAATCAACTTCGCCGACATCATGGCGCGCCTGGGCTTCTATCCCGACGCGCCCAAGACTCCCTGCGTCGTCGGCTACGAGGTCGCCGGCACGATCCTCGAGCTGGGCGAGGGAGCATCGACCCCCGCCCACCCACTCAGTCACGGCCAGCGGGTCATCGCTGGGACGGAGTTCGGCGGCTACGCCTCGCAGGTGGTTGTGCCCGCCGACGGTGTGGTGGCGCTGCCGGACGGGCTCACATTCGAGCAGGGCGCGGCGATCCCCGTCAACTACGGGACGGCGTGGATGGGACTCGTCGGCTTCGGCAGCCTGCGGCCCGGCGAACGCGTGCTGATCCACGCGGCCGCCGGCGGCGTCGGCATCGCCGCGACCCAGCTCGCCAAGCGCCAGGGCGCCGAGGTGTACGGCACGTCCTCACCCGGCAAGCACGCGCGGATCTCCGAGCTCGGCGTCGATCACCCGCTCGACTACACGACGGCGGGCTGGGAGCGCGGCCTGCCGCCGTTCGACCTGATCATGGATGCGATCGGCGGCAAGAGCCTGCGGCGCAGCTACGATCTGCTTGGCCCCGGCGGTCGTCTGATCGCCTTCGGCGCCTCCGCGCTCGTCTCCGGCGAGCGGCGCAACCCCGTCTCCGCTCTGCGCACGGTCCTGCGCATGCCGCGCTTCAACCTGATCAAGCAGATGTCCGCCTCCAAGGCCGTAATCGGGCTGAACATGTACACCCTCTCCCAGGACGAGCGCAGGCGCGCGCAGGTCAGCGCGGCGCTGCGCGAGATGCTCGACGATGGCACGATCGATCCGGTCGTGGCCGGCAGCTTCAGCTTCGAGGAAGCCGGCGCCGCTCAGAACATGATCACCGAGCGGCGTAACGTCGGCAAGGTCGTTCTAGTTCCCTAGGCGCGGTCCGTTGAAGGATCGGAACGATCCGCCCTCCTAGGGGCTCCTCGAACTCATCCTGAGGGGATTCCATTGCCCCCTGGCCCTGACCCGGAGTTGGTTGCCGGACGGCCACGGCAGTGCTAGCCTGCATTTCAGATGTCGTTCCAGATCTCGCTTCTCTCGCTTCTTCTGCTCCCCCCTCGGGGGGAATAGCGCGTGGCGGCCGCGTAGCCGCATACCCAGCAGAGAGGACCGATCGGAGATCGGCCAGCAAGCGAGATAGAGAAGGAGCACGAACGACATGGACACGCATGACGGACAGACCGGCAGTGGCGCGGCGGGAGCGGGCCGTGAGAACGCAGACCGCGTCCTGATTTTCGACACGACCCTGCGCGACGGGGAGCAGTCGCCCGGGATCTCGCTGAACAAGCAGGAAAAGCTGGAGATCGCCCACCAGCTCTCACGGCTGGGAGTGGATGTGATCGAGGCGGGATTCCCGATCACCTCACCGGGTGACTTCGAGTCTGTGCAGGCGATCGCTCGCGAGGTGGAAGGACCGGTGATCTGCGGGCTGGCGCGGACCTCAAGCCAGGACATCGAGGCTGCATGGAACGCGGTGAAGGACTCAGAACGCCCGCGCATCCATACGTTCATCGCGACCAGCGACATCCACATCGAGCGCAAGCTGCAGACCACGCGTGAGGACGTCAAGGGCCAGGTGCGCGCGGCGGTCGCCCAGGCGCGTGAGTACACCGACGACGTCGAGTTCTCGCCCGAGGACGGCTCGCGCTCGGACGTGCAGTACATGGCCGAGGTGATCCAAATCGCGCTGGATGAGGGCGCCACCACAATCAACGTGCCGGATACGGTCGGATACACGATGCCGCGCGAGTACGCGGCGATGTTCGAGGAGCTCTACCGCCTCCTGCCGGGGCTGCGCGACGTCGTCGTCTCGGTTCATTGTCACGACGACCTGGGCATGGCCGTCGCGAACTCCCTGGCCGGGCTGGAAGCGGGCTGCCGGCAGGTCGAGTGCGCGATCAACGGCATCGGCGAGCGCGCGGGCAACGCGTCGCTCGAGGAGATCGTGATGTTGCTGCACACGCGCGAGCCGAGTCTCGGGCTGTGGACAGGAGCCCAGACGACCGAGATCGCGCGCACCAGCAGGCTGGTCTCGCGGTTGACCGGCTACCCGGTGCAGCCGAACAAGGCGATCGTGGGGCGCAACGCGTTCGCGCACGAGGCGGGCATCCACCAGGACGGCGTGCTCAAGGAGCGCACCACCTACGAGATCATGGATGCGACCACGGTCGGCCTGCGCAGCAACTCGATCGTGCTCGGCAAGCACTCCGGCCGCCACGCGCTGAGCAAAGCGCTCGAGGAGATGGGCTTC
>Ga0116222_1000632_pt1 | contig 21327 bp, 11 predicted proteins | sample Sb_taG_12_FD_88963 | JGI IMG/M metagenome (GOLD analysis project Ga0116222, IMG submission 88963) | Peat soil microbial communities from Weissenstadt, Germany - Sb_50d_9_AC metaG | ecosystem: Environmental > Terrestrial > Soil > Wetlands > Peat | place: Germany: Weissenstadt | collected 2010-09-21
AACGGCCCACGTCGCCGGTGGCCGGGAGTCCGCCGGACATCTTGGTCCAGTGCGAGCCGCTATCGGTGGACCGGTACACACCGCCATCCGGGCCGCCGCCATCGTACCCGAAGGCCGTCCGCCGCCGTTCATAGGCCGCGGCGTAGAGGATGTTGGGGCTCTGCGGATCGATAGCGATGTCGGATGCGCCGGTGTTCTCGTTGATGGCCAGGGTTTGCGTCCAGGTGGCGCCGCCATCGGTGCTCTTGTAGACGCCGCGCTCTTTGTTCGGTCCCCAGAGGTCACCCAGCGCCGCCACGTACACGATGTCGGGGTTCGTGGGATGGACCACGATGCGCCCGATATGGTGGGTCTCGGCGAGGCCCAGGTGGGTCCACGTCGTACCGCCGTCCATCGACTTGTAGACTCCGTTCCCCCACGAGGAACTCTGGCGGTTGTTGGCCTCTCCGGTGCCGGCGTAAAGAATCGCCGGATTCGAAGGCGCCAGGGCGAGGTCGCCGATCGAGGGGTTGGGCTGATCGTCGAAGATCGGCTGCCAGGTATTGCCTCCATTGACCGTCTTGAAGATTCCGCCGGCCGCGGTGCCCACGTAGATGACGCGCGGGTCCGACTCCACGACCGCGAAGTCGTCGACTCGTCCGCCCATGGTACCGGGTCCGATGTTGCGGAATTTCAGGTTCTTGAGAACGGCGTCGTGCGCGCTTTGCGCAGCGCTTTGAGAGACCAGGCTGCCGAGCCCGGCGAGTAACAGAAAGGTGGCGAGAAGGCCACGGCGCATCGATTTGGTGGTTTTCATAACAATATCCGGATGGCGGAATCCATTCTATCCCATCTGCCGCGAAGAATTATGTTGTCCTTCAATCCGTCCTCTGCCAGTATGTCGTAGTGTATTTGTATCCAAATTTCACTCCGAGGAGACACGAATGCGTAGTTTCTCACTGGGCTTCGCCATTTCCGCCGCGGCTGTGTTCGCCACGGTCGCCTGTTTGAACCCGCCACCCGCTCGAGCCGCCGACCACCGGGATGCCCCCGCGGTCGACGGCGTGGGCGAGGGCGATATCAGCGACATCTTTGCGTTTCTGGATCCCAACGACCGAACCAAGCTCGTGCTGGCCATGGGGGTAAACCCGTTCTCCGTGCCGGCACTGCTGCAAACCTATCACTTTTCGAACGCGTTTCTCTACCAGTTCAAGATCGATTACACCAGCGACTACAAAGAAGACGTGGTCGTGCAGGTCTCGTTCCGCAACACCGCCACGTCGCAAAATATCCACGTGCGAATCGGAGCGCCCGATCCCACCTCCGTGGGCGCCATCAATACCCTGATGACGAGCCCGGCGATCGATATCGTCGGCCCGATCGAAACGGTCATCAACGATCCCAGCGGAGTACAGGTATTCGCCGGGCAGCGTAACGACCCGTTCGTGCTGGACGGGCAATACTTCCGCATCATCGCAGGCACGCAGGACGTGTTCCGCGATATCCCGGCCAGCCCGCTCGGGCCGCTGCACGGCCGCCCGGTCGGGGCCAACGGGCAGAGCGGAATCGACAGCTTTGCCGGCTTCAACGTTTCCTATATCGTGGTGGAGGTGCCGCTCGCCGCCGTCGGTCCGGGATTCTTCCAGAACGCCAGCCGGATCTACAATATCTGGGGCACCGTAAGCTCGCCTTACGTGGACGATTCCTACGTGCAGTTCGAGCGCATGGGACAGCCGCTGTTCAACACCGTGTTCATCCCCGCCGCTCTCAAGGATGCGTGCAACGCCGGCGTGCCTTCGGACGACGTGGCGCGCTTCGCCAGCTACGTGCCCGACGCTCTCACGACCACGGACAATGACGGAACCGGGAACACCATCGCGGGACGGGCCACGCTGCTCACGAACCTGGGGCTGGGCGCACTGCCTTACGGGGCGCCCCTTCTGCTTCCGTCTACTTTCGCCAACACCAGCAAGGACCTGCTGCGGTCGGCGCTGGTGCCGGACGTTCTGCGGCTCAACCTGGATGCGGCTCCGACCGATCTCGGAATCGGGCAGTCCGGGCTGATCAACGGACGCAGGCCGGGGGACAATGTGGTCGATATCGCGCTGCGCGTGCTGCGGCAACTGGCCGACGTGAATTTCCCCTCGTCGCTGGGCGTTCCCGGCAGCGGACCGGCCAGGGCGGGCGCGCTGACATTCCCGGACCGCCGCATCTTCGCGGTGCTTCAGGGCTCGGACTTTGTGGGCCCCGACAGCAACATCGGCAGCGCCAACCTGGGGAGCAGCGCCAACGATCTGCCCCTTTTGACCACATTCCCATTCCTGGCGCCCCCGCATCCGCGGCCGGGAGACCCACAAGCCAGCCAGTAGACAAAAACGGGGCCGGGAGCAATTCCGGCCCCATGGCCAGGGCCGGCGGCAAGACCCCGCTTGCGGGCCGTAGCGGCGCCGACGTTACCGGGGAGCGATCCCGGCCCCAGGCCTAAGAGGGCAGGCGACAAAAACCGATCGTCTGCCCCACTGCTAGGAGAACACAGTATGCGATTAGCACTGATCCTGATTAGTCTCTTGTCCGTTTCCGCTTCCGATTTGCGTTTCGCCAGCGGTGTTGGCGGCGGCATGTCCACCGACGACCAGATTGCGGCGTTCGAAAAGTGGACCAAGGCCGACCCGAACAACGCCCAGAACCTGAACCTGCTGGCCGCGGCGTATATTCAGAAGACGCGCGAGACCGCCGATCCAGGCTATCTCCAGCGCGCCGACGCGCTCATCGGCCGGCTGCTTGGGCGCGAGCCGCGCAACTACGAGGCGTGGCGCCTGCGCAACCTGGTCGAATTGAACCGGCATCACTTCTCCACGGTCGCCGACTACGCCGGGCAATTGACCGCCCGGGCGCCGAGCGACCCGCAGAACTGGGGCACGCTGGGCGATGCGCTGATGGAGTTGGGCCGGTACCCTGAGGCCGCGGAGGCCTACGGCAAAATGGCCGCGATCAAGGAGAGTCTCTTCAGCCTGAATCGCCTGGCCTATTACCGCTTCGTAACGGGCAACTCCGACGGAGCGCTGGACGCCATGCGCAAGGCAGTGGCAGCCGGCGCTCAGTATCCCGAGAATAAGGCCTGGTGCCTGGCCGACCTCGGCTCGATGTATTTCAAGCTCGGCAAACTGGACGAGGCGGAGCGCGCCTACCGCGAGGCGATCGAGGCATTTCCCGGGCAGCACCAGGCGCACGCGGGATTGGGCGCGGTTCTGGCGGCGCGCGGACGGGCGAGCGAAGCGATCGCGAGCTACACTCGCGCGCAAGCCATCGTGCCGCTGCCGCAATACTCGGGAGCGCTGGCCGATCTTTTCACCGCCGGGGGCAAGGCGGAGCAGGCGCGCCTGCAGAACGCGCAGATCGACATGATCGCCAAACTCGAAGAGGCCGCCGGGCAGAAGGCGAATCGCACGCTGGCGCTGGTTTACGCCAACCAGGAACGCAACCTGGACCGCGCGCTGGAACTGGCCGAGGCCGATCTTTCGCTGCGCCACGACATCTACACCTGGGATGCGCTGTCGTGGGTGCTGTACAAACGGGGCAGTTTGGAAGAGGCGCAGAAGGCTTCGGGCGAGGCGTTGAAGACGGGCGCCCGCGAGCCGCTGCTGTTCTACCACGCGGGAATGATCGCGCGCGCGGCGGGGGACGGCGAGCGAGGGAGGAAGCTGATCGAGAGCGCCTTGGCGCTCAATCCGCGGTTCGACCCGGTGCAGGCTCCCGCGGCGCGGAGGGCGTTGAAGTAGGGACGTGGCGTTCAAATCTTTAACTCTTGTTTTCGGCCTGGCGAGCGCGCTGTTTGCACAGGCGCCCGTCCTCGTGGGCATCAGCCCGGATACGGCGGTCGTTGGGGCGAACCCCCAGGCGTTTGAAATCCTGGTTTATGGGTCCAATTTCCAGCCAGGCGCCAAGATCTTTTGGAATAACATTCAGATTAGCAATCAGCTTTCTAACAGCCCGCTTGGCCTGGACGGCAGCGTTTCGCCGCAACTGGTCAGCTCTGCGGGCGCGGCGCAGATCACGGTGCGCAATCCGGATGGGACGAAGTCTAATGCAGTCACATTCACAATCCGGACGACGCCGGCGACGCCCAGCTTCGCCGGCGCGACAACAGATCTCACGCTGCATTTAGGACAACCCCAAATACGGCAACTGCTGGTGGTCGGTTCCGGCATACAACCGGGAGTGGTTCTAAGCTGGAACGGACTGATTGTGCCCGCTGAAGAGGGATATCCTTTCCTGGGTTTCGAGATACCGACCAACCTGTGGCTGGTCCCTGGGCCTGTCAATTTGACTTTGAGGAATCCCGGTGGAAGTCCGTCCAACGTCCTCACGTTGATCATTCCTCCCCCCCGCACGTTGACCAGCGTCACCCCGTCCACAATCTCACCCGGGGGAGGCGATGTCACTCTCACCGTCAATGGCACCGGCTTCCAACCCGGAGATTTCATTGTTACGGGACGCGGACCGCAACTGCCCACGCAATTCGTCAGCAGCACGCAACTGCGGATTGTCGTGCCGGCGTCCCAAGTCCCGCCGCCGGGAACGTATTTGGTCACCGTGTTCTATGTTGGCGCGACAGCGGGAGTAGTCCCTCTGCTGGCGCCTGACTTTCTGAGCGCCATGAATGCCGGCTACGTGCCGGGTAACCTTCTCGCCCTAACCGTAGGTCCGCCGGGCTGTTCCTACAGCCTGTCGGCGGCCAGCGGCACAGTCGGAAGCGCGGCATCCACCGGTAGCGTGCAGGTCATAACTCAGTCGGGTTGCGCGTGGACCGCCAGCAGCCCGTCCAACGCAGTCTCGATCACCGCGCCCGCCGGTGGCAACGGCAGCGGAAACGGCACAGTGAATTACGGCGTGAAAGCCTCGAATAGCCCGCAGAGCGTCACTCTGACCATAGCCGGCGTTCCATTCACCGTCAACCAAGTGACGTCCTGCCTTTTCGGACTGACGCCTGCCAGTACGAATGTAGCGGCGGCGGGGGCGAGCGGCAATTTTGCCATCGGGGTTACGCAATCGAGCTGCTCCTGGACGGCTACCAGCAATGCACCATGGCTGCAGATCCTCAGTGGCGGAGGCGGCACGGGGAACGGGACCGTCAACTACTCGGTCTTACCCAATGCGTCGAACGTGGGGCGCGTGGGAACAATTACCGCGGGCGGGCAGACATTCACGGTCATCCAGGCGGGGAACGCCCCGTGCGCTTACTCGCTGCTGCAGGCCAGCCAGTCGTTCGCGGCCGCGGGGGGCCCTGGAACCGCCACCGTGCAAACGCCGGCCGGTTGTTCCTGGCAGGCGCTGAGCAACGTGCAGTGGCTGACGGTCGGCGCTCCCGCGGGAGGATCGGGCAACGGCACGGTGAGTTATTCGGTGGCGGCCAACCCGGGGACGGGCGCGCGCACCGGGAGTCTGACGATCGCAGGACTGACCTATTCGGTGACGCAAGCGGGGACTTCGTCGACGTTGAGCTGCTCGGCCAATGCTCCGGCCCCGCCGCAGGTGGCACTGGAAGGACGAACCGAACTCGTGGGAGATCTGCAACTGAGTTGCACCGGTCTGAGCGGCACCGCGGTCGCGGACATTTCACTGGCTCTGAACACCGACGTGACCAACACGCTGACGGGCGCAAGCACTACCGACGCGGTGCTGGTGGTGAACGAAGCCAACCCGCAGACCGGCCAGCTTTCCAGCTACGGCACGATCCGCTGGCCGGGAGTGACGCTCGTCGCCGACAGCAGCGGGACGGCGACGGCGCGGATCACCAATGTCCGGGTGGATGCCAGCCTCCTGACGGCGCCGGCGAATCTGCAGTCGGTGGCAGTGACGGGGCTGGTGAGTGTGGAATCGCAGACTCCCGTGCCGGTGAGCAATGCGCAAGTGACCGTGGCGAACGCGGCGCCCACGGTGGCGTTCCAGACGGGCACGGCCGCATCTCTGCGCCTGCCGCTGGTGTACCAGGAGGCCACGCCGGCGGGCTTCCAGCCGGGAACACGCCTGAGCGTGGTGCTGAGCAACATCGCGGCGGGGGACACGGTCTTCGTGCCGGTGTATCCCAGCGAGGGGGCGTCCAAGGCGCAGTTGTATTCGGCCGATGCCAATGGAGCGGGAGGATCGCCGGTCACGGGCGTTCCGCTGAATGGCCTCACATACCAGCAGCTAGCAGTGACCAATGGAACGGCGACGGCGACGTGGGTGGTGCTAGCGGCGGACCCGACGCAACTGGAGACGCGGACCTTCCTGCTGTTACTGGGCAGTGGGACCGAGAGTGACCTGGCGCAGATCCAGGCGACGGGAAGCCTGGGGCCGGTGAGCCCGGTAGGGGTGGCCAGCGCGACGGCGCCGGTGCCGCGCTATCGCGACTTTTCGGCGCCGCAGAAGCTGGTGAACCTGCGGGTGACGACGACGGTGGGTGGATTGGTGAAGGGGAATGTAAAAACACAGGCAGGAATGCCTGTGCCACTCGCCGGATCGAACGTGACGTTTACGACGCAGGTGGTGAACGACGATTCGGTGCAGACGGCCACGAATGTGACGGTGCGGGATAACGTGTCGACGGGAGGCACGATTGTAAGTTGTACCGCGAGCAACGGCCAGACTTGCGCGACGGCGGGCGGCTTGGCGACGGTGACCTATAGCTCCCTGGCGCCCGGGAGCAGCGTGACGGTAACCGCGGTGGTGGCGCCGGGCGCGTCGCTGGCGGACGGGTCGGTCGTGGATAACGACGTGGGAGTGACGAGCGACGATCCCAATGCGAGCCTTTCGGCGACGTCGGCGAGCACGAGCTCGATTGTGTTGAACGGTGTGCCGGTGACGGTGGGGGAACAGCCGGCCTCGGGCTCGGGAAGCAATCAGGCATTCACCTTCCAGTTTTCGCACCCGGACGGATATCTGAATCTGGGGGTGGTGAACGTGCTGGTCAACAAGGTCCTGGATGGGCGGAACGCATGTTACCTGGCCTACTCGGTGCCGGCCAGCACGCTGTACCTGGTGGACGACGGCGGGGACGCGGGCGGGCCGTATGCGGGCGCGGTGCAGTTGGGAAGCCCGAGCACCATCCAGAACAGCCAGTGCGCCGTGAGCCTGGCATCGGCGGTGGGCAGCGGGACGACCCTGACCCTGACTTTGAACATCGCGTTTCAGGCGGGGTTCGGAGGGAACCGGATATTCTACGTGGCGGCGCAGGACTTCGTGGCGCACAACACGAACTGGCAGGCGTTGGGGGTTTGGCAAGCGCCGTTCGGTGCGCCGGGGGCGATTGCCGTAGGCGGTTTGACGCCGGGGAGGGGATCGGGCAGCTCGGGCACTTCGCAGCAGTTCCAGATCACGGTCAACGATACGAAGGGCGCCGGGGATATCGGGGTGGTCAACGTGCTGATCAACAACTTCATCGACGGGAGGAATGCCTGCTACCTGGCTTACGCCACGGCGAGCAATACGCTGTTTCTGGTGGACGATGCGGGGGACGCCGGGGGCCCGTTTGCGGGCTCGATGGTGTTGAACGGGGGGAATGCGGGGATTCAAAATGGGCAATGCTCAGTGAACGGGTCTGGATCGTCGGTGAGCTCTGCGGCGAATCAAATGACCCTGACACTGAATATCAGCTTCACGGCGGCGTTTGCGGGGAATCGCGTGGTTTATGTGGCGGGGCGGGACAGGACGGACGGGAACAACACGGATTGGCAGGCGTTGGGGACGTTTACGGTGCAGTGAAGGCAAGGCGAGGGCCGAGCCGGCTTGGAAAGCCGGCTGCAGGATGAAATCCTGCCCCACTGAAGAAGTTGGCAGGCGGAAGCGCCTGCCCCACCTACTCCTTGAGGACGCTGTCATCGTACCAGGGGCTATGCAGGCTGCGATCACCTTCGTCGAGTTGGAAACCGGCGTGTTCGCTCAAGTCAAGATGGAACTTCACGCGGCGTCCCTGGCTGTCGGAATAGATGCGGCCTTCGAGCTCTTTTCCGATCAGGCTCTCGAGGTCGGCGAAGAATTGTAACGGGAACACAAAGGCCGGCCGCCGCTGATGTTCCGCCTCTTCCGCGGTGAGTACGTCGTGCGAGCGGCAGTAGCACTTGGCGACCGGGACCATGCGATCTTCCTCTCCGAGCATGCGAGCCTCGGAGCGGCGGATTTTGTGGAGCCGTCCGCCGCGGAGTTCCACGGAATCGTAGTCGGTTTCACTCGCGTGCCGGGCGGCCATGGCCGTTTGCTATTTTAGCAGCCGCAAATCGAGAAATGTCGAGACCTGCTGGGCCGCGGGAGGATCGAGGTTGGACAGAACCGCGATGACGTAGCCCGAATGCGCGTAGATTCTCAAATCGCCGTTCATGCCCGGCGCGCCGCCGCCGTGGCCCACGGCTCCCACGCCGTCTTTGCGCCCGTCTTCAAAACCGTACGCGTACTTACCGGCACCCCCGGTGTCCACTTTTCCGGTGATCAGTAATTCCGTGTTCTCGGGGTTCAGCAGCTTGTGGCCGATGAGAGCGTCGGCGAACTTCATGAGGTCGCCGACGGTGGAGTAGCCGCCGCCGGCCGAAGTTCCGCGATACGGCAGCGTATCGGTGTTGGGAGTCCAGGCGGTGGCGCCCTGCGGCCGCATATAACCGATGGAACGGCCGGCTACGGCTTCGCTCTCCGGCTCCGAGCCGGTCAGAGTCATTCCCGCGGGCTTATAGACGTGCTCCGCGACATAGTCGTAGTAACTCTGCTTGCTGACCCGCTCGACCAACACGCCCGCCAGCACCATGCCATAGTTGCTGTAGACCCAGCGGCTGCCGGGTTCGAACGCGGGGGCGCGCTTGCCGTAGAGGGCCACGTAGTCGTTGAGCGTCCGCAGTTCCAGACGGTGGGTGGTGAATTCGGGGCCGAAGATATCGCCGGTGCCGCCGGTGTGGGTCAGAAGCTGATGGATGGTGACCTTGGTGGCGACGTCCTGATTGGGATAGTCGGTGATGTACTTGCCGAGCGGGTCGGTGAGCTTGATTTTTCCGGCCTGCACCAGTTGCAGAACCGAAACGGCCGTGAACATCTTGTTCATGGAGCCGATGCGAAAGCGCGTTTCGAGCTTGTTGGCTACCTTTTTGTCGCGATCCGCCAGACCGTAGGCTCCGCTGAAAAGCACCTTGCCGGGCTTTTCCCCATTTTCCCGGAGGGCCAGGAGAACGGCTCCGGAGAAACGGTCGGCGGCAGCGTCCTTCTCGAGTTTGTCGCGCAGCGCGGCGACGATGTCCGCCTCATTCATGCGGGGCATGGGAAATTCGGCGGGACGAGGGACGGCGAGAAGACTGAAGCGCTGGATCTGGTGCGGCTCGGCGGGATCGACTACGAGGGTGAAGCGCGCAAACTGGTCCCCCTCGCGCTGTTGCACGAGGCCGGTGACGCTGACGGCTGTGGCCTGTTCCAGGGAACGCAGCTCGAAGCCGCCGGTCCGCTCGCGGAAGTTCATTTGCGCATCCAGCTTCATGGAGGGGTAGTTGGCCTCCAGGAACTGGCCGAGGCGGGCGCGATCTCCCGAGTTGAAGGCGTCGAGCCAGGCCGAGAACTGGTGGAAGGGCGCTCCGGCGCGGGCGGCTTCGGTTTCGGCCGCCGTCATTTTGGGCGGCGCCAGCTCCGGCGGCGGCTGCGCCAGTTGGATGCGGATGCCGGCAATCTGGTATGGCTCTGCCGCCGCCACGTTCATGGTGATTCTTTGGAACTGTTTGGCCGGGCCGCGCTCCTGGACCAGCACCACGAGGTGCGTGCCGGTGGACTCCTCTACTTTCTTCACGTCGTATCCGCCGGACTGGTTGCGGACCGCCAGTTCCTGGTCGACGCCTCCCCACGGCATGTTCTTGTCGATGAACTGCTGGATGACCGCGCGGTCCCCGGTGTCCTGGGCTTTGCGCCACGCCGAGAATTGGCGGCCGGCCGGAGTGTCTGGGATCTGCGCGTGGAGTGCGAATACGAACAGAACCGTGAGAATCAGCGTACGAGTGAGTTTCCTCATGTTGACCATAGGACGTCCCTCCTCTGTCATTCGTGGAATGGATCGATTAGTTCCCAGTGGGCCTTGCCACGCTATCGACGACGAGGAATTCGCGAGGGCCCTTGGCCGGCTCGAGTTTCAAGCCGAGCTGTTGGATGGCGGTAAAGATGGATGGAGCGGCAGGCTCATCCGCCGGTTCGGCAGGCCGGGGAAGCGGCTCGCCGCCGGGCCGGAAAGCGGGGGTGGCCTGTTCTTGCGCAAACTCCAGATGGAAATCAAACAGACCTTGGATGCCTGTCTGGTCGATGACCGGGCGGTCTACGGCGAGGTAGAGCAGTTTGGTGAAGCCATCGAGACTCGTGCCTGGCGCTTGCAGGGCCAGGGTCGATCCCGTGCCTTGCCTGATCAGGACCATACAGCCGTGTTCCGGCCGCGGCTGGGGCACCCTCGGAAAATCGACGGGAGGCAGCTTCCTTGCTGGAACGGGGGCAACTTGGGGCCGCCCTTGGCCACCGTCAAAGCATAGACCGGGACCTCCCGGTTCTCGCGACGGATCTTCAGCTTGAACCGGTCTTCCAGAAGCGCCTGCAGCATGAGTCCCATCATGGTTCCTTCGCTGGGAGCACCCTCCGCTCTGGCGTTGATCACGTAGCGGCCGGAATGGATCCAAAGCCGGGCCTCCGTCGATATGGGGAGCGGACGGATCGCGGACCAAATGACCACTGGCGTACAAGACGTACGCGGAATGAATGAGGCCGAGGACGGTATCGCAGCCGGTGGTCAGCCTGCCGGGAGACGAGTTGGGGCCGCTGCCGCCGCCCTTCTTTTGGATGCCGCCGCCACCGTCCCCTTCCTTGCAGGGCTTGATGGAGGCGACTTCGAATTGCGGCGTGGCCGCGGGCACGGATTGTGCGCGTGCAGGCGGCGTGTTCAGGATGGTTACGATCACTGCGCTAAGTACGTGCTTCATAAATACACCGATGTATTTGTGGGGCGCCGGGCAAGCGTCGACACGAGCGGGGGACGATCCTTTCGGGGCGTCTCTGGCGGCTGGAAACCTTGGGCACGAGGAGCGCCGGCTGAAGCCGGCGGCAGCCAAGATTGGCTGCCCCACAGAGCAGCAGAGCCGCAACTAAAGACGGTGTAGCAGGAGCGAGAATTCAGCAGCCTGAAGCCAGAATCAGCAAGCGGGGGCCCCTGCCGTTTAAAGAAGATCTTCTCTAGGGGGAAAGAAATGGAGCTACTGTAATACAGAGCAGCAGAGCCGCAACCAAAGGCCGACCAGGGGGTCGGCCGCGGACCGGGGGGTCCGCCCCACCAAATCGTCGCAGGCTGCGAAGACTTGAGAGTGTTGTAGTACAGAGCAGCTCAGAATCAGTGGGTTGACCTGAGGTTTCTGGAGAGTGTCCTGCCCGGAGGGCACACTTAGCCTGGGCATGATGCGGTTGTTCATGATGGATGCACGGTTAGACACCGGGCTTGGTTGTTTTGTGTCACTAGTTCCCGGTAGGCCTCTCGGCGCGATCGACGAAGAGGAAGTCGCGGGACCCGGTGGCGGCCTCGAGTTTCAACCCGAGTTGCTGCTCCAGGGCGGTAGAGATGGATGGGCCGGGAGGATTCGAGGGCGCGGCTACAGCACTTGGGTTGCCGCCATTGCGGCGCGCCATGCTGGCGAGACGGTTCAGCGCTCCGGGTGTGGACGCATCGGGCGCGAATTCGAGATCCATCCAGAATCTCCCGGTGAGGCCGGTTTTGTTGATTACCGGACGGTCCGTAGTGCCGAAGAGCCATATACAGAATTCATCGAGGCTATGGACTTGTGAATCGGGCGTGAAGTACGGTGTGAAGGCCGGTTTCTTACTTGGGCGGTCGATCTCCATACAGTGCTTCTGGCCCGGCGGAAGCGGCGGCGGGACTGTGTTGGCAACGCAGTCTCCCTGGTACGGCTGCATTTTGGGACCTCCCGCGGCCACAGTCAGCACGTAGGCCGGGACCTCCCTGGTCTCGCGGCGGATCTTCAGTTGGAACCGGTCCTCGAGAAGGGTTTGCATCATGGGCCCACGCATCATTTCCTGGCTGGGAGTACCCTGGGCTTTCGCGGTGATCTGGTAGTGGTCCGTGTAGATCCAGGGCGGGCCTCCGGACATGGGAACTGCATTGTTGTAGTGCAAGGGACTGCCCTGGTCGAGCTCGCGACCCGTCGCGAGGATGACGTACGCCGTGTGAATCAGACCTGCCACCGTAGAGCAGTTCAGGGTCAGGGTTCCGGGAGACGCGACTATGCGACTGGCACCGCTCTTGGTCCCATCGTTGCTCTTGCGGATCTCCCCGTCCTGTGCGGCGCAGCCGGGTTGGATGGAGACGGTTTCGAATTTCGGTGTGCCCGCAACGGGCGATTGGGCCCGGACGTGAGGCGCGTGCATGAGGCCAATCAGGATGGGCACGGTTAGAGCGACCATCCCAGCGATTGTCAGGATGGTTTTCTTTGCAAAGTTGAGTTTGAGCATAGGGCGGTTGGTCATAATGGTCTCGATTCTTTTCTTGAGATCGGATCCGGTTACTCCGGAGACGCATACGAGCGGCGATTCTACGTAGAGCTTGCAGACGTTGACGATCCCTTCGGCGTAGACTTGCGGCTCGCTGCCCAGACGGAGGACTTCTTCGTCGCAGGCGCGCTCGCGTTCCTCCAGCAGCCTGGCTCCGATCCACCAGACGAGGGGATGGAACCAGAAAGCCGTTTCGGCGAGCATGTGGACGGCAGCGAACAGATTGTCGCGGCGGCGGATGTGGGACAGTTCGTGGGCGAGAACCGCTTCGAGTTGAGGCGGCGTCAGGCGAGCCGCGATGCCCGCGGGCAGGAGCAGGATGGGGCGCCAGAATCCGACCACACTAGGTTCCAGCAGGCTTGGCGAAGAGCGAATCTCGACGGTTGCCGGAATGTCTAACGGAGTGCTGGCGCGTACCGCGGCGCGGATGCGGAGCCAGCCGCGAAAGCGGATCAGCGCGACGGCCGCGAATCCGCACGTCCACACGCCGAGGATCGCGCTGGGCATCCAGTCGCGAGTGACTTGCGTGTGTGGGGCCGGCGGCTGGGCGCCGGGAAATGGCTGGGCGATTTGCTCCAGGGTGAAGGTGACCGCGGGCGGCGCAATCTGCCGGGCGGCCGGCGCCCATGTCAGATGGCTGCCGAGGCTCATCAGCAGCGCGAAGGGGACGAAGAATTTGCACGACGCGCTAAACCACAGCCAGTAGCGGACCTTGGCCGGGTTCTTGCGGAACGCGACAGTCAGCAGGCCGGCCGCGGCTGCGAACAGGGTAGACTGCCAGAGATGGTTGGTCATGTCGCCGAGCATATTTGGTTCAATTCGCCGTGGGCTTCTCCACGCGATCGATGACGAGGGAGTCTCGGGATTCCGTGGTGGGCTCGAGTTTCAAACCGAGCTGTTGCTCGAGCGCGGTAAAGATCGATGGACCACCGGCGGCGCCACCCGAAGGTGCGCCTGGCGCATACTCCAGGTGGAGATTGAACAACCCAGCGATCCCTGTTTGGTTGACGACCGGGCGGTCCATGACACCGAAGAAGATGTTGAAGAACTCATCGAGACTGCTCCCCTGCGCTTCCACCGTGTTGAGGGATCCCTTCGTGTCGCCCACGGATCGACAGTAGTTCACGCCCGGCTGAAAGACCGGCTCAAAAATGTGACCGCTATACTGGCCCTTGGCGACAGCCTCACGGAACTGCGTGAAATTGACGGGAGTGCAACTTCCTTCGCCTATGGGCGTCGCTGTCTGTTGGCCGGCTACATCATCCCCAACCACCTCGACCTGGAAAACACCGATGGCGTCGCTCTTCCGCTCGATCATTGTACGCTCCACGTCCCCACTGACTGCCAATCCGTGTTGTTGAGCCCAGTGCCATCCCGGCCGGCCACCCATACGATGCGGTTACCCGCGAACGGCGCTTTAAACGTGATGTTCAACGTGAGGGTCAGGGTATTGCCGCTCGAGACAGCCGACGAACCCGTCCCGCTGATGCTGCACTGACTGTTCTGGATCGCCACCGCGCCGCCGTTCAGCGCCATGCCCCCGGCGAAAGGCCCTCCCGCATCCCCGCCATCGTCCACCAGGTACAACGTGTTGCCAGCCGCCGCGTAGGCCAGGTAGCAGGCTTGGCGGCCGTCGATGAACTTGTTTGCGAGCACGTTGACTACGCCCAGGTCGCCCGCTCCCTTGGTGTCGTTCACAACTACTGTGAGCGTCTGCGCCGAGCCCGATGCAGCGGCCGCGCGCGCGGGGGCCAGGCTGGTGATCGTAATTTGCCCCGAAGGACCCGGCGGCGCCTGCCACACGCCCATGCCTTGCCAGTTGGTGTTGCCGCCGAAGCTGTCGCCCGCCGCCAGATACTGGATCTTGTTTCCCCCAAACGCGGCTTTGAACGTGATATTCAGAGTCAGCGTCAGCGTTGTGCCGCTGCCCGCCGCCGAGGTAAGGTTGACCGAGCACTGGCTGTTTTGGATCGCCGTGCCCGGATTCCCCAACGCCACCGCGCCGGCGTACGGGCCGCCCGCATCGCCCGTATCATCCACGAGATACAGCGTGCTGGTCGATACCACGTATGCCAGATAGCACGCGTGCCGGCCGTCCAGGAAGTTATTGATCAGAACGTTCGCCACCGAGAGGCTCTGGTATCCCGCCGAATCCGAGAACTGAAAGGTGAAGCTCTGGGTATTGGCATTTCCCGACGCCGGGGATGTGCTGATGACACCAGGCGCCGCGCCCGCATTCGCAACGCTGCGTGTAATGAGATTTCCCGCAGCGTCGTAAGTGTAAGTAGTTACCGTTCCGTTCCCCAAGGTAACTGTGGACACTCGCCCCGCGGAATCGTAAGTATACTTCAAGCTGTCGGCGCTCAGGCCTCCAGCCGCCAGAACTGCTAAGCAAATGATGTTCCTAAAGTTCATCCGATCCTCGCTCACTTCGTAATCGCATCTTCTAATTGGGGTCCTGCTGAAAACATGCCAAGTGACTCAGTTTCACCAATGAAGCGCTCAGTTACAGATGCAACTGTTAATAAAGAGCTGTATGTGGACGTCGAAAATCTCGAAGTCAACCGAGTTTTGGGGTTGGCAAGTATCGCCCTTGTTTGTACAGTAGCCGGAGCAGGAGTTACCGAAACCAAAGCACGGATCTAAGCCGCATGCTTTCTTCACCGCAACGATCCCCGGGACCTTGGGGCTCTTTCCGCTCCCGTATAGCGGGCTGCTGGGCGTCACAGGAGGTGGCGCAGTGCTGACTGGGCTTAGCCCGGTAGGATCGCGGTGTCCCACGGGATCGCCCATCGCATACTGATAGGGGCCGATTGCCTTAGGCGCCGGGCTGTGAACGGGATCCCGCGAAAGGAACCGCCCCGGGTTGCTGTCGAAGTAGCGGGCGCGCATGCAGTACAGCGTCGTCGAACCCTCCTGCATTACTCCGTAGGCGCCCTGAAAGGTAAACGGATTGGACGTGCTGCCGTTTTGTACCGGGTTCTCGCCGTAGACCGGGATGCCGTAAGAGTCGGTGATGGCGCCGTTGTCGCCGGTCAGCAGCACCGTGTTCCCCAGTTCGTCGAAGGCGTAGAAGTGGTGAGCGCCGGTGGAGGCGTCGATCCAATAGAGCAGCGTTCCATCCGGCGTCCAGACGTAATAGCGCTGGTCTATGCCACCGGACCGCGCCACCGCGACCGTCGGCAGCGCGGTGGCATAGTCGATCGTGTAACTCTCGGCAATGCCCGCGGAAGTCCGCGACGTACGCATTCCGAAAGCGTCGTAGGTGAACGAGGCCGCGCCGTCCACGCCCTGGTAGGAAGTCAGCCGCGAGGCCGCATCGAAGCTGTAGGTGCGGAGAGAATCCCTCACCAGGCGGCCCAGTGCGTCATACGTCGCGCCGGACAACTGGTCGGCGGCGTCATAGGCGAAGCTCGTCATGCCCCCGACCATGCTCGCCGCTTGTGGTTGCGTGCGGGTTTCTCCGGTGATGCGTCCGTCGGCATCCCGCTGCAAGGTGACGCTGGCCAGCGTGGAAGCGCCGGCGTGCATAACCCCGGAAAGCCGGCCGTCAGCGTCGTAGGTGTAGGTCGTGGTTACGCCGTTGGACCGCGTGATCGTAGCCAGTTGGAGGGAGGCGTCATATGTGAAGGAAACGGTGCCGCCCTTCCAGTCCGAAACTTGGGACAAGAGGCCCCGATTGTTGTAGGTGTATGTGACTTTGCCCGCCGGATAGCCGACCGAGACGATGCGCTCGGAAGCATCGCGCGTTATGGCCAGGCCGTTCGAGTTGACGATCGAGCCCAGCGCATCGAGCGACAGCGCCACCCCGGTACCGCCGGTGCGCCGGTTATCGTCGTCGTAAGTGAAAGCGAGGTTGGTAGCGTCCGAGTAGAGCCGTTGGGTCGGATTGCCCGCGGCATCGTAGGTCACCTGCACGCTGGCAACGCTTGACGATTCGCTCACCACGCGATCGCGCGAGTCGTAGGTATACGTCACCTTGTTTCCGAGCGGATCGGTTTCCGAGATCCTCCGGCCCTGGCTGTCGTAGGCCCGCGCCCAGTTGTTTCCGTTGGGATCGGTAACCGACGTGATTCCGCCCAGCCCGTCGTGGATGTAGGAAGCGGTAACCGGTCCGGGCAATGCGGCGCCCGACACGAACCCGCGGGGATCGTAGCTGTAGGCGCTGGTCCGGCCCAAGGGGTCCTTGGTGGTGGAGAGGCGGTTGCGCTTATCGAAAGTCTGTTGCCAGGTCTCGCCCAGCGGCGACTTAATCATCGTGAGCAGCCCCAGCGGATCGGGAGTAGACGTAAGCTTGCGCCCCGCGCCGTCGGTGAGGGAGGTCAGGCCGCTTTCATTGTCGTACGAGACCGCGGCGACTGGTCCGGCGGCGTCGGTCGTGGTTGTGGCGCGAAGATCGGCGTCGTAGCCGAAGGTGCGCGTTTCGCCCGTGGGAGCGGTGATGGTCCCCACCAGATCGTCTGCGTCGTAGCTGTCCGTGGCCGTTCCCACGGGAGTCTTCACGGCAGTGAGATTCTCGGCCGCGTCGTAGGTGTAGGAGGTCACATTGCTTAATGCATCCGTGGCGGCGATGAGCTGGCCGTTATCATCGTAAGACGCCTTGGTCACCTTCGAGCGCTCATCGGTAACCTGAACGACTCGGCTGAGAGCGTCATAGGCCAGATTGAACGTGGTTGCGTCGGGGTGTGTCACCTGGTTGAGGCGTTTCAGGTTGTCATAGGCGAACGTCGTTGTATCGCCCGCCGGCGTTTGGAGCGATGCCATTGTGCCATCCGCGCTGTAGGTGTAGGTGGTCGTGCCATTGAGGGCGTTGACCACCGTGAGCGCCTGGCCGCGCGCATTGTAAGTGTAGGTTGTAGTCTTGCCTGCGGCATCGGTGAATTTGAGCAGGTTCCCGTTGGCGTCGCGCGAATACGATTCGGTCGCGCCGTCGGCATAAGCGACGCCGGTCAGATCATAAGCCGTGAACCCGCCGGAGGCGGAAGCGGTATAGCTGAATGACGTGGTGTTCCCGTCCTCATCCGTAGCGGAAGCGGGAAGGCCGGAGAGGGCCTGATAAGTCAGGGTTCGCTTGTTGCCGTTGCGGTCCGTGTACACCGTGGGCCGGGAGCTCGAATCGTAGGAGATCGTCCCGGAGTTGCCGAGCGCGTCGGTATAGGAGGACACCAATGTGGGAGTGCTGTAGCCGTAGCTCGACTTGTTAGCGAGCGCGTCCGTGACGGTGGTCGTGTTCGCTCCCGCAGCGGGGTAGGCCAGCGTGGCCACGGCATTACCCAGGCCGTCGGTTTGCTTGACCACCCGGCCCAGCGGGTCGTACGCCTGCGTATAAATATTGTTGCCGAGCGGCAGTGTTGTGGTGACCAGCACGCTGCCGGTTGGCGCCGAAGTGTAGGTGTAGGTCGTCGTCTTGCCCGCTGCGTCCGTGAAGCTGGTGAGATTGCCGCTGGTTTGCACGAAGGAGACGAACCGGCCGGATTGATCGGTGACCTTGGTGAGGCTGCCGCTGGTGTAGGAGAAAGTGAGCGCCCGGCCCAGCCCGTCGGCGGCCTGAGTGGGACCGCTCGGCCCCGGTGTGACGGTGATCTGGTTTCCGTTGCGATCCTGAATGCGAATCAGGTTGCCGGTGGAATTGAAGGCGTAGATGAGGTTGTCGTACACCGAAAAATACCGGTACTCGCCGTTGACCTGGAGGAGTTGGTCGACGTAGCTCGACGGCGTGACGAGCTGCCAATTCCCGCCGCTCATCTGAAACCGGACGGTCTGGCCGCCGAAACGCACCACTGTGGCGTTCGCACCGGAATTATAGAGGACCAGTTGCACGTTGAAGTTGTGCATCCAGTTCGCGCCCAGCGTGCTGTTAATGCCGTTGAAATTGAGCAGCGAGGCGTAATAGAGCTGAAATTGAAGTCGAAGCGGTCCGCCGCCGAGGGCCAGAGCGGGGGCGAATTTCGAGTGGACCTCTCCGGTATCTGTGGAGACAGGGTCGCCGGCGTTGGCGGGAGCGGTGCAGGCGGCCGTAGGTAGAGCCGTTTGCGTGGCGTTGGCCGTGAATTGCTCCGTCTGGCCGCTCGATTTGTAGGTGAGAAAGATCGTTATTGTCGAGGCGGTGAGTTCTGCACCGCCGGTGGCTTGGAGGCCATTAATGATCGGATTGTTAAGATTAAACGTTAGCGGGAGAGAGCCCTCCACAAAGGTGCCGCTGCCCAGTACACTGTTAGAGAAGAATCCGAATTGGTTGGTGCTCCCCCCCATGTAAAGGGTGCTCGGGGTTGAGAACGGGCTGGGACCTCCTAGCGAGCCGGGCGTGCTTCCGGAAAGCTGCCAGGCAAAAGCCGGGTACATACAGTTGCCAGTGTTCTCCAAGCCGAAACCCGAGGTCGGAACAAAAAATCGCACGGAACTCGCAACATAATCCGGCGGCCCAAAGGTGTCGGTGTCCGCCGAATACCGCCTTACCGCCACGGCGTCGTTCAAAAAGGCGCTGTCGTTCCGGAAGGCGAACGGGAAGGGGCCGAAGGGGCTGAGAGGGTCGTTCACGCCGTAGTCATTCACCCAGGCGCTGCCGTTCCGGAACGGGAATTCCGCGCCTTGGCCCCATGCGAGCGAACATCCCAAGCCCAAGGCCGCGAGCACGGCTATCATGATTCGCCTGACCCAAACAAAACGTCCCATAGCGAGCCCTCCAAAATGCTGCTTCCCTCATTGCCTGGCGGCAAATGTGCTGCCGCTGAGGAAGCCATTGTCAGGCGCAGGCGCCCGGCATCGCAAGGCATCGCGGACGATTTTCGGGTGATTTTCCGGTCATCGTCTAACCGCCTGGAAACAAGTGGCTTATTGCTTCGCGGCGGACGCCCAGTTGAGGACGACGGTCAGCGGGTCGGCCTGTTCCGGCCGCTCCGCCGGCGTCACGAACAGGAACCGCTGCCCGTCATCGGACACCGAGAACCGGGTGAGAGGCCGGATGCGCGCCTCGAAGAGCTGCCTGGGCATACCCACGGAAAAGCTTCCCGAGTTGGTGTTGACGTCCACGGCCATCAGCCTATTGCCCTCGAGAAAAAACAACTCCTTGCCATCCTTGCGCCACCGTGCCTGGCTGCTTCCGTGAGTGGAGATCTGCCATCTGCCGCCCGCCGGCGGGAAGTTTTCGATGAAGATTTCCGGCCGGCCGGTTGCCTCTGAGGCGTATGCGATCCATCTGCTGTCCGGCGATACCTGGCCGAAGCGCGCGTTGGGCCTGCTGACGACCGGAACCGGCTGGTGGCCGCCGAAGAGCGGCAACGCCCAAATCTCGGCTTGATCGCCTCTTCTTCTGTCGAAGATCAGGTAGTTTCCGTCCGCCGTCCAATCCGTGACCTTGGCGTCGGGCGGAAGCTGCTCCACCGGCTGAACCTGCCCCGCCCCGTTGGCCGCCTTCATATAATGGGCTCCGCCGTGGGCGAAGACGATTCGCCGGCTGTCGGGGGACCAGACCGGCGTAAATGCGCCGCCTTCGAGCGTCAGGCGTGAATGCGTGGATCGTGCCAGGTCGAAGATCCACGTGTCCTGTTTACGGCTTTTCGCATCCAGCTCGATCACTGCGACGGCGGTCCCGTCAGGGGAGAGTTCCGGCTGCATGTAGGATCCCGCCGGCCCCAGATCTCCCAGCCGCGCGCCCTTGCGGTCGAACCACGTCAGTCGGTCCGTGGCATCCCCGCCGGTGTGATACACCAGCACCCGGCCGGTTGCCGAGAAGTTCGCTGCGGATGAAGCCGCGACGTCATTCAGCCCCTCGGCCAATGGGAAAGCCTCGCCGGTAAACCTGAGGCGCCGGGCATCGAACGGCCGCGCCACCAACGCGTTGCCCCTCGCATACAGAATGAAACCCGGGGCTGTGTATAGCGCGACTGTGGTTTCGGTCAGCAGACGAATGAATTTCGGTGAATCGAGCGACCCCATATAAACTCCGGCGTTGTCCGGGTGCGCCGCGAGAATCGTGAACAGGAAATGTTTCCCATCCGGCAGAAAGAAAGGGTAGGCGTGGCTGTACTCGCCCTTGGCGGCATCCAGCCTGGTGACCGGCGCCGGAGTTCCACCCGCTTGGCTCACGCGCATCAACGGGGAGTCTAGCGTCGGCGAGAATAGAATCACGCCATCCCGGTTCCACGTGCCGCCCCTCGCGTTGGCCACGCGGCCAACCAGTATCGGGGGCCCACCCGCGGGGTCGATCTTCTCCAGTTTGCCGTTCGCGAAGAATCCGATATAGCGCCCGTCCGGCGACCAGAAGAGTTGGTGAGCATACTCCGTTCCCGGCAATTCCTTCACCTGCATCGTGTCGAGCCACCGCACAAAGAGGCTGCCGTCGGGGCTGGCGAACGCAATCCGCGTGCCATCCGGCGAAAGCGCGGGCTGTGGATTCCAGTCGGCCAGAGCCTTCGGGAGCGGAACCTGGAAGCGCATCACGTGTTCTTCCAAGGGCTTCTCGCGAAGCTGCATGGCCGCCAGAGCTACAGACGCCGCCGCAAACACCGCCGCCGCGATCCACCCCCATGGTGCTCGGGAGCGGCGCGCCGGCACTACAGGCTCGTGTGAGCCGCCGTCGGAAATCCATCGCAGCTCGTGCGCCAGGTCGCGCGCGCTCTGCCAGCGTTCGTCGGGGGTTCTTGCCAGACAGCGGCGCAAGATGCGATCTACTGCCGCGGGAGCAACATCCGTCACCGGCAGAGGGTCGCTTTCCAGGATGGCCGCGATCACGCTGGTCGTGCCGTCCCCGTTGAACGCCCGACGGCCGGTCAGCATTTCGTAGAGCACCAGCCCAAACGAGAAGATGTCGCT
>Ga0116222_1000649_pt1 | contig 20895 bp, 15 predicted proteins | sample Sb_taG_12_FD_88963 | JGI IMG/M metagenome (GOLD analysis project Ga0116222, IMG submission 88963) | Peat soil microbial communities from Weissenstadt, Germany - Sb_50d_9_AC metaG | ecosystem: Environmental > Terrestrial > Soil > Wetlands > Peat | place: Germany: Weissenstadt | collected 2010-09-21
CGATGCCGATGTGGGCGACGTAGTCGAGCGCCGCGCCCAGGCCGATACCGCCCGCGATATCGGGGGTGCCGGCTTCGAACTTGTAGGGCAGGTCGTTGTAGGTGGTCTTCTCGAAGGTGACGGTACGGATCATGTCGCCGCCGCCCTGGTAGGGAGGCATGGCGTTCAGCAGCTTGGCCTTACCGTAGAGCACTCCGATACCCGTGGGGCCGAAGACCTTGTGGCCGGAGAAGGCGTAGAAATCGGCGTCGAGCGCCTGCACGTCGACTTTCATGTGCGGCACGGCCTGCGCGCCATCCACCAGCGTGAGGGCGCCGGCCCGGTGCGCCATCTCGATGATCTGGCGCACCGGATTGATGGTGCCAAGGGCGTTGGATACGTGGCCGATGGCGACCATGCGGGTGCGGGGGCCGAGCAACTTTTCGTACTCTTCCAGGATCAGCTCGCCGCGATCGTTGATGGGGATGACGCGGAGCTTCGCGCCCTTTTCCTCGCACAGAATCTGCCAGGGGACGATGTTGGAATGGTGCTCGAGGCCCGCGATGACGATCTCGTCGCCCTCCCGGACGTTGGTGCGTCCCCAGGAGAACGTCACCAGGTTGATGCCTTCGGTGGTGCCGCGGACGAAAATGATTTCGCTCTTGGTGCGGGCGTTGAGGAAGCGCTTGGATTTGGCGCGAGTCTCCTCGTAGGCCGCGGTGGAGCGTTGGCTCAGCTCGTGGACGCCGCGGTGAATGTTGGCGCAATCCACGGTGTAAAACTTCACGATGGCGTCGATTACGGATTGCGGCTTCTGCGAGGTGGCGGCGTTGTCCAGGTACACCAGCGGCTTCCCGTGGATCTTCTGCTTGAGGACAGGGAAGTCCTCTCGGATTTTTTCCACGTCGAAGCCGGTGGGGACGACACTAGCCAGCATTGGTCACCAGCTTTCTGGCGCGGCAGCGCGCGACGGGGGCCGGCGGCAAGGGGGTGCCCTCCGGGCCCGGCGTTACCGGGCGGGCGGTTGCCGCAAAAATCCGTTGGCAGGCGAAAGCGCCTGCCCCACCAAGACGCGCGGTCGAGGTACTAGTGAGCGTGCTCATGGAATTTCTCAAACAGGATTCCCTCAAGCGAATCCTTCAGGGACTGCACCTTGATGCGATCGACGATGTCCTGCGCGAAGGCCCAGGTCAGCAGGCTGCGCGCTTCCTCTTTGCCGATGCCGCGAGACCGCAGGTAGAACAGCGACTCGGCATCCAACTGCCCGATGGTGGCGCCGTGGGTGCAACGAACGTCGTCGGCGAGAATCTGCAGCTCGGGCTTGGTATCGATTACCGCTTCGTCGGAGAGGACCAGGTTCTTGTTGGTCTGTTTGGAGTCGGTCTTCTGCGCGTCCTTGCGGACGATGATGCGGCCGTTGAAGACCGCGTGGGCCTGGCCGTCGAGAATGCCTTTGTACAGCTCGTGGCTGGCGCCGTGCGGCTTGGCGTGATCGATAACGGTGTGATTATCGATGTGCTGCGTGCCGTTGACGATGTAAAGCCCGTTGAGGGTGGCCTCGGTGCCTTCGGAGAGAACCGCGCCGATATCGTTGCGGACCAGCGCTCCGCCGAGCGAGATGGAGTGCGAGGAGAAATTCGCGCTGCGGCCCACTTGGGCTTGCAGGGTGGCGACGTGGAAGGCTTCCGGCGATTCACGCTGGATCTTGTAGTGATCGACCACGGCGCCCTCTCCGGCCACGATTTCGGTGACGGCGTTGGTAAAATAGCGACCCTCGCCCTTGTAGGTTTCGACGATGCTGCACTGCGCGTTGGCGCCGATGAGGATCAGGGTGCGGGGGTGGACGGCGGCGCCGGGCGTGGCTTCGTAGGTGATTTCGATCGGGGCTTCGAGGACCGTGCCGGCGGGGACCTGGACGACGGCGACGCGATTCAAGAAGGCCGTGTTGAGGGCGACGAAGGGGTTCTGGTGGAAGGCAGCGTATTTGGCGAGATGGGATTCAGGGCCGTTTCCTAACGGTCGCGGCTCGGATAGTTTGGGTTGGGCGACGGGAAAGTTGGCGCGGGCGATGGGCGATACGTTGGTGAAGCGCCACTCCTCGTTGTGAGTGGTGGGGAAGCCGAGGTCCACGAAGCGCTGGAAGGCAGCTTCACGCAATTGCTGGATCCACGGGGCCACCGGGGCCTGGCGCGTGAACTCGCTCACCCATGCGCCGATCTGTTCGGATACGGCCGTCATACCTTGCCGACCGCCTCCTCTTCGTCCTCGATGCCGAGGCCGGCGTAGCCGCTCTCTTCGAGCTCGATCGCCAGTTCCTTGCCTCCGGACTTCACGATCCTGCCTTCGGAGAGCACGTGAACAAAATCGGGCACGATGTAGTTCAGGAGGCGCTGGTAGTGGGTGACCACGATCATGGCGCGCTCGGGGCCGCGCAGCGCGTTGACGCCTCCGGCCACGGTGCGCAGGGCGTCGATGTCGAGACCGGAATCGGTTTCATCGAGGATCGCGAGGCGCGGCTCCAGGACGGCCATTTGGAAGATTTCGTTGCGCTTCTTTTCGCCGCCCGAAAAGCCAGTGTTTACCGGGCGATTCAGGAGGGCCTGATCCATCTCCATGAGCTTCATCTTTTCGCGGACCAGGTTCAGAAAGTCGAAGGCATCCAGCTCCTCGAGGCCGCGGGTCTTGCGGATGGTGTTGAGGGCCGCCTTCAGAAAATACATGTTGCTGACGCCGGGGATCTCGACGGGGTATTGGAACGCCAGGAAGAGACCCTCGCGCGCGCGATCTTCGGGCGCCATGGCGAGAAGGTCTTTTCCGTCGTAAGTCACGGTGCCGCCGGTGACGGCGTAGAGCTCGCGCCCGGCCAATACCTGGGCGAGGGTGCTTTTGCCGGAGCCGTTGGGGCCCATGATGGCGTGCACTTCGCCCGCGTTCACGGAGAGGTCGATGCCTTTGAGAATTTCACGATCGCCAACGGTGGCATGCAGATCTTTGATTTCGAGTAGAGACATTAGTTTAGCCACGGATGAACACAGATGAACACGGATAAAAAATCAAGCGGTTGGCAGGCGAAAGCGCCTGCCCCACCCTGAACTTGTCCATTACCCTACGCTTCCTTCGAGACTCACTCCCAAGAGTTTTTGCGCTTCCACGGCGAATTCCATGGGCAGCTCGCGGAAGACTTCCTTGCAGAAACCGTGCACGATCATGGAGACCGCGTCCTCGGTGGAGATGCCGCGCTGCCGGCAGTAGAAAATCTGGTCTTCGCCGATCTTGGAGGTCGAAGCTTCGTGCTCCACCTGCGAAGAGGTGTTCTTCACTTCCAGGTACGGGAAGGTGTGGGCGCCGCACTGGTCGCCCAGCAGCATGGAATCGCACTGCGAATAGTTGCGCGCGCCCGTCGCCGATTTGAGAATCTTGACGCCACCGCGGTAGGTGTTCTGGCCGTGGCCGGCGGAGATGCCCTTCGAGACGATGGTGCTGGTGGTGTTCTTCCCGATGTGGATCATCTTGGTGCCGGTATCGGCCTGCTGCCAGTTGTTGGTCAGGGCCACGGAGTAGAACTCGCCCACCGAATTGTCGCCGATCAGGAGGCAGCTCGGATATTTCCAGGTGATGGCGGAGCCGGTTTCCACCTGGGTCCACGAGATCTTGGAGTTGACGCCGCGGCAGGCGCCGCGCTTGGTGACGAAATTGTAGATTCCGCCCTTGCCTTCCTTGTCGCCGGGATACCAGTTCTGCACGGTGGAATACTTGATCTGGGCGTTGTCCAGCGCCACCAGCTCGACCACTGCGGCGTGGAGTTGATTGGTGTCGCGCATGGGCGCGGTGCAGCCTTCGAGGTAGCTGACGTAAGCGCCTTCGTCGGCCACGATGAGGGTGCGCTCAAACTGGCCGGTGTCCTTGGCGTTGATGCGGAAATAGGTGGACAGCTCCATGGGGCAGCGGACGCCCTTGGGCACGTAGCAGAAAGATCCGTCGCTGAAAACCGCGGAATTCAGGGCCGCGAAGAAGTTGTCGGAAGTGGGCACCACCGAGCCGAGGTACTTCCGCACCAGATCGGGATGCTCGCGCACGGCTTCCGAGAAGGAGCCGAAGATGATGCCCAGGCCCTTCAGCTTCTCTTTGAACGTGGTGGCGACGGAGACGCTGTCGAAGACCGCATCCACGGCGACGCCGGCCAAGATCGCCCGTTCCTGCAAGGGGATGCCGAGCTTCTCGTAGGTTTTGAGCAGTTCGGGGTCGACCTCGTCGAGGCTCTTGGGACCGTCCTTTTTAGCTTTGGGGGAAGAGTAATAAATAATGTCCTGGTAGTCGATCTTAGGATAGTGAACGTTGGCCCAGGTGGGCTCGGTCATGGTCTGCCAGTGGCGGTAGGCCTTCAGGCGCCAGTCGAGCAGCCAGTCCGGCTCGTCTTTCTTGGCGGAAATCAGGCGAATGACGTCCTCATTCAGGCCGCGGGGGATGGTATCGGCATCGATATCCGTGACGAATCCCCACTTATATTCCTGATTCGCAAAAGTTTCGATGGTGTTGGTGGAATCGCTCACCAGATGTACTCCTAACCTATTGTTCTATAACCAGATTAGCTAATCTGCACTTTTTAGTCAAGATTACTCGTTTAATGGATGCAGGGAGGGGTCGAGCGGGTTCAGGGAGGGGGCGAAGGGTGACAGTGGTGACGGTTTTGGAGCCGTTTCCGCACACATTCTTTTGTGCCTGGTTAACTCTTTTGGTTTCTTTTGGCTGCGGACGCCGACCGAATTCGGGTGACGGTTGGGAGGCCCTTTTTTCGCTCCAACTGTCACCCGAATTCGGCTTGGTTTGCGGGATGCGGCCATCGGCGATGCGGGCGGTGTATGCGCTGCGGTAGAAGGCCGGGGGCGCAAATTTGGCGGGTGTGCCAGTTCTATTTTCGTGACGCTTTAAGTCCCTCTGTTTCTGTTGGTTGCGAGGAGTGCTCGAAATCGGGGGGCGCAGATCGAGGGTGGTTTTTACAATTTGCGCCCCCGCCTTCGCCGGGGCGCACCTGGGGCCGACGGCCGGGAAGCGGGGATAGGGTCGATTCATCGTCATAGCCGTGAAAGTGACGCACCGATGCGTCGCCTAAGAAATGCAAGCCACTGAAATGAAAGGGAATTGGCCAAGAAAAATGACGCAAGTTGCGTCATTTTTGGTTCGGACCCGGCGCGCCAAAGGAGCGCCATTCCTCTTCCTGACCTTAGTCTAACAGGATGACATGACGGAACCTGGTTTGAGAAGGCCCGAGAGGGGTCGAATTCGGCTGGTAAGTGTTTATAATCATAAGGCAAGTGCAGGTTGAAAAAATAGTTCGAAAACACGTGACTCGGATTTTCACCAATACACGTCCGGGTTACAATCGGGCACATGCGGTCTGCAATCGGAGGATTACTGCTGGCGATTAAGGGCATCTTTGAGGCGGGACGGGGGCCAAAAAAGTCTGGGGTCACTCAAAGTTCAGGGCAGTCATCGGATCGACGCGGGTGGCGCGGCGGGCCGGATACAAGCTGGCGAGCATGGCGATGCCGATCCACGCCAGGCAGGCGGCGGCGAACGCGATCGGGTCGAATGGACTCAATCCGTACAGAAATCCGCGAAGCAGGCGCACCGTGGCGGCGCTGAGCAGCAATCCTACCGCGATGCCGATGGCTGTAATGCGCAGTCCGTGCGCCAGGACCATCCATTGCACATCTAAAGGCGCCGCGCCCAGAGCCATGCGGACGCCGATTTCGCGCGTGCGCTGCGCCACCGAGCACGCCACCACGCCATAAACGCCGATAGCCGCGAGCACGATGGCCAGCAATCCCAGTGCGGCCAGCAGGGATGCTTGCCACTTTACTTCCCAGAGCGTAACCGCCACGGCATCGTCCAGCGTTCCACTATCGTAAACAATCATACCTCCGCCCCGGCGTTCGACCAGATCGAGCACTGGTTTGATCCATTGGCGCGGATCGCCCGCGGTGCGAACGATAAGGGAGTAAAAGCCATTGCCGCCGGGATCTTGACGGCGCGAGACGTAATAGAAAGCCTGTGGTTCTTCGCTGAGCCATTGGTACTTCGCGTCCCGGGCGACGCCGATCACCGTTCCCGGTTTGGGAACATCGCCATCGCAGCCCTCTAGCCACACGGTCTTGCCGATAGCGTCCGCCGCCGGCCAAAATGTCCGCGCCATGGTTTGATTGACGATCACGTTCGGCATACCGGCAGACGATTCCGCGGGCGCAAAACCTCGGCCTCTCACGATGGGAATCCCCATCAAGTCAAAATAGTTGGGATCGACAGTGTTTGTCAGCGTTTTTTTCGCCGTTTCCCGCGACGCGCCGGCGCAGCTAACACCGACCATGGGAAACACCCCCCAGGCGAGCGTCGCGTCTTCCACGCCGGGCAACTCGCGAGTTTGTTGGACCAGATTGGAGAAGACCGAGGCCGAGACTTGTTTGTCGGCCCCACGGTCTGGCGCCGAGAGGTTTACGTGGAGCCGGTGACCGGTGGCAAAGCCCGGGTCGACGCTTTGCACGTGCTGCAAGGCGCGTACCAGCAGGCCTGTGGCAATCAGGAGCGTGAGCGAGAGCGCCACCTGGGCCACCGAATAAATTTCCCGCTGGCGAGAATTCCGGCTGTCGTGGCCCTTCATCGCGGGATTCAGGGCCTGACGGCTGCAGGCGAAGGCGGGCGGCAAGCTAAAGAGAACAGCGCAGCCGATTCCGGCGAGAGCGAGGAACAGCGCCACCCGCCAATCGATTCCGAACAGGAGCCCTTGGTACAAGGCGAAGGGGACGCTGGGGAGAGCCCACTCCAGGGCGGACCCGGTCCAATGGCCGAACAAAATTCCCAGCAGCAGACCGCCGGCAGCCAGCACCAAGCCCTCCGCCAGAGTCTCGCGAAATAGCCGCGCACGGCTCGCTCCCAACGACCGCCGTACCGCCATCTCACGCCGGCGCACGGCGGCGCGCGACAGCAACAGGTTGGCCACATTGACACAGGCGATCAGCAATACCAGTCCGGCGACCGTGCTCAACAACATCACGATCGGCCTGAGAATCTCGCGGCCACCCTGCCACAAGAGGCCGGAGGCGGGTTGAACTCGCACGGCGCCCTGAAGAAGCTGATCGCCGGGATAGGCCGCGCGCACTTGCGCGCCTACCACGCCGAGCTCCGCAGCCGCGTTCGTGAGAGTGGCTCGCGGCGCCAGGCGAGCGATCAGGTCTACCCGACGGTTGAGAGAAGCCGGCAGCGGAACCCAGACATCGATCCTCAAGGGAGAAAACGTTCCCGTGAATTCGCGCGGCGCCACGCCGGCAATGCGAAAATCGCTCGTCAGGATGCGGACCTGCTTGCCAACGACGTTGGCGTCGCCTCCAAAGCGGGTCTGCCAGAGACGGTAGCTGATGACCGCTTCGGGTTCGTCCCCGGCCGCGCCATCGAGCATCGTATTTGCGTCCGCCCGAAACCAGGCGCCGATGGTTGTGCCCAGGCGGAGCACTTGCGGGTAGTTGGCCGAGACACCTTCCACCTGGACGCGAAAAGTTGTGTGGTCGACTTCCATAGGGTCAACGGACCGTTCCTTGGCGGCCGCCTGAACGGAGCGCAAACCATCGCGAAACCCCAGAAATCCGCGCCAGGTACAGAAGTCCCCGAATTTGCGGTCGATTTGCACGATCCGGCCGGCCTCGGGCACCGGCAGCCGGCGGAAGTAGAGGCTATCGAGAAAACTGAAGAGGGTGGTGTTGACACCCAGCGCGAGCGCCAGGCAGAGCATGGCCGTGAGGGCGTATCCGGGATTGCGGCGAATGCGGCGCAGGGCGCGGCTGAAGTCCGTGCCGATGCCGGGGACTGCGCGGCGGTAGAGCGAAAACCGCACCGCCATACAACTGAGTGCCTGCCACCAATACCAGAACCGGCCGCCGCCGCGCGCTTCGAATGATTCGCGCAGATCGCCGGCCACCGCGTCGGCATCGCGCCCGCCCACCAGGCGCCGCAACAGCCACTCGGCGCACTTCGGGGGTTCAGACATGGAGTCCCTCCCACATGCGGTCGAATACAGCCTTCGATCCGGAGAGCGCCTCCACGCCTGCCGGCAGGAGTTTGAAATAACGCTTGGAACGGCCTCCGCGCTGCGGGGTGGCGTCGGCGAACCAGGAATGGACCAGGCCCTTGGCTTCCAATCGGTCAAGCGTGGCGTAGAGCGCGCCTACAGTGACCTTACGTGCCGCGCGATTTTCGATTTCGGCGCGAATGGGTACGCCGTAGGCCTTGTCGCCTAATCGCAAAACCGCGAGGAGAACAATCTGCTCGAACTCGCCGAGGTGGACAGGAGGCATTTGTTCTATATAGTAGACTAAATCCCAATCCATCACAAGGGCAGAATTCTCTTAAAGTGAACTTGCCATGCTTGACATTGTGCAACACCCGGCAATCTGGGGTCGAAGGCGCTCAATATGGCGCTGGGAATCAATAACCAAGGCCAGGTGGTAGGTGTATCGGCCCTTAATGACCAGGCCACTCCGGCGCAGGGGCATCACGCTTTCCTGTGGACCAGCGGCACTGGGATGCAGGATCTTGGCGCGCTTCCCGGCGGTGCTACCAGCGTGGGATTGGGAATCAACGAAGCGGGCGATGTGGTCGGACAGTCGATGGATGCGGAGGGCAATCCCCGCGGGTTCCTGTGGCACAACGGCGTGATGAACGACTTCAACGGCCTGGCTACCGGTTCCTCGTTGTATCTGTTGTTCGCGGAGTCCATCAATGCCCGTGGAGAGATCGCGGGATTTGGCGCGACGGAAAAGGGCGATGTCCACGGATTCGTGACAGTGCCGGTCAACGGGTCCCACGCTTCGTGGCTAGTGGCGGAGAGCGTGCGGATAGCGCTGCCGGAAGACGTTCGCAAGCTGGTTCGCGAGCGGCTGCCGGTGAGCCGGTTCGGGCGGCCGGTGCGGTAAGAGGGCGGGCGGGGGACGGTCCTTTCGGAGCGTCTCTGGCGGCAGGAACCTCCGTGATCGAGGAGCGCCGGCTGAAGCCGCCCCCAGAGGGGACCCCGAGCCAGGATTGGCTGCCCCACTGGAACGGTTGGCAGGCGGAAGCGCCCGCCCCACCAAGACTGGGCAATCTGTCCAGCAAGGCAGGCCACAAAAAACGATGGCCTGCCCCACAAGCAGGTCAGAATCGGTAGGTTGGCAGGGAGTTGGCAGGCGGAAGCGCCCGCCCCACCAGGACTGGGCAATCTGTCCAGCAAGGCAGGCCACAAAAAACGATGGCCTGCCCCACAAGCAGGTCAGAATCGGTACGTTGGCAGGGAGTTGGCAGGCGGAAGCGCCAGCCAACCAAGTTAGCGGGGCGTGGCCGCCAGGGTGCGGTAGGGCTTGCCCACTTCCTGGGCGTCCACGACCGCCACTGCGGCCACGTGAACGATGTCGTTCACTTCGGAGCCGCGCTGCAGAACGTGCACGGGTTTCGACAGGCCGGTGAGCAGCGGGCCGATCAGCTCCGCGCCGCCGATCCGCTGCAGCAGCTTGTAGGCGATATTGCCGGCTTCCAGGTTGGGGAAGACCAGCACGTTGGCGCCGCCTTTGAGCGTGCTGAAGGGGTAAGTCTCCTCGACGATATGGGGCGTGACGGCGGTGTCGGCCTGCATTTCGCCATCGATCATCAGTCCGGGGGCGCGCTGGCGAACCAGGTCCACCGCGCGGCGGACTTTGTCGGCAAGGGGGTGGCGCGTGCTGCCGAAATTGGAGAACGACAGCATGGCCACGCGCGGCTCCTGGTTGAAGCGGCTGGCCTTTTCGGCGGCCATGATGGCGATCTCCGCCAGGTCCTCGGAGGTCGGCTCGATGTTGACCGTGGCGTCGGCCAGGAAGTAGATGTCGCCCTTGGGGGTGATCAGCACGTACACGCCGGCCACGCGGCGCATCTCGGGCCGCACTTCGATGACCTGAAGCGCCGGACGGATGGTATCGGGATAGTGGGTGGTGAGGCCGCCGACGAGCGCGTCGGCATCGCCCAGCCGTACCATCACGCTACCGAAGGTGGTGTGGTTGAGGATGGCCTGTTCGGCTTCGGTGCGGGTGATCCCCTTGCGCTGGCGAAGGCTGTAGAACTCTTCGGTATACTCCGCGAGGCGGGGGAAATGGAGCGGATCGACGATCTGAACGGCGGCCAGGTGCAAGCGCAGCTCAGCGGCCTTGGCGCGGATCTTCGCCTCGTTGCCGAGGAGGATGGGCTTCGCGATCTTCTCATCGAGGAGAATCTGGCAGGCGCGCAGGATTTTGCCCTCCTCGCCTTCGGTGAAGACCACGCGCTTGGGCTGCTGCTGCGCCTTGTGGATCATGGAGCGCATCATTTCGTGAGCCTTGCCCTGGCGCTTTTCCAGTTCCTCGCGGTACTGCTTGATATCGACGGGCGTCTGGGCCACGCCGGTGTCCATGGCGGCTTGGGCCACGGCGGAAGCCTCCCAGACGAGCACGCGCGGATCGAAAGGCTTGGGGATGATGTAATCGCGGCCGAACTCCATGCGATCGACGCCGTAGGCGCGCAGCACGGAGTCGGGGACGTCTTCCTTGGCGAGAGCGGCAAGCGCGCGCGTGGCGGCCAGTTTCATCTCGTCGTTGATGGTGGTGGCGCGGACATCGAGCGCGCCGCGGAAGATGGACGGGAAGCCGAGAACGTTGTTGACCTGGTTGGGATAGTCGGAACGGCCGGTGGCCACGATGGCGTCGGGGCGCGCGGCCAGGGCTGCCTCGTAGGTGATTTCCGGGTCGGGATTGGCCAGCGCGAAGATGACCGGATTGGGCGCCATGGGGAGGATCATTTCGGGCGTCACGCAGCCGGCGGTGGAAAGGCCGAAGAAGACGTCGGCGCCAACCAGGGCGTCGGACAGCGTCCGCGCGGTGGTGTTGGCGGCGAAACGGGCCTTGTACTTGTTCATGCCTTCGGTGCGCCCCTCATAGATCACGCCCTTGGTGTCGCACATGAGGATGTGCTCGCGCTTGACGCCCAGGCGGACGTAGTGCTCGGCGCAGGAGATGGCGCTGGCGCCGGCGCCGCTGAAGACCACCCGGATGGCCGCGATATCCTTGCCGGAGATTTCAATGGCATTGAGGAGCCCGGCGCCGGAGATGATGGCGGTGCCGTGCTGATCGTCGTGGAAGACCGGGATTTTCATGGTCTTGCGCAGCTCTTCCTCGATATAGAAACATTCGGGCGCCTTGATGTCTTCGAGGTTGATGCCGCCGAACGTGGGCTCGAGGATCTGGCAGGTGCGGATGACTTCCTCGGGATCGAGGGTGGCCAGCTCGATATCGAAGACATCGATATCGGCGAAGCGTTTGAACAGGACGCCCTTGCCTTCCATGACGGGCTTTCCGGCCAGCGGGCCGATATTGCCGAGACCGAGGACGGCGGTTCCGTTGCTAATCACGGCAACCAGGTTGCCTTTGGCGGTGTACTTGTATGCCAGGGTGGGATCGCGTTCGATCTCGAGGCATGGAACGGCGACGCCCGGGGTGTAGGCCAGGCTCAGATCCCGCTGCGTATGGCACGGCTTGGTCGGGGTAACCGAGACCTTGCCTGCCGGAGATGCGGAATGGTATTCCAGAGCATCTTCAGGACGGATTTTCATGTAGTGCGACCTTTCAAGACAATTGTAACTGGTTATCTGCTTACTGCCTATTGTGAAGCTCCATTTGTATCACGCGGCGTCGGGCGCTGGGACCCGATGACCCGACGACGTATCATCTGATCGATCATATTGGGTATAATGATACTGATGATGGAACCACGTCACATCGGAGAGGTCCTGGGCGGCCACCGCGTTATGGGAAGGCGCGTGACGTCGATACTGGAACTGAATGACGCCGTCGAACGCGGCTTGCCAAAGGAAACCCTTCGCAACGTGGCACGCCGCGTCTTTTCGGACGCCGCCGGACAACGCGCCATGATGCACCGGATCGTCCCGGAGGGGACGTACAAACGGCGGCGGGAGCGGTTGAGTCCCGCGGAAAGCGAACGGACGGAGCGGTTGGCGCGGGTTGTTGCCATGGCCGAAGACGTCTGGCAGGATCGCGAGCAAGCGCGGCGCTTTCTGACGACCGCTCACCCGGAGATGGGGGGTAAGACACCCCTCGACGCGGCTCTGACGGAACTGGGCGCGCGGCAGGCCGAGGAGGTCATGGTCCGCATCGTTTATGGGCTCCCGGCGTAGCGGCCCGCTGCGGGCGTTCCGCATAGCCGATATGCGGCATACCATTTTCGACGGGAGTGGCGCAATGCTGCACGGGGCCCGCTGGAATTCTCCCGGCCGGCGCGTCATTTATGCCGCCGAAACGCATGCGGGTGCGTTATTGGAGATCCTGGTCCACGCCTCCGGAAGCGTCCCTCGGAGCCAAGGATATATCGAGATCGAGATTCCGCCCGGCCTGCCCATTGAAGAAGTCGCGCACGACGCAGTGCCCAACTGGGATTCACCATCGTTTGAAACAGCCCGAGCCTTCGGCGACCGCTGGTACGACGAGCGGCGTACGCCGGTCCTGATGGTGCCTTCGGTGGTGACGCTCGTAGAACGCAACGTTCTCATCAATCAGGAACATCCCGACTTCGCCCGCATCCGGGCGAGTCGTCCAATGGCGGTACGCTGGGATGCGCGGCTCTGGAGGAGGCCGCAGGGCAAGCCGATTTAAGTGGTACGCTCGGACAGATTCGGACTGCCAACCTTCTGGTTCGTAGTTCGAAAGTACTTTGTATATTAAAGTGAGCCCTGTCTATCATCAGCTACGTGATTCCCTTCAGCGGTGCAATCGTGCTATTTTCGACACGGACGTATGAAATCCGCTTCACGACGCAACTTTCTGGCTGCCGGGCTGGCATTGCCCGCGGCCGGCTTGGCAGAGCCTTCGGAACCGGAGCAGGTTCCCGCGCAATCCCCAACACTCACCTATCGCACCTTGGGCCGCACCGGCCTGAAGGTTACCTCCATGTCCTTCGGGTGCATGACCACCTCGGATGAATCCGTCATCCGGCGCGCGGCGGACATGGGGATCCTCCACTTCGATACGGCCCGCAGCTACCAGAACGGCAACAACGAGCGAATGGTCGGAGTGGCCCTGAAGGGCAGACGGAAGCAGGTCATCGTTTCCAGCAAGACGCTGGCCCAGACGCGGCAGGAGGCGATGGACCAGTTGGACACCAGCCTGCGCGAACTCGGCACGGACTACCTGGACATCTGGTACCTGCACGCGAGGAACTCGCCCGCGGAGGTGACCGACGATCTGCTGGAGGTTCAGCGCGCGGCGAAAAAGTCCGGGAAGATCCGGTATGCGGGCGTGAGCACTCACTTCAACATGGACCAGATGCTGGCTCACCTGGTGGAGCGCGGCCAGACGGACGTGGTGCTGACGACGTACAACTTCTCGATGCAGAACGTGGCGGCGGCGGGCGAGCAGGCGCGGAAGACCGACATGACGGCGGCTATCCAGTCGGCGAGGAAGGCCGGCATGGGGATCGTGACGATGAAGGCGATGGCCGGCGGGGTGGCGCGAGTGGGGCGGGGCGACCGGTTGTACGGGGCCGATGCGGAGGCCCTGAAGGGGATCCTGGGCAAGCCGGGAGGAGCGCTGGCCGCCATCAAGTGGGTCCTGCGGAATCAGTCCGTGGACACCGCGATCGTCTGCATGACCGACCACGACCAGTTGGAGGAAAACCTGCGCGCGATGGCCGAGCCGTTCGGCAGCCGGGACGAACAACTGTTGCGATCGCTCGTGGCCTACATCGGCCCGAGCTATTGCCGGATGTGCGGTTCGTGCAACGGCGTGTGTGCCCGTGGTGTGCCGGTTCCGGACGTGCTGCGCTTTCTCAGCTATGCCGAGGGCTATGGCCAGTTCGCCATGGCACGGGAGCGGTTCCTGGAGTTGCCGGCGGACGTGCGAGCTACGCGGTGCGAGGACTGCAGTTCCTGCTCGGTCGAGTGTCCGAACGGCGTCGAAGTGCGCCGGAATGTCATGCGGGCGCAGGCGATGCTGGCGTAGGCCGGCCGGTTTTTCGGGTTCGACGCCACATTCCCGCCAGACGATCTGCCACGTACAGCACTACGCAACAAAGGCAGCAGTCAAACAGCAGATGAAAGAAAAACAGGTGCCGCCGGTGATCCATTCCATCCGCTAGAGCTGTCACGAAGAAGGTGCTGATTGCCAACGATCCGAGCACCACATAGCCGAGCGCGCAGGCGCTTTTGCGCCTGATCCCGAGGAACAGCGCCGCCGGTATCGTGATCAGAAAGAACCCTTGGATCATCCGGGGGCGGCCGACCCAGGACCGCATGGAGTCCCACAAGGAGAAGGCATGCGCCCTGCAGGGATAGCCACGCCCGCGCTCGAAATTCCCCAGGTCTAGAATCTCATTGGACATCGCACTATCCGTAATAGCCTTGGCAGCACGCCTGGCGAGATACCTTGGGCGGAGCAGATAAAAACCAAACAGCTTCGGATATGTCGCCGTACCGGGGAAAAGCGAGGGTCCCGCTCTGTTCGGCATAAATGCGTTTGTGCCCCTGTAAGCTTGGGCGGCGGGGTCGATTCCAATGGCGGCCAAATCCCGGGCGGGGTTCTCCGACTCACGTAACAAGCCGTTGAAGATGGTGTTATACAACGGACTCATTTTCAGGGGGTTGCCAACGCGAACGCTGACGAGCACTGCGGCGCCGACGATTGCGCCGGCGGCCAGACAAAGCCGCAGATGCCGGCGCCAATCCGGAGCAACGAAGGGCAACGTCATGAGGCATGAGCCAATGACGACTCCCGTGGCTGCGTGTTGGGGCTTCGAAGTCACCAGCAGAGCGGAACTCACAGCCAGAAGCCAGATGGCCCGCGCCGATGGATTCCTGAGGGATTGGAACAGGCAGAGCACAAACGCGATGCCAAATAGAAACACGGCGGGCTCACAGTAGAACGTGTTAAAGAACGCCAGATTCCGCAAGTCCGTGACGACCAGGGTCACCAGGACCAGACCCGCGACGCGTCCGCGTCCGCCGATCTCCTCGACCAATCCGGCAAGCCGCCAGAAGAGAAACAGCAATACGGCGAGCTCAACGGTGGAAAGAGCGCGGATATCGAAAGCTCCGGGTTTGGATAGGAGATGGTTCAGCTCATAGGCGATACTCAAAAACAGCAATTGACTGGTGAGGTAGGGCTGCGATTGGGGTCGAGTCAGGATGAAATGAACGTCGGTGAAACACCGAAAGTGTTGCTCCACAGTCAGGTTCGGAGGGTAAGCGATTCCAAACGGGTCCATGAGGCGGGCAAAGTCACTTTGGTTGGCCAGTCCGATCACCGGTGGGACGAAGAGAATATAGCTGTCGATCAAAGCAGCGAGGATTAACAACCCGACACGTAATCGGTGGTAGGTCATTCCAGGTTTCCAGTGTACCCCCTTCTCCGCCCACGTCCCACGAATTGCGAACGGCCGCGAACGGTGACGTTACGGGTACGGGCGAGGTGCAATGGATAGAGCGCAGGTGGAAAAAACGGGCCACGCCCGTCATGACGCCAGCCATCTGATATTTTGGGATTTAAGTGGTGCGCCCGGACAGATTCGAACTGCCGACCTTCTGGTTCGTAGCCAGACGCTCTATCCAACTGAGCTACGGGCGCTTGCCGGAAACCTGACTCCTTTAATGTATCCAACCCCGCACCCCTTCCGCAACTTCCTTCTGCCACAATAGCAGTGTCCCCATGACCGAACGCCTCTACTACACCGATTCGTACCTGCGCGAATTCTCCGCCCGCATCGTCGACCACTCCGAGGATGGCCTCACCGTTTACCTCGATCGCACCGCCTTTTATCCCACCTCCGGCGGGCAGCCCTACGACCTCGGCTCCATCGGCGGCGTCCCCGTGCTCGAAGTCGTCGACGAGGAAGAGCGCATCGCGCATCGCATGGCCGCCCCGCTGCACACCGGGCCCGTGGATTGCGCCATCGATTGGGACCGCCGCTTCGATCACATGCAGCAGCACACGGGCCAGCACCTGCTCTCGGCCGTCTTCGAAGACCTCTTCGCCCTGAAGACCGTCAGCTTCCACCTGGGCGCGGAAAGCTCGACCATCGATCTCGAAGGCGGCGCCGTGGAAGCGCGAACAGTGCAGGAGGTCGAGCGCCGCGCCAACCAGATCGTCTGCGAGAACCGGCCCGTCGGCGTGCACTTCCAGCATGCCGCGGAGGTGCAGGGGCTCCGCAAGCCGACCGAGCGCGAAGGCACCCTGCGTATCGTGACCATCGAAGGCCTCGACCACTGCGGCTGCGGCGGCACCCACGTACGAGCCACCGGGGAGATCGGCGCGCTGCTGCTGCGCAAGCTGGAGAAAGTGCGTCAGACCACGCGCGTGGAATTTCTGTGCGGCGCGCGCGCCATCCGCCGGGCACGCGCCGATTACGAAGGGCTCTTCAAAACCGCGCAACTCTTCTCGGCGCCGCTTGACGAGGTCCCCGCGATGGCCGCGGCGCAGTTGGAGGCGGCCCGCACCGCCGAAAAGGCGCGCCGCAAACTCGAGCTGGATGTCGCCGCTTATCAGGGCAAAGAGCTTTACGAAACAACGGCTCAGGGCGCGGACGGCATGCGGCGCGTCACGCGGCGGGCGGATCGCGCCGGCATGGAGGAACTGCGCGCCATCGCCCAGAATTTCACGGCGCAGCCGAAGGCCGTGTTCCTCGCCACGCTGGCCGATCCCCCGTCTGTACTGCTGGCGGTTTCGGCGGATGCCGGGATCGATGCGGGGAAGGTGCTCAAGGCCGCACTGGCCGAGGCTGGAGGGCGCGGCGGCGGGAGCCCGCGGATCGCCCAGGGAAGCGTCCCCGACGCGGCCTCGCTGGAACGAGTCTTGCAGAAGTTGCCGGCCTGATTGGGGCAGGCGCTTCTCGCACGCAGGGTTGGCAGGCGGAAGCGCCTCAATGCCACTTACTTTGGCTGTGGGGCGGACCCCCTCGCTCCGTGCAACGGAGTGGTCCGCGGCCGACGCCCTCGTCGGCCTTCTTCGCTTTCTGCCGGATGTTGATTCTATTGGCGAAAGCGGGTCCAGGGGGACCCGCGCGGACCAGGGGGTCCGCCCCACAATAAACGCAGAACCGCAAAGTGAGCGGCATTTGGCGGAAGCGCCTGCCCCACTTCACATGGGAGCTTCCGCGACTTCTCCAATATGCGCGACCGTATCGCCCTTCTTCATCGAAGGCACCGCGCCTATATAAAGGATCACCCCCGAGATGGGGGCGACCGCATCCCACACGCGATTGCCAAAATAGTCCGTGACGTACCCGATGCGCATTCCGTGCTTGACGTAGGATTCGGGAGCGGCCAGCGGATAGAACACTCCGTCCTGCTCGCTCGCCAGTATGGAAACGCGCCCGAACCACAAGGGGTGCTCTACCGGCGCCGCCTTGCCCGGCAGCATCTTCAGGTGGCGCATCACGTTGCGGCATCCTTCGATCAGTGCGTCGAGGTCTTCCGCGCTGGACATACCCGCGTGCCCCGCCTCCGCCGTGACGGATGCCTTCCCCAAACTCAGCGCGAAGCGCGTGAGGTTCATGGTGGCGCCGGCCGCGAGCGGGGTCCGATAGTCCTGGATGATGATGTGGTCGAGACCGAATGCCAGCACCATCGCGCGGGAGGCCGCGTCGAGAGCCGCCTTGCCGGTGTTGGCCCAATACGCGTACTGGCGAAGATCCTCGTCCAGATCGCCTCCGTGCAGGTCGATCAGGTAGTCGCATTTCTCCACCACCTGTTTGGCGATCGCCCATGCGGCCCGCTCGGTCTGGGTTCCGTCCGGCTTCCCGGGAAAGAACCGGTTCATGTTTTTGCCATCCACCGGATTCAGGTGCGGGACCTTCTGCGCGAACGACGCCAGGTTCACCAGGGGGACGACAATCAGCGCTCCGGAAAGCTCGCCCGGGTCCGCCGACTGCGCCAGTTTCTGCAACGCCAGGATGGACGCATACTCGGTTCCGTGCGAACCCGCGACCAGCGCCAGCGTAGGCCCGGGTTTCGCGCCGTTGACCACGATCACTGGTATGTTGGCCGCCGCATCCACGCCCGCCGGCACCTGGATGAACCCCGTGGCTTTCCGTCCGGAGGCGGCCGTCGCCGAGCCCACCGTGAGGTCCGCACCCGACGCCATCCCGCACGCAATCACAAGCACCAGCCATGTTTTCATGCTCTCCATAGTAACCCCTGCGGGCTTGCCGCCCGCCATAGGAGAAGCTGGAGGGTTGCTCCGGGCGAGCAAGGCGGCATGGTCTACGGATTCGGCATCCACGATCCCCTGAGTCTTGCCGCGGCCGCCGCCGTCATGCTCGCGATCGCGGCCGTTGCCGCCCTAGCCCCCGCCGCGCGCTGCGAGAGGAACCCGTTGGCAGCCCCGTGAGGCGCGACAGAGAAAGATGCGCGCGCAGCGAGCTGCCTTTTCCAACCCCTAACCCCTAACCCCTAACCCCTAACCCCTTTTCTGTGGCCTGCGGGAGCCATCGGCTGAGGGCCCTGTGCAGCTCCTCCCGTCTTACGGGCTTCGAGACGTAGTCGTCCATCCCCGCCGCCAGGCACCTTTCGCGCGAACCCGCCATGGCATCGGACGTCATCGCGATCACCGCAACCTGCCGTGCCCCACCTTCCCGCCGCCGGATCTCACGCGAAGCTTCGTAACCGTCCATCTCGGGCATCTGGCAGTCCATGAGGATCAGGTCGTACGGCACCAGTGCCGACATCTCGACTGCTTCCCGGCCGTTGCCGGCTACGTCCGTGCGCAGGCCGAGGCTCTCCAGCATCCGGCACGCGACCTTCTGATTTATAGCATTGTCTTCCACCACCAGAATCCGCGTGTCGCCCGGGGCTAACTTCCCGGTGGCGGCCGCCGCAGGATCCGCCGCGTTCGATTTGGGGCTGAGGCTGCCCGAAGGCTCTCTTCCCTGTCGTTTGGCCCAGGTGCTTGCCAGAGTATGGAACAGGTGCGTCTGACGCACCGGTTTGCTGAGACACGCGTCGACGACGCCGCTCTGTGCCTGGCTTACACGCTGGCATTCCCCAATCGAGGCCAACAGCACAATCGCACAGCCGCGCAGGGATGGATCGGAGTGAATCGCTCGCGCGAGAGTGGCGCCTTCGCTTTCGGGTACCCGGCAATCGAGAACCGCGAAGTGGTAGGGATCGCCGGCTTCCTGCGCCGCACGCATCGCTTGGAGCGCCCTCTCGCCATCGGCAAAACTCCCCAGGCGCATTCCCCAACCGGCTAACTGTTCATCAAGCACACGCTGGGACGGTCCGTGGTCATCCAGAATCAGGGCCCGCAGCCCGCTGAGGCCGGCCCCGGCAGGCGATGCGGCATGCGGCTGATCATCGAGCCGCAGCGGCAGATCGAACCAGAACGTGGATCCTTCGCCCGGGCGGCTTTCGACCCCCATCCTCCCTCCCATGAGGCTCACGAGCTGCTTGGAAATGGCCAGCCCCAGTCCCGTTCCCCCGTATCTCCGCGTGGTCGAGCCATCCACCTGGCTGAACTTCTCAAAGAGCAAACCGATCTTTTCCGCGGGAATCCCCACTCCCGTATCCCGCACGGTGATCCGCATCTGCGGGCTCCGCGAATCCTCCCCGGCGCAATTCACGGAGACCAGCACATGGCCAGTGGATGTGAACTTGATGGCATTCCCCACCAGGTTGGTGACCACCTGGCGGATGCGCGCGCCGTCTCCGATGAAATTCCGGGGCGTCCGCGCGGCATATTCCAGCAGCAGGTCGATCTTTTTGTCTTCCGCCTTGGCGGCCAGCAGATCGTTGACTTCTTCGATGACGTCGCAAAGGTCGAACGCATACGACTCGATCTCCACTTTGCCGGCGTCGATTTTGGAAGAATCCAGTATTTCGTTGATGAGGTTGAGCAGCGTTTCACCCGACCGCCGCACGGTCTCGGCATATTCCCGCTGCCGCGCCGTCAGATCGGTGTCGAGCAGCAGGCCCGTCATGCCAATCACTCCGTTCATCGGGGTGCGGATCTCGTGGCTCATGTTGGCCAAAAACTCGCCCTTGGCCTGGTTGGCCTGCTCGGCCCGCGCGGTGGCTCCGGCCAGGTCCCGTGTCCGTTCCGCCACCGCTGCCTCGAGCGCCGCCCGAATGGTACGCTGGCCAATCTCCCGCTGCCGCCACCACCACCAGACGAAGCCCGCCAGCGCTACGAACAGACCTCCATCGCACTGCCACGAGCGGTACCAGGGCGGGCGAATTCGAAACTCCAGCACCGCGGAACGCGTCCACACCCCGGGCTCGGCTTCACCCTGAACCTCGAACCGGTGGGAGCCGGGCGGCAGCTCGGCGAAACGGACCTCCCGTGTTTCCGCCTCGATCCACGGCATTGGGCCGGTTCCGATCCGGTACCGGAATTTTACCGCCCGCCTCCTGTAGGACAGCATCGTAAAACGCAGCACCAGGGAATGCGTCGAGGAATCGAAATCCGCGCCCTGCGCCGGCAGATCGTTGCGCAGCACGGAGGTGATTAGCGTTTCCGGCAGCGCGGTTTTCGGCATCGTCGCCGGGGCAAACCGGGCGAGGCCGGCGCTGGTTCCCACCCAGAAGCTGCCATCCGCCTCGGGGAGGTAGGCGTGCGCGTTGCAGTCGTTCCAGACAAAGCCGTCGGAGGTGTCGTATCGGATCCATCGATCGCCCTCGAGCACGGCGACGCCGCTGTCGGTACCCAGCCAGTGCCGGCCGCGCGCATCGAAGAACTGCGAGTAGACCACGTCGCTGGGGAGTCCGTCGCCGGTTGTAAAGTGCCGCATCCGCAAATTCCCACGATCGATTTCGATGCGTGTGATCCCTACCGGCGCGAAGTAGGCAATCCAGAGTGCCCCATCCGGGCCGATGACGACAGACTGGAGCCA
>Ga0116222_1000654_pt1 | contig 20794 bp, 14 predicted proteins | sample Sb_taG_12_FD_88963 | JGI IMG/M metagenome (GOLD analysis project Ga0116222, IMG submission 88963) | Peat soil microbial communities from Weissenstadt, Germany - Sb_50d_9_AC metaG | ecosystem: Environmental > Terrestrial > Soil > Wetlands > Peat | place: Germany: Weissenstadt | collected 2010-09-21
AGCATGTGCTGGACGATCTTTGATCGGTCGTCACGTGGCGACGATCGAAGATCCACGGGATCTTCGATCGGTCCAGCGCCGTAGATCAAGATCCCACCCACCCGCATCCGGGCGTGCCGATCTTCCTGAAACAGGTTCTGAGAGTGGTACGCCGTCGAACGGGCGGGATGTCGGCTACCCCAACACCGTCTCGGCTATTCCAGCACCGTCTCGGCTACACCAGCACCAGCACAGTCTCGGCTACCCCAACACGAGCACAGTCTCGGCTATCCAAGCACCGTCGCTGGAGCGCTCGTTTCAATCTGCGTTCCGCTGGCACTGGGATTGCCTATGAAGAACATCTGAAACGGGGTTGAGGCGCCCGCCGCAACTTCGGGCAGCAAGGCGCGGCCGGCCGCGACGATCGTGCCCGCGCGGCGCGCGACCGCGAAGACCACCAGGCTTCGCTGCGCGATTTTCGAGCGGTTGCGCACGGTGCCCGGCGCTGCTTCGCCGGAGGATGCTTCGCCGACGCGCGGCCCCTCGATTTCGATGCGCGGTTCCGCTTCCGTTCCACTCACGATGGAGGCTTCCCCGACGATGGCGCTGACGCTCGCCGGCGCGCCGGCGGAGGGGATCTGGTCGTCCACCCACGTCACCGAGCCGTGCGCGGGCAACGAGGGGATTGACGTGAGCGCCGCTTCGAGGCCCGGGGCGTTGTTCTGGAAGACCGTCTGTCCGCTCGCGTTCTTGACGGTGATCGCGATCGGCGCCGAGCGCAGGGTGTGCGCGGTGGTGTTGCGCACGGTGATCGCCGCCGCGGCGCCTTCGGAGTCGCGCACCACGGTGGCGCCGAGCACTTCGACCTGAGTGCTCGCGCGCGCGATCGACAACCCTTTCTGCGCGGGCGTCGTGTGCTTCGCTTCAAGCTTTTCCAGCTTCGCGCTCTTTTCTGCGGTCGTTTCACAGCCCGTGAGTGCCAGCGCCATCAGTGCCACCATCGCAAGCACGACGCCGCTTCTGGCTACCCCGACGCCCGTCCCGCCGTCGCGGTCGGTCTGCCTCACCACCGTTCTCATACCTGCATTCATTCACTCTCGCGCGCGGGCGTTGACCCTCACCGCAAGCAGGCCAGACGGCCTCACCCGAAGGCCCCACTGACAGACGGCCTCACCCGAAGGCTCCGCTGATGTACTCGCGCGTGCGTTGCTGGGCCGGCCGGTCGAACACCTGCTCACTGGGTCCGTACTCGATGAGCTCCCCCAGGTGCATGAACGCGACATGGTCGGCTACGCGGAAGGCCTGCTGGAGGTTGTGTGTGACGATCACGATCGCCACGCTGTCGCGCAGGCCCACGATCAGCTCCTCGATCGTGGCGGTTGAGATCGGGTCGAGCGCCGAGCACGGCTCGTCCAGCAGCAGCACCTCCGGCTGAGCGGCCAGCGAGCGCGCGATGCATAGCCGCTGCTGCTGGCCGCCGGAGAGTTTTAGGGCCGAGCGGTCGAGGTCCCCGGCGACCTCCTCGTACAACCCGGCCCTGCGCAGCGCGTCATCGACGGCGTGCTCGAGCTCCGCTCCACGCCGCCGTCGTCGTCCGCGCTCAGGACGCTCGGCCAGTGCGTAGGCGACATTGTCGAAGATGCTCATCGGGAACGGGTTGGGCTGCTGGAAGACCATCGACACGCGCCGGCGTAGGGCGTTGACCTCCAGCTCGTGGATCTCCTGCCCTTCGAGCGTGATCCGCCCGGCCCGCGCCGCCCCGGCGGTGACCTCGGTGAGGCGGTTCAGCGAGCGCAAGAGCGTCGTCTTGCCCGACCCCGAGGCGCCGATCAGCGCGAGCACCTCGCCCTGGCGCACGGGCAGGCTGACGTCGCGCACCACCCAGTTATCGCCATAAGCCAGCCATACCGATTCGATCTGCATCCGCTCGCGCACGTTGCCGGCCGGCGGCCGCTCGGCGCGCAGCCGCGCGGAGGCGGAGGGGCGCGCCGCCACGGCGCCGTTGGGGGTCGCGGTGGGCGTGGCCACGTGCGGTTCCCGTCCGACGGCGATCCGCCGCACGGGGGGTGGCGTCACCCGCTCCACCGGGACCTCAACCCTCGCAGCAGCAGCCGCCCGCCGCCATCTGCCCGCTCATGGGCGCCGGTTATGCGGGTCACGACAAAGTTGAGTGCCAGCACGATCATCAGCAGCACGAAGGCGGCGGCGTAGGCCTTCTGGTGGGAGTTGCCCTCACCGGCCGGGGAGTTTTCGTAGATGTAGCTCGTCAAGGTCGATCCCGTGCCGCGCAGCGTGCCGATGATCGGCGCGCTGCCAACCGGTTCGGTTCTCAGGGTCGCGCCGAGCATGAATATCACGATGGCCGTGTCGCCGATGATGCGGCCCATGCCGAGCACGACGCCGCTGGCGATGTTTGGGCGGATCGCCGGGAGCAGCACGCGCCAGATCGTCGTGGCGCGCGTCTTGCCCAGCGCGTAGGAGGCCTCGCGCATGCGATCTGGAATCTGCGCCAGCCCCTCGCGCGTCGCGCCGACGATCAGTGGAAACGCCAATACCGCCATCATCGTGCCCGCCGTCAGGAAGGACGTCCCAGTGACGGCTCCGCCGGCGGTGGTATCGGACAAGAAGCCGAGGAAGCCCTCGGAGAAGATGAGCAGTCCAAAGATTGCCAAGAGGACGCTGGCTACGCCGGCGATCATCTCGATCGCCGACTCCACCGCACGCGCCAGCTGCGGTGGGCGTCCGTACTCCGACAGCCATGTTGCCAGCGCGACGCCGATCGGGGCGGCTATCAGAGTGCCGATGGCGGTGATGATGAACGTCCCCTCGAGCGGATCAAGAAATCCCCCGGATTTGCTCTGCTGCAGTTCCGACGACGGAGACTGCACGAACAGGCTGAGGTGCAGATAGGAGACCCCTTCGACGAACATGAAGAGGACGATCCCGATCACGATCAGGCACAGGGCGATGCCGGTCGCCCAGCACAGCCAGTAGCCGATGCGATCGACCAGCGGCCAGGAGGCGGTGCTCTGCTGGCGCGGGCGCGTCACGCTCAGCCCCGCCGGCGGCCTCGTCACGTCGGCCGGGGTGAACGTGCTCATCGGGGACGTCCCCCTCGGAGACGTCCCCCCAGGTGGCGACTCGGTGAGCGAAGTGTGACCGGCTGGCCGATCTTCGGTCGGTGAGCGATCGAGGACACAGATCCACCGCTACTACGAGATCCACCGCTACTACGCCGACATGGGCACGCAGGGCGAGCTGGTCTATCCTCCGCCCCGGACCCGCCCAGGAAGCGTGGCGTCCTCTGCCAGTGGGTGATCGAGCGCACAGATCCACCGCCGGCCGGTTCGGTATGCGTGCTCATGCGCGGATCCCGTGGCGCTTCAAGGGCTGCTTGGCGGCCCAGCCGGCGAACGACAGCATTGCTGCCGAGACGAGCAGGACGGCCGCCATCGCATAGGCGGTGTGGGCCGCGGCTGGAATCGTCAGTGCGTGCACCAGCTGCACGATCGTCGCCGCCAAGGGTCTGACCGGCTCGAATAGGAAGGTGATGCCGTCGAGTGGGTTGGCCGCGAAGCCGCGTGAGCCGGCGACCATCGAGAGCATGATCGCCTCGCCGAGCGCGCGCGCGGTGGCGAGCACGGTCGCGGCGACGATCGCCGGGCGGGCGGTGCGCAGTGAGACGCGCACGATCGTGCGCCAGCGGTTGACTCCAAGCGCCGCGGATCCCTCCTTCCAGGAGGCCGGCACGGAGCCCAGCGCGCCGGCGATCAGGGCGACCATGATTGGTGTGATCATTACCGCCAGGATCACGATCGCGGTCGTCAGGTTGGCGCCGTTGAGTTGAACTACGCGGGACACTGACTTGCGCCGGGCTTCGCTGATCAGGTTGTCTTCGATGAGCGGTGCGAGCGCGAGGATTCCGATCAGCCCATAGACGACCGAGGGCACGCCGGCGAGCAGCCTGACGACCGGTTCGAGCGAACGCCTGACCGTTGCGGGGGCGAACTCGGTCAGAAAGATAGCCGCCAGGGTGGAGACGACCAGCGCGATCAACACCGCCGGGATGGTCGTGACGATCGTTCCCCAGATGAGCGGCCAGGCCCGGATGTACAGCGCGGAGTGCCCCGGCAGCGGGGTTCCTTCCTCCATCGCTCGCAGCTGGGTGTCCACGTCCCCGCCGGAACCGAACCAGCTCAACCCGTTGGCCTGAAACGAAGGCCACGCCTTGATGAAGACCGTGACCACCATCGCGGCGATGAGGACGAGCGTTAACGACGCAAGCGCGCCGAGCGTACGCTCGGCGCGCTTGTCGCCGCGGCTCAGGTCGCGCTGGCGCGCGCGTCGTGAAGAAGCGCCGCCGGGCACCGTCGCTCGCTAGTAGACCGCGATCCAGCTCGAGTTGATGATTTTTTTGGTGGTCGCGTTGCCGCTCGTGACCCATTTGATGAACTTCGCGGCTTCGCCTTTGGGCTTGCCTTTGGTCACCATCCAGAAGTTACGCACGCCGCCGTACTGGCCGGACTTGGCGTTGGGCAGGTTGCAGGCCACGCCCTGATAGCTGACCGGGTTGACGCCGGCGGTGTAGGCGAAGGACACGAAGCCGATCGCGTGTTCGTCCTTTTCCACGTGCAGTTGCTCGAGGCCGTTGGATTCCTCGGCCGTGGCGCTCGGGGAGATCTTCAGCGTTTCGCCCAGGAAGATGTGCTGGAACGCGTCCTGGGTGCCGGAGGCGCCGTCGCGGTCGAACAGGTCGACCGGGCCGGAGACCTTCGCGCCCGAAACTTCGCTCCAGTCGTGGATCCTGCCTGTGAAGATGCCTTCGACCGCTTCCTGGGAGAGGTTGGACACGGGGTTCTTCGAGTTGGTGATCACGCAGACGCCGTCGCGGGCGAGCTTCGTGAACGAAAGTCCTGTGGGGTCGACGCCTTTGATCGGGTCGCGTGAGGAGTCGCCGATGTCGAGGCTGCCGTTGGCGGCGCCTGAGATGCCGATGTCCGACTGCCCACCCCCGACCTTCGGCGCCGGAATCTTCGGATAGGCCTTGTGGTAGGCGGTGGCGAGTTTCTGCATCAGGGGAAGCACGGAGGTCGAGCCTCCGATGACCAGTCGCTTGGCCATGGCGCCCGCCGGTACGGCGAGGACCAGCGCGAGGATCATCGAGACGACGAGGGTTCGGTGTGCGCGCACGGTATTGCTCCTTTGCTTTCGGCTTTGGGTACGGCTTCAGCGCGAAAAACGCTGGGGGCGGAAACAACTCGAGGCGTGGTTCGATGCGGTATGCGCGATAAGCGTCACCCCGATGCGCAAGAGTGTCGGTCGTAGGTTTGCGGGATGTGTCGTTTTTGTGAACGCCATTGCCTTTCCGCCCGCGTCGTGTGAGGCTGCCGGCGGCTCGGTCGCAAGCCGCCTGGTCGGTGGCTCCTACCGACTTGCCCGCGATCTGATCTGATCTGATGACAGACGAACACAGCTCCCCAGACGAACACGGTGATTCCACGGGCGAACATGCCCCCCCGGAGCCTCCATCGGCCAACGGCCCGCGGCCCACGGCGACAGCCGCGGCAACGCCGACATCAGCTGTGCGCTCGGGTCTGGCCCACCGCCGCAACCCGGCGCTGGCGACCCTGGGCGCTCTGGCCTCGGGAGCTCGTCGAGTCGCGTTTCGTGATCCGCTCTCGCTGTTCCTCCTGCTCGCGTCGATCGGCCTGGCGATCGCCTTCGCGACGCTGCTCGGAGATATCAAGCCCGCGAGCTCCGGCGCCGAAGTGCCGATCACGACGGTCCAGACGCTCGCCAAACGCCACGACCTTGCTTCGGCCATGCTCCTGGACCACGACAGCCGCGTGGAGATCGTCACGGCCGCCGCGGCTCCCCCGCTCTCGCCCACCGGCGTGGTGCCACCGCTCACAAGGCGGACTGTGTACACGCGCATCAAGGGCCCGAAGAAGAAGATTCGCGTCAGCACGATCCTCGTTGCTCCGCCCGGAGCCGGGATTATGCAGCGACTGTGGGCGGCCTATCCCGCCTCCGGCGCCGAGACCCAGCAGCTCACGCGCGAACTGAGCGAAGGCGGGGCGACGGTCACCGTCGAGCAGCAGTCGGGCAAGGCGACGAAGGCGATCATCGTCCAGTTCCTTATCCCGATTCTACTGCTCGTGTGTCTGTTCTCGCTGTTCATGCGTCTGGGCACGGGCGAAGGCGCCGCGGGCGGCATCGCCGGCTTCTCGCAGTTCACCGGCAAAGGCCGCAAGAAGGGCAAGGGCCGCAGCGAAAAGATCACGTTCGCCGATGTCGCGGGCGCCGGTGAAGCGCTGGCCGAGCTCAAGGAGATCCGTGACTACCTGGCCGATCCCAGCAAGTACCTGGCCGTCGGCGCGGCGGCGCCCAAGGGTGTGCTGCTCGTCGGTCCGCCGGGCACGGGCAAGACGCTGCTCGCCAAGGCCGTGGCCGGCGAAGCGGACGCGTCCTTCTTTACAGTGTCGGGCTCGGACTTCGTGGAGTCGCTCGTCGGCGTGGGAGCGGCGCGCGTGCGCGACCTGTTCCGCAAGGCCCGCAAGGCGTCGCCGGCGATCATCTTCATCGACGAGCTCGACGCCGCCGGGCGCAAGCGCGGCGCGGGCATCGGCCAGGGCAACGACGAGCGCGAGCAGACGCTCAACCAGATCCTCGTCGAGATGGACGGGTTCGCGGGCGACGGCGGGCTCGTCGTGATGGGCGCGACCAACCGGCCGGACATCCTCGACCCCGCGCTGCTGCGCCCGGGGCGCTTCGATCGCCAGGTGGTGATCGACGTGCCGGACGTGCACGGGCGCCTGGAGATCCTGCGCCTGCACGGCGGCAAGCGGCCGCTGGCCCCGGACGCCTCGCTCGAAGAGGTGGCGCGCCAGACGCCGGGCTTCTCAGGCGCCGAGCTCGCGAACGTGATCAACGAGGCGGCACTGCTGAGCGTGCGCGACGGGCGCGGGCTGATCGATGCGGCGACCCTCGACGAGGCGATCGACCGGGTCGTCGCCGGTCCGGCCAAGCACCACATCCTCTCCGAGCAGGAGCGCTGGCTGATCGCCATCCACGAGGCCTCCCACGCGGTCGTGACCGACGCGCTGGGGCACACCACCTCGACGCGCAAGCTGTCGATTGTCGCGCGCGGGCGCCAGCTCGGCACCGCCGCGCACATGCTCTCCGACCGCGACCAGGTGATCATGAGCAAGCCCGACCTGCAGAGCCAGCTGATCGTGATAACCGCGGGCCTGGCGGGCGAGCGCATCGCGTTCGGACACACCTCCACGAGCGTCAACGACGACCTCCACGCCGCGACCGCGCTGGCGCGCAGCATGGTCACCTCCTTCGGCATGTCCGAGGCGCTCGGGCTGGTGACGATCGGCGAGAAGGGTGGGGAGGTCTTCCTCGGCGCCTCCCTGCAGGACCTCGGCTCGGTCGGGCCCGAGACGCTGAACCTGATCGACAGCGAGGTCGAGCGCCTGGTCGGCGACGCCGAGGCGCGGGCCGCGACGATCCTCGATCGCAACTGGAGCACGGTCGAGGAGACCGCCGCGGCCCTGCTCGAGCAGGAGACGCTCTCCGGGGTGGCGCTCGACGCGGTGCTGTCCACCGTGCAGGAGGTGACGCTGGAGGAGCTCACGCAGGTGCGCCGGGCCGCGCCCCCGCGCTTCACCACACGCGATCCCGATCCCAAGGACGGACGGTGAGCAGGGGCGACGCGTCCGTCGGTCAGCGGCGCTCGCGCCGGACGCCCTCCCCGGCGATGGTGGTCGCGCTGATCGCGCTCGTGTTCTCGACGACCGGCCTGGCCGACGCCGCTCGCCACGTGGTGATCAGCGCTATCAATGGGCATCCCATCAGCTCCAAGCCCCACGCCGGCGGCATTTTGCTGCTCGGCAAGAACAGGAAATTCCCCGCCTCGGCGATCCCGACGGTGGCGGACGCGAGCAAGGTCGGGAACAAGACCGCGGCGCAGCTCGAAGGCAGCTGCCCGCCGGCGACCGTCGATCTCGTGACGTGGTGTCTGGACACGGCGCCCTATCCGCTGACCAACGCTCAGATCGGCCAGAACAACTTTATTTTCGCCAGCAAGGCGTGCGACGCCGAAGGCGGCTGGCTGCCCTCGGCCTCAGAACTGCTCGGCGCGGCGGCGCGCGTGAAGCTCGAGTCCACGATCCACGACTCGCCGCTGACCGCCACCCTCAACCAGGACCCGAGCCGCGGCTTGAAAGACGAACGCGAGATGAGCTCGACGCTCGTGACGACCGAAGCCGGATCGGCCGCCGCCGGGTTCGAGGGCGTGAGCGAAGGGGCGACGGGCAACCCCCGCCAGGGCCAGGCCAACCCGATCCCGCTGCCCGCCAATCCGCTGCCCGAATCGCTGCAGTACGTGACCGTCTACAGTGATGGCCAGAAGGGTGGCTTCGCCGGCTCGGAGCCTGTGAACAACCCCGAGAACTTCCGCTGCGCCTTCAACAAGACGCCCGGCGCTCTGAACAAATCAGAATCCTGAGAGCCACCGCGAGTACCGCGAGGGCGCCCGGATAGCGTTTCCTTCCCTGCTGCTCCCCGCGTCCGCTTGACGCACGCACAAGCGCACAGAGGTTGTCGGCGCGGGTCCGGTGATGGGCGCGGGTCCGGTGATCTTCGTCGTATGACGCTCCTTCGCCGTATTTCGCCGTATGTATGGCGCCCTTGGGTGATCCGCACGACGGAGGCGGCTGTTTCTCGATTCCTTCACAGCTGGATCACGAAATGGATACCGCTGGTGTCTGTCGACCTCACAGACTGGAACGGTCCCCTCACCACCCCCACCCCCACGTGCGCAACCAAAGGAGATGAGCTCGCGATGATGAACGCCAAGCCTCCCGGCCTTATTGGACGCCTCCTCCGTCACCGAAAGTCCGCGGCGAGATCCTCCGCGCCGCGCCCGCGCCGCAACGCCCTGATTGCCCTCGCCGCCCTGGCGGCCGTCTCGGCGGCCGCCGTCCCGATCGTCTCGGCGGGCGCATCTTCGGGAGTCACCGCCAGAGCGGCATCGGACAGCCTCGGAATCAAGCAGGGCAAGATCAAGCACGTGTGGCTGATCATCCTCGAGAACAAGTCCTACGACGCCACTTTCACGGGGCTGAACAAGAACACCTACCTGTGGCAGACCCTGCCCTCTCAGGGCGTGCTGCTGAAGAACTACTTCGGGACGGGGCATTTCAGCCTCGACAACTACGTCTCGATGGTCTCAGGCCAGGCCACCCAGCCCGACACGCAGGCCGACTGCCCCTACTACGACAAGTTCTCGGGCACGGTCGACATGGTTGGCAAGCTCAAGACCAACCCCAACTACGGCCAGGTGCTCTCGCCCGTGGGGCCAAACGCCGCGGCCGGCACGAACGGCTGTGTCTACCCGGCCAGCGTGCCGACGCTCTTCAACCAGCTGGACGCGGCCGGGGTGAGCTGGAAGGGCTATGCGCAGGATCTCGGCAACCCCGATGAAAGCGGTCCCACCCACGACGCGGGGGTCGAATACTGCGGCGCTCCGTACGCCGAACCGGGTCCGCGCGGCAGCGCGGCACAGCCGAACCCGGGCAGCGCGAACGGGACCGACCAGTACGTGCCGAAGCACTTCCCGTTCCCATGGTTTGAATCGATCCGCGACGCCGGGGACTGCAACGAAGCGCACATCACGAACCTGTTCAGCTCGACCAACGGCCTCTACCACGACCTGCAGAGCGCGGCCACGACACCGGCCTTCAGCTGGATCTCGCCGAACAATTGCAGTGACGCGCACGACGCGGTGTGCCATGGCAACAACCTGTCGGGTGGCTTCTCTGATCCGAACACGCCGAACCCGCCCGTCAACTACACCGGCGGCCTGTACGCCTCAGACCTGTTTCTCGAGCACATCATCCCGGAGATCGAGGAATCTCAGGCGTTCAAGGAAGGCGGCCTCATCGACGTAGCCTTCGACGAGGGATTCCCGCCGTTCACCTACACCGGCAACAGCTTCGCTAACTCAACGGTCGATAAGCCCAATGCTGCCGCCTCGGTCGCATCCGACTCGGCGGGCGAGACGCTGTTCGGCTCGAGTGTGAGCTGGGAGCCGACCGGCCCGAACACGCCGCTGGAACAGAACGAACACGGTGAAGAGCTCTTCCCCGGACCGGGTGACAACGCGTTCCTGGACCGGCCGAGCAACTGTGTCGCCCAAACGGAAGTTCCGCAACCGGCGGGCACATGCCTGCTCGGTGGCGGCAGCCACTCGCCGGGTGCTCGCACCGATAAAGGCGCGACGGCGGCCGAAGGAACCGCGACGATCGCCGACAACTCGATCGTCGCGACCGATGCCGGTCGCTCGGTCACGGGCAGCGGCATTCCCGGAGGAGCCTTCGTCAGCCAGGTCACGGACACGCCGGTCACAGCCACCGAACCCAACCAAAAAGGCGGCTTCGTCGACACCGGCTCGTTCACGCTCGTGAACTCCACCGGTGAACCGCTGAGCACGATCGGAGTGGTTAGTGGCGTGACGCTCGGCGCGGAGACAGCGGCGAGCGACCCGCTGTATGACGCAACAGACGCAACCACGGGCGGCGGCGACACGGGCAGCGTGCTCATCAGCCCCTACATCGCACCGGGTAGCGTGAGCACGGCCTACTACAACCACTACAGCTGGCTGCGCACGATGGAGGACCTCTTCGACGTGAAGAGCGCCTCACCGGGACTGGACAGGAAAGGCCACATCGGCTACGCCGCCCAGCCCGGCCTCGCGCCGTTCGGCCCGGACGTGTTCAACAACCCGAAGGGCCCGGGTAGGTAGGTAGTAAGTAAGGCAGCTGATCGATGCAGCCGTCGCTGGAGGACACGATCGGTGGCGCTGGCCGCGCGACGGCGGCCGGCGCCGAGTCCACATCGGCGTCGGCGCTGGCGCCGGCGCCAGACGGCGGGGGTCGAGCCAAACGGCTTGGCCCCCGGGCCGTCAGCGCCGCTGGCGTGCTGGCGGCGTTGCTGATCGTGGGTGTGCTCGTCGTCCTCCTGCTTACGACCGGCGGCGGATCGACAGCTGGGCGACGCCCGCAACCTGGCGTCGCTTCAAAGGTAAGCAGCTATGGCGGTTTGCCGGCCTGGCTACCGAAGCCCAAAGTGCATGTCGGCCGAGTCCTCCATGCGAGCGTCCTCCACCCAGCGCTGTCCATCCAGGGCGAAGCGGTGTCGGTCGATCTGGCGAGTGGCCGGCTGCTCGCGACGGCGGTGGGCCCGGAAGTGCCCGAGGAGGGGCGCTTCCCGGTTCCGCCGGTGACCCCGGTCACATTTCTCGTCACGTTCGCCTCCGCGTCGAAGGCGATCTCGCTCAGCCCGTCGGCGTTTACGCTCATCGATGAGCAGGGCAAGGTGTATCACCCCAAGATGACCGCCTTCGGCGGTGGTGCGCCACCGGCTCGAATAACGCCGGGACGTCCCATCTCGGTGAAGCTCCATGACATCCTGCCGACCGGCGACGGAGGCCTCAGCTGGACTCCGGAAGGGGCGCGCCCGATCGTCACCTGGGACTACACAGTCGAGATCGACTGATTGATTGTTAGGCGCTCTTGAGCCCCGGACCTCGCGGCGCCCTGCGGGCGCCCGTGTCACACCGCGCCCCCCTTCTCCGAATCTAAACAGATGGGTAACCGCTGCATCACAATCGGCTGCGGGCGACGTTTTAGCTTCCAATCCGCATACGCATACATAGATAGATAAGTCCACTGCGACGAAACGGTCAATGCGAGCGAGGAGCGAGAAGGATGACTGAGTCGATGCCGGGTGACGACACCTGCCAACTGAGGATCCAACCGACGACGGTATGTGGCAAGCGGGCGGTGGCGGGCGGCCACCATATGCTGCGATCGAGGTGGGGGGCGGCAAACGCGAAAGCGGCGGCGATCAAGGTGAAGGTGTTCTCCGCCAGCAGAGTCCTCGCGGTGGTGGGAGTGCTTGCGATGTCGTTCGCGGCGGCGGCGCTCGCCGGCGGCGGGACGGCGGCTGCGGCGCCGATCAGCGGCTGTGACTTCCCGAATCCCGCCTACCACCACGTCGTGTGACTGCAGTTCGACAACGTCCATCTGCGTCGCGACAACCCGAATGTCCCGTCGGACATCGAACAGATGCCGGCGTTGCACGCCTTTCTGACCCAGAACGGGTCGCTGCTCTCCGACGACCACACGATCTTGATCGCCCACACCGCCGGCGGTCTGATGAGTACCGCCACCGGGCTGTATCCCTCAGGCAACGGCATCGGCGTGTCCAACTCCTACCAGGAGTTCACAGGCGAATCCAACGAAACGGAAACCGCCTTCCAGGAGGCGTTCACCTACTGGACCGACCCCACCGCCGACGGCCTGCCCAACATGATCACGGCCGGCCAGAAGAACACGCCCGCCCCGTGGGTCACGTTCACACGCGCGGGGTGCTCGGTGGGCGCGTTCTCCTACGCCAACATCGAGCTCGAGAACACGGGCACCTACCCGGGCGGCGACGTGACGAGCGTGTTCCAGAACGGCACGCCCGGCATCGCCTCGCCACAGGGCGCGATCGCCCACTCGACAGTACGCGGGCTGGCGAGCGCCGATCTGGAGGGGATCGCGATCCACTGCTCGCTCACCGCCAGCCAGCCCGGCGGTCCGTGCTCGCAAGAAAACGGCGGTGTGTCCGACAAGCTCCCCCAAGAGCCGGGCGGCTATGAAGGCTTCAACGGCCTGTTCGGGGCGATCTCGGTCAACCCGTTGCTCGCCGGCAAACCGGCTACCACCAACTCCTCCTCACCGGAATTCGGGGGCAAACCCGTCCCGAGCGTGGCCCCGCCCGTGAACGACGTCTACGACTACAAAGCCACGATCGCGGGCAACCCGCCGACCCAGCCGGTCCAGGACGAAAGCGGCAACGCGGGCTTCCCCGGCTTCGATCCCACACCGGCGCAGGCGCTGGGCTATGTGGCCTCGATGCAGGAGCACAACATCCCCGTCACGATGGCCTACATCGCCGACGCCCACGACGACCACTCGGGCCGCAACAACTTCAATGCCTACGGCCCCGGCCAGAAGGGCTACGAGGAACAGCTGAAGGAATGGAACCAGGGCTTCGCCGCCTTCTTCGACCGACTCGGACAGGACGGGATCAACCACTCGAACACGCTGTTCGTGATCACCGTCGACGAGGGCGACCACTTCGCCGGCGGCACGCCGATCAACCCTGCCTGCAATGGCGTGAGCGAACCGTGCGAATACACGCCCGCGGGGACGACCGTCAACGAACACTCGGTCGGCGAGCAGGACGTGGACATCAACAACGCGCTCGAGCAAGAGACGAGCGATCCGCTCTCGAGCGCGTTCAACATCCACGAAGACGACGCGCCCACCTTCTACCTGCTCGGCAATCCCGGCTCAGACGAACCTGGCGTGCGCCAGCTCGAGCGCGACGTGGCCAAGCTGAAGCTCACCAACCAGATCAACGGCCAGTCAGAACCGGTGCTCGAGCACCTCGCCGACCGCGCCGACGAGCGGATCCTGCACATGATCAACTCCGACCCCAACCGCACGCCGACGTTCACGCTGTTCGGCAACCCGGCCTTCTACTACCAGGAAGAGAGCGCGTTCGGCTACACCTGCCCGGAACCGACCGGACCTCCCGGCTGCCCGGTGGTGAACGGCGAATTCGCCTGGAACCACGGTGGCGATCAGCCGGAAGTCGGCAACACCTGGCTGGGCCTGGTCGGGCCGACCGTCCGCCAGCTCGGTCAGACCGGGTCGGCGTGGACCGACCACACCGACGTGCAGCCCACGGTCATGGCGGCCCTCGGGCTCCACAGCGACTACGCCCCCGAAGGACGCGTCATCACCCAGGCGCTCGACCCTTCGACGCTGCCCCGGGAAATGCAGCACCACCTGTTCAGCCTGCAGGCGCTGGGCGCGATCTACAAGCAGCTCGACGCGCCGTTCGGCCAGTTCGGCCAGGACAGCGAGACCGTCTCCACGCGCGCGGTCCAGACCGCCTCGTCCGGCGAAACGGCCTATGAGGGCTTCGACCAGCAGTTGGAACAGTGCGCCACCGCCCGCGAAGCCCTGGCCGGCGAAATCAACGGGCTGCTGACCGGTGTGGAGTTCGGCGGTGCGCACGTGTCCGAGCCCGCCGTGCTGAGGCTCGCCATCAGGGGCGCCTGGCTGATCGCGCAGATGCACTGGCTGTCACAGTCGCCGACGCCGCCGCGCTACCCGGTCTGCGGCTGACCGAGCAGCGATGATGGCGATACGATGATGGGCGGCAGGCTGGATGGAGTCAGCCTGCCGCCCAACTTTTCTTGTTCGTCGTGGCGTACTTCCGCTCCGCTTGCTGGCCACGAGATGCCTGATGATGTGCAAACACAGTGCCGGCTTCGCCGTCAAGGGGTGCCGGCTGTCTCCGTAGGGTGCATCAGCTGTCCTTCGGTGAGACTGCTTCGGTGAGACTGCCCATCGTCGGCATCTTTCAGGTGAGCCCAACCTGCACTGCGCTCGCCTCCCGTATCACCCGCTCGAGCTCGCCGGGCTGGTCGAAGCTGAGCGCGTGGCCGGCGCCGGGAATCACCTCGAAGCGGTGGTGATCCGGCAGGACCTCGCGCAGCCCGCGAGCAGCCTTCTGGAGGAACGAAGGGCTGAGCTCTGTGACGGCCAGCGTGACCGGGCAACTGATCGCTCGCAGGCGATCTCGTGGTACATGGCGGCCGTCGCCGGAAGCCAGATCGGCGAACAACGCGCGGCCGTTTGCGCGCATGACATCACGCCGCTGCTCGGGAAAGTCCTCACGATCCCATGCGCTGCCCCCAGAGGAGTAACTCGTGACATAGCGGCCGAAGATCTCCGCGCCGCTCTCGGCTCCTCGAAACCGCCTGGCGAGCTGCGCGGAGAGGAACATTTTCGCGAGGCCCGGCGTGACGTGCCTGCGCACGTAGACAGCCGGGTCGATCAGCACCAGCGCCGAGACCAACTCGGGATGGTGGACCGCGAGGTCCAGTGCCACGATACCGCCCGCGCTGAAGCCCATGACCGTGGCGGGAGCCGCTCCGAGCTCAGCCAGCAGGGCTACCGCGTCCTCACGGTGGCGCACCCAGTCGCTGTCCGGTTCGCCAGAGCCCGAATAGCCCCGCCGGTTGTAGGCGATCACCCGGTAATCGCGGGCAAGACCATCGATATCCACCGCAGACCATAAGTCTCCGTCGGCGGCGCCGCCATGAATCAACAGCACCGGCGGACCCTCGCCGGCCACCCGATATCGCAAGTCAGTGCTCATCGCAGGACCCCGCCACTATAAACGGCTGGCCTCGGTGGACGTTTGTTCGAGCCATCCCCCGGGACGCTTGAGGGTTGGGCCCTAGATGTGAGTTCGGCTGGCGCCGATGGACGTTTGTTCGACCATCCCCGGGGATGCCTGAGGCCCGGAGTCGAAGGCCCAAGGATTGGAGTCGAGACGCTCGAGAATCGGGAGCGGAGCAAACGCTTAAGGATCGGAGCTGCGTATCCGATGAGAGGGTGCGGACCAACTCCACCATTTTCACGGAGAGCCGGGCCGTATCGGGAAGTAATCCGGAAAAAAGCACCCCCGTCGCGAGGCGGGTTCGCAAAGCCAGGGGTCTCTTGCAGACAGCCCAGCCGCCCGGCAAACACTGTGAAGTCTGAAACAAGGAGTTTGCCGTTATGTCACGCTTTAGCGATGTGAGGAAGAACCGTCTCATAGCTGGCGCGGTCGTGCTCATGCTTACCCTGGGGGCCGGCGCGGCGGTCGCCTACTGGACCAGCTCGGGCGAAGGGACCGGCACGGTCAAGTCGAACTATGCCAGCGCCTCGTTCGAAGTCACCAGCACCCTGGCTGAAAACCTGTATCCGGGCGGCAGCGCCGCGGTGACGGTGAAGGTGAAGGACGCCGACGCGAACCAGAACGAGTTCTTGACGAAGCTCGAAGCGGAAGTCAAGGAAACCTCGGTGGCGGAATGCAAAAAGGAATGGTTCGAAGTCACCCCTGCCTCGCAGGAACCGAAAGTGGTGGTCGCGCACGGTGAAACCAAGGAATACACCGTGACGCTGAAAATGAAAGAAGAAGCCGCGGTCAACCAGAACGCGTGCAAGGGCGCGTCGGTCACGCTCAAGTACAAGGCCTCATAGGCAAGGACGGGCGGATAAGCGGCGGCGACTACGGCTAGAGGGCAGGGCGACGGCTACGGCCGTCGCCCCACCACTCGCAGGCGAGCGCTCATGCGATCGAGTCTTCTCAGAAGTCTCCGGCAGATCGCGGCCATTGCCGCGATTGTGCTGACCTCGCTGACCTCGAGTGCCTTCGCGTACTGGTCGAACACCGGCGAAGGGAGCGCCTCAGCGAACCTGGCGACGCTCTCCTCGCCAGCGATCTCGAGCGCCATGCCAGGGGCTGAAACGGTCGAACTCACGTGGTCGGCCGTCACCGCGCCCAGCACCGGCACGGTCGAATATTACGTGACTCGCGACGGCTCCACGGCGAGTGCGGGCTGTCCCAGCTCGAGCTCTCGCTCCACCGCTACCAGCTGCACCGACACCGGTGTCCCGGTCGGCGCCCACAAATACAAGGTCACCGCGGTGTGGCGCTCTTGGACGGCTACCGGCGAAGAACAGACGGTGACGGTCGCCTACGGCCCGGCGACCCACCTCGTGCTCGAAGCCGCCAGCACGGCGCCCGCCGCGGGCGAAGCGGACAACCTCACGATCACCGTGAAGGACGCGAGCAACGATACGGTCGCCTCCTACTCCGGCGCGCACAGTCTCGTATTCGAAGGCGCCGCCGAATCGGCCAGCGGCGAAGAACCGTTCGTGATCGACCGCTCGGGCGTCGAAAAGGGCTTCGGCGAAGCCACCGAAATCAACTTCAGCGAAGGCAGGGCCACCGTGTCGAGCGCGATGAACGGGGTGATGAAGCTCTTCAAGGCCGAAGCGGCGCACATCAAGGTCAAGGAAGGCGCCCTCAACAACGGCGCCGGGCTGGCGGTCACGGTCAAAGCGGCCGCGACCACGAAGAGGCTCGCCATCTCCGCGCTTTCAGAACAGACCGCCGGCGTCGCCATCACCGTGACGCTGACCGCCACCGATGAATACGGCAACACCACCACGAGCTATGCGGGCGCAAAGACGCTCGCCTGGAGCGGCCCGGCGAGCTCGCCCAGTGGGAAAGCGCCCGAATACCCCGCCGGCGCCACCGCCGTCACGTTCACGAGTGGGGTGGGCAAAGCGACAGGCATCAAGCTCTTCGACGCCGCCACGACCATGCTCACGGTCAAAGAAGGCTCCTCCGTGGAAGGCGCCTCGGGCTCCTTCGTCGTCAAAGCCGGGGCGACTAAAAAGTTCAGTGTGCCGACGCCGTCAGAACAGGAAGCGGGCGTGGCGTTCAACGTGACGCTGACTGCCACCGACGAATACGGCAACCTCGCCTCCACCTACACGGGCGCAAAGACGCTCACCTGGAGCGGCCCTTCCAATGCGCCCAGTGGGCAGGCGCCGGAATATCCATCCACGGCGACGGCGGTTACGTTCACCGAAGGCGTCGGCACGGCCTCTCAGCTCAAGCTCTACGACGCCCAGAGCCCGACGCTCAAAGCAAAGGAAGGCACGATCGAAGGCGCCACCCCGGGCTCCTTCACCGTCAAGGCGGCGAGCGCCACCAGCTTCAGCGTGCCGACGCCTACCGAAAAGACCGCCGGCGCCGCCTTCAACGTGACCGTGACTGCTTTGGATACCTGGCACAACACCGCCAAGAGCTATGTGGGCGCAAAGACCGTCACCTTCAGCGAACCCGCCAACTCGCCCAGCGGGCAGGCCCCCAGCTACCCTGCGACGGTCACGTTCGCCGCGGGCGCTGGCACGGCCTCGATCAAACTCTATGACGCCCAGAGCACAACCCTCAAGGCGAGCGAAGGCGCGATTGAAGGCGCCTCGGGCTCGTTCACGGTCAAGGCCGGCGCGACTAAAAAGTTCAGTGTGCCGGCGCCGTCAGAACAGGAAGCGGGCGTGGCGTTCAACGTGACGCTGACCGCCACTGACGAATGGGGCAACCTCACAGCCGGCTATGCGGGCTCAAAGACGCTCGCCTTCAGCGAACCCGCCAGCTCGCCCAGCGGGCAGGCGCCCGAATACCCGGCCTCCGCGACGACGGTCACCTTCGCCGCGGGCGTGGGCACGGCCTCTCTCCTCAAGCTCTACGACGCCCAGAACACGACGCTCAAAGTCAAAGAAGGCGCCACGGTAGTGGGCACCTCGGGCTCGTTCACCGTCAAGGCGGCCGCCGCGGAACGCTTCGCCTGGGCGCACGCCGAAGTGACGGCTGGCGCCATCGAAGCGGGGACCTGTCCCTTTGCGTGTAAGACAACCAGCATTGGCTTGAGCAAGAAATTCAAGGCCCACGCAAGCGTCACCGACAAATACGGGAACATCGTGAGCAACCTCGGTGCGACCACCAAGGCGAAGGTCGAACAGACCAGTGGCGCAGGCACGCTCGCGAATGCCACGGGTCTCACCATCCCCACCTCGGGCCTCGCCGAATCCGCGACGATCTTTGAATACACGAGCCCGGCGGCCGGCGCGAGCGAAGCCGTCTTGAAGCTCAAGTCAGAAGAAGGCACCGCCTACACCGAAGCCGAAGCGCACGTGAAGTACTAGGTCTCGCCAGCTCGACGCGGACCTGGCGGAAGTAATCGGGGTCGCGCGGCGGCTCGCCCAGCGGTCCGTGCATCAGCGAGGAGACCTCAGCCGATCGAGACGGTCTCGTGCAGTTGCTTGCCCCCGCGCTTGAGCGTGAGCGTGTAGTTGCCCTTGCCGATCGCCCGGCGCGGGCTGACCAGCAGCCGCATCGTCGCGCCTGTGCCAATGGCGAACCCGGTCGCATAGGTGACTTTTCCACGCGAGAGCGCCGCCGCGATTTTCAGTCCTTCGGTCGTGAACTTGATCGGAGAACCTCCCGTCGTGGTCGTGCAGTGCTGCACGACCTTGCCCTTGGCCTGCTTGACCCTTTCGCACGTGATCAGCTCGACCTGGCCGGCCGGGCCTTGCGCGCCGGCGGGTCCCTTCGCGCCGGCGGCCCCTGGACTGCCCTGCGGGCCCGTGGCGCCCGTCATGCCAGTTGGGCCGGTCGCACCGGCGGGACCCTGTGTGCCGGCCGCGCCCGCTGTCCCCGCGGCGCCGGCAGCGCCCTGCGCTCCGGTGGTTCCCTGCGCGCCGGTCGCGCCGGTGGGACCTGCGTTGGCGGCCACGCCAGTCCCGGTCAATGCGATCGCGGTCGGGGATGGCTCGTTGTCGGAGAGCGCGACCGTCGCTTCCCGTAGGCCGGTGGTGCTCGGCGTGAAGCGGGCGGTGATCGTGCAGCTCTGCTCGAAGGCGAGCCTCCGTCCCGCACAAGCGTCGGCGGTGATCGCGAAGTCGGCGGGGTCTGCGCCTTCCAGCGTGGCCCCGGTGATCGACAGGGTCTGGGCGCCGATGTTCGTGACTATCAGCACGGGCACGGGCGAGGGCTCGCCGACAGTCTGATCGCCGAAGTCGCCACCCGCCGCCTGTGCCTGGGGCGCGGAGTAGAACAGTTCGCTGGATTCCAGGGCCCCGGGGTCATCGCCACCTGCCAGCAGCACCTCCCCGTTGGGCAGCGACACGGCAGAGGGGCCTTCCCGCGCCTGTAGCATCGGTGCGGCTGGCGCCCATGTGCCGCTGGCGGGATCGTAGATTTCGCTGGAAGCAAGGATTCCGCTTTCGCCTTCGCCGCCGGCCACGAGCACGTCGCCGTTGGGCAGTGACGCGGCCGCAGCGCCTTCGCGCGCTTGCATCATCGTTGCGGCCGCGGTCCAGGTTTTGGTCGTGGGGTCGTAGGTTTCGCTGGTGTTCAGGCGCCCACTTTCGTTTTCGCCGCTTGCCACGAGCACGTCCCCGTCGGGCAACAGCGCGGCGACGGCGCGTTCGCGAGGTTCGTTCATTGGCGTGGTCGCTGTCCAAGTTTTGGTCGTGGGATTGTAGGTTTCAGCACTGGCGAGGTATGTTTTACTCGAGCTTTCGCCGCCGGCCACGAGCACTTCGCCGTTGGGCAGAGAGACGGCTGAGGCGCCTTCGCGCGCTTCATGCATCGGTGCGGCCGCCGTCCACGTGTTCGTGGCGACGTCGTAGGTTTCGCTGGTGGCGAGATAGCCACCTGAGTTGTGGCCGCCGGCCACGAGCACGTCTCCGTCGGGCAGCGGCGCGGCCACCGCGAAAACTCGGGGTTCGCCCATTGTCGCGCTGGGGCTCCATAGGCCCGTTGACGGATCGTAGATCTCGCCGCTGGCCAGCGGAAACCCAATCCCTTCCTTGCCGCCCGCCAGCAGCACATCTCCGTCCGGCAACGACGCCGCGGAGGCGAAATCCCGCGATTCGGCGAACGGTGCGGCCGCACTCCAGTTCCCGCTCGCGGCCGGCTTAGCAAGAGCCTGTGATGGCAAGCCGCACATGACTGAAATGGCAGCCGCGAACGAGACGAGGATTGTGGTGCGCCCTGTGGTTTTGCCGCATCGGTAAGTTTTCATGCTGCGAACGTAGAGGTACGCCCGGACAGCAAGGCGACGCGGGTCCCGAAGCTTCGTCCGTTTTGCGGTTCAGTTACAACAAAGCAGGCCCGGACGCTCATTTCGACCAACCCCGCGGAGCGGGTCGTTCATGGCCGAAAATCAACGTCCGGGATCTGCGGCGGTTTCCGCCGGGCGGCCACGGGTCGGGGTTCCGGTGTGCGGCAGCCTGCGCGGCGGGGGTGGCGGCTGCTCGGCGATCTGGCGGGCCCT
>Ga0116222_1000670_pt1 | contig 20554 bp, 18 predicted proteins | sample Sb_taG_12_FD_88963 | JGI IMG/M metagenome (GOLD analysis project Ga0116222, IMG submission 88963) | Peat soil microbial communities from Weissenstadt, Germany - Sb_50d_9_AC metaG | ecosystem: Environmental > Terrestrial > Soil > Wetlands > Peat | place: Germany: Weissenstadt | collected 2010-09-21
CCGGTGCCCTTCGAGATCCTCGGCCGTATACGCGCGGAACCCGGTCTGGCGGATGCCGCGGACAATCGTCGCCCCTCCCGCCTGCGCCCTGGCGTGGTGGGCGTCAAGATCGTCCACGAACACCCAGATATCGTGCGTCGGCGGCGCCTGCTCAGGAACGTCGCCCTCGAGCTTGAACACCATCAGCGAGCAGTTCCCCACCCGGAACTCGATCCAGGGGTGACCGTAGCCGCCCTCGGCCAGCGGATCAGGTCCGGATGGCAGCGGATCGGGCGGTCGGCACGAACCGCACCTCGATCTCGACATCGTCGACCGAGCTCTTCCACGCCAGCCGACCGGCTCCCACACCGTGAACCGGCCAAGCTCCCGTCCCTCGCCCGTCCCCTCGTCGTACACCTCGAGCAGCCTGCCGCCAACGCCGGGCTCGCACCGCATGCCGACGGCCCGGGCGGAGTCGAAGTAGTTGATCGGCCCGCGCACCCACCATAGATCCAGCTCCTGGGTGAAGGCCGTGAAGGCGGTGGCCGGATCCACCCCGACCGAGACCGAGACGGCTGTGGACGTCATCGAGGGCTCCCTTCGACGTGGCGCTTGAACGACCGGAGCTGCTCATCCCAGTGGGCCTGCAGCTGGTCGAGCCAGGCCTGGATGGTTGTCAAGACGGTGATGCAATCACGGCTGCCGCGCCGTTCAGCGCAGGCTAGGCCAGGCCGCGCACGAGCAGCACGACGCCGTCGGTCGCGGCGACGCGATCCTTCGAGATCTCCTGGTACTCCGCCGAGGCGACCCACGCCGTGAAGGTATCCCGGTCGGGGAACGCCATCAGGATGACCTTGTCGCCGCTCCACTGACCCTCGATCACCTTGGGCTGTTGTCGGCCGCCAGCAGCCGCCCGCCGTACCTGGTGAGGACCGGCATGAACGCGTTCATGTATCTGTCGTAGCAGGCCCGGTCGTGAATGGTGATCTGCGCTATCGCGTAAACGGTCACCAGGCCACGATAGTGATGGGCGACCGGGCCGCGACCTCGGCCAGCCAGGGTCAGCGTCACCGCACTCGGGTGCTTCGTCCGGCCGCCGCTCGCGCCGAGCGGCGGGCATGCTCCTCCCGCTAGCGTTGGACCATGGATCTCGCGCTCCCCGAACTGGCCGGGCGGACAGCGGTCGTCACCGGCGGCACCCGTGGCATCGGCCGCGCCATCGCGGAGCGGCTATCCGGTGCCGGTGTGCGGGTGCTTGCCTGCGGGCGAGCCGAGCCGGAGTCGCTGCCGGCCGGCGTTGAGTTCACCGCCGCCGATGTCCGCGACCCCGCCCAGGCCGCTGAGGTGGTGGCCGAGGCCATCCGCCGGTTCGGGCGACTGGACATAGCGGTGAACAATGCAGGCGGGTCGCCGACGGTACCTGCCGCGACCGCATCTGCGAATCTGGTGACCTCCGTCGTCCGGCTGAACCTGCTCGCGCCTTTCTTCGTCGCGCAGGCCGCCAACGCGGTCATGCGGGAACAGTGAGAGGGCGGGCTGATCCTCAACATCGGCAGCGTCTCGGCGCTTCGCCCGGCGCCTGGTACGGCCGCTTATGCCGCCGCCAAGGCGGGCCTGATCGTGCTGACCCAGGCTCTGGCGATCGAGTGGGCGCCCGCCGTGCGGGTTAACTGTGTCACCGCCGGGCTCGTGCACACCGACGAGACCGCCGCTCATTACGGCGATCGGCAGGCCCTGGCCGCCGTTGCGGCGACGGTCCCGCTGGGCAGGATGGCCAGGCCTGCCGATATCGCCGATGCGTGCCTCCTGCTCGCATCACCGCTGGCCGGTTACATCACCGGCGCCAATCTGGTGGTCGATGGCGGCGGGCAGCGCCCCGCCTACTCCGAAGCGGCCCGCCCCCGACCGCGCTGAAGCTCTCCCTCAGGAGCCGGCCTCCGGCCTGGCGGCATCCCGCATCGAGCGGGCATCGTGCCCGGCCAGGGCGTCAGTACCGACCTCGGCGTTGTGCGCGTGCGCCAGGTGGTGCAGTCCGAACACCGAGTCCATCCCCGTGTGCAGGCCCATCAGGTCCTCGGCCTGGTTCACCGCCTTCTTCGCCAGGGCCAGGCCCAGTCGCGGCATGGTCGCGATCCGGCCGGCCAGATCAAGGGTGACCTCTTCAAGCTCAGCCCGCGGCACCACCCGGTTGACCATGCCGAGCTCCAGCGCCCTGGCGGCACCGACCCGCTCGCCAAGGAACAGGAACTCCTTGGCGAAGCGGGGTCCCATCACCCACGGGTGGGCGAAGTACTCGACGCCGGGAATGCCCATCCGGACCACCGGATCGGCGAAGAACGCGTCGTCCGCGGCGACCGCTAGGTCGCAGCACCAGGCCAGCATCAGTCCGCCGGCAATGCACGCGCCCTGGATCATCGCGATGGTCGGCTTGGGTATGTCGCGCCAGCGCCGGCACATGCCCAGGTACACCTCGGACTCACGGGCGAACCGGCTCTCCGCGCCTGGCTTGCCGACGTGGTCCCACCACAGGCCGGCCTTGCGCGGGAAGGATGAGTCGATATCCCGGCCAGGAGTACCGATGTCGTGCCCGGCGGAGAAGTGATCGCCGCCGCCAGCCAGCACGATGACCTTCACATCGTCGTCTTCGACCGCCCGGTAGAAGGCCTCATCCAGGGCGTAGGTCATGGCCGAATTCTGCGCGTTGCGGTACCTGGGCCGGTTCATGGTGACCACGGCGGCCGCTCCGTGCGTGCGATACAAGACGACTGGCTCATCGGCCATGGCCGCCCCCTTTCAGCTCCAGGCTGTCGGCCAGCCGGGCCAGGTGCGCGTCGGTGTCGCAGCACGCGGCCAGCGCCCAGCTGCGCTTGGCGTACAGATGCAGGTCATATTCGACGGTATAGCCGATCGCGCCATGGCACTGAATGGCCGTGCGCGCGGCCAGCCGGGCTGCCTCGATGGACAGCAGGACCGCTGCCGATACGTCGCGCTCGGCGGTCGCGTCGCCGCTGGCCAGCGCCGAACCGGCGGCCAGCACAGCGGGAGCGGCGAATTCCAGCCGCAGCAGCGTATCGGCAAGCGGATGCTTGACCGCCTGGAAGCTGCCCACCGGCACCCCGAACTGCCGGCGCTCCCGGACATACCCGACGGTCAGGTCGAGCATCCGGCGGCCAAGTCCGATCAGCTGCGCGGCGTTAGCCAGATCGGCGCGGGCAAGCGCCAGCCGGACCAGCCGCGGATCGTCGGTAACAAGCCCGCCGTCGGGCAGCACCACCAGGGACGCCGACCGCGAGCCGTCCACCGTGGCCACTGCGTCCCGCGCGGCCGGTGCCACCAGCCTGGCCGCTCCGTCGCGCAGCGACAGCACCAGGTCAGCCCGGTGTCCGTAGGGCACCAGGTCGGCTGCGGTCTGCACCGCCACCTGGCTAGTGCCGGCCACAATGCCACGAAGCTGCCCGTGCGGATCGGCTGCCTGCGCCAGCAGCGGAGCAGCCACCGCCGCCGTCTCGGCCACCGGCAGCGGCACCGCCGCGTAGCCAACCTCCTCAAGCAACGGCACCAGGTCGGTTACATCCAGCCCGAGCCCGCCGTCGCGCCGCGGCACCGCCGCACCGAACAGCCCAAGCACGGCGAGCTCTGTCCATACCGCGTCCGCAGCTGACCTGTCGCCACCCGGCCACGCCGCCCGAACCACGGCCGACGGGCACCGGGCCGCAAGCAGGTCCCGAACCGCGTCCCGCATCGCGAGCTGGTCACCGGTGAGCGCGAAGTGCACGATGCCTTCCTCCTCCTTGGCCAGCGCCAGCGTGCTCAGGCCCTGGGCAGGCCGAGCAGCCGCTCGGCCACGATGTTGCGCTGGATCTCGTTGGTGCCCGCGTAGATCGGCCCGGACAGCGCGAACAGGTACCCGCGGCTCCACTGCGAGTCCTGCTCCGCCTGCGGGCCGAGCAGTTCCATCGCGGTTTCGTGCAGCTCGATGTCGAGCTGCGACCAGTGCAGCTTGTTCAGGCTCGACCTCGCGCCAGGAGGCCGACCCTCGACAATGTCGCTGACCTGGGCCATGGTGAACAGCTGGTACGCCCTGGCGCCGAGCCAGCCGCGCACCACCCGCTCGCGCAGCCTGGGTCCCGGGTCGCGTTCGCGCGCGAGCTCGATCAGGCGCTGTGCCGCGGCCAGGTAGCGGCCGGGCGAGCGCAGCGTCAGTCCTCGTTCCGAGCCGGTGGTCGCCATCGCCACCTGCCAGCCCTGGCCCACGGCGCCGAGCACGCAGCTGCCCAGTTCCGTCTCGTCGGGGACGAACGCGTCGTCGAAGAACACCTCGGCGAAGCCCTCGTCGCCGTCGAGCCGCCCGAAGCCGCGCACGGTGATCCCCTGGCGGTCCAGCGGGATGAGGAAGTAGGTCAGGCCCCGGTGCCGCTCGGCGTCGGGGTCAGTTCGGAACAACCCAAACAAGTGCGTGCAGAACGCACCGCGCGTGGTCCATGTCTTCTGCCCGCTCAGTCGCCAGCCGCCAGGCACCCGGCGGGCTCGGCTGCTGATGGCGGCGAGATCACTGCCGGCCCCAGGTTCGGACCAACCCTGGCACCACAGATCATGCGCGGCCGCCATCCTGGGCAGGACGCGCTCCCGCTGGTCGTCGGTGCCGAACTCGAACAATGCGGGCGCCAGCAGGAAGATGCCGTTCTGGGTCACCCGCTGCGGCGCAGCCGCGGCGTAGTACTCCTCCTCGAAGATCAGCCACTCCCACAGGGAGGCGTCACGGCCGCCGAATCGCGTCGGCCAGGAGACCGCGGCCCACCGGGCGTCGAAGAGCCGCCGCTCCCACGCCACGTGCTGGGCGAAGCCCGCCCTGGTGTCGCCGGAGGACAGCGGCACCGGTGGCACATTGGCCCGCAGCCAGTCCCTGGCCAGTGCCCGGAACTGCGCCTGCGACGGCGAGTCGCGCAGGTCGACCCCGGTCGCGGTCATTTCCCGAACTCCTCGCGGACCTGGCCGGCCACACCGGAGAGGTTCAGCTCGAACGTATAGCCCTGCTCGTAGCGGTAGCTTCTTTTCACATCGACTGGATCGATCCCGTTGAGCGATTCCTTCGCTGCCCGGATCACCGCCGGGTCCTTCGCCGCGATCTGACCGGCAATCTGCCGGGCGGTCTCGGGCAGTTCCTGCCGCGGCACCACCAGCAGCACCGACCCGTAGCCGTGCAGTTCGGCGGCGGTGGCCGTGGCGCAGGTGTACATCATGGCGCGCATCCGGTGCTGCGGTACCAGCCGGGACAAGTGGGTAGCCGCGCCGAGCGCGCCCCGGTCTACCTCCGGCAGCCCGAAGGTGGCATCGTCGCTGGCCACGATGATGTCGGCGTTTCCGACCAGGCCGATTCCGCCACCGAGGCAGAAGCCATGCACCGCGGCGATCACCGGAGCCGGGCACTCGTAGACGGCGGCGAACGCCGCCGCGCAGCTGCGATTCACCTCCACCAGCGCGGTGAAGTCCGCGCTGGCCTGGAGCTCCTTGATGTCCACGCCTGCGTTGAATCCCCGGCCCTCCGCCCGGAGGATCACCACCCGGGTCGCGGTGTCCTTCCCGAGCTCGCGCAGCGCCTCGGCCAGTGCGAACCAGCCTGCAGCCGGCAGCGCGTTGACCGGCGGTCGGTTCATCACCACCTCGGCCACCCCGTCCGGGCCGACCGACGAGCTGATCATGGCGTCTCCTCTTTCGTTCCGGTCCGCCCGCTTTGCGGCATCTTCCGCGCGCCAGTCTTGCTCACGGATGCTGGCTCGACACCGAGATAACCTCGCCAACCAGGTAGGAGGCGTAGTCGCTGGCCAGGAAGATGATCACATTGGCCACCTCCCAGGGCTCAGCGGCGCGGCCGAACGCTTCCCGTGTGGTCAGCTCGGCGAGCAGCTCATCGGTGGTTACCTTGGCCAGATGAGGGTGCATGGCCAGGCTTGGCGCGACCGCGTTGACCCGAACTCCGTGCGCAGCGGCTTCCAGTGCTGAGCACCGGGTCAGTGCCATCACCCCGGCCTTGGCGGCAGCGTAATGCGCCTGGCCTTGCTGAGCCCGCCAGCCGACCACCGACGCGTTGTTGACGATCGCACCCGAGCCCCGCGGCATCATGTGCCGCAGCGCGGCCCTGGTACACCGGAAGGTGCCGGTGAGGGTGACGTCAAGCACGCTGTGCCATTGTTCGTCGGTCATCTCGGCGACGGTGGCAGTGCCGCCGAGCCCGGCGTTGTTCACTAGCACATCGAGCTGCCCGTACTGGTCGATCACGGTGGCGAACAACCGCTGCACCTGCTCCTCGTCCGTCACGTCACAACGAACCGCCACCGGGGGCTCGCCCATCAGCTGAGCCAGCCGCTCGGCGGCCTGCGCGAGCCGGCGCTCGTGCCGGTCACTGATCGCGACCCTGGCACCCTCTTGCGCGCAGCGCTGGGCGGTGGCGAACCCGATGCCGGTGCCGGCCGCCGCGGTGACCAGCACGGTCCGGCCCGCTAGCAGCTGGTGGCTGGCTGGCTCACGCACCGAGGACCTCCCCTCCTGACGCGTTCGTCCCTGCGCCGATTTCCGCCAGCCTGACCAGGACCGCGCGGGCTTCGCCGACGATACGGTCGATCAGCTCCGCGCAGCTTGGCAGGTCCTCGATCAGGCCGGTGACCTGGCCGGTCGCCATCACTCCCAGGTCCGGCCTGCCGTCTACCATGGCCGCCTTCAGCAGGGCCGGGGTGTTCGCGGCGAGCAGCACCTGCCCGAGCGCCAGATCGTGCGAGCGGTGCATTTCAAGCCCTTGGCTCAACAACTCGCGCCAGGAACTGCCGGAGAGCCGACGGAATGTGGCCGCGCTGCGTGCCGACCGGAGCAGCCGGCCAGCCCGGCCGTCGGCGGCGATCCGGTCCACGAACGGTGTGCGCAGCAGCCGCTGCGGTATCCCATCCAGCGCGTCGGTCAGCACGGTATCTGCGACCGTGGCCGCCAGGTAAAGCTGCTTGACCGGGTCGGGGACAGCGCTGTCGCTGGTGAGCAGGAACCTGGTGCCCATTGCGATGCCGGCCGCGCCGTAGGCAAGGGCGGCGACCAGGCCGCGCCCGTCGAAGAAGCCGCCGGCGGCGATGACCGGGATATCCACCGCATCGACAACCTGGGGAAGCAGCACCGTGGTGGCGACCTGCCCGGTGTGCCCACCGCCCTCACTGCCTTGCACAACCACGGCGTCCGCCCCCCAGGCAGCGACCTTCTCGGCGTGCCTGCGGGCCCCGATGGATGGCACGACCACCAGCCCGGCCTCCTTCAGGCGACCGATCAGCTCCGGCTTGGGGGCCAGCGCGAACGAGGCCACTCGCACCTGCTCGCTGATCAGCAGCTCGACCCGGCGCGCGGCGTCCGGCGCGTCCGCCCGCAGATTCACCCCGAACGGCGCTGTGGTGAGCGCGCGCGTCTCTTCGATCGCCGCAGCCAGCTCCGGGTAGCTCATCGTCGCGCTGGCCAGGATGCCCAGGCCGCCGGCGTTGGCAGTGGCCGCGGTCAGCCGCGGACCGGACACATAGCCCATGCCGGTCTGCACGATCGGATAGCGCACCCCGAACAGGTCGCAGATCGGCGTGTGCAGGGCCGTCATCCGCCGACCTCGGCGCTGCGGGCACCCTCAGGGTCGATGACCGTGCGGATGAGCTCAAGCTCCTCCGCCGTCGGCTGGCGGGTCTGCGCTACCTCTTCGGGGGTCACCAGGTCGAAGCCGGTCGCTGCGGCGATGTCAGCCACGGTCACCCCGGGGTGCACGGAGACCAGGCGCATCCGGTGGTCGGCGGTCTCGAAGTCGAAAACGCCGAGGTTGCTGACCACCCGCCGCAGGTGGTGATACCTGGCTGCGGTGGACCCGGCCCGCGCTGCCCGGTCGTATCCGACCCCGCTGACCATATCGACGCTTGGCACGAACGTGCGTGCGCTGTGCCGCGGTACCCAGTAGCTGGTCGGGTGGTTCACGGTGTTGCCCGGTGCACCCCGAACCCCGAGCAGCGCCACCGTCGGCCGCCGAAAATCGCCGATCGCCGAGATATTCGCATTGCCGTAGCGGTCGATCTGGCTAGGGCTCATCATCACGTGCCGACGGCCTGCGGCAATCAGGTCGAAGATCGTCCGGTAGGGCAGCCAGCCTTCGATTACCTCCGGCCGGGCGCCGAGCGCCCAGGTGCCCTGCCCCAGCATCGCCTCGCCATCGGTGAGCAGCAGGTCAGGCTCGAACGTCGCGCGGGCCAGCCGGGCGCCAATGGTCGGGATCGAGCCGATCGGGCTGGCCAGGATCTCCCCGTCGTTACGCCAGGCCTCCGCGCAGGCCACGGCGCAGATCTCAGCCCTGGTCGCCTCGCCGGTCATCCGGCACCAGGTCCGGTGGCCGGTCGCGACGACACCGCGGCCTGGTATTCGGCTTCGCCGCTATCCAGGTACCTGGCCCGGAACTCGGCCCAGGCCGCCGGGTCCCCGGCCGCCCTGACATACTCGCGCTGGAACTCCTCATCCCGGCCATAGTCCGGATCGCACGAGGTGAAATGCGCCCCGTGCGGAGCCTCGACCACTCCGGCGACCATCCAGCGCTGGATCCGCAGCGTCTGCACCGGAGCCGCGGCGGTCAGCTCCGCCGTCACGACCACCTTCTCGCATGAGACATAGGCCCGCCGAGCGGCCATGCAGAACAGATCATCGAAGTACAGATCAGGTCCCAGAAACTGCGCGTTGCCGTACGGGTCGGCTCGGTTGAGATGAACCAGCGCGGCATCTAGGTGCAGGGCTGGCACCGCGACGAGTTCTTCGTCGTCGTATGGCGAGGCCACGGTCCGCAGCTGGGGGTTGACCCGCAGGACGTCCGAGCCAAGCCCAGCCCGGGTGGGTAGGAACGGCAGCCGACACGCGGCCGCGTACAGGCCCCATTGCAGCATGCCCTCGTCGTACTCGGCCACCTCGAGCGCACCGGACTGCCTGGCCGCGCGGAAGTGCGGCTCAAGGGCAATCGAGTCAAGCGAGACGAAGCCGTACACCAGACGGCTCACCTTGTCCGCCGCAAGCAGCAGTCCCACATCGGGACCGCCGTAGCTGACGATCGTCAGATCGGCGAGGTCGGACCGCACGATCGCCCGGACGAGCGACATCGGCTTGCGCCGCGAACCCCAGCCGCCGATGCCGATGGTCATGCCGGAGTGTAGCTCCGCGACGACCTCATCCGCCGTCATCAGCCGCTGCCTCATAGCCGCCCTTCCCGCCCGCCGCCTGCCTGCGCCGGCTGCCCGTCGCCTGCCTGCGCCGGCTGCCACCTACCCGCCGCCCCCACCTACCCGTCGCCTGCCTCCGTCGGCTGCCACCTACCCGCCGCCCCCACCTACCCGCCGCCACGCCAGCTTTCCCGCCTGCGCCGTCTCGTAGCAAGCGCTTGTTTGGCCGATCTGACATCACTATACTCACGCTCAACGCGAACGCCACCTGCCAGCGCAGGAGTACGCTCCGAGTGCGGCTTGGGCGTCACCTGGTAACAGCGAATCCGACCGGCATGGGGGACATGAGCCGAGAACCTGTGGACCGGCACGAGCAGATCCTGGCCGTCGCGGCGGGACTGTTCGCCCGCAAGGGCGTGGCGGCCACCACGGTGCGCGAGATCGCCGACGAGGTCGGCATTCTGTCCGGCAGCCTCTACCATCATTTCGAGTCCAAGGAAGCGATGGTCGATGAGATTCTCGCTCCCTACCTGAAAGACCTGCGGGCCAAATACAAGGCGGTGCTGGCGCTCGACGTCGATCCCCGCACCCGGCTGCACGACCTGGTGGTGGCCTCGCTGCAGGTGGTAGAGGCACATCCGCACGCGACCGAGATCTACCAGTCCGACGTCAACTACCTGTCCCAGTCCGATCGATTTAGCTATCTGAAGAACGCCGCCAAGGACGTGCGGAAGACCTGGCTCGAGGTGATCAGCGCGGGCGTCGCACAGGGTGCGTTCCGCGCCGACCTAGAGCCGAAGATCCTCTACCGGGTGATGCGCGACGCGATCTGGTTGTCCGTGCGCTGGTTCAAGCCGACTCACGATTACCCGCTCTCCCGGCTCGCCGAGGATTGCACGTCGCTATTTATCGACGGCCTTGCCCTGCCCCGCACCACGGCGACCACCCGAGGCTGACCACACCCCAGCGACGCCGTCGGCCGGCGGACCTCCCCAACTAGCCAGCAGGTAGCTAGAATCTACCTCGATGGAGTCTAGGTAGATTGGATCTAGCGGATGGCGTCAGATTTCGTCGGCCGAGCCATGGAACTTAGCCTGCTGGCCAAGCGCCTCGATCAGGTTGTGGCTTCAGGACGCGCCACGGCTGTCGCCATCCGTGGCCGTCGCCAGATCGGCAAGTCACGTCTCGTTCAGGAGTTCTGCGACCGGGCTGGTGCTCCCTACCTGTTCTTCACGGCGATCAAAGGCGCATCGCCAGTTGAGTCAGTGGCTGAGTTCGTCACTGAATTGAGAGACTCCACCCTGCCGGCCGATCACGACCTTATTCCCTTGGACGGTGCGGCCAGCTGGTTGGACGCATTCCGGATCTTGGCTGCGGCTCTGCCGGACACTCTCTCGGTTGTCGTTATTGACGAACTCCCCTGGCTTGCGGAACAGGACGATCTGTTCGAAGGCGCCTTGCAGGTCGCGTGGGACCGACTGCTCGCTAGCCGACCGGTGCTTCTCCTGCTTCTCGGCAGCGACATTCACATGATGGAGCGCCTGACTGGCTATGACCGTCCCTTCTTCGGGCGGGCTGACAATCTTGTCCTCGGGCCGCTCAATCCATTCGACGCCGGACGAGCGCTCGGACTCGAGGCGACCGACGCAATCGATGCATACCTCGTCTCCGGTGGTCTTCCCGGCATCTTGCGGAGTTGGCCGCATGGAACTCCGCCGCTGTCGTTCCTGGAACAGGAGTGCGCCGACCCGGCCGCGCCAGTCTTCAGCGTGCCGGAGTCGGCGCTGCTGGCCGAATTCCCTTCACCCGACCAGGCCCGTCGCGTTCTAGAGGCGGTAGCTGGCGGCAATCGCACGTTCGCGACCATCGCGGTCGCTGCGGGGAGTCTGCAAGGGGTGCTGCCATCCGGGTCGCTGACACCGCTGCTACGTCGGCTGGTCGAGGAGAAGCGTGTTATGGCGATCGACCAACCGCTGTCTACGCGGCCAGGGAAGCCAGCGCTCTACCAGGTCGCAGACAGTAACCTCCGCCTCTACCTAGCGGCCGGCCGGTCCGCTCAGGAGCAAGCCCGCCGCGGACGGCCCGATCAGGCATTCCGAATCATGCTGCGCCGATGGTCAACCTGGCGAGGCAAAGCGGTCGAGCCGCTAGTTCGCCAGTCACTTGAGCTAGCCGCTGCGGCCGGCCAGACTCCCTGGCCGCAAGCCGAAGCAGTCGGAGGGTGGTGGAACCGGAAGTTCGATCCCGCGATCGACCTAGTCGGCGCCGACCGGGCACCCGTGGCCGCTCACATCTACTTCACTGGCTCGGTCAAATGGCTGGGCAGTCCGTTCGACCACCATGACCTGGCTGAGCTCCTGCGAGGTTCAGCCGAAGTCCCTGGCTTCACCTTTGGGGCGACCGGAATCGCCATAGCGTCCCTGTCCGGCGTTGCGCCAGGCGTCGACACAGCCAGAGTGGATCTGCGATGGGGTCCGCAGGACGTCGTCTCCGCCTGGCGACCGGCCGGATAAGGCGGGCTCAGCCTGCGGCGCTGATCAGCCGGGTCGGTCGGCGGGGACCCTGGTCAAGCGATGCAGGTGGTTCTCCCGGCGGGTTTAGCGCCGCCGGGAGAACCACGTGACCTCCTCAGCCGAGGACGGCGGTAACCGTTCCCGCGCCGACGGTCTTGCCGCCCTCGCGGATGACGAAGCCGAGGCCGCTGTCCAGCGCCACCGGCTTGCCCAGTTCCACCACCACGTCCACCCGCTCCCCCGGCGCGGCGACTCCTGCCGCACCGAGGTCGACCATGCCGGAGACGCTGGCGGTCCTGACGAAGAACTGCGGCCGGTAGCCGGTCGCGATCGGCGTCCGCCGCCCGCCTTCGGCGGCAGGCAGCAACAGCACAGTCGCGGCGAACCTGCGATGCGGCTGCACGCTGCCCGGGGCGGCCACGACCTGGCCACGCCGGACCTGACCACGGCGGATCCCGCGCAGCAGCAGCGCGGCCTGGTCGCCGGCCTCGGCTCGCTCCATCGTCTTGCCGAACGTCTCCACGCCGGTGACCACCGAACTCGCCGACGTGCCGAGGCCGACCACCTCAACGGCGTCGCCGATCTTGACCCGGCCCGCCTCGACAACACCGGTCACGACTGTGCCCCGGCCGGTGATCGACATGACGTTCTCCACCGGCAGCAGGAACGGCGCGTCGACGTACCGACCGGGTACCGGCACGGAGGCGTCGACAGCGTCGAGCAGCGCGCCGATGGAGGCGACCCACCGCGGCTCACCGGACAGCGCGCCGAGCGCGGACACCCGCACTACCGGCAGCTGGGATCCCGGATAGCCGTGGTCCGAAAGCAGGTCCCTGACCTCCAGTTCCACCAGGTCGGCGAGTTCGGGGTCGGCAACGTCGGCCTTGGTCATGGCGACAACCACGTGGCCGATCCCGACCTGGCGCCCCAGCAGCACGTGCTCGCGAGTCTGCGGCATGACGCCGTCCAGCGCGGACACCACCAGGATCGCGCCGTCGACCTGCGCCGCACCCGTGATCATGTTCTTCACGTAGTCGGCGTGTCCCGGCATGTCCACATGCGCATAGTGCCGGGTCTGCGTCTCGTACTCGACATGCGCGATGTTGATGGTGATACCCCGTGCGGCCTCCTCGGGGGCCCGGTCGATTCGCTCGAACGGCACATACGCCGCGGTTCCCCGGTCGGCGAGCACCTTGGTGATCGCGGCGGTGAGCGTGGTCTTACCGTGATCGACGTGACCCATGGTCCCGATGTTCAGATGCGGCTTGGTCCGCTCATACTTCTGGCTGGTCATGTTCCATTCCTCGATTCCTGCGCAGAACGCGGCGAGGCCCGCAGCACCGCCTACCCTCCCCCGCGGGGCCTCCCGGCAGCACCGGGGAAGGGTCAGCGTCGCTCGCCGGCCAGGGCGGCGGCCAGCGCGTGCGCCGAGGCAGCCGCCAGCACGCCCGCGGTCGCGGGCGCGATCAGGACGGCATACCGGAACATGCCGCCAATGATCGGGCACCGATCAGCCAAAACGCGAATGATTTAGTGGCAGCGGCCCGTCGCAACTGACAAGTCCGCAGGAAGCAAACAGCCGAGCAGTGAGCCGGAGGTTGCCCCCGCATGGCAGCATGGGGACCGCGAACCCCGGCGCCGCCGCCGGAGATTCGCAAGCACATCCCGCGACGAGAGCCGGAAGGGCATGGCGGCAATTGACGAGCAGGTGGCTGACACCTGCCAGCGTTATCTCACCGCAATCGACGCCGCGGTTCCGGGTCTGGTCAGCGGCTTGTACCTGGTCGGATCATTAGCACTCGGCGATTTCCAGCCAGGCCGTAGCGACATCGACTTCGTCGCTGTCACATCGCGAGCGCTCGTCGACGATGACGTCACGATGCTGCGCGAAGTGCACGCCGGTCTTGTGACGTCGGCCAGCTTTGACGGGGTCTACCTGGACGGTCACGAGCTGGCCTCGCCCCCTGACGATGAGCGTCCGGCCCCGCACACACTGCATGGCGAGTTCAAGGCCGGTCAGCCATGCAGCCAGTTGACGCCGGTCACCTGGGCCGAGTTCAGCAGGTATGGGGTGACGCTGCGCGGGCGCACACCTAGCCAGCTCGGCGTCCGCCCCGCACCCGCTCGGCTGCATTACTGGACTCTGGGCAACCTGGCCGGATACTGGCAGAGGCTGGCCGACCAGGGCGAGAAAACGCTCCGCGGGCGCGAACCGCACGCCGAAGCCAATGCCGAGACCGTCGCCTGGTCGCTGCTCGGTTGTCCCAGGCTGCATTTCACGCTCGCGACCGGGGACATCGCGTCCAAGTCAGCGGCAGGCAGCTATGCCGCCGACATCTTCCCCGACTACGCCGAGCTCATCGAGGCGGCGCGGACCTGGCGCGCTACCGGTGCGGGCGCCTTCACGACCAGCGACGCCCTGAGATCGGTTGAGTTCGTGCGGGCCGTGATCTCCGACGCCAGGAGCCGCTGGGAGGTAAGCACGCCGCCGCCGCGTTTACCGCCGCGGTCATGAGCGCCGGCCAGAAGACCGACGCACCGGTGCGCGAGGGGTGACTAGGTGAGGTGCCAGGTCACCCCTCGCGATCCGGCGTGCCGTGCTGGCGCAGAGCAGTTATTCGGAGGGTGCGGTATTCGCCATCCGTGTCCACGTCGCGGAGCGGCCGGTTCCGTCAGCTCGGACCTTGCCTTCGTTCCTTAGCTGTTCCAGGACGAGCCGGATGGTCTGGTCACTGACACCGGGCACTGCCGTCCTGATTTCGGCGAGGCGGAACGTGACTGGTGCGCGGCGCAGGATGTGCTCGCGGACGCGCTGCTGCTTGGTCCCGGGGGTCTGGGCCGCGGCCGCGCGATCGGCGAAGACGGCGTAGGCACCGGCGATCACCCTGGTGAAGTAGCCGAGCCAAGGCCATGGGTCGGCGGTGCCCCCGTGCCAGCCGTGGGTGGAATCCAAGAGCGCCTGGTAGTAGGCGTCAGCCGATTCGGCGATCGCCTGCTCAAGGCTCACGTAGCGGCCGACCGTGTAGCCATGCTCGCTGAGCATGGCGTTGGTGAGCAGGCGAGCCACTCGTCCGTTGCCGTCCTCGAAGGGGTGGACGACGAGAAGATCGAGGACGAACAGCCCGGACAGGAGCACCGGATGGTTCTCGCCCGCCGCAACCGCGTGCTTGTAGCGCCCTATGAGGTCATCGATAGCGAACGGGGTGCTCGCGGCAGACACCGGCTTGAAGCGAACGGTCGTCGAGCCGTCTGGCGAGCGGTCCACGACCAGGTTGTCCTCCGTCTTGAACGCCCCGCCGGGCATCGCCGTGTGAGCGAACAGCAACCGGTGCAGGTGCAAGATCAGGCCGGCGTTCAGCGGGCGCCAGTCCTGCTGGAACAGGTAATCCTGGGCGTCACGGTAGCCTGCCAGCTCCTGTTCGCTGCGGTTGCGGAGCGTCGTCGTCCGCCTGTTGATGATCCGCTGAGCACGGTCGGCATCTGCGACAATGACACCCTCGATCGCGGACGAGGCGGTGATGCTCTGGACGCGCGCCCGGTCGGCGAGCTCAGTGAGCAACCCCGGCATCTGATCACGGTAAAGCGCTTCCGAGCCCCGGCCGAAGTCGATCGCGCTGAGCCGGGTGACGAGCTGGGCTGGCACCAGCCCGATCAGCGCGTCAAGGTCAGCGAAGCTGCGCAAGGAACCTCCCCAACCAACCCACTAAACGACCTAATCCTAGTGCTGTTTAGCTTATTTGGCGGGTTTGTTTAGCGGGTTTCCGCTGTCGATGTCTTCATGGTTATCGGTCGCGCGCTGGCCGACGTAGGCGGCCCAGTCTCGCTTCGCCCACTGGGACCAGCGCTCGGCGGTGCTGATGCTGATGCCGGTAAGGTCGGCCAGTACCGAGGCGGGCAGCTCTGTGGCCAGGGCGAGGCGGGCGGCATGGGCGTCGATGCCGTGGCGGTGGAGACGGACGCCGAAGAGTTGTCACCGCTCTCACCCATGGACTGTGCTGCGCCTACCAGCAAACACTCGCCACAGCTCACATAGCTGCGGCGATCAGCCGCCCTGGTTCAGGCCCAGGACGGTACCGATCACTTACCCTTCTTCGGCTTGCGTGGCGCCTGCGCCAGGTCGCTCGCCGCCACATCCTTGACCTTCTTAGGTGTCTTGGGATTACGCGGCAGCTTGCCGACATCGCTCGCAGGCTTTGCCCCGGTGCCCTTCCTGTCGTTGTCCTTTGCCACAGAACACACCACCTTCGGCTTGATCTGCGGCGAGGACCGTGATGTCATGCTGATTCCAACCGCAAGGGGAATTACGGTCCTTGCCGCGACGGGCGCTCGCCTCCTGCAAGGCCGGGCGCCCGCCGTGCTGACGGCCATACAACCGCCGGCACGGCTCACCCCGGCTAGCCCCAGTGGATGCCCCGCGGGACACCGCGCGAGCCACACCTCCTGTTGCATCTGATGCAATACCGCTCGCTCTTAGCTGCAGCCGCTCGTGGAACCGCAGCCTTCGCAGACGTAGCAGCTGCCAGCCGGGCGCATCTTGGTGCCGCAGGTGAGGCAGAGCGGGGCGTCGGCGACCCGGCTCTGATGGGACTCGATCAGCTCGATGGAGCTTCGCGGCGCGGCGGGCGGGTCGCCGGGAGCTTTGCGTTCCGCCTGAGGTTTGTCCGCGGGCTGCGGCCTGGATCTCGGCCGCTCCAGGGGCACAGACTGGGCCAGTTCTTCTGGGTCGACCTCGTCCGTCACGAGCGCCGGGTCCTCCCCAGTCAGCGCGGCCGAGCGCTCGGCTACCGACAGGATGCCGAGATCCGCCCGCTGCTCGTACGGCAGGTGGTCCAGGGCGAGCCTGCGGAAGATGTAGTCCATCACCGAGCTCACCATCCTGATATCCGGGTCGTCGGTGATCCCGGCCGGCTCGAACCGCATGTTCGTGAACTTGTCGACGAAGGATTCAAGCGGGATGCCGTACTGAAGGCCGACCGAGATCGCGACCGAGAAGGCGTCCATCACGCCGGCCAGCGTCGAGCCCTGCTTGCCGAGCTTGAGGAAGACCTCGCCGACCCCGTCGTCGGCGTAGGTCGAGGCGGTCATGTAACCCTCGGCTCCGGCGACCGAGAACCGAGTGACCGTCGCCGACCGCTGCCTGGGCAGGCGGCGCCGGACCGGGCGGACCTCCCGCTGGGCGTCCAGCTCGGCCGCCCCGGCCTTCTCGGCCGACTTGCTCTTTGACACCGACAGCGGCTGGCCCACCTTGCAGTTGTCCCGGTAGATCGCTAGCGCCTTCAGCCCGAGCTTCCACCCCTCGAAGTAGATCTTCTCGATGTCTTCGATCGTGGCGGACTCAGGCAGGTTGACGGTGTTGTGGTTGACGATGCCGTTGGCGACGAAGGCATGCGTTGTGGGCACAGATAGGTCGTACACCTCGGCCTCTCCGGCATCGATCACCGTTTCCACCGGAGAGAAGTGCAGATCGTCGGTAGTCCCGGACTTGAAAGTCATCTGCAGGTAGTCGGCTGCACGTGCCGCCTTGTCGGGCTCCAGGAACGGAACGAGGCTGACCATCAGCTGACCCTGAGTTCCAGCCGCGTAGACCTCGTCGTAGTACTTGCCGTACTCCTTGTTGTACTTGGAGATGCGGCCGGTCATGACATCGAGGTTGGTCAGAACCACCTGAAGATCATCAAGCAGCCGCGGACTGTCCAGGCAGATCGCCCACTTCGGTGCCGTCGCCGTCGTGACGTAGGCATCGAGCGCCAGGCCCTGCAGGAACGCCAGCACCATTCCGCGCGGCGAGCGCAGCACTGCGTCAGGGATGCGCTTGTCCGACGAGCGCGTGCCGCAGCCGAGCGCGCTCATGAACTCCACCGCGTCCTTCGACGACACGACTACTGCCGGACACTTGCCCGGATCGGCGGTGATCCGTGCTCGCAGGCCGAACACCGATTCCCAGGCCTGGCGGACCCGCTCCAGCACCTCGGGCACCGAGTTCGTGATCACGATAGTCCAGGTGCTGCGCGTCGTGTGTCCCTCGGCTGCGTAGGCGCCCAGCAGGAAGGCCAGTTCCGAGGTCATTTCCTGCGGAAGCTCGACCCACTTCTGACTGCCGTGCGGCGGCGAGACGGCGATGCCTCGCAGATCCGCTGGATTCGCCGCCCACAGCTCTGCACCGTACTGGATGGCGACGTGGTCACCCGCCTCGATCTCGCTTAGCGACTTCCAGCCCAGGCCGGCCGGACCTGCCACCAGCACGCGATGCGGCAGGGTTCCAGTGATCTGGTGACCGGACCGAAGCTGGACGCGGCGGACCGGGCGGACGCCTCCGTAGTAGAAGGCATCGGTCTTCCTGTCTCCGTCAAGCGAGGAGATCACAAGACGCTCTTCGCGGAAGGTATCCGCGACCTCGCCGCGGTGCAGGCTTCCGATTCTGACCAGGCCCTCGGCGGAGGCGACCAGCGTCTCCCCGATTACGCATTTGCTGATGGCGCCACTGAGCGCTGGCTGGACGGCGGCCATCATCCTGACGTGACCCATCGCGCTGATCGACCGCTCGCCCATCGCGCAGTCGAAGACCTCGTAGTGCTCGGGCCGCAGGCCGGGCGCACCGATCACGTGGCCGTGCTCGGCGATGTACTCGACGATCGCCTCGGCCTGTTCTGCCTGGTAGCCAAGGTTCTTCAGGGCGCGCGGCACGGTCTGGTTGACGATCTGCATGGAGCCGCCGCCGACCAGCTTCTTGAACTTGACCAGCGCCAGGTCCGGTTCGACGCCTGTTGTGTCACAATCCATCATCAGGCCGATGGTGTTGTGGCTGATCATCCCGTTCGCCACGTACGTCACGTTGTCCGGGACCGATAGATCGTAAGTGGGCTGAACTCCGCCGTCCTCGTTGGCCGTGACGCGCTCGAAGAGGTACCCGAGAACGTGTTCGAGCCGTTCGTGGAGCGTCTCCTCGAATAGCCGTCGAGCGAGTATGCGAGGAACTCCGCCCGTCTTGTCGACGGACTGGAGCACGGCACTGCGCGCGGAGTGGCCGGCCGGCACCAGGTCACCCCAGTCGCCCTTGGGCAGATAGACGTAGTCCTTCTTGGCAGATGCGCTCGGTTCCAGGCACACCATCAGTCGCGACTTGCGCTCGCCGATGAAGCCGACAAGCTCATCGAAGTTCAGCGCATGGTCGACATTGCGGAGCCTGACCTGGAATATCGGCCCACCCCAGCCGCTCACTGTCTCCCGGGTGGTCGTTGCCAGGCCTAGCGCGAGTAGCGCGGTCCGAATCTCGCCAGCGAACGACTCAGCGGCAGTCGACAGGCTGGGAACGCCGTCCAGGACCGTTCCGTCCGCTTCGAATAGCCCGCGCAGGAAGGCGCTGTAAACGACAGGATCGTTCGCCTCAAGGACCGCCGACGGGATTCTCGGAACCCATCCCTTGCCTACGTGGTCGGTCTCAGGCAGATCCTTCGCAAATCCGGCGGCCTGCCACCAGCGAGCGAGACGCCCCGATTGCAGCGTCACCTCCTGGTACCCCTCCTGCGGAGTGATCGTGGGCGCCAGGCCGAAGAGATCCTTGGCCAGGACGCCGAGTCGGTCGGCGACGTCCAGATCGGTGTTCGCCACGCACAGCCGGATTCCGCTGGCATGCAGGCTGCCGTCACCCATGAAATACCCGACAAGCTCGGCCAGGTCGGCCGTTACCGCATCGGGAACCCGCACGTGGCGGTCAGCTGTGTAGTACGCCTGATCCAGCACCGGCAGAGGCACCTGGCGAGGTTCGCCAATTAGCGTGCCCAGCTTCAAGGGAATCAGGTCGCCAGGAGTCATGTCCGCGAAGCGCTTCCACTGCCATACGCCGGTCAGCTCATCGACCACCTTGACCCGATGTGCGAGCGTTCCCTGGATCTGGTAACCGCCTTCGGTGCGCAGGCGGCGGGTCGGCTCCTCGCCGTTGACGAAGAAGTTCGTGGCGCGGCGCGGACCCTCGTCGGTCGACACGGTGAGATCCAGATCCTGCCAGCGATCGCCAAAGGTGTCACCAAGCTCGGTCAGGCGGGCGAGCCCACGGTCTGTCGTGATCAATGCATTACCGGTGAGGCAGCCGGTTGGCGCCAATAGACTGGCTTGTGCGTTTCTGTACCCATTTGTCGCGCCTAGGGTCAGGCACTGCTGCCATTCCTTGTTCGCTGCCGCCAAGATGGCGTCGTCGATGCCGCCAAGCGGTCGGATCTCGGCGCTGGCCGCGGCATGCTTGGCCATGATGCGCTTGTGCGCGGTCGCGTTGCGCGCGTAACCGTCGTACGGTCCGACCACGGCGGCGAGTTCGGCCGAGCGCCGGTATGCGGTGCCGGTCATCAGCGATGTGATGGCTCCGGCGATGGCCCGTCCGCCGTCGGAGTCGTAGGCGTGCCCGGTGGCCATCAGCAGCGCGCCCAGGTTTGCGTAGCCGATGCCGAGCTGACGGTAGGCCCGGGTGGTGGCGGTTATCTTCTCAGTCGGGAAGTCGGCGAAACAGATCGAGATGTCCATCGCGGTGATGATCAGCTCGGTGATCCGCTGGAACCGCTCCACGTCGAACGTGTCGTCATCCCGCAGGAACTTGAGCAGGTTGATGCTGGCCAGGTTGCAAGACGAGTTGTCCAGGTGAACGTACTCGGAGCAGTTCGCCACGACCGTTCCGCTGACGACGTAGGAGTGATTGCGAGGCTCGGTCAGGTTGTAGGTCGTTTCGAATCCGCAGGACTCCCTGGAGACCAGCCGGACGGACTCGTCGGTGTTGTACCACTTGGTCGTTCCGATGATGCGGAACAGCTTCCGGTCCTTCGCCGGAAGGCTGAATCCGATCATGGCTCCGAACTCCCGCAGCGACCTGCC
>Ga0116222_1000673_pt1 | contig 20505 bp, 20 predicted proteins | sample Sb_taG_12_FD_88963 | JGI IMG/M metagenome (GOLD analysis project Ga0116222, IMG submission 88963) | Peat soil microbial communities from Weissenstadt, Germany - Sb_50d_9_AC metaG | ecosystem: Environmental > Terrestrial > Soil > Wetlands > Peat | place: Germany: Weissenstadt | collected 2010-09-21
GAATCGGGTCGGCCGGAAGAGGCGCTGCCCTATTTGCGCGGCAGCCTGGAGCGCTCGCATCCCGGCGACTCGATTGTGCGGAAGCTGTACACGCTGATCATGTCCTGCCTGAAACAGCTCGACCAACGCCAGGATGCCCTTGCGATCTGCACGGAGGGGCGGCGTTTCTACCCCGACGACGCACAGCTCCTCTTCCAGGAGGCAGTTCTACGCCAGGAAGAACAGGATCTGGATGGAGCGGAAGCGTGTCTACTGCGGCTGCTTGGCACGCAAGAAGGTCCGCACTTTGCCAGTGTCGCAGAGGGTATCCGAGGCTACTTGGCGAGGCACAACCTGGCGGTCATACATCGTGAACAAGGGCGAAACGCAGAAGCGGAGGCCCAATGGCTGGCCGCACTGCAGGAGCAACCCAAGTTCACTCCCGCCCGGCTTGGCCTGGCGGAGTTGTACTTGAAGCAGGGCCGTCAACAGGATCTGGAAAAGCATCTCCAAACGCTCGAAGCCTCCTCCAATGGCGCCTCGAGCCAAGCATTCATTGGAGTCACAGCATTGCGTGCCCGCACTCACCTGGCCCGCAAGGAGTTCGCCCAGGCACGGCAAATACTCGATGAAGCAATCGCCCGCACGCCGCGCGAAACTATACTCTGGGAGGTTCTCAGCCATGCGCTCTTGCAGGAAGGCAAAGACCTGGCGCGCGCGGAGCAAGCCCTGCGGACCGTCCTGGAGCTGCAGCCGGCCAATCCCGAAGCCCCGCGAAACCTGGAGATTCTCCTAAAGGACGAGCGGCGGTACGCAGGGAGTCATGCCTGAAAATTTTAGGTATTACTGGACTCATCCCGGATTACATTGTGTGGATTCGGGGTCCGCGTTCGCGCGGAATCTTCCGCGCACCGCGCGGAAAATCCGCGAATCCTCGCCTTTTTACGAGCGTGCTCGCACGCGCTTGCAAACGGCCCCTGGATTGCGTAAACTCCGACGCTGACGGGGGTTTTGGTGCTTTTCGGCGTGGTGCTTCCATCGCCTGTTAACCGGTTTGTTGTAGGTTCGAGTCCTACTCGGGGAGCTTTCTACCTTTTGCACCGTCTCGCAACCTTTCGTATACCCTAGCGCAACTCCGCAACTAATTTGCCCTTCCGCAGTTTTTTGTGAACCCGTGCGATACAACACGGCGGGTTGCTGCACCGCTTTTTGCACGCTTTGTGCATCGGATTTTGCAGCGCCCACGGATGCCAAGTCGAAGTACTCGTCCCGCACCTGGAGATAATGCTTCTCCGCGTTCTTGGCGGCGTGCCCGATCCATTTACAAACGACGTGGATAGGGTACTGCTCAGCCAACTCCGTTTCTCGGGTTGCACGTAGGATTTGGAACAGTTTTGGCCAAGGTGCCAACCCGGGCTTCTTGATGATCCGCATGAGTTGTGCGCGCAGGTTGGAGTTCGTGTCTCGGTAGCGGTTCACGACGTACTCCGTGCCCGGTTCGGCTTCCTCCAAGCCTTCTTCAAAGAGGGTGCGAAGTTCTGGGAACAGGGGCACCCAACGCCCTTCATGGCCCTCATGGTGCTCGGTCTTTGGGCTGGAGACCCCGAAGCGGTTCCGAGCCGAATCCACGTCCGTCCATTTCAAGCCCAGATGTTCTGAGGGGCATCTCAAGCCGCCCAACCTGCTGAGGGCGAAGAGGATCTTCCATTCCAGATTGGGACACGCGTCGAGCACCTGAAAGGCGGTTTCCTTCGTAACGAAGAACTTGCGGGGCTCGTTGGCCTCGCTGGGGCCTTTCACATCGCTGAAGGGATTCTCCAAGAACAGCTTTTTGCGGAGCGCGGCGTGAAATAGTCGCTTGGCCTGTCTCGCGGTACGCCCGGCCGTTCCCTTGGCGTACTTCTCTCGAAGCCGGACCAGCCAGGCATCGGCATCACCGGGGTTGATGTCTCGAAGTGGCTTGTCCGGCCCGAAGAACTCCACAAGACGAGCCTTGGCGCAGTTCAGGTTGCAGGCGGACAAGGCTTCCTTAGACGCGCTTTTGGACCAAGTGCAAACGGAAAGTTCGGCACTGAAGGACCTGTTGAAGAATTTGGCTGCTGGGGACGTCGTCCAGTTCTTCGATCAAGGCGAGATCCCAGGCCTGACCGACCCCGACGACGTTCCTGCGCCGCCCGACGAGCAGGTCACACGCCCGGGCGACCTGTGGATCCTCGGCAATCACCGCTTGCTCTGTGGGGACTCGAGCAAGGCCGAGGACGTCGATCGGCTGCTCGACGGGGCCAAGATTCATCTCGTCAACACCGATCCGCCATACAACGTAATGGTCGAGCCCAGGTCGATCAACGCCATTGCCTCGGGCAATAGCTCGTTCAAAGGGAAGACGCACCACCAGGGACTCGATCTGGCCCGCCATCCCGAGAAGGCCAAGCCCACCGGCAGGAAGATGCGGGCCAGGGATCGGCCCCTGGCGAATGACTTCGTCATCAGGAGCTACTCTCAGACCTAACTGCACCACACTCGAGCATGACCACGCAGGGAATCAAGATCGAGCCCAAAGAGGACATTGTCAAGCTGTTGGGGCGGTCGCCGGACTGTGCGGATGCGTTGGTGCTATCGATCCTGGTGCCGACGTAGTGATCCCCGGGGTCAGCGTGGCCGAACCGGCAGGCCTAATGGTGCCAGTCTAGAAGAAATGGGTTTGTTGTCGTACAGAGCGAATTGGAGCAGGCGACCGAGTTAGCGACAGAGCGGAAGTCAATTGCCACAGACATGGCCGACTTTCAACTGGTTCCGTGAAAATCCGGCGGTTGGGAAACCTCTTCGACAGCATTTATCATCCGGGCGACTTCGACGAGCTTTTGGCGCTTGTCCGTGGCTAACCTCTGCAAGCGCCGAAACGCTTCCGATTCATCCACGCCTGCTCTCTTCGTCAATACGCCTTTGGCCCGCTCGATGATTTTGCGGTCTTCCAGGGCCTGACGTAGATCGGCAGCTTCTTTCCGCAGGGCCTGGAACTGGTCGAAGCGTCGCATTGCAATGGCAATTGCCGGCCTCAGGTGTGCCTCCGTGATCGGTTTGACCAGGTACGCAAGGACATGGTCCTCCTCGGCGCGCGCGATCAAATCAGGATCGTGATAGGCCGATAGGACGATGGCCGGAATCGGCCCCTCTTGGAAAATCTGGCTGGCGGCCTCAATGCCATCCATCTCGGGCATCTTGATATCGGTGATGACGAGGTCGGGGCGCGTGGTTCGACAGCGCTCGACGAGTTCGCGACCGGTCCGGGCCACGACGACCACCTGATGGCCCAGGAGCGGCAGAGTCTTCTCCAGGTATTCGCGCATGTCGGGTTCGTCTTCGGCAATGGCAATGCGGAGTGAACGATTCATTATTTACCTCGCGGCAAGGTTATCAAAATCTCCACGCCATTGGCGGAACCGGGCCCAACTTCAATTCGGCCGGCATGGGCTTCCACGATCCGCCTGGCAATCGTCATTCCCAACCCCGTGCCATGCGTCTTGGTGGTATAGAAAGCTTCAAAAAGTCGTTGACTTTCCTCGTCGCTGAATGGAGGCCCGTCGTTTCGCAGAGCGATCTGCACGGCTGGGCGGCCATCGAGCTCGACCTCGGACCAGGTGACGGTGATCGCGCCGGGATCGGGAATCGCCTGCAGCGAGTTTTCCAGGATGTTCCGCAGGACCTGATCGAGCTGCGACGGATCGATCTCGCAGTGCAAATCCAGGGAGCGGGCGTCGGAGCGAAATAGCACTTTTTTGCCTTGGCGACCTGCCTCCAGGTGGCCCCAAACATCCTGAACAAGTTTTCCCAGATCACAGCGGCGGCGCTGGAGCTTGAGCGGAGCCGCGTAGGAGCGTACTTCTTCATACAGTTCCAGGAGATGATGCTGCGCTTTCTGGATACGAGCGATCAGGTCCATCGCCTGGGGTAGATGCTCCACTTCGTGGGCCAGCATCTCCAGGCAAGCCTGGCTTCGCTGGAGGGCATTGCGGCTCTCGTGGGCAAGCCCGGCGCTGAGCTGGCCGATGGCCGCGAGCCGTTCGGCTTGCAAGGCGCGTTCCTGGGCTTGTGTCACGTCGGTGATGTCGCGGAGAATTCCGGTGAAGATTCGCCGCTCGCCCTGCACTTCGCTGACGGCCAGCTGCAAGGGAAAGGTGGTTCCATCCTTGCGTTGCCCCGCGACTTCCCGCCCGATCCCGATGATCTTCTTCGCGCCCGTGATCTTGTAGTTGGTCAGGTAGCTGTCATGTTCGTCCCGAAAAGGAGGCGGCATGAGTATGGAGATATTCTTGCCGCGCACTTCGTCCGCCGGATAGCCGAACATTTGTTCCGCCGCCTTGTTGAAGGACTGGATCACCCCGCGCTCATCGCTGGTGATGACCCCCTCGGCCGCCGTGTCCAGAATGGCGCGAAGATAGCCCTCGGCCTCGATGATGCGCTGCTCGCTGCGTTTGAGGGTATCGACATCGACGATGGCGATGACGGCGCCATCGATCTTGTTATCGAGCGTCCGGTATGGCCGGATCGAGAGGTTGTACCAGTGCCCTTCCAGGTCCTGAACTTCGCGTTCCATTACGGCCAGGGAATCGACCACTTCGGCGATCAGTTGTTCCACGTCCGCCACCTGCATTCGGGGCTTGATTTCTCCGAACGGGCGTCCGGCGTCCGCGGGAATCATGTGCAACACCTTGGCTGCAGCCGGGGTAAACCGGCGGATGTGCAGATCGCGCCCGAGCATGAGGATCGGAATCTGCACGCTATTGAGCAGATTGGTCAGATCGTCGTTCAGCTCGGTTGATTCCCGATTGCGATGGCGCAGTTCTTCGTTAACCGTACCCAGCTCTTCATTGGTCGCCTGTAATTCTTCTTTGGCGGTTTGCAATTCCTCGTTGGTGCTTCGCAACTCCTCGTTGCTCGACACGATCTCTTCGTTGGCAGCCTTCAATTCCTCGTTGCTGGCTTCCATCGCCTCGATCACGGACTGCAAATAGTTCCGCGTCTCGACCAATTCCTGACGCAGCGGAGCAATGGCTAGTTCATCGGCAGCAGGTAAGGATGCCGAATCGGGCTTCTCGGTCGGCTTGTCTCGTTGTCGCCCGGGCTCAGCTTCTTCAAACAGGACCAGGAAGAAACGCTGTTTCGAGGTCGGTAGATTGAAGGGACTCGCCGCCACATCCACCAGGTTGTGTTGGCCGTTTGTCTTGACGCGCACCCCCTCCTTGCGGATCGCGGCGCCGCTTGTTTTGGCCTCCTCGATGGCCGTGCGCAATGGAAGCAGCAACCCTTCCCGGGCCATCTTGAGAAGGTTGAAACTGGCTGCTCCCGGCGCAGGTTGCAGGTAGGCGCCGGTTTGTCCCCGAAATTGCAGGACCTCCATTTCTTCATTGATGACGACGCCAGCGGGTGCATAGTTCGCCAGGACGAGTCGATCCGCTTCCTTCTGAATGTCCGAGCCGCTCAGCACGTGCGCACGCGCTTGGGCTCCCGGCGGAAATTCTCGCGCCGTCAACTCTGGAGCGGCAAAATCAATGGTCAACTGCCTTGCCGCGGCTTTGCGAGAATAGATTTTGTGCTTGCTGTCCACCACGGCAAACAGGTCCGAAAAAAGACCGATCGTCTCCGAGTTCCCCAGCAGCAATAACCCCGTGTCCTTGAGAGCATAATGAAAGATCGGCAAGACGCGCTTCTGCAAATCCGGTCCCAAGTAAATCAGCACATTGCGACAACTGACCAGGTCCATGTTGGAGAAGGGCGGATCGCGGGTCACATCTTGCCGGGCGAAGACACACAGATCGCGGACGGCCTTGTTGATCTGGTAGCCCCGCCCTTCCACGCGGACAAAGAAGCGCCCCAGCCGTTCCGGCGCGACATCGGCCACGATGTTCTCCAGGTACTTGCCGGCACGAGCTTTCTCGATCGCCACTTCGCTGATGTCGGTGCCGAAAATCTTGATTGGCGTCTGGGCTGCCTTGTCCCCCAGGAACTCCAGCACACCGATGGCCAGCGAATAAACCTCTTCGCCTGTCGAACATCCCGGCACCCAGATGCGGATCGGCGCGTCGCCTGGACGGTCCTTCATCAGGGTCGGCAAGGCCGTGGATTTGAGGGCTTCAAAAGTATCCGGTTCGCGAAAGAAGCTGGTCACGTGGATCAGGATGTCCTCGAACAACGCTTGCGCTTCCGCCGGGTTATCCCGGACATACTGAAAGTAATCCTCCAACCGCTCCATCTGATGCACTACCATGCGCCGCTGAATGCGCCGGCTGACGGTAGCACGCTTGTAGGGGGCAAAGTCCACGCCTGTTGTTCTCCGTACCTCCCGGAAGAGCGTATTGAGCGTGTCCTCGGTTTCTTTTGGCGCTGCGGTAGCATCCGCCCCATCGCTAGGGTTTACGTAGGGGTGTTTCGCGAGCCTGAGCAATTCCACCGCGATCCTCGCCGGCGGGAGGATGAAATCGACATGCCCGGCAGCGACGGCGCTGCGGGGCATGCCATCGTATTTCGCGGTCTCGTCCTGCGCCAGGGTGATGCCCCCCCCGGCCTTGATCGCCTTCAAGCCGCGCGTGCCGTCGGAGGCCGTCCCTGACAAGATCACACCGATTGCTCGGCTGCTGCGATCTTGAGCCAGCGATTGCAGAAATACATCGATCGGCAGATGCTGACCGTGCGTTTCCGCTCGGGGCGTCAGGTGCAGGATTCCTTGTCGAATAACCATGTTCGTGTTCGGAGGAATGACGTAGACATGGTTCACTTCGACGAGAGTGCCATCCTGCACCTGGTGAACCGGCATCTTGCACGCCCTGGCGAGCAAGTCGACCAGGCTGCTCGAATGCGTGGGATCCAGGTGCTGCACCAGCACGATAGCCATCCCGCTCTGAGCGGGTAGGTTCTGTAGTAGCTGACTGAACGCCTCGAAGCCGCCCGCCGACGCACCGACGCCGACAACGGGGAAAGTGATTGCTGTTGATGGCGCGTCTTGCTCGATAGTCGGAGAGTCACTGGGGGTCATGACAAAACACGTCTTTTTCAGGTTTTTCGGTCTTTCCCGCATTCTTCACAGGAAAGTTGTTGACGCGCCGGTTGGCCTCGTGTACTTTACACCCACTGGTCCTGTCTGTGATAGCCAGGTCTGTCAGAATTCAAGTGCTGTTCCATGTTGAGTGCAGTAAATAATTTTTCCCCCACGTCCAGTGACTGCACGCCGGGGTGTGGATTGCTTCGAAGGCCTGTTGCGCCTCCGCGGTAGCCACAGTCTCTCCGGTAAATCTCCGCACTACGCGCCAAGGACTCTATGTCCAGAGCACGGATGCAGGTGACACCCGGCCCGTCCACAGGAGGGTTCCAGGAATGCCGACCGTACTTTTCGCCGATGCTAATCGCGAGTTTCGTGATGACTATGTCTGGTGGCTGTCCTCTTGCGGTTTCCAGGTCGAAACGGCAGACGACGGCCTGGAGTGTCTGGCCAAGCTACGCCAGTTTGTGCCCGACTTACTGATCCTCGACCTGGAACTGCCGTGGGGTGGAGGTGAAGGCGTTCTCGGGGTCATGCGCGAAGACCCATGGCTTCTTCCCACCCGGGTGGTGCTCACCTCGGCGGTGGCTCCTGCGCAAGTTCTTGACGGCCTGGCGTCGCCGCCGGTCGTGCAGGCGTTGACCAAGCCCTTTCAACTGTCTGCCCTGATGGAACGTGCGGCGATCACAGTGTTTATTGAAAACCTCAAACGGCACCGTGTAACATCTCGGCGACGACCACTGGGGGAGCTGCAAGAAATTGACATCTGAGCCAACCCAGTCAACTTGCAGCTCCCGTCTGGAGAAATGGAAGAGCCCGAACGGGCCCGATAAGGAGAAACGCATGGACGTCCCAGATCGAAAGATACTGGTGGTAAACCTCGTCGAGAATTCCCTGGTGCGATCAGATTAGCGCAAGGAAGAACAACCCATGTTGGTACTTACACGACGAATCGGCGAAGAGATCTTAATCGCCGGCGATATCCGGGTGGCCGTGTTGATGGTGAAAGGGAAGACAGTTCGCCTTGGCATCACGGCACCGTCTTCTGTCGGCGTGCTCCGCCGGGAGTTGCTTGCAAAGGGCTCCGAGTCTCCGGCATCGCCGACTTCTACAAGCAACCGCTAGGAATCCATTGTTGCCAGCCAGGAGCAGCCATGAACCGTGAGCCTGACACCCTGACGCTCGCGCTGCCAACTCCGGAGACGCTCGGCGAGCTGGAAGAACACATTCAGAACCGTTTGAACGGCCGGCTGCGCGAATTCCGGCTGTCGATGCGTGACGCCGGCCTGGTCCTGGAGGGCCTCACAACCACCTACTACGCGAAGCAACTGGCCCAGCACGCAGTCATGGAGGCTGTCGATCTCCCCATCCGGGCCAATGACATCGAGGTGGTTTGAGTCTTCAATCATCCGGGTGAATGTGCGCAATCGTCACGCGAGCCTGGAAACGATCTCGGCGGCAGGTCACATTTGCGCGCATCGGTCCCGAAAACAGAAGAGCGTTTCGGCCGTGCGTCAAGTCGCCGTTATCGGCAACAGCCGGGCAGATGAGGAATCGCTTCATGTGACTCGACCGCACAACTGCCTCACGTGCGCTGCTAATTCAAGGGGAATGATGGCTCCAGTTTCGAATATATGGGTCTGTTTTCCGCCCCGCACTGTGAGAGCGCCTTTGGCCAGTCTGGACATTACTCCTTTCGTTCCCATGCATATGCTATTCTGGGGCGCGAATAAGGCAGTTTCTATTCGATGTTGGCAATTGCCCGGCAGCAGGCAAGCGGCAATGGATGACCTTCATGAGTTTACTCAGGCTGGATGTACGAAAGTTTTCACAGAGAGCCGCGGAGAGCATCGGTGAACCGTGACTTCGGTGGTGGAGGGCGTGGCGAATGCTGCCAATCGATGTCGGTTCGACGCGGCCACATGGTGATCGAATGAATCGGCGCAGTTTCCTGCAGCTCAGTGTTGCCGGGATGGCCAGTCTCGGGTTGCCGCAGCTCTTGCAGGCCCGGGAGGCCTCGACAGAGAAGTTCGCCTTATCGAAGGACACCTCTGCCGGAGCTGGCTCGATTGACTCTCATGTCCACATCTGGACGCGCGATTCCAAGTACCCTTTCGCTCCCGAAGTGACAGACAAGCCCAGGGATGAGGCGCTGCCAGCAACGCTGCTGACTTTGATGAGGGCCAATGGCGTTGCCAAGACCGTCCTGGTGCAAATGATCTACTACCGTTGGGACAACAATTACGTTGCGGAGGTAATGGCCAAACACCGCGGCACGTTCATGGCTGTCGGGCGAGTCAATCCGACCGACACTCACGCGACGGACAACCTGGAGTACTGGACCAGGCATCGCGGCCTGTACGGTGTTCGCCTCAGCCCAGGCAACGGGCCTAGCGGCGATTGGATCAACCGGCGTGATCTGATGGACCCGATCTGGAAGCGTGCGACGGCGCTCGCGGTGCCAATGTGCATTTTGTGCCCCGCCCAGCGGCTACCCGATGTCAGCCGCGTGATCGAGCGCTTCGTGGATCTGGATGTTTGTATCGACCACATGGCTGACTGCCCGATCGGCGATAAAGAAAACCTTGCCAAGCTCCTCGCCCTCAGAAGATTCCCGCGTGTTTACGTTAAAATTTCGCACTTGTGGTCCCTATCGCGCCAGGCGTATCCGTATCGCGATACCCATGAGCAGGTGCGCAAGATCTACGATGCCTTTGGCGCTGGGCGGTTGATGTGGGGTAGCGACTGGCCATTGGTCGAGCGTTACTGCCCCTATGCGCGAGTGGTGCAGCTTTATCGCGAGGAGATGAAGTTCCTGAGCGACGCTGACCGCCAATGGATTCTGCACAAGACTGCCGCAAAGCTGTGGCCTTTCGTGTGATGTCGGGGGACATGGTCCATGATGCGCCTGTGCTGTCTGTCGTTGAGCTTCCAGCCGGAATTCACAGCCAAGCAGCTGACCGATGTGACCTTCGTCGATCTGTGCGCGCAGCTTCGGATCGATGGGGTCGATTTCAATATCGGTTCGTTCCGCTCCCTGGAGGGGGACCACCTCAAGAAGGTCAAGAAACTCTGCCTGGAGCGAGGTTTGACCATCGCCTGCGTTGGCATCAACAATGATTTCGGCCGGCCCAGCCGGGAGCAGGAAGCGGTCCTCCAACAGATTCGCACGGGAATTGATACTGCCCAGCTCCTCGGGGCGCCGGTCGTGCGCGTCTTCGCCGGCTATGTGCGCAAGGACGACAGCCGAGAGGCAGTCTGGAAACGCACTGTTGAAGGCCTCAAACGCGCTGCCGACTACGCAGAGAAAGCAGGCGTCGTGGCAGCCGTCCAAAACCATAACCACAATAACCTTACCCGGACGGGCGAAGACGTCGTGCGCCTTCTCAAGGAAGTGGATCGCCCCTGGTGCTCCCACATGCTCGACACCGGACAATACCTCGGCTCCCCAGGCGCTGGCGGCGCCCAGGCCAATGACGCCCATACCTACGATGTCTATCAATCCATCGAGCGAACGGCGGCACTGGCGGTATTCGTCCGAGCAAAGCTCTATCGCTTGCGGAACGGGAAGGAGGAATGGCTGGATTACTCACGCATTTTTCGAATCTTGCGCCGTGTACACTACAACGGTTTTATCAGCTTGGTCTACGAAGGCTGGAAAGACATGGACGCCATGCATGCCGTCCCTATGGGGGTCAAATTCCTGCGCCCTTACCTGACTCAGGCGGAGCAATGAAGCCGGAGTGTGGCCCATCCCGCACGAATCGAAACGGTGTCTGGACTGCTCCGTTGAAAACCTGGACTCCTCGGCGAGCCGAGCCCCATGCAGTGCCGGGTTACAGGCCCCACAATCACTTTTAAACAAAGAACTCCTGCCCCCCTTTTTGATTCCAGGCTATGGCTGGTTCCGCACAGTGTGGTCGATCCCTCTGGGTTCGGGTGCTGCTTCAGTCACAATCTTCCAACTCCCGCCCATTTCGCGCATCGAGGTGAAATCGCGAGCCGCGTAGGCAAATTCCAGGTGGGGAGTCTTCAATAGCTCACCGGCCTGCGCCCGCGAATGCATGCTGGCATCGAGAACGCCGCTGCTGAGCAGGGTTCGTTCCACGGGATAGGGAGCTATTCCCGTGCGGAAGTGATGCTGGATCGCGTGCGAGAGAGCCTTGAATAGGTTACGGTTTTGCCAGGGACCGACATAGAATCGGGTCGCGTGCGGTTGTGGATCTCCCTTGAGCCTGCAGGCGAAGTTCCAGCGTATACCGCTCTGACCGACCTTGAGCACGCAGCCCCGCAAGCCATCCTTGTACGTCAACAGGATACAGTAGGGTTCGGTCTCTTTTTCGCCCCCAACCTGCTTGAGCGTGGTGGGTTTCTTGCCTAACTCCATCTCCATCGCCTTTTCCGCTAGAGGGAGGGACCAGCGCCCTTCCTTGGCGGCTTTCCATAGGGCATCTCCCTTCAGAAACTCGACCGAAGAAATGCCGGTCTCGCCGCCACGGCGGAACTCGACAATGGACTGCAAGACCTGGAGCGCGTGAAAGTCGTAGGATTCGACGCCGCCGCCGTGAATACTGACCGCCTCGGCGATGGGCACGCCAGCCGGCAAATCGAACGGAGGAATACGCTGAGCCAGCGGAACCGAACTTCCCGCCATGAATGGGATGCCCAGGTTCCTTGCAGTATCCACCATCTCCTTGGCCCAGTCCCAGCGGTAGGAGAGGTGCTTGTCGTTGTAGAGAGGCACGAAGCGTCGGGAGCGGCGCATGACCGCAACGGTTTCGTCGAAAAATCTTTTGCGCGGATACTCCGTCTGTCCTAATTCGTTGGTGGGGTAGCGACCGAACTCGGCAATGGAAAGCACCGCATCAACGGCCAGTTGCTTTCCACCCAGGCAAAGGGCCTCGCCGATTGTTCTGAAAATCGGGATCTTGTAGGCTCGAGCCACGTCCTGCGTCATGTCGCCTTGGGGCCTCTGATCGGCATAGAACGATACGACTTCGACGCCGGGATCGGTCCGTTTTCCGTTAAACAAATACGGTTCGAGGAAGTTTTCCAGGATAACGTGCGCATGCGAACGGTAAGTGAACTCAGTAAACACCGCAGCTACCCTCAGGCGTCTCCTTGGCCCGGCGGCTGGCATCGACAGCCCCGACAAACTGGCGGCCGCGCCCAGCGCAACACCTAAAAACTGTCGGCGCGATTTTTGTGCACTCATGGCGGAGTTTCCCCAATCGGGTTGTTTAATGGTCCATTTCTTGAGCGGTAGCGCACGAGGGATCTTCTTACAAAAAACACCCAGCCAAAAACACAGTTACCAATTCTGCGTCGGCTTATCGCCAGGAATCATTTCGTAGGAGCCATCGGGCAGGTTCAGGTTGGCGGGCAGAAGTAAGGCATGCTGCTTTGACCCGTCGATTCTAGCATTTCATGATTCCGCAGGCAGGCTGACTTTGAGCGTACGGCGGAAGTCGGCCGATGTCAATTGGGTGGGCAAATTCAGTTTCCAGGCGCCCAAGTCGAGCAGCGCCTAATGGTGCATCTGGCGCAAATCGGCGTCAAAAGATGCACGGGAGCGAGTTCGAGCGTGCATTCAAACAGCCTTAATCAGACAGCAGCAAAAGGAATCCTCTTTGCCACAAGTGGATCTGTTTTGGTGCACCACTCAATCCCCTGACGTTTGTCTTGTTTTGGCGAAGCATCCTGGGCACGCGACGCCGAACCAGCGAACCAAGCAAGGCCCGTTTTTTCTTGTACGGGCTCCGCATGCGGGCTATATTGCTTGTCTGTCCTCGGATGACCTCGCAGCCAGCGCAACAGTATTCAGAGCAAGGCATATGCTTCAACTTCCGCAATCTCATGTGAAGGCCCACACCGAGTCGGGAGTGCTGGTCCTGACGATTATGGAAAAGCAGATGGCGGGAGAAGAACTGTGCACCGCCATTCGTGATGAACTGCTCGATGCAATACAGCATGGAGCCAGCAAAGTCATCCTTGATTTCCACCATGTCGAATACGTTGCCAGCGTGGCCTTCCGGACTCTTCTCGGGCTCCGTCGTCGGGTGCACGAGACGGAAGGGCGGCTCGTGCTCTGTAACCTCTCCCCGCTTGTCGCCGAGGTCTTCCAAGAGACGCGCCTGCTCATCAACAGCCGGTCGTCCCCGTCATTGTTTGAGGCGCAGCCGACTGTGCCAGCGGCCGTCGCCCTTCTGAACGGCTCGCCAGAATGAAATGACGGACCGCTCCACGCTGGGGAGCGGACAGGCGGTCCTGGGCCTACCTCCGAATACTCAAGTTGCCGCTGGACATAGCCCGCATTTCCAGATCGACTGCCGAGAATAAGGGCTTCGCACGCAAGGTGCCGTTCGCCAACATCGCAATTCACGCCATCCACCAGCGCCGATTGCCTGCCCAAAATCCTGCCGGAAAACCTGCAAATCTCTGCCACATTCGCTTGCTGTCCTCCCGCCCGCGAGGTAAGTCACTGTCCCTGTTGCATCGCGATTGGCGCGACGCACGCACGCGACAGCTACCGAGAAAGGACAACACATCATGGCAAGCAAGAAGACAGCGAAGGATTCGGCCCACACCGAAAAGGCCAAGAGCACCGAGACCGAGCAGACGCCGGGCACCCCGAGGAAGATTACGGACCTGAGCCTGGGCGACATTGTCCTGATTCCTGGGTTCGACGGCCCGAGAACCATCTGCAACGCAACCAAAGTCGGAGATGGTGCGGACGCGGGCAAGTTCGAAGTCGGCTTGCGAGATGAAGCCGGCGAGATTGAGCACGTCCGCTTTTGCCCCGACGAGGAGGTGCAGGTCGTCGGGAAAGCGCCCAAGGGGGCCAAGGACAGGCCCGTGCCCGCGGAGTCGGCGGCGCGGAAGACCACGCCGAAGGGCAAAGGCACGAAGACCAATGCACCCAAGCCCGACGGCGCCAAGAAGCCGAAGAAGGAGCCGAAAGCCGCCAAGGAGAAGAAGACCAGCGCCCTAGACGCCGCCGCCAAGGTCCTCGGCGAGATGGGCGAGCCGATGAACTGCCAGGAAATGATCAAGGCGATGGCGGACAAGGGTTACTGGTCTTCGCCGGGCGGGCTGACCCCGCATGCGACTCTGTACTCTGCGATTCTCAGAGAGATCAAGGCGAAGGGGAAGGAGGCACGGTTCAAGAAGGCCGATCGGGGGAAGTTTAGCCTAACGTAGGCTTGCCTACGCTACATTCCCGGATCGCCCACGAGGCCTCCCACGCGGGGGCCTTTTCTCGTTGGCGTTTTCTGGCCGACCTGGGCAAACCGGATGCGGCGTGGGCGAACGTGGGCAAGCTGTTGGCCAAGTGACCGTCGTATCTGGTGGAGACGGCAGCATCAATCCGGCTGATACTCCTTCAGGTTGGGAATGTAAGCGTACAGAATCTGTGTTTTTGACACCTGCTCCATCTGATCGTGGTTCCTGCCGAATTCCTGGAACTCCGCTATCAGTCTCCGTGGTGCCTCCGCGGGAAGCTCGCTCTTGCGCACCGCCTCGGCGAAGGTGTCCACACCGCGGCTCTTGAAAGTTTCGAGCAGCCAGGCTTTCAGGTTATGACGGACAGTCTCGTCCTGGTGCTCGGTCAAGGCGATCACCAGCGGGGCGTCGCTGGGGCGGAGGAATTCTCCCAACGCCGCGGAAGCCCGTGTGGCTCGGACATCCTTGGCTTCACGAATAATGGCCAGCAGCTTAGACGCGATCCCCTCACGATCCTCTCGGGACAGCATGTGCGGCTTGATCCTAGCGAGGCCAACGACCGTCGCCACGACGTAGTATGCCGGTTTGCGCTCATCCAGCCCGCGGAAGATCGACGCCAGGCGAACGTCCTCTGGAATGAGATTTGGATACATCAGGAGGTGCGACACCGCTTGGGGGCTGTCCCACTCCTTCAGGATGTCGCGAATGGCTTTGGCATCGCCTGGCGTGACGAACATGATGCTGTCCTCAGCATCCCCTAGATCATCGAGATCTTCAGCAGCAAGAAGCGCCTTCAAGGCGGAACTTCTGCTCCACAATTGGAGCCAGCCGACGATGAAGAGTGTATCAACGCCCAACGCGAATGCCACGACCAGTATGATTATGCTTGGTCGCATGCTTCTCAATCCTCCATCCGTGACTCGAATACTCGTGGCGCAAGCGCTACGTCGGGGTGCTACCCAACCGCGCAACAAAAATCCTGCCTATGCCACTCACCAGGCGTCGCCCAGTCACCTGATGGGTTGCACGGCAGGATGCTTCAAGTCTACTCGGTTTCGGAAGAGGAACGCAAATGAAATGCTATCCGCCGAACGCGAACAGCGTGCCTACCTCCCCATCATCATCCACCGCCACATGCAAATACACGCTTGTCGTCAACAGGCTGGCATGGCCGGCAGCTGCCCTTACTTCGGCCAGCGTGCGTTTCCCAGCAAGGGCGTGGCTAATAAACGTATGTCGCCCGTGGTGGATGGTCAGCGTTCGCAGCCTCGCCAACCCAAGTACCTTGCAAGCCGACAGAAACCGTCGCCGCAGCGCCGCTCGCTGAAGTGGCAGGCCACGCCGGTTGGCCTGCACCGAACAAACGAACGGGTCGGTGCCGCGGGCGCCGTCAGCAATGCGCCTCGCCTTCCACGCCACGATGTCGGCCAGTGTTGCCCCATCCCACCACATAGGCACGCACCGCGCTCGCTTCCCTTTCGTAATCTGTCGCCGAAACGCAGATGCGGGCGCTGCACGTCCGCCACAACGTCGTCTAGCTGTAGCCCGGCGATCTCTGACACGCGCAGTCCGCAGCAGCACGCCAGGCGGACGATGATCAGGTTGCGTTGAGAATTAGCGTAACGTGCGGCACGGGCGCTTAGGTCGGCTAAGACGGTGGTTAATTCACGTCGGGTCAGAATGCGAGTGGGGTCGAGATTCCAGGTAGAAAGTGCAGGCATGGTGCTCTCCGGGGATGAGGATGGGTTCATGCGACGCGGTCACATGAGTACCTCACCCGTGCCGGAAAGCAAGGGAATGATGGACGCAAATCGGACAATTTGACTTGTGCCTGTTTTCATCGATAACTCTTGCTATTCGTATCCGCCACGGTACACTTACGCTTGTCCAAATTTATTCCGCAGCGACCCCCACGGGCTACAAGGCGGAAAAATGGCTCGCAACGTCCGCGCCCCAAATCTGGAAACGCGCACCCCTCAATCGAGGAATGGCATTCGTGGCGAGCCGTATCGGCCAAGCCTCAATAGAAGGTTCTTCCATGCGTATCGCCGCCGGGCCGCCGGTGGCACGTGCCTCGCGCGGCGACGGCAGGCCGACTCTCGCTACGCCGAGCGCTGCATCGGTGGCATCGCCGTTCCCGAGCTTAGGGAGATTACTCATGGACTTCATTGAACGCTGGTTCGGCATTTCGCCAGATGGCGGCGATGGCTCGACCGAGCTGCTCTGCATCTACGCGAGCGCGGTTGTGCTCGCGGTTCTGCTCCGAGGCAGACCGATCGCTGCGTATCTGCGGCGAAAGCATAAGCGTGAACGCGAGTCGCGTGCGTCCTTTGGTAGCCGCGTGCGATGTTGAGGACGCACTTCGATCGCGGACTTGGGAAAGTGCTGTTGCCTTGCGGTCTTTGGCTTGACCAGCCTGCGGGGGAACGATGCTCTCTACCGATCAGCGCCGTCGCGGACGGAGCCGTTGTCTTCGTCCTGCTCTGCGTCAGCTTCATCCGAAAATCAAGCAGCGGAGGAATTCGGGATGAGTTGCTGCGGAGGAGCGCCGGGCCACATTGGCCCGTCGCCGCCATCGAGCGTAAGTATTTGGTGCCGCATCTGGCAGGTTATTACGCGGGAAAAGATTCCGGGTGGCGACCCGTGCGTTGTCATTCCCGGCCGGATCGCCCGCAAGCCTGATCCATGCATCTATGACCAATTCCTGCTGATGCAATTGAACAAGCCGGTAACCTGGGACAGCCCGGACGTCAGCATATTACTCAACGGCGTCAAACAATACACTTACAATCTGACCGTCAGCACCGAGTACGACGTCTGGGTGACGGTTCATAATTCGTCGCGCGACAAACCAGCCAACGGCACAACCGTCAACATTCATTGGATCGAATTCGGCGCCGGTGGGCAGCAGATCAAGCACCCCATCACCATCGCCTCCGCGGACGTTCCGGTCTGGCCCGGAACATACGTAGTCATGACGAAATGGACGACACCTAGCACTCCCGGTCATTACTGCATCGAGATCGAGCTGAGCCATCCTGACGACGGCAATCCAGCCAATAATCGCGGTTGGAACAACACGCTGGTCTATGCGGCGCAATCGCCTGTCAACCAGAGTATTCGCATCTTCAATCGCTACCCGGATGGATGTCCTCCGGTGCCTGCGGGGGGCGTGCCCAGGCTCAGTCCGATCCGGATTTTTCTCGGTTGGGCGCCAACCGGTGCCATCGCCGCGCTCATGCTCGAACACAGGCTGTCCCATCAGCTGTCCGCCGTCACGCAGTTCCTTGCGCTCTTGGCAGCGGGATACCTAACGGCATCGATCTTGGGTTTTCTTGTGGAGTCGATCTATGTCTGGAGCAAACGGCGCCGCAATGCGCAGCAGGCCATACAGCGCCCCCCTGATCAGGTCGACTGCCAGCACGTCGACATTGCCGTCGACTCTTACGAGTTTGCAGACGGAATCGGCAAGTCGTTCGATCCCAATGTTGTTTTCCAACCAAAACCGGCGATCTGGGGAGCGACGATCGTGCCCTCGAGCTTTGTGTTCCAGCCGGGTGAAGCCTTCCGCGACGTCGAGCTTCAGGTCAATTCGCCCGATGGTCCGGGGCCCACGGGCCGCTTCAATGTGAACGTTCGCCAGGGAGGCGTCCCGAGCGGCGGCGTCACCGTCGACATCACGCGAGGAACTATTTGACATGGCTGGTTGCTCGTATACTCCCGACCCCGACCTATTCCTGTCCAATATCTCCGGATGGGTGATCGGCGGTGCGTCAGGATTCGCCGGGGCCGCGATTCTGGCTGCATTCGGTATCTCCGGACTGACTGGTGCCGCTGTACCGATCGCTCTCTTCGGCATCGCGCTGGCGGCGGCCGCGGGCGGGCTGGTGGGTGGCGCTGTCGGCAACGCCATTTACAATTTCAATCGACTGCTTGTGGAAAACACGAGCACGATCACCTTGAGCGGTTGTGTGCTCTGCGCCGGCAAGAACGATGGCATTTACCCCTGGGCGGACGGCGACTGGACGTTCAATCTTGGCGGCAGCTCGCTAATGCTCTGTGGTCCGACCACCGCCGGTCTCAATACTATGAGCATTCTAACGACCCCCGCACCCGGCAATGGACAACAAGTGAACGTGATACAGGATCAAGAGACCCAACAAATAGCACTTCATTGTGAGATAAGCTCGAATATTGGCAACTATGCCGCAGTGGGCACTGCGGTCGGAGCGGTCGCCGGCGGGGCTGCGGGTGCCGCAGCGGGTGCCGCGGCTTGTGCCAGCTTGGCGTTGGCGACTTTCGGCATCGGCGGGGCACTATGCCTGCTGATCCTCGCCGCGGCCACGCTGTTCGGCGCCGCTACGGGCGGGGCAGTCGGTGACGCGATTGGCTCTGTGGCGGGTTGGATCGCCGACCAAGTCAGCAATTTCAATCAGAGGGGCGAGGCCATTGCGCAAGGCTGTGTCATGACCTTCACAGGGACGTGGGTCACCGACATTGGCCATGACCACAACGAAATCCATGATGTCACCAGCGCTCAGCTGGGCGAATGCCTCGCTTGCCAGACAGACGCCACCGGCGCGACCTCCACCTGCTTCCTGGCCGCCGTGGGAATTGGCAGGCATCCGACCGGCCGCGATCCCTGATGGAACAGGCGTCGCGACGCGGTAAATCGCAATTCACTCGACTTCATTGAAGGTGCCGTCGCCGCCAGAATCGTGGTAATGCTTTGTAATGTTCGAGCATGGAAACTGTCTCCACTTGGGCCAGCACAGCGGAGACCGAATGAAACCTGACCAACCATTGACTTTCCGCTAGCGAGATGGACGCAAATCGGTGTAACTGCGTCCATTCTTGGGCGTTTGCATGTACCCGGGGTCAGGCCTGGACGCACATAGCGGCGCTCGTCCTTCAGCAGGATTTCCCGGTTTCGCCGCGCTTCGGTATCCCCAAACTGCAGCCCCGGAAAAGTGGAACGTGCGGTGCATCGCACCCGAGTTTGACGCGGAGATAGACACGTTCCCGAAAACCGCGATCTTTCACGGTCGGATGCTGACAAGTCCTCGACGAAATATGCTCGTGAACCGGCGGTTCGGTCTCCATAAAAAGCCGGAACACGTCATACCGCACTCGATAACGGGCCGAGCGGAGTTCGACCTAGGCGCCCAGAATCTAGACAGCGCGCCCAGATTTCCGACGTTCCTGACCCGACTATCTTGCATTGTCATTTTCCCAGACCAAGCGTAAGTGATTGCTTTGCTACCGGTTAACCCATTGCGCTAGTTTCTGGCGCGCTCGGCACCGATCTTGCTTCAAGTCCGATCTCCGATTCTGACTCGTTCGTCCCGCCCAAGTTCGCCTTCCCGATTCAAAGGCCCCGTCGCCTGAAGCGAAAACAGCTCGTATTGCTGCAACGACACTCGGCCTCGCTTGGCTGGTGGCGCTAAGCCGAAAAAGAATCTTGAAAAACCATGTCGGGTTTTTTGAGTTTCTCGGCACTTTATCTGATGGGTGGAGTGCGCGCGGTGGGCAGATCAAAGCCGAAAAGGAAATTCAGTCGATTGTGGTCTCACTGCCTTCTCCCCTCGCCCCCGGTTCGGGGAACGGGGTTGGGGGTGAGTCTTGCAAGCGAGAATCGTCGCGAGTGGGTCAGCACAGGAGGGAAACGCTTGAAAACCTGTCCGCATCTCTGACCAGGACATCAGCGGGATCACAGTTGTGGTCGTCGGCTTCCAGAGCGAATACATCTCGGGTTCTCGTGCGCCCGTAAGGATTGTTTCGACGATCATGAGAGTAAATCATCTGTCGGATCAGGAGTTGGTGAACCTATGCTTGTCCAGGACTGCGACCGATCAAGCCTGGCGGCAGCTTTGGGATCGATGCCATGCTCATCTGTTGCGCGTCGTCCGGCACGAACTCGGTAGGGAGGCGGCCGACGAGGATAGTGTACGGGAAGTCGTTCAGGATCTTTGGTGTACGCTGTACGAGATGAAGCAAAAACTCCTCGGCCCGTTCGACTCAACGCGCGGCACCATCCAGGCCTACTTGGCCAAGCTGGCAAGACGGCAAGCTCATTGGGGTTATCAGCACCGTCGCCGTAGCAGGAAGCGAGAGTGCGGTCTCTGGGAAGTCCCGGAGAATCGACTGGCCTTCATCGAATTTCCGCAGGGAGTGATCTTGGATGAGTTTGCCAAGATCCTGACGCCGGCGGAACACGACTTCTTCATCTACGACCTGCGTGGCGAGGCTAGGCCACGCCACTGCCCGACACA
>Ga0116222_1000681_pt1 | contig 20343 bp, 19 predicted proteins | sample Sb_taG_12_FD_88963 | JGI IMG/M metagenome (GOLD analysis project Ga0116222, IMG submission 88963) | Peat soil microbial communities from Weissenstadt, Germany - Sb_50d_9_AC metaG | ecosystem: Environmental > Terrestrial > Soil > Wetlands > Peat | place: Germany: Weissenstadt | collected 2010-09-21
CGCCACGCTCACCACCCGCACCGCAGGCTCGTCAGGCAAACTTGCTTGGATTAGGTTCTTGCAGAAGTTGTGCAAGTTAACGAACTAGGCAAGTTTTCATAGAACGCAGGTCCACCGCAGGCACATGGAAAGTCCATTCCAGGACCACGGGAGGTCTATGGCCGGTGGTATGCGGATTCCTCGCGCAAGGTGGAGTGGACCACTGAGTTCCGCCAGGCGCCGCGCGTGAACAGGTGGCCGCGTATGGTGCCTTCCTCGATAATCCCGGCCGCGAGCATGGTCCGGGCGGACGCCTGGTTCAGCGGGCTGCGCGCACCCCAGACCCTGTGCGGGCCAAGTTCGGAGAATCCGAGGTGCTGGAGGAGCCGGACGGTCTCCAGGCCCTTGCCCTGGCCCCAGTGGTCGGGCCCGAGCGCGAAGCCGATCTGGGCGCTTGCGTACTCCCCGGTGGCCAGCCGCGCCGACCCGATCAGCTCACCGTCCTTGTCGGCTACCGCCAGCATGTACTCCGTTCGCGGCTCGGTGGTGGCGGAAGCCATCGCGGCCTTGATCATGCCTTCGACCTGCTTGATGGTCCTCGGCTCGAAACTCAGGTGACGGGTGGCTTTCTCGTCGCCGTAGACCTTGTGCAGCGCGGCCACGTCAGACTCGGTAAGTTCACGCAGCGTCACCACAGAGCCAGGGACCTCTGCCGGATACAACGACCGGTCCACCATCTTGATCAGCGTGGCAGTGCCGCAGCGGACGTCCGGCAGTAGTCCTCGATCTCTTCCTGGATGTCTCGTGCGATGGGGGCCTCGGGGGCCATGGCTGTCAGGACTCGTGTGCACTTCGTCGGCTGGATAGGAGAGCAGATCAGCTCAGGAGAAGGAGTGCGTCCCAACGGGTGTGAACGTCGGGTGCGGGGATATGAGCGTGGTCGGCGAGCGCAAGCGCAATTCCTGCGGCCCCTGTGAGGAGGCCGGCATTGTCGGTCGGCTTCTGACCGTCTTGGTGTTGGAAGCCAAAGGCTGTCGCCGGGTCGTAAAAGGCGACTACCCCTGCGGCGGCACGGTCTGCCAACGGTGCGGCAACCGCTGCCTGGAGTACGCCCGCGTACCCGTGGCAGAGGGTAGGGCCTTCGACGTCCCATTGCTGTGGGGGCCTGGCGGCGTGCCGCTCCATGCACCGTCGGCCGGTGGCGAGCAGATAGGAGTCAGCAAGCGCGTGTCCGGCGTGGATGAGAGCGCTGGCGATGCCTGGGCTGCCGTAGCACCAGGCGTCGCGGCGTCCTGGTGCGGCAGTGAACTCGTCGCCGGGTCGTCCTGATCCCGTGACGGTGGGTGGCCAGGTTCCGTCGATCTGCCATTCTTGGAGCCATGCCGCGGCTCGGCGGATGGCGCGGGGCTGCCCGTTGACGGTGTGCCCGGTGGTGTGGGCGATGGCGAGGAGGGCGAGGGGTCCGGCGATGCCGTGGGCCATGCCGGTGTTGGCTTCTCCGGTCGGGTGCCGGCTGGTGGCGGGTAGCCACCAGCCGGGTTGCTGCCCGTCGCGGTTGATCATCGTGGTGAGCGCGGTTAGCGCGGCGTGGAGGCCAGGTTCGGCCTTTGCGTGTCCGGCAGTGTGGGCGGCGAGGAGTACGCGGCCGATGCCGGCGAGGCCGTTGATGGTGTCGTAGCACGCCCAGGACGAGGGAGGCGCGCCGGCCAGCAGTCGGGCGGCGGCGTGCTGGGCGCGTGCGGACAGCCAGCGTGCGGCCCGCGCGGCGGCTGTGTGGCAGAGGCCGGGGTCGGGCAGGTAGGGCGCCGCGATGATGAGAGAGGCGGCCAGTCCGCCGGGCGTGCCGTAGACGCCCGAACCGCCTCGGCTGCTGGCGTGGCGGACGGCGGTGGTCCAGTGCCGGACGGCAGCGTCAGCGGAGGCGGGCTCGACTGCGGCGAGGCGGGCGTGGAGCAGGGCTGTTCCAGGGAGCCCGGAGGCCAGCGAAGCTGCGGCGCTCGTACTGGCGACGGCGGCGAGCACGGCGTCGGGGTCGAGGAGCCGTTCCGCGACGGTCAACGCCTGCGCGGCCGCGATGTCCCGGCAAGTCATGGCGCGGCGAGGAGGTCAGCAGCCAGCGCGCGGGCGAGGGGTTCGAGCGCGGTGTCGCCAAGGAGCCGGTTGGCGTGCATGTGGATCAGCGATGACGCGCACGCCGATGGCAGGTCCGGTGGGAGAAGGGCGCGATAGGCGGCCAGCGCGTCGTTCCAGTCGGCCGCTATGGCGTCATCGGTGTGCGGGATCTTGCGGGCGACGCGTGCTGGCGGCCGCAGCGTGGCGAGACGGCGCCGGGCGGCCCGGTCGACATGCCGTCCGGCGAGCGCGGCGATGTTACCACCCGCGACGGTTCGGGCGATGCGCGCGGCGGCGACCGCTGCGGCCAGGAGCCGCTGGTCAGGGTCGGCGGTGGCAGACAGGATCTGGAGAACGAGGGCGCTGTCGGCGGCGAAGACGCGCTCAGCGGCGGTGATGGCGCACGGGCCGCCATAGCGTTCGATTTCCTGATCGTAGGGTTCGACGCTGAGTCTGCCGCACAACCGCAGTGTGATCATCTCGGTGCAGCGGCGGGCGATCGCGGGCAGGACCCGTCCGCCGAGTGTCGCGGGGGCACCGTGGAAACGGACGCGCAGGTGCGGCCCGTGGGCGGGGGTGGTGTAGCGCAGCCAGAACCATCGGTCGACGCAGCAGGCGAGGCCGTCGGCGACGGCGGCGATCTCGGCGAGGACGTAATCTTGGCAGGGCGCGGGGGCGGGGATGACGAGGGACAGCCATGGCCCGCCGGGCAGGTGCAGCCCCGCGCCGCGGGACCTGGCCGGAACGGCTGACCGAGGAGGCTGGGGCATTGGCGCGCGTCGCCGGAGCGGGACGACAACCTCCAGGACATGGTTTCCGCCAGGCCCGGTCACGACGGCCTGGTCGGCCTCGCTTCCGCCGGGCTGCTCGGTGACGGCGCGAGCGCCGCGACGGACGTAGCGGCGCAGCAAGTCGCGGTCCTCGGGCCAGTCGAGGTCCAGCGGTAGCCTCCGGTCGGCGTCGTCGACGAGTACGATGCGGGGCGGCGCGGGGGTGGCGGCGGACCGCCAGGTCCGCAGCGCCTCATCCCACGCCGTTTGGTCGCGGCTGGCGCGAGTGAGGTCGAGCGGCAGGACCCAGCGGGCTGGGGTGAGGATGGTGCGGTCATAGCGGATGCGTGGCTGGAACGGGCCGAGCCCGACCGGACCCCATGACCACGGCCGCAACGGTCGGCTTCCCGCGTGCCCGGCGAGCTGGAGAAACCGGGCCAGCGGCGGGAGCAGATGCGGCGCGACCCGCGAGTACAGCACCGGGATCACCGGGATGTCATGCCGAGCGGACCAGACGGCGAGCCGCTGTCCGTCAGATATCAGGTGGAGTTCCTCGGGGAGCAGGTCGCCGTCGCGGACGGGCACGCCGACGGGGATACGGTATCGGGCCTGGCCGGTCGGCGGCGCGAGCGCGGCCCCGGAGCCGCGGGCGGGCGCGGTGAGGAGTTCCGCGACCATCCACGGCTCGTCCGCGATGTCGACAGGTGCGGGCGGCAAGAGCCCGGTGAACCGTCCTCGCGTCGCTCCGGCGTCGGCGGCGGCCCCGCACACGGCGAGGAAATGCTGTCCGCCGACATCGGCCAGGACTCGGACGAAGATCTCCGCTGTGCGCGGCGGCAGCTCCCCGCCACGACCGTCCTCCAATTCCCGGACGCTGTCGGGATCGATGGTCACTTCAACGCGGCCGTTCGCGATCGCGTCGGCGACCAGCCGTGACAACGCGGCCAGCCGGCCCGGCTCGGGCCGCTCGTCATCGACGGGAATGTCGGTGCCGAGGCCGATCACGGGATCGACGGCGTCTAGGAGCGGCACGGCACGGCCAGCCCCGTAGCGGTGCAGGAATTGCGCGTGCCACCTGGTGAGCGGGTCACGCGCGGCACCGATCGCCCAGAGCAGGGACGCGGCTCGTGCCGCCTGCTCAGCGAGCGCGACGGGAAGCGCTAAGAGGGCGTCGGCGCGAACGTCAGCGACCAGCGGTCGTTCCACCGGAACGATCCCGTCCGCGGTATCGCGGGCCGCCCGCAGTGCCGCGAGCCGGGCAGCGTCGCCGGGTGGTCGGCCGTCGGCCTCCGCCAGGAACCGCCGCAGCTCCCGCACTGCCTCCCGCATCGGGCTGTCGGCGGGCAGCCGGTCAAGGAGGTGCCTGAGCGGGTCCGCAGTGACGTCCTCGGGCAGCAGGTCGATGAGCAGGAACCCGTTGCGGACCAATTCCCGCAGCATGCTGTCGACCGCCTCCTGCGGGACTTCGAATCGAGCCGCCGTCTCGGCTGCGACCCGCTTGAGCGGCGCACGACTTGCGCACCGTCCCAGGACGTGGGCGACCGCTTTGGTCGCGCGGATGGTGACCCGCTCCATCCTGGCCGTGCCGGATCGTTCGACCTCATACCGGGATCCGCGCCGCACAACCAGGCCGCTGGAGGTGGCTGTCAGCGACGCCCAGACACAGGGATCGTCCACGAGCCGCGTGGCGACCTCGGCCAGCCAGGCCCCGCTCGGATACGTGCGGGCCGCATGGCGATCAGCCAGCTGTAATGATGCGGGTTCGCGGGCGAAGCGGATGGCCGCCACGCCCGCGAACCCGCCGTGCGGCGTGGGCCTTGCCCGCGCCCGGACCTCATAGGCGCGCAGCGCCGCGAACCGCTCCGCCGGGCGGTCGGTGTCGAGCGCGGCCAGGTCGGCCTGCCGGGAGGCGAGGAATATCGCCTCGGCCAGCAGTTCGCGCTCCGCGCCATCGGATTCGGTCACCGGCAGCAACGGGAGACGAGCCAACCCCACCGAGGCCGCGACGCCGAATACCGACCTCATCGATCTAGCAGTCTCGGCAGGAGTCGGTGCATCCGTCGTTGGTGCAGTCGGCGCTGCCGTCCCGGCCAGCGCCGACGGCCACGGAGTCGCCGGCCCCCAGCCGCGACTCAACGCGCGCGTCCAGGTCGAACAGATCGGCGGTGAGTTCATCGAGTGTCATGATGTGCTTCCCTCTCGCGATGGGTCGTGACGGGTCTGGTCAGGTCGCCGGGGTCGCGTGGATCCGGAGCTGGGTGTGCTGCTTGTCGATGACCGCATGAGCCTGGCCGTCGTGCGGAGATCCAGCAGGGTGGGCGTCGATGCGCACGCCGGCGATAGCCGGCAAGCCGCGGTACCAGACCCGGATGCGCTCGGCGAGCCGTTGCGCGAGATCCATGCCGCGGGTCCCGTAGCCGGCGGCGCCGAGTTCCATGCCCGCCGCACCGTCGATGGGATCGCGGCGGACGATGTAGGCGAACGTGTCCTTCTCGAACAGGCCCATGCTGCCGTAGTTGTAGACGGACTCGGGCATCCCCTTGTCGCGGGCGTTCTGGCCGTGCAGGAGAACTCGGCAGATCCCGTCCAGGTCGGCTAGCCAGAAGTCCGCGTCCCGCAGGTCCGCCGCTGGCACCACGGCATCCGTCCAGACGGTTGTTGGCGGATGGGCGAGCGCGTGGTCGAGGAGGCCCGGGTCGGCGGGCTGCCCGTCGTCGATGCGCAGCGTGACAAGCGCCGTGCCGTCGTGGTCGTGCAGGGTGATGACCTGTTCGGGAACCGCGCCGGGCCCTAGCATCGGCATGAACCCGCACTCGAACATCCTCCCGCCCCGCCAGAAGCCGCCGTGCCCCCACGCGCCCGGGCTGACGTCGAAGGCGACGGCACGGGAGAATCCCCGCAGCCGCAGCGGCACGACGAGCCGGCCCCCGGGCCGAATCTGGTCCCACCACGCCGGGGGAAGATCCCACGCCCCAGCGGTGACGATCATCTTGTCGTACGGCGCCTCGGCGGCCCACCCTGCCGCGCCGTCGCCTGCCTCCACGCGCACCCGCTCGAACCCCGCGACGGCTAGGTGCGCGCGGGCGGCGGCGGCGATGTCCTGGTCGAGATCCACGGTCGTGACCCGCCCGTCCGGGCCGGCCAGTTCGGCCAGAAGCGCCGCGTTGTAGCCCGTGCCCGCGCCGATCTCCAGCACCCGCTCCCTAGGCCGGACCTCCAGCAGTTCCAGCATCCCTGCCACGATTCCCGGCTGGGACGCGGAACTGATCGCAATCCCTGCGGTGTCGCGATGCGTGATGACCGAGTCGTTCGCGTACGCCTCCACCAAGGGCACGGCCGGCACGAATACGTGCCGTGGCACGGCCCGCATCGCCGCCTCTAGCGCCGGGGATTCGATGACGCCACGTCGTACCAGGCGGTCCACCATCGCCGCCCGCAGTTCCGCTGTTGCCGGCTCCTCGCCCACTCCCGCCTCACTCTCGACCTGTGCCCGACCGAGCCCGGCCCGGCGCAGCGACGCCGCCCGAGTGTCGACTAGTCGTGGCCGCTGCTCGTCGTGCCGGGTAAGGATGCAGGTCAACCTTCACCGAGCGGGTCTGGCGCGGTCCATGTTTTTGGCGAATTTTGGCGGCCCTCGCCATTCGCCGCGTCGCGCGGTCAGGTCGGCTGGTAGTCCGCGTGCGGGATGGCCCGCTCCCACACGGCCTCGAACGCTGCCACGCATCGGGCGACCGTATCGGGGTCGCTGGTGAACTCCTCTTCGCCGGTGTCGGCGCCGTCGCCGGCGTTGAAGTTGAACACCACGATCCGGGCATCGATGAGGAAGAAGTCCGCGCCGGGCAGCATCAGATCGAACGCGCGCCGCCGCGGCAGCCACCGCATCTCCTCGCCCGCCTGAACGTTGTGCGCGGTGAGCATGTACTCCCAGCGGATGTAGTCGCTGAGCGGCTCCGAGATCACCCTGGCCCGGCGCATCCGCGCGCCCCGCTTCACGTTGGCCGCAACCAGATCCAGCCAGTCATCCCAGTTGAAGCAATCCGCCCCCGACCGCCGCCATTCCGCGAACGCAGGGTCGGTCGCGTCGTAGCCGTCACGCATCTCCAGATGTACTACCGAGTGCCGCGCCGCCCGGATAAGGTCGATTCCCTGGACAGCGCCGTGCCCGATCAGCCCTCGCTCATAGGTTCCCGCTGCGGCTTCCACGATCACTGGGCGCAATGTGGCGGGAAGTCGGACGACCGCCTCATCGGCCCCCATCGGGCTGTGCTTCCCGATCTCCGCCAGCACAACCGGGTCGGCGACGGCCTTGCCCTGAAAATAGAAGTCGCCTGTCGCCGGATCGACGTACACAGCGGGGCACTTGTTTGCGGGCGAGTCCGGGTCCTGGCCGACGAAGTCCAGCATGATGCGCCTCCCGAGGGGGTCCTTCTGCCTGACCCCTACCCCAGGACCGCCCGAGAGTCAAGAGCCGCTAGCACCCGCCGGATGATCGCGGCGGCGGGCGGCCCATGCGCCGCGAGGCCAGACAGCCGCTCCCATGCCCGCTCATAGTCGGCGACCTCCAGCGACGCGGTGACCGACAGATATCCCGACACCAGCTCCACGTTCACCTCCGCCCCATCCACGATCGTGAACGTGTGCTCTGGCCACACTCCCACCCCCTGCCGGAACCGGATCGCCGACACCGGGATGATCCCCACCGACACAGTCGGCCACCGCATCACCTCCAGCAAATGCCGCAGTTGCCCCGCGTGTACCTCCCGGGGCACGCTCCGGTACCACAGCACCTGCTCTTCCATGACGAACACCCAGCGTTTCCCCGCCCGTCGCAGCACGCTCTGGCGGTCCATCCGCTCCTCGACTGCCGCCGCGACATCGTCCACCTCCACCTGCTGCTCCACCCGCACCGCAGCCAGCGCTGCCGCCGTGTATTCCTCGGTCTGCAACAACCCCGGAACTACATGCGCCAGATACACCCGCATCACCTGCGCCTGCTCGAACTGAGCCCGAACCGACTCCTGCGCCTTGCGCAGCCCGCCCCGATTCAACTGCCGGTATGTGACCCACATCCGCGCCATCGCCCGCTGATCGGCTAGCAGTTCCTACTGCCGCTGCTCCGTCGCGCCGCAGATCCGACACCACAAGATCACATCGGCTTCTGAGGCTGGCCGCGCTCCCCTCTCGATCTTCGACGCCTTCGACGAATCCCGCCACCCCGCCAGCTCGGCGAACCGCATGCCCGAAATCCCTGCCGACACCCGAAGCTCCCGCAGCTCATCAGCAAGATGCTCCCGCGCCGCCCGTGCTGACGAAGACGACGATGAGAACGTCGAGGAAGATGCCATCCGCCCCATCCAACACCCCCTGCTGGGAGCAACCGGTCACCTGGCGCGACATGATCTGACCAGTGCGCCGAGCGCATCGGCGACATCTAGACCAGGCAGCTCGTGGCGCGGGGCTGAGAACGTTGGTGCCGGGTGTTCTCAACCAACCACCGACGGGCCACGACCCGCCAGCGCCGGCATGCCAGGCACGCCGTGTTGTCACCAGTGGCGTTCGTACCCGGCGCCAGCTACCGTCGATGGGAGATGCCATGGGCACGGCGGAAACTCGTGCTCGTTCGTGCTCGGGATTGCTCTATTTGCCTAGCGCCCAGTTGATGCCAGTGTGAAAGGCGATCCCTTGCCGCAACGAGTGGGAAGATATTCATGGAACCGGGTTTCGCGCCTTCGGAGATCGACACGAGCAAGCCGAATCCTGCTCGGCTCTATGACTTTTATCTCGGTGGCAAAGACAACTACGCGGTCGACCGGGAGGCTGCGGCCGAGGTGCTGCGGATAGCCCCGGAAGTCCGGGATATGGCACGCGCCAACCGTGCTTTCCTCCAGCGAGCGGTGCGGTTCCTGGCCGGCGAGGCCGGTATCCGGCAGTTCATAGACATCGGCACCGGCATACCGGCGGCCGGCAGCGTGCATGAGGTGGCCCAGGGGATCGAGCCGGGCATACGCGTTGTCTACGTGGACAATGACCAGATCGTCCACGTCCACGCCAACGCTTTGCTCACAGGTCACGGAAACACCAGCATCGTGCTAGCTGACCTGCGCGATCCCGGGGGGATCTTGAGCCATCCGAAGGTCCGGGAGCTGATCGATTTCGCGGAGCCAGTTGGCCTCCTGCTGATCGCCATCTTGCATTTCGTCACCGACGAAGAGGAACCCGGGCGGATCGTTGCGGCCTTGCGTGACGCTCTTCCCCCAGGCAGTTACCTGGCCCTGTCGCACGGTACCGCCGACTTTCACGATCAGGCCGTCGCCGATGCCGCAGCCGCTGTCTACAAGAAGGCTACCGCCCCGCTGATTCTTCGTGACTACGATCAGGTCGCGGCCTTGTTCGACGACTGGGACGTGACCGAGCCGGGTGTTGTGCAAGTGCCGTTGTGGCGGCCAGACGGCAAGCCGCCACGTTCCCGGGATCTGGCGAAGATCGGGATCTACGGCGGTGTCGGGCGCCTGAGGTGAATGGCAGCTGTAATTAACGCGGGCGCTCAGCCCTGGTATACGCGTTACAGAGCCAGCCACTGCAGGTCTTTATCTCCGTTTCTCAGGCTGGTGACACGTCGGCCGAGTTCATCACGATAAGCATGATCGGAGGCGTTGCGCGCGTACGCCGCGAGTGCTTGCAGTTCCCTGAGTCGCTGGAGCAGGGATAGGCCAGGAAGGTCACCGGGATCGATGTCGTAGGCGGCGCAAAAGTCTTCCCACTCGGTTCGTGGCCGTCCGTAGCGGTACCACATGCTAGTGGGCACGAGATCCATTTCTCTGGGGCCATGGCTAACCGCGTCCCAGTCTCCGAGCATGACCGTGCCGGGGGCGTGCAGGAGGTTGCCACCGTGGGCGTCGCCGTGGATCAATCCTTTCCCAAGCATCCATTGGGTCCGCAGATATTGCTTTTCCAGCTCGTCAGCCGAGGCGAGCAACCATTCCCGGTCGGCGGGCGTGATGGCGTCGCTGTTGTGCAGGTCGGCACGCAGTGAGCCGAGCGGATTGGCTGGGGGCAGATTGATATCTGGCTCGGGAAGGGAATGCAGGCACCGGATCAGCTTTCCTAGCGTCGTAGTATCCCGTATGCCTTCATTGATGACTGTTACATATCGCCAGAAGGTTGCCAGGTGCCCATCCACCGCAATTGGCTGATCCAGATCGAGTGGTTCCGTAGCGGGATAACCCTGACGGCGCAGCCAGGATGCCGTCTGCAGCGCAGCTACGAGCTGCTCCCGGACCGGGCCGGGCTGCGCCGATGCGGAACGGAGCCGGACTACCGCGTCGCTGTGCGGCAGGTGGTAGACGGCATTCCCGCGGATATGGAGCAGCAGGGCATCACGATCGTCAAGCCTGGCCAGCGCACAGGCTTCCCGCAGCGCAGCCTGGTACCGCTGTGGTCCCGGCGTGGTCATGCCGCGCTCAGGGGGTGAGCTCGTGAAAAGTCGATTCCTGGCAGTAGGCCTCGATCTCCTCCTGAATCTGCTGAGCGATGGCGGCGTTGCTGAAGCTCGGCTCGGCTAGGCGCTGCCTGAGCTGCCCGAGATGCTGGGTGATGGGCTCATAGCGTCTTTCCGGGGACAACGCCAGCACCGGCTGCAATGCCGCCTTGGCACCGTCGAGATCGCTCAGCAGCAGGTGGGCTTGCGCTTGATCGATGCGGGCGTGTATCTCCGCGCCGTAGTTGTGCTGACGGGGCGTAGCCGCCTGGAATTGCTCCAGTGCCAGACTGGTTTCGGCGAGCACCTGGTGCGCGTCTTGCCGCCACGTCTGCACGCTGCCGGCGAGGGCATGAAATCGGGCTGGGCTCACGCTCCATAGCCCGCCCACGAGATCCGCGTCCGCTCGCTCGAACGCGTCCCGTGCCTGGCCCAGCGCCTGAACGGCGTCGTCAGGGTGTCCGATCCGGGCCAGTGTCCGGGCATGGAACAAGCCGAGCATGACCTGACCAGAGTCAGGACACTGATACCGGAGCCCGTCTTCGGCGAGCTGCGCTGACTCGATGAACCGGCCATCCCAATATGCGATCTTGCTTTGCGTGGCCCTGATCCAGGTGCGCGCGCCGTCGTGATCTGCGTGTTCGGCGCACACCCAGCCGGTCCACGCATGCGCGTCAGCGGCCCGGTAGAGGCTCAGGTCCGCTGACATCCAGGCCAGCAGCCCGCACACCTGAGCGGCGATCAGGTACAGCTCCCCGGTCTGGCCTGGTCGCTGATGTCCGCGCAGCTTGGCGAAAACCCGGTCACGCAGCCGCCTGGTTTCCACCAGCAACGGAAAGGGCGCCCCGTGCTGGTAGTCGTCCGCGAGCTGGCGCACGCGCGAGGCGTAAAGCTCCAGCGTCGCGTCTCCAATGTTCGACGTGTCGGCCCACTCCCCGAAGTCGAGCGACTCCTCCGCGATCACGGCCATCATGAGATCAGCCGAGGCCCCGGCAGGTAGCAGCTCTGCCGGCTCCGCAGAGCTATATCCCCTTACAGCATCACCATATCCGCCCTGTGCGCCGGGCCATCCAGGCGGCTTGCGCGGTCGCGCAGCTGAGGCGGCGCGGAGGCCAGGTTCGGCTACTCCGCCGTTGTTCATGCCTGTCAGCGCGCCTCCGGGCATGAGCGCAGAGGAGCGCTGCGCGCCGAACTGGGCAGGTGAAAGCCTAAGGGCAGCGCAATAGTGCAACCGGTACCGTTCAGTGAGCCCGATCTTGCCGCCTTCCCAGCGGCGGACGTAGGAACTCAGGATCGCCGTCCGTGGCACGGTGTGGTCACCTGAGGCTTTGGCGGCATTGCAGAGCTGACGGCCCATCTCGGCCACGCTCCAGCCGCGTGCCAGCCGTTGTTCACGCAACCAAGCGTTGAGCGGATCTAACATGTCGCCCCTTACTGGTCCGTCCGCGTGCACGCCGGGGACGATCGCTTCTAGCGCTGGTGCTGCTGTGTCCTGAGGCCTCAGGTTCCGCGACGGGGAGCTTCATGTCAGGAGATAGTCGGCCAGGCCTGCCTTGGCGCCGACGATGAAGGCCCGGATCTCGTGTGCCTGCAGGATGAGCGCGGGTCCGGCGGGATCGGCGGACTGGCGGAGCGCGACCTGGCCGCCGGGCAGCTTCTTGGCTTCCAGGCAGGAGCCGCCGTTGGGACTGCTCCACGGCTTCGACCAGCCGACGATTCCCGGGCTGGCGGCAGGCGGGCCGTTTCGTATCTGCCACATAGTGGTGCTCCTTTGCTGGTCGTCCTTGTGCTTATTCATATTCATAGCCCGTGCGGAGCTGGCGGAGGATGCTGGCGGTCTTGTCTGCTGGAGAAGCCTGCGCGCAGAGGCGGTCGAGCGCTTCGGTGTAGGTGGCGACGTCGGCTGGTTTGTCGAGGTAGAAGGCGCTGGTCAGGTTCTCTCCGTAGATGACGTCGGGTAGCTCAGCCGTCGGGAAGCGCAGCAGGTGGAACATGCCGTACATGACCGGGTGGGCGCCTGCGGCGAAGGGCAGCACTTGGAGGGTGATGTTCGGCTGGGCGGCGGCGTCGATGATCCGGCCGAGCTGCGCGCGCATTACGGCGGGTCCGCCGACTGGCCGGCGCAGTACCGCTTCATCGAGCACCACCCACAGCGCGGGCGGGTCTGATCGGGTCAGGATCTGCTGGCGCATGATGCGCAGCGCGACCCGCCGGTCGATCTCTTCCCTCCTGGCGGCCGGGTAGCCGGCGAGGGTGAGGGAGCGGGCGTAGTCCTCGGTCTGGAGCAGGCCGGGGATGCAGTGGGGTTCGTAGCCGCGGATCAAGCTGGCGGCTTGCTCCAGTCCGGGGAACACGCGGAACCAGGCGGGAAGGACGTCGGCGTAGCTTTGCCACCAGCCCGGCTTGTTGGCCTCGCGGGCCAGGTGGAGGAAGCTGTCGATCTCGCGCACGTCGGTGATGCCGTAGGCCATGAGCAGGCTTTTGACGTAGTTGAGCTTGAGGCCGACCTCGGCCTTTTCCATTCTGCGCAGTGTCCAGGGGGAGGCGTAGATGGCGCCGGCGGCCTGGTCATAGGACATCCCGGCCTGCTCCCGTAGCGTCTGGAGCTGGCGGCCCAGGATGATCCGCAAGACGGTCGGGCTCGCCGAGGCCGGCTGAGGCATCTGTCCTCCCATAGAGGGTGCGCCTGCGGGACAGTGTGCCATTACGGCCTGCTATTCACCAGAGCGCACACTTCCATTTTGCTCATAACGCTCACGCTTGCTCGCTATTGCTAGCTTGAGTCTGCTATTTGCAGTCCGCGATTGTTGGATGCATGGTAACCGGAGCACTGCTACCTGACCCGCCGCATCCGCCGACACTGGTTACTGGCCTGCGATGGCGGCGGGCGTTTCTCGGCCGCGGACAGGAGCTTGCACAGGTGCGGCGGTGGCTATCGTGCCTTCTGCCGGAGTGCCCCGCCCGAGACGACGTGCTCAGCGTCGCTGTCGAGCTGGGCAGCAACGCACTGCAGCACACCAGGAGCGGGATGCCGGGCGGCTGGTTCGCCGTCGAGGTGACCTGGGACCAGTCCGTGGTGCAGCTGGCCGTGGCCGATGGCGGCGGCCCGGCCGAACCACGAGTGATCGATGACCGAGACGGGGAGCGCGGCCGCGGCCTGCTGCTGGTGCGCGGCCTGTCGGTGCGGACCGGATGGACAGGAGACGAGCGGAGCCGGCTGGTATGGGCGCAGATCGCCTGGCCGGACCACGGTCCTGGCGCCGCAGAGCCATCACGCAACGGCGATCAGACTGCGATCGGCGACTGTGACCAGGTGCTGGCACTGCGGCTCGCGGTCGCTGGTCACCTGCCAGCGCAGTGCGGCTGCCATGCGCTCACCCCTGCCTGCCCGGTCGACTGCCTCGCAGTAGTGCTGAGCACCGCCACTTTCCACGCTCTGACGCGGGCTGAGCACGGCCTGTTCGATCCGCCCGCCACGGTTGGCCAGGTGCTTGAGCTGTGGCGAGCCAAGCGGCTGGGCCTTGCCGCTGGGCTGGGGCGGCGGCGCCTGGGCGAGATCGAGGCCGCCTTGGTGATGGCTGGATTCCTCCTCGGCGACCCGGACCCGCCAGGTCGATCCCTGGTTCCGGGATCGGCTGGCCGGGACTTGCCAGGTGAGGGGCTAACCCACAGTCGCTAGCCACGGCCAGGGTCACCGCCCGGCGCCTGTTGCGGTCCTTCCTTTTCGCCCGGCTTAGATGCCGCGCCCATCTTGAGACGACTACATAAGGAGCAAGTATGGCTGACCGTTCCACGCCTGCGGTGGCTGGGAAGATTCTCGCGCCGCAGGCCCGGCTGGAGCCGGATGCGATCGGGGTGACGCAGGACACGGTGATCGGGATGGCCTCGTCTGCGCCGGCCGGGACGGTCGCTGCGACGCTGGCGTCGCTGGCGGCGGTGACCGCGTATGGGGGCGGGGTGGAGATCTTGCTGACCGCGGTGCCGATGCTGATCATCGCGAACGCGTACCGCAGGCTCAACATGTGGAACGCGAACTGCGGCGCCAAAAGAGTGGGTGGGCCGGTCGATCAGCCCGTACCTGGGGTTCTTGACCGGGTGGCTGATGATCGCCGGGTACCTGATCGGCACCGTCGCCGAAGTCGTCGTCCTCGGCCCGTCCGTGCTCGCCATCTTCAACGCTCATCCCGCCGGGCCATGGCCATCGGTCGAGATCGACACCGCGGTGTGCCTGGTGATGGGCGTGATCGCGGTCATCGGCATCCGGCTGACCGCGCGGACACAGATCGGCATGGCCGTAATCGAGTACGCGATCCTGGTCGGTTTCTCGGCGGCCGGGCTGGTCGCCGTGCTGAGCCACCAGCACGGTACGGTGCCGATGACGAGCAGCTGGTGGAGGCTGTCCGGGATTGGCGGGCGGGGCAACGAGGTCGCCGGATTGCTGATCGCGGTGTACGTGTACAGCGCGTGGGACGGCACCGTGTACGTCAACGAGGAAGTCAAGCATCGGAGGAACAACCCTGGCCGTGCCGCTGTCTGGGCGGTCGCCTTACTGACCCTACTGTACACGCTGGCCCAGATCGGGCTGCAAGGCGTCGTCTCGCCCGCGAGACTGCAAGCCCACGCCGCCACCGCGCTCGTCTATGTCGCGCAGGCGCTCGGCGGCACAGGCGGGGCCAGGGCCATGGCGCTGGCGATCGCGCTGTCGGTGATCGCCACCACCGGCACCGCGATCGTGCTGACCGCCCGCATCGTGCTCGGCATGGCGTCCTACCGGACCCTGCCGCCGTTCCTGGGCACCGTGTCGGCCAGGTTCTCTACACCGATGGCGGCGAGCGTAACGGCCGGGCTGCTGATCATCGCCCTGACGTGGGTGTACATGCTGGCCACCAGCGTGCAGAACGTGTTCGCTGACGTGGTGGCGGTGGCCGGGCTGCTGTTCAGCATGTTCTATATCCTGACCGCCGTCGCGACGATGGTGTATTACCGGCGGCGCATCTTCGCGGACGTGCTGGACTTCGTCATGCTCGGCGTGCTGCCGCTCGGCGCAGCCGTGACCTTGGCACTGGTCCTGATCCGCTCCCTGCAGATCGCCCCGGCTGGGCAGGACTGGTCCGTGATCGCGATCGTGGCCAGTGGCCTGGTCTTGATGCTGATAGCCCGGTTTGGGCTGCGGTCGCCATTCTTCCAGGTCAGGCGGGAGAGCTACGCGCCCCGCCACTAACCCGGCGCCCGCCTCAAGCTGGACCGGCCCGCAGAAAGAATCCGATGACTGAGCTATCACCCCCGGCGCATGCCAGTCCGCCAAGCACCGCAACCACGTCGAGCTGTTCCGGCACATGTTCCTGCACGACCAGCTCGGCAGCAAGCTCCTCGATGCGAAGTCGCTGCGGGAGGTCTACGAGCTGCTGCATGGCTACCCGCTGATCGGCGACTTCATGTCCTACCAGACCGCCATCGACCTGAACTACTCATCACTGCTTGGCTTCAGCGAGAACGACTTCACCCAGGCCGGGCCGGGCGCGTTGCGCGGCATCAAGAAGGTGTTCGTGGATCTGGGCGATTACGCCCCCGCCGAGATCGTCTTCGCCGCCACCCCGGAGCCGATCCGGCTCTTCTTCCGCCGAAATGGGGGATCAACGACAGCCTGCCGGGCCAGCCGGTGTTCAGCGCCCGCAACTCGGCGGAGCGCGTGCAGGCGGCCTTGTTCTGACCCATGCCCGCTGACTCGCCCCTGATCACCAGGCGCGATACGCAGATCCGCCGGCACTCCACCGAGCCAGTCAATCGGTCAAGGCGTCCCCTACCTCGGCCGGCAGGCTTTGATCAGTCCATGAGCTGGAACGAGGTGTCCGGGGTGAGTTCGGCGACGTCCATCTGGGCCTTCTGCAGCCTTCCCGAGTAGTCCCAGTTCATCGACTGCCAGCGAGTGAACTGGTCAAGTACCCAGCTGCCGGACAGCCGGGACCCGTTGCCTGACTTGCCGTTGCCGCCGAACGGCAGGTGTGCCTCAGCGCCGGAGGTGGAGTTGTTCACGCTCACCAGGCCGGCCGAGATACCACGCCGGAACGCGAACACCTCGGCTGGCTCGGTCGTGTAGATCGACGACGACAGGCCGTAGCCCGGGGCGTTGGCCAGCCCGATCGCCTCGTCCAGGTCGCGGTAGCTGGTCACGCCGACCAGCGGGCCGAACGTCTCGGCACGGAAGATCGCATCGTCGCGGCGCAGCCCGGCCACGATCGTGGGGTGGTAGAAGATCCCGGCGTCCGGGTCGCCGACGAATCCCTCGCGCGGGTTCGCCGCCGTGATCCGGCCGGTCGAGGTGGACCCGAGCACGCTGTGGTGCGGCTGGATCCAACCGAGGTGGTCCTCGAACCGCGCAGCGAACTTGTGATCGAGCATCGGCCCGAAGACCACATCGCTGAACGGGTCGCCCACAGGGGCATGCCGGACCGCGAGGTCGAGTCGTGCTACGAAATCGTCGTGGATGCTGTCGTGCACGATCACAGTGCCGAGCGACGTGCACCGCTGCCCGGCGGTGCCGAAACCGGAGAACAGCGCGGCCTGCACAGCGAGGTCCAGCTCCGCGCTTTGCGTTATGACCATCGGATTTTTCCCGCCGAGTTCCAGGCAGGCCGACTGCAGGTGGCGGCCGGTCAGCTCGCCGATCCTGGACCCGACTGCGCTGGAGCCGGTGAAGCCGACCTTGTCGACCAGCCCGCCGTCCAGTGCCTGCTCCAGCCCGGCGAAGGTCGTCTCGCCGTCCGCCAGCACCAGGTTCAGCACCCCGTCGGGCAGGGCGCCGCCGTGGACCAGCAGGTCAGACAGCGCCGCGCCGCAGGCCGGTGAGTAATCGGCCGGCTTCCACACCACCGCGTTGCCGCAGAGCAGGGCCGGGATGAGATACCAGGACGGCACCGCGACCGGGAAGTTGCCCGCGGTGATGACGCTGACGACGCCGACCGGGTTGCGGAACGTGAACAGCTGCTTGTCCGGCATCTCGCTCGGCACGGTCTGGCCGTAGAGCCGTCTGCCCTCGCCAAGGAAGAAGTCGCAGGTGTCGACGATCTCGCGGACTTCGCCGAGCGCTTCGGCGTAGGGCTTGCCGATCTCCCTGGTGACTAGTCTGGCGAGCGATGCGGCGTTGGCCTCGACTAGGCGGCCGATGTGGGCGATCGCGCGGCCTCGCACCGGGGCGGGCACGTCCGCCCAGGCCGGCTGTGCCGCGCGGGCCGCTCGCGCGGCAGTGACGAAGGTGCCCGCATCGCCGAGCGCGACGTCGGCAACGACCTCGCTGGTGCGAGCCGGGTTGGTTGATGAGATGCGGCCGCCTGGCGCGCCGGTGACCGGGGCGCCGGCCACGATCGAGCTGATGCTGCGGTTAGTCATGACCCCATTGTCGCGATCTCCTCGGGCCGGACGGAATCTCCAGCCCGGCCGGGCCAATCACGTCCGTGCGGCGGGGCTCAGGAAGCCGACACTAGGCCCTGGTCGTCCGGAGCCGGAGCCGCCGGGTGCTCCAGGCGGGGAATGTCCCGCATCCGGCGCAGCGGCGAGAACAGCACCCAGAACGCTGCCGCCCAGCTGCCGATCACTCCGACCCAGATCGTCGAGCGGACGCCAAGGACGGCAGCGGATCCAAGCACGCCGCCGAGCAGGCCGCCAAGCGGCAGCGTGCCCCAGACGATCCAGCGCATGGCAGCGTTCATCCGGCCGAGCAGCTCGGGCGGGCAGAGAAGCTGCCGGTAGCTGAGCTGTGCGACGTTGTAGACGACGGCCGTAAAGCTGAACCCGAGCAACGCCACGGGGAAGAACGCCAGCCGCGGGCCGGGCTCAGCCAGCGGCATCATGATCGGGATCGCCCCGAAGACCAGCATGGAGAACCAGATGATCCGGGCCGAGCCGATCCACCGGGACATCCGGCCGGACAGCACGCCGCCCAGGATCCCGCCCAGGCTGCCGACCGCTACCAGCAGGCCGGTGTCGGCCGGCGGGACGTGCAGCACGCGGACCAGGAAGATGATCTCCAGCGCGCCCGCCATGGACCCGAACAGATTCGCTGTCGCGGTGCATGCCGCGATCTTGCGCAGCACCGGATGCCTGAACACGAACGCCAGTCCAGCGAAAAGCTCAGCGCGCAGCCCGGCAGCGCCACGGCCCGCCGTCTGGCTGCGGACCGGCCTGGGCTCCCTGGCCCTGATCAGCAGCAGCGACAGCCAGGAGAAGGCATAAGAAATGGAGTTCACGGTCATCGACCCGGCACCGATCAGCCCGTACAGCCCGCCGCCTATTCCGGGTCCGGCTACCTGCGCGAACGCCTGGGTGGCACCGAGCTTGCCGTTGCCGTCATGCAGCTGCTCGTGGTCGATCAGCGATGGCACGTAACTCTGATAGGCGACGTCGAAGAAGACCGTCGCCAGGCCGGCCAGCAGCGCCACGGCGAAGAGCTGGGTCATCGTCAGCACATGGAGCGCGGCAGCGACCGGGATCGAGCCGATGATCAGCATCCGGGCCAGGTCGCAGCCGATCATCAGGCGCCGCTTGGCGATCCGGTCCACCACGAGCCCGGCCGGCAGGGCGACGAGCAGGAAGCAGATCGTGCTGGCTGCGGACAGCAGGCCCACCTGGAAGGTGGACGCGCTGAGCAGCACCACCGCGGTGAGCGGCAGCGCCACCGTGGTGACCGCGGAGCCGAGCTCGCTGATCGCCTGGCCGCCCCAGAGCGTCATGAAGTCCCGATGCCGCCACAAGCTCCGCGACTGCGACTGTGGCGGCGAGGCGGTGTCGGGCACGTACCGACTCTGGCCTCGTTACGTGGATTATGCCAGCCGATTACCCGGGCACGACGTCAGCGCCGGATGGTACGACCCGCCGCGACCTGGCATCGACTAGGTCCCGACATAACCAGCCAGACCAATCGCGAGCACGACTGTAATCGCTGCTATCTGGTCGAGCGATCAGATGAACAGCAGCTGGGCGCCCTCGGTCTTCTCGATGAAGTCAGCCGCGCTGATGATCCCTTCGACCGCGTCGTACAGGTCGGTCTCGTCCAGGTGCATCATGTCGGCGGACATCCGGCAGGCCCACAGGTGGCCGCCCGAGTCGACGATCTGCGCCAGGAACTCCGGCACATCGGGAACGCCGATGTCCTGGATCTGCTTGCGCATCTGGTGCGTCGCCATCGCCGTCATCCCGGGCAGGCCGCCGAGACCCTGGGGCATGTGGGTGGCCGTGTTGCCGAGCATGGTGAACTTCAGCTCGCCCATTCGGGACTTGGTGATCATGTCGAAGCCCCAGAAGGTGAAGAAGAGATCAACCTGCACGCCTTCGCCCAGGGCGGCGTTGGCCAGGATCAGGCCGGGGTAGGCCATGTCCAGGTTGCCCTTGGAGCAGATGATGGCCAGTTTGCGACCGGTTGGCGCGCTATCGCCGAAGTCGGGCACGATTGCCGGAGCGGGCTGGGTAGTGGTGGTAGTCATGGCGTACCTCATCTCATTCGCGGCGCGCTCGCGCGCGGCGCTGTCAGCTGCGGCTGGTTTACACGCAGCCGTGCGGCTTGGGCAGCCCGGCGATATAGGCCATTTTCTTGGCCGGTTTGCCGGGAAATAGGGTGAACAACTCCTTCACCGGAATGCCCGCCAGGGTGGAGACGCGGCGCAGGGTGGCCGTCTCCCCTTGTTCGGGATAGTCCTGGCGCAAGAACCTGATCGCCTTCCAGTGCGCGTCGGTCAGCTCGATGCCGATCTGCGCGGCTAGCTGCCTGCCGAGGTCTTCGCTCCATTCGTCGTATTCGGTGAGGAAGCCCTCGGTGTCGACGTGGATCTGGGCAGTGCCGATCGTGGTGACAGTCATGACTGCCCTGCCTTTCTTGACGTGCTCTCTGTTGTTTGCTGATCCGCTGTTTGCTGCACCGCGGGCTGGTGCTTGCCGGCCATCGACATGTGTGCCGGAAGCGGGATCGGGCGGCCGGGCAGCAGCATGTGCCAGTACATCCAGCGGAACGCGAGC